>Ga0179593_1648088_pt1 | contig 11372 bp, 12 predicted proteins | sample CZODoug2_1_08_16_FD_185931 | JGI IMG/M metagenome (GOLD analysis project Ga0179593, IMG submission 185931) | Vadose zone soil fungal communities from Angelo Coast Range Reserve, California, USA - CZODoug2_1_08_16fungal (PacBio error correction) | ecosystem: Environmental > Terrestrial > Soil >...
CCATTCAGTCAAGGAGCGCACTCAAAACCTCAGGAAGACACCACAAACTCCCAAGCCAAGAGGGAGGGCACGGGGAGCCCGTTTCCGCTCGGGACTGAAGAACGCTGAAAAAAAAAGAATGCAGGTATCACAAAAATCCTGCAGTCGCGCCGCCGGGGCAGTGGTGGCTAACCTATACTCTAAAAAGTGTATCGGAGACCTGCGGGAAACGCGGGAGGGCGGGAGGCGATCGCGAGGGGGCTATCGATCAGAGAAAAATGCTGCCTAACGGTGAAATTCGTAAGCACTCAACCCATCACGGACATCCCACCAGCCCTATTACCTCGAGGTGCATCTGCATAAAAGGGCAGGGGCGCATCGCCGCGTAAAAAATAAGGCCTCACGGAGGTTAATTTGAATGAAGCATCGTGCGTCCGTGTATCCCGACGGGAGACATCTGAGAAATCCTCATGATCCCGCCCAAAGGTACCACGGAAAAAAGATTTCTTCGTCCCGCGAAAACCAGAGCGCCCTGCGCACGGACCTCAAGAATCAGGGGGACGCGCGCCACGAGATCAGTCGCGCTTACAAACAAACCGTAAAACCCGCGGTAGCGCGGGCGCTTGGGGAAGCCGTGGCCGAAACCCGTACGCCGTAAAGGTGCGGGTAGTCATCTCGAAAAGGAATCCAGCCGGAGAGAAATTCAGGAGCATCGGGGCCGGCTCGAGGGGAGAACATTACAGATGAGCCTCTGACTTAAGTGCCGGGGGGGGGGGAGGCAGCCAGTAAACGGAAAGGCCCTGGGGGGGGGTCTCTGCCGCGTGCGGGATGGACTGTGGGGGAACTGGCCCGATTACGGGTAACAGAAAGGGTTGAAGGCCCAAAAGGGGCGACTCTCTCCTAGCAGCAGGCAAAAGCCGCGTTGCATCAATGAAAGACATCTTGGCCGCCCTGACCGCACCTCGACTCCAGGGCCCTACACCTGTCCTATCTGGAAGAAGGAAATCCCATTAGAAAGTCCGTCCGAATGCGCATCCCGTAGATTAAAGCCGGGGAATAGACACCCGGAGGAATCTTCTCAGCTACGACGAGAAAATCCTGGAGTAACCATAGCCCCCAACAGAAGCGCTATCCGAAATCTGATCTGATCGCATCTGCTATCGGACCTTCCCGGTAAGGGGGAGAATATCACCCAGAGCTCAACCTTCTCGTAAACGAAGGAACCGCCACCCACGGGGATGGATAAGGGCGGTCCTGGGCGTCGTGTACTGCACGATCACTGCTGAGGAGCTTCTGGAAATCGAGTAACCGAGGGAATCTTCGCTTTACACTCCTCGAGGAAGGGGGCCCGCTGGTGAACCGGCGAGGGCAGAGGGGTGATCTAGGGGAATTGAAAAGCGGTAGACCAGCGTTCGTTAAGGGATGCCGACGAAAAAAAGCAACCCTGGGCGCTTGAGAGGAAGAAATGTTCGTGTGCGACGGGACGGGAACAAGGTCAACTCCGTTGTCGGGGGAGGCGATCTCGAAAACTGGTCGACGTCTTAGGTCGGTCGCGATATCAGACCAGCAGGGGTGCAAAAGCTCTTGCTCGAAGGAAGTGAGGATCACATCCGCCCTGCTAATAGGAACTTTTCACCCGCTAAGATAGGTTCTCCTATGGGGGGCACAGTTCCGCGGGGGAAGAAGGACAAGGGATCTCGGGATGGGAACGGTCTCTTTGAGGAATGTAAGATTACGCTTGGGGGCTTTTCCTCATGGGAAAAAAGGCGCTACCAAGTCCCTTCATGACGTAAGGGGCGGGGTCTCATTCATTCCCCGGGAACTCACGGAAATCGCTGGGACAGGGGCTCTCGTGCTTCAAACCCCTGTCGGAACCCTCAAAGTCGCGTCGGTATTTGGGGGGACATCTCTAGATCGGGGGTCTTATGCGCCCCCTCCAGCCGCCGCTCGCGGATCATCTAGGAGAGGAAAAAGAGAGAGGGAGCTAGGCGGGTCCGGACCGGGAAGGGTCGAGCGCAGCCGAGAACGAAAGTACGATCGATGTCACATAACGAGAGGGGGGGCGGCAGACGGCGCTAAACCGCTCGCGCGGGGAAAAAAGAGATCCGTTGGCGAGGGAGGCAAGCAGGTACGTAGAAACCAGAAAAAAAGACTCACGGTCGCAGGGGAGGGGGCGCGCCGCTATGAGCAAAAGTCAAGGTCATCGGCACGACCCCAGGCTCAAGAGCACGGCCTCCGCGACACGGGCGCGTCGCCAGGGCGCAAACGTGAGAAAGACACCACGGCCTGTGTTGAAAAAGGTTCCACGAGAGGGTCGGGGTGATTTAATCAATCCCTTAAGAAGAGTCGGGAGGGGGGAACCTGCTGGGGAGGAGCGCGAACTGACTGTACGAAGGACGAGGAAGGAACTCTCTCAGACGACACGCGACCCGGACCCCGGCAGCACGCCCGCACCGTCTTGAAGCGTCACTCGCCATTTGCCGGGAAAAGAAAAAAAAACGGACGACCGCGGGACTCGAGAAGTCAAGGCCCGGTCGAGGACCCTCAAGAGTAATCGGGACGGGACCGCAAGCAGCCCTTCCTCTAGGGGTAACGAAGAAGATGTGGGGGAGGGGAGAGCGCCAGCTAGAAGTCCGAGGTGCTCGAGTACACGAAGGTCCAGGAAGGCCCTGCTCACATCCGGTGAGGCAAACTGGGGGAGTCTCGCCAAGGGGGGGAGCCGGTCAGGGGGTGCCACGTACTCCCCTAAGGACCGGCGAGATCTCAGGCTGCGCTTCTACTCCGCGGGGATTAAAGACGCGATGTTAGAAGGGACTGGAAAGGGGATCACTGTGTTCGCCGTCCGGAGCTCGATTGAGGGGGGGGGGAGAACAACAGGCCTCAAAACAATAAAGGGCGCAAGTGGGCGACGCTGGGTCCTGGGCTCCAGTCGAGGCAGGGGGTCACCTATAAGAGATCGGTGGGGAAAGAGAGATCGGAACTTTCTGCCGCTGCTCGGAAGCGAGCGGGGCGGAAAAAAGAATTCGCTTCCAAGGGAGAAGACTGCCATCACCAGGAAAATACCTCACCGAGTGACAGGGACCGGGAGGGTCGGCCGAAGCCCGTGCCTAGCAAAACACGATCACTAGCATAGAGCCCGCTGTAGGGAATCCGAGATCTAAACGGACTGCCTAGATCAGCCGTCTAACAAAGTTAGCGAGAAAGGGAACTGAGATACGAAAATGACTCCCGGTGAAAGGCAACCGTACGGCGTCAGTACTGAGAAAGGCGGACCCAATCGAAAGAAACCGCGGGGAATGGGTGGAAGAGCGTAAATTATCTATCAGGTCTCGAGGTCCCAGGGCGGAGGAGAGGAGAGAGGCTCCCGCTGTGACGATAAACAGGCCGCTGAGTCGCTTCGTTCTAGAGGAAGGATTTTCATAAGGGGAGCCGGAGGAACTAGGCCGCAGATTAAGAGGAGACGACACCTACTAATTAGGCGATTGTGGGGCGAGTCGCCCTTCCATAACCGATCGCACCCATTCTCGGTCAAAGAGGCGGGGCGGCAAGGAAAGGGGTGGAGCCGCTGACGAAAAAGTAAACCTGTTAGGCTCATTAACCGATCGCTGGGAACAAGACGCCGGAAGATGGGAAAGCGTTCCGCGAAGAAGATCCCATAGACGGCATTTCGCAAAAAAGGCCCCCTGTTCGGCGAAAAGGAAAAAAAGAAGAGGACATGTACCTGCAAGCGGAGTCACTGATCACCTTGCGTCAAGACATCCCGCCTAGAGGAACCTGAAGCTCCGCGCTCGAGGGCGGGGAGTTGGATTGGTGATTATAGCTAGGGGAGTGCCAGGCATCGTGGGGGAAATTGCACTGAATTGATGGGAAAAGACTCTCTAAACAAAACTTAGGAGGATTGGAAGGCAACCAGTAGCCATACACCATTCAGTGAAAGAAAGCAAAACAAAAATCAAGAGACTCACTCCTCCCAATTGACACCACTCCCTCTCGAGCGGAAACGATCGCTCCCGGTGGGAAAGACGCTGGATGCTGAAGAAAGGGATCATCCGCTCCGGGTAACAGTCACCTCCTTCAAAAGCCGCACCGGGGAAGGGTTGAAACCTCCGTCGTCTATGGATAGGGACCTCGCGGGGCCACGCCGCGAGCTGGAAAAAGCGGCGCGTCCGGGGAGCTAAAAATGCTGCTCACTGGATTCCGGTCAGAGAAAAAACGGGGGACGCCCCACGAGTATGGGGGAGGGATGGGTGGACGGGCATTTGGGGCCAGGGCGAGGCGCCGCGGCAAGCTCTGGAGGTGACTTCCGAAAGAGGGTGTGGGGGGTCGGCAAACAAAAGGGAGAATCCTCTCGCGAAACGAAGCCGATGTACCACCGACCGGATTTCTCGAGACCCGGTCGCCGAGAACAAAAAACAGGAGAACTCGCCTAGAACGGGCGTACCTCTATCGAGAAGATCGGCACATTCACCACCAAGACCCGCGGGTTTCACGGGCTCTGGGTCCGCCCGTACCCAGCCTGACGGCCGGGAGAGGGGGGCGGGGAGTCCACAGAAAAACGGGACACAAAGGATACTCCAGTCCGGCCGAGGATACGAAAAACAGGAAGCCGGCGGGAAAACGGGCATGTCATCGACGAGAGGGATGCCATTAAAGTCGGGGGAATGAGCGTGGTGGGGATCGGCATCGAGGAAGCCGGGTATGGAAAAGAGGGCGTGATGTTGAGGAATTGGGTTCTTGCCGAGAACTTGGAAGCGAATCGGGGGGAAGACGCCCCGATCTCCGAGCAGCACGTTTTGCCGCAATTCGAGAGTGTCCGTCCACAAGGCCCGTTGACAGAAAACCAGATCGACTCAGGAGACAAGTCCGCCGAAAACGCAGCCGCGCGGAATACTTGGGGGCAGGAGAGATCACCCAACGAATCGAGCTCGAAAAAAACCACAGCCGAGAACCCTCGTCCGCGTAAAGAGCCTCGAAAAAAAGCGAGCCGCATGGATGGACCGAGCGCAGCGGGGAAGAAGATCGCGGCCCTTGTAGGGGGAGGAAGAGCACCCCCAGCCAAAGCGCTCCGCTCCAAAAGTGACCGCAAAAACTGGCCGAAATGGAGAAAAGTCCGTCCTAAGTGTACTCGAGCAAGAAACGGAGTTCAGGGGAAGCGAAGGAGAAACGAAGGCACTCGTTACCATCCCAGAGCCCGTTCTGCTGAAAGCGAGAGCAGCTTGAATCCTCTACGCGGGGGCCTTGACAGGTAGGGGAAATCGCGGTCAGGAGAAAGACGAGCCGCACAGGGCGCGTGACCGAGAGAAGGTTGGCGGGCTTTAGGGCCGGTCCGGGAAAAGACCGTTGTCCTTGGACAGAGCTCATGGGGGGCGACGTCGGTTGGTGGAATCAAAAGGTTTCCCCACCTGACAACTCGGGCTAAAAGATGGAGGATCACATCCAAAAGCCCCCGCGAGGGGGAACCTTTTCATAAAAAGAGGGGTAGGCGATTACCGCAAGGAAAGAGGCTCGAGCGCCAAACATCATCGCGTAGAAGGTGCTCTTGCCTTGGAGGTCGTGCCGATGACCCCTTAGGGCTTGGCCTCATCGTCCGGGAAGGGACCCGCAAGGCCGGAAAAAGGGAACGACGGGGGGAAAAGGACCCGCTTTCCGCCACTGCGCACGGATCGGACCGCGCGGAAAACGGAGTCGCGCCGTCCTGCGAAAAAAGCCACCGCTCAGAGAGGGCTAATCGTCCCGCGAAGTCTCGTATTCAAACCCGTGTACTTCCGCGTATCTCCTCACAAAAAAAGTATGATTATTAAAAGAGAGTAACGTCGAGGAGAGCAGAAGGACGAAGCCTGACGAGACGAGCGATGTAGAGAACGGGGAGGTGCTTTTGTAAAGACGTCTCTACGAAAGCGCGAGGCCCCTCTAATCCGGGGGAGGGGAAAAAGATGGGAACTCAAAAAGACACCGCCGTATCGCATTCCTTTCGGAAGCGCCGGACGATGAGGGGAAAAGAAATTCAAAGGTCAAGGGAACGAACCTTTACGGCAAGCCACGCAGATCCTTTTCGTGCGAGCTCGAGCGCTGGGGCGAACGTGCGGTAAAAGACCGACGCGTGGAAAAGGTTCCCAAAGGAGGGCTGGTGGATGTGAAAGGACAGGCTATCCCGGTTTGGAAGAAAAAAAGGCGGGCTTATATCCGGGAAAACCCTAAAAGGGACTTCGACCATAGCGCACTCAGGAGAGAACTGAACAACGGCGAAAGGACCGGGGCCGAAACCAAAGCTCTTCATCGCTAACTCGCCAGGTGGGAAGAGCACCAGGCTCAAGACCGACCGCGAGGTCTACAAAGGTCGTCAGAACAAACCTGGGGGGATGCATCAAGAAAGCAGGGGGACAGCCGCCGGACCGGCCTCGAGTAGGGTAACGGGGTCGGATCGGAGCTCGAGCAACAAGCTCGCCGTCCACCGTTGTAGTGGAGGAAGGAATGGACGAACCATCGCCGCAGTGGGGGCAGCACCGGCGCAAAAGGCGTCCTGGGGGAAGCTGCGGGGGATACGTCACTAAAACCCGGGAAAAGGCGAGATAGGAAGGGCTCGTTCATCAAAGCGTGGGATGCGGCTCGTCGATGTTAGTTATGGGACGGACAGGGGATCAGTGCGTAAGGTTCGGTGTCAGAAAAGCATCGTGCCGGGGGGTGAGGCAAAAGGAGACCTCTGGCCTGAAACACAAGTTCGTCGGACTCCTCGGGGATGCAGTAAATCGGCCATTTGGAAAGGGACAACTACGTGAACGGTGGAAGAGACGTCGAGATTGCGAACACGCTGCTGCTGCTGGATCGTCGAGGAGCGCGGAACTTAGAATGAAGTCCAATCTCCATAGCACCGGTCCATCCACAGAAGTCGCAAGAAAAGGAGGGGTCGGAGGAGGGACTATCACCCCCTCTGATCACGGCATAGAGCCGGGTTCATGGCCCGGGAGATCTATCGGAACTGATCGCAGCCTGAGGATAATCTAAAAAAGGACTGGAGATACGTGAGAATGACGCCCGGTTTGGCCAGCCACCGTACCGGCGTCATGGGGAGAGGCAGCGGGGACCCAAGACTCGAAGAAACCGCTTTGACTGGGTGGAAGCGAGAATGTCGTCCTGGAGGACACAAGAATCGGATAGGCCGAGCGAAGACTGCACCCTGCGGGACTTAAAAAAATCCGGGGCGCTGGGGAGGAATTCGGGCGGAGCAGAGGTCTCCTATGGCTGCAAGGAACCTGACTCAGAAGGGGGGGAAGTCACCAGCCGGAGGCCTTACTGGCCGCGTAAAGACTCTCCCTGAATGGCCATCGCCCAAGCAGGTATCGGAGAGGAAGGTGCGTGCACCGTGGGTGAGGCTGACCATTTCACAGGCAGGCACATTCGCGCGAGAGGGGGGCTTCGCGCTCGAAATCGCGGCTTGGCAGCTCCGCGAGGAGAAGAAAAAGCTATTTCGAAACTGGGCCCCCGGTGCGGCAAAGCTGCATTATACATGGAATTTCGGAAGCCGGATCAAAAAGGGATTCCATCCCGCTAAGAGGGGAACCGTGAGCTATCAGGGGGAGCAGGAGACTAGGGGCTGGATGAAAAGGGGAGGTTGTTGAGTGTGTGCGTGGGGGGCCTTGCACTGAATGGACTCAACGGGAATCTCTCAAAACAAAAAACGGAGGAGGAGAGTCCCAGTGAAAAGCCCATTCAGTTCAAGTGAAACTCAAAAACCGATCTAACCTCAAAAAAAAGAGAAAAGGCTTGATCCGATCGCAAAAACGTGCCGCTTTCAGGAATGCTGAAGAAAAACGGCTGATCAGGAGGGACAGGTACAGGGTCAGAAAAAAAGCTCAAAAAACGGTTTCATTGGGCGAATAGCTCTCGTAAGGGGATCGCTACCAAGCGGAACGCGGCCACAACGCGGATCTTCAGGTTCTATCCGGCCGCCGATAGGGGAGGAGAATGATGATCAAAAGGGGAGGTCAGAAAACATCACGTTCCGCAGGCCAATGAGATTCATAGAGGCCGGATGGGTGGAAAAAAGAATCTGGCAGGAAGAAAGTCGCCGCTGAGGATGCCAGAAGGGGATTGGGGGAGGCTCAGCAGAGGCCTCCGGGATCAAAAAAGGCAGCCATCTGTGAAATCCGCTCCGCCTAAATGTACCATCGAAAAGGTCACTCGTCCAGATCCTATCGCCTTAGGAATCATCCGCGTGAGGGGAAAGACTCTCGCTCGTCGCGCTTACCGCCCCACCCGGTCCAATGGCTCGCGGCGAGGGGGTCGGGAAGGGCAGGGACAGCAGGGAGTGGCGTGTAGTCCAAAGGCGCATCTCGCTCCAGTCCCGGGATCGAACGTCAAAACCGGCGAATAAGGGTGCCTGAGAAAAAGAGGAGGAAAGTACAGCTTGCGGGATAATTGCTCGCTGTGGGGGTGCTCGGCAAGAAGAAAAAGCCGGTTCTGAGAGAGCGGGGGTGATGCTGGTGCTGCATGGGGGAAAGCGTAATCGGATCCCGCACCTCTCGCTCAACGCTAGCCTAGCAGAGGGACAGCAGCCCAGGGTTGGAAAGGCGCGACTATCGTTGGAGCCACCATCTCCCGTGGGCCCGCAATGGCCAAAAAGATCGAACTGGGAGCACCATGAGACTCCCGCCAGGCACTCAGGAGATATCGCAACACTTGAGCAAGTCGAGAGGAACCCCATCGCGAACAGAGTACAGCGACAGCCTCTGAAACCCTCGTCCATCATAGCCCGAAGAGAGCCGCATCCCGCGGAAGGGGGAGCGCATCTGCTCGATCTCGCAAAAGGTAAAGGGGGGAGGGAGCAAAAGCCGGCGACGCGCTCCGGATCAGCGCCGTGCCGAAACCACTGGCCGGATGGGGAGGGGCACGTCCCGAGCCCTCGTGTACGAATCGTAGAATCGCGCTCAACACCTATCCTAAGTGCTTTCCCCTCCTCGGGAGGAAGGGCCCTGCGCTGGGCACCGGCTGAGGAGAGCTTGATCCTACCCGGATGGGACGACCCAGAGGGAGACCTCGCGGTCGGACCGTGATTAACGGACGCGCGCCACCTGGAAGAGGTAACATCGAGGAAAAGGTGGAGGGTAGAAGGCCATGGAAGGTCCGGGAAGCCCTTGGCCGTAGTAGCGGCATCCATAAAGGGGGGGGGATAACGGTGGAAAAAGGAGCGATATCATCCAGCAGTACAACCTGACAGAGACGGGCTCGGGGGTTATGACAGCCCACCCGTACGTGGAACCTTAAACCCGCAAGGGGGGTCGGTGTCGTCGAATGTGAACGGTCGATCGCTCGAGAAAAGAGCCCGATGGAGCGTTGCCGTGATAGGGAAAAGTTCCGGTAGAAAAACGATGACCTTGAAAGTTGGGCCAAGGCCGGCGCGGGGACCCAAAGCCTGTCTACCGGGTTAAGAGTTGGGAGAAACAGGCATCCACTCTGACGGAGAGGGAGGCTCGCTTCTGAAAGGGACGAGGGACCGGGTCTTTGAAAACTCCCCGCGTAATTGAAATCGGAATCCCGGGAGGATGCTCTCGCCCGAACGCACTCCGCTCAAGAGAGATCTCAACCAACAAAACGGAGAAGGATAAGCGGAAAGCAGCAGGGGCACGAGAGGGCGAGACTAGCGGAGAGCGAGGGGAAAACGAACGACAGGGGGCTGCGCAGCTCGACGCCGCCGCGAGCCCCGCGATCCGGAATGGCGTCAGCGATCTGCGCCCAGAAACTCCTTCACTTGGGAATTGGGAGGGAAGGACCGGGAAAGAAAGGGAAAGCACTGGAGGGCATCTGTCACGACAAAGATGCACTTCCAGACGCTAGATCCTGTTTCTAGGGATAGGGAGCGCGTCACGAAGGCATCTCCTACCCAGGCGGGTTTATTAAAGGTCCCAGAAGTTGCGTTATGATTACTAGCCTTCTATCCAGTCGGTAAGGGGTGAACTGATTGGGGGATATGAACGTACTAAAGACTGAAAGATTGGCCTCGATCGGATAAAGTCAACGCAAATAACAAACAGTTCCGAGCACGACACCTTCTCAGGATGTACGCTGGTTCTCGCGGATCAATAAAGGGGAACTACCGTCGAATAAGATCAGGCCCAAAGGAGCTCAAGCTGCTCGCCGGGAGGGCCGCCTTGCAAAGGATCGAGGAGGGGAAGAAGATGGGAGGATCGGGGGAAAGAGCCGCCACTCCAGCAGTCCGCTTGCCAGAGTACACTACGAGTGACGCACCTGAACATCCTCCAGGGGGGCGGCACGTTCGCGAGAGTTGGTGAGGGGGGTGCTCTTCAGATACCTTTCCAAGATCGCAGAGGATGAGCTCGGCAATAGAGGTGGAGGAGGGGACTCGTCTATTGGACGAGGCGGATAGGACGAGGGTCAGCGTCTGTGTGTATTCTCTAAGCTCGATGCGCTTGGTGTCTACTGAAGAGGAATAGCTACTCCGAGAGTGAGAAATTTAAGCTGGGGACTTCTCAACGTCCAGTCGATCTGCCAGTCTTGCAACCGGAGGGGCGGTGGCGGACACGATCAGTCGAAATTGGTCGGAAAGAAAATCTTCGTGGAGGCGAGCGGTAAAACTTCCAAAGGAGCTGTCCAATCTCATAAAAAAGTTCATCCAAAGCGAATCTCATAGAGGTCGGCCTAATGTTGGGCAGCCACCAACCAGCCGAGGAAACATAAACGTCTTTCATGGCCTCCGAGCGAGCGACTGCAGCTGCCGGAGACCTGAAGTTCTCAACCCTTACTTGAAAATTTAGACTTAATCCTGTTGGGAAAAGTACAGGGGGGGGGGGAGGACAGGATCCAACAAAACCTCGGGGACTGGGTGGTGAATCGCTAATGAGAAAAATTACTTTATCTCAGACCCGAGCCGGGATGGAGGAACGAGGCAAAGAGCGGCGCCCTTCGTGACGAGAAATCAAAAAAGGATCTGGTACATCGTCTCGTAGGAGAGAAGATTATTTCTCCAGATGGGGAGGAGGGGCAAAGGCGAGTACTTCACCACCGAGGCGTCCGAAGGTCCGCGGCGAAGCCTGCCAGAAACTGCAAAAGCACCATCTAGGTCAGAAGCTAACTGACGGTTTCGGGAAGGGGGAGGGGTGAGAGCGACAATGAGCATAGCGCGATCGACGGCTCGCTCAAAAGCCGCGCAGCTCGAGACCAGGCGTTTCCGTCGAGTGATAAAATAGACGACGAGGAGTTTCGCCAAAAAAATTCCCAGGAAAGCGAGAGGAAGGAGGGAAAGTGACTGATTCCGGACGAAAGTCTTCAGCATCCCGAAAGAGGAGGAGCGTCAGTCTCACAAACGAGTTCGGTGAAGGAAGGGATGAGAAGCTTGTAGGGGAGTGGCGGCTTTCTTGCACTGAAGGCGCTTCACTGGG
>Ga0179593_1707321_pt1 | contig 11372 bp, 9 predicted proteins | sample CZODoug2_1_08_16_FD_185931 | JGI IMG/M metagenome (GOLD analysis project Ga0179593, IMG submission 185931) | Vadose zone soil fungal communities from Angelo Coast Range Reserve, California, USA - CZODoug2_1_08_16fungal (PacBio error correction) | ecosystem: Environmental > Terrestrial > Soil >...
AGGAGATTCATTAAATTTAGCAAGGCCGGTGACGCTTGGGCACTCATTGCAACGGGACGGTGAGCCTAGGGAAGCTAGAACCTCCTTTACTCAATTATTTGCTAGAGAGAGGGGGGGTGGGGGGTTATCTCGCACAACAACAACTTATTAGGAAAGGATATAAAATAAAAATCCTAGGGGGTAATGACTTCTATCGCGGCGGGAGAAATTGGGGTTAAAGATTCACAGAGTTCACCGTGGAGCCATCAGGAGAGGGGGAGAGAATTAAGTGAACTTTCTCCGGGCGAAAAAAAAAGTCAAAGAGGGGAGAGGATTGAGTCCGTGTCTTAGTAAACTGGAGAAACAGGTAATTAATCAAAAGGGAAAAAGTCGAAGAAAAGTAACGAGCGCCGCCTGTTCTCAGCTAGCAGAAAAGAAAGAAGACGTGTCGTGGACCCCCGAACGGTCTCTGAGGAAAACACGGAAAAGACACAAGAAAAACCGAGACCGTTAAGCTACGTCACTTCCTCTGGACCGTGTCAAACGGGAGATGAAAAATCGGGCAAACGTCGCAGTCCACGTCGAGGGAAGACTTGAGAAAAAACTTCTTCTGGGGAGAAGGAGGCACGTGTAAGAGGGGCCGAGAGGGTCTGGTCTCCTTCTGCGGTAAAAAGAAGGGGGGCTAGGAGAGCCTTGCGGGATTCTCGTAACGGACCTAAAAAAGGTAGGCCTCTTCCCGCGCCAACTGAAGTCCACGAAAAAGAGGTCAAAAAAAAAGCGGTCGTGCCCGTAGAGTCCACGTTCAAATCCGGAGAAGGTTCACAAGTCCCACGGCTGCCCGGCCATTGTAAGCTTTCTTCGAGGAGAAGCAGACCCGGAAGGCCCTTCCTGAGCTACTGGCTTCATGACAGAAAAAGAAAGGGACGTGTGCTGCGTGGAACAACTCGCCAGGGCGTACCTTGAGGGTCTCCTTATGTGACGACATCGGCAACAGAAGAGAGACTGGGAGAACTGGGAACTACTTTTCCTACTTACGAAAAGGGATGGGGGGAAGGAGGTATGAACACCGAGAAGTGAGTAGCCGGACCCTCTCCAAAGGAGTACTGTAGGTCTAAAGGAAAAAACCGGGAAAAGCTGGGGAAAGGGATCTCGCCGGGTACCTTACGTCTACAAAGTCGGCGTTGAATGACACGTGCTTCCCCGGTTTCGGAAGAAGAAATCTTCTATCATGCAGAGGGGTCCTTCATTTAGGCCGCACCGAAAGGAAGAGTCCTCGCATTTGCGTGGTGTACACTGGGTGGTGCTTCTCTACGAGGCGAAGTCTGGGATCTATTGACTCCACATCTCACGAGACCGCCTGTTCGAAGGAAGGCCTTGGTGAAACCCTTCTTGAGGGACTATCAACATTCAAAAAGGGGGATCAGAACGGTCCTTATTGTGGTACACCAGGAGACAAGAAGAAAAAGGACTAAACTGTAACTGCGACTTTCCGGGCCTAATGTGAACGCGGCAAGGATGAATACAAGCCTACGGGGTTGCTCTGATCTGCGGCTTCTCAGGAAAAAAAAGGGGATGCCCCGGTTGCTTACTTCATCTCATGTCCTAATACTCAAAAAAGGCTGATAGGGGAAAACTGCCTCCTTCCGGCCGCCTTCGGGAGACGAAACAGCTCGAACAAAAAGAAAAGAGGTCTGTTCTCTTAATGCAATCAGAGGTAGTCACCCGGGAAACCGGAAACCACTCGAACGCGTCTACGTGCCCGGCTCGGGCGCGTCAGGGAGAGGAGAGGGGGGATACGGGACGTATTTCCCGGTATCGCTCGGGGCTGGGAAGAAAAGACCCAGAGGGAAGAACTCCGGCATTCACGGCCGGCGGCCGACGGCGTGGTTTCCTGAATTAAAAAAAAGACTTAGACAACGGGTATCTCGACCAGCAAGAACCAGGCGGGGCATCGAATACGGCAACACCCTTGCCTCCCCTTAAATGGCGAACGGAGGAGGAAAGAAACGCTGGATACTTACTTTCACCCGGCCGGGACCCGCAGAGAAGTGGGACGGGGCTATTCCATCAATGCGTTCGCCGAACGTTTCCTTCTTAAAAGTCCTAAAAACCATAGAAAAAAGAAAGACTGGAGAGAAAAAAAAGGAACCTTGCCATAGTCAGGAGAGTTGAGCTTCTACGTTCTCTTTAAGGTAAAGCAGGATAGACGATAAAAGAACCCTAAGCAAAGACCGTGACTCTTCCTGACCTGAAGGGACGAAGGTTTCCTCTAACCTTACGAACCCGACCACCGACCCATCCGGCCGGGGTCTTACGGTGGGTTACAAGGAAGAAGACAGAAGAAAGGGGGGGAGTAGTCAGAAGAGAAAGACGACAACGAGAACAGCGTCCAGGCTGCTGATCCGTTGGGGAGGGTTTAGGAAAAAAACTTTCGCAGCGGCCGTGCCGCGAGGAAGCTTCGGCCAAGGAGGCCAAAGAACGTTGAAGAGGGTCCGTCTGGTTAAGACGCTGTCAGACGGACCAGGGATCAAACTGTCCGAAAAAAAAAAGAAAACGCTGGCCGCATTATCGAGAACAGGCGCCTACTAGGGAGGGAAAAGAAAGACACGTCAGAAGGGGACTGGGTTAAAGACGTCGTCGCCTCTCAGTGAATTAAAGGCGGGGACGCTGGGGGGCTTATGAAGGGAGGATCGAACGCACTCACCAGTCTAATCAGGGGCCAGGGTTTTTTCCTTATGCGATAAGTAAACTCCAAAAGAAGAGATAAAAACCTTCACTCCGTCGAAGGTCATTAATAAAACAGGCTGATCAAGTGGGGAGATCGGGGGGAAAAGGGCGACGATCCTGGCGATAAAATAGTCCTGCTCATCCCTTAAACCCGAGAACTTGACCCTCTACGGGTAATCTCTTATGACCTGGAAGAGGGACCGGGTGGGTCCGTGGAGAGGGGACATCCGCCATTGTATCTTCCGGGGGAAAAATCACAGGGCAGCTACTTAGGCCGGCGCCTGGGAGTGGGTAGTCTCCAAACGGAGTCCTAAGGGATTCATCCCTAGACCTGCTGGGCATTTCCACGCGCAAATGTCTCCATGCTCCCCAATTGCAGAAGGGGGGGAGGTAACTCCAAAAAACCTCAAAGGGAGTCCTTCATTTCACATAAGCGATAATTTCCTCTTAGGGGAAAAACCGGAAGAAAGGAAAATAAGGAATTTTCAAAGGGTGTTCCTACGAAAATCCTTATAGTAGATGGGCTCCACACATGACCAGATCGGAAGAACAACCGGTTAATTTCGCACAAGCCAGCACTCACTTCGAAGGTGAGGTCTCTAGGGCTGGGAAGGTAAATGAGAATACGAGGACGAATATCCGAAGGCGACCAGGTTAGAACTAAAGCAATCACGAGGAGGCCTCGTCTTCTGACTGGGGGGAAGGGGGAACTACAAGAGGACGCGGAATACTCCGACATCTTCCTTTTCCAAAGGGGTGGTCCCTAAAAATTGACTCGTGGCTGATCAAATCACTCGTCGCCATTGCAGGCCTTCCAGGGCAATAAAAGACTCTGAAATGCCGGGGCATACCTAGTCATTCAGAAACGTGTTAGAAAGACCAGTGGTCTTCTCGGCGATCACCCACAGGCCGATAATGCGAAAAAAAAAAAACTTGAAAAAAAGGCCGAACAACGAGGAGCTGAATTGCTAATGTTTAAACGAAATGGTTGAGGCATCCAAAAAACGAGGGAATCCGAGCATCGGGGGGGGGTCCACTCATACCCGAGACTGGACCGACCTCCTTCGAAGCCGGTTAGTCTCAGCTCACCCAGTCATCGTCGGGGGCCCATCGAACTAAGGGTAAAAAATCTATCCTGAATATTTCCCTGAGCTTTAATTAGAATCCGTACCTTAACTAACACACAAAGGGGGACCTACTATCATCACCTGTCCGGATCTTGGCCTCTGGGGACGATAAATCTCCGTAGGAATCTCATATCGGGGAGAGTCGACCCTCTTAGACTCCTATGGACCGCCTTGACCCGAGCGGCACCAACTATAAGAACATTAGGGCGTAAACGACGGGTTTGGGGTTAAACCTTCCTTCCACTACGGGACTATGCAGAGTTGCAGTGGCTCACTTATAGAGCAGTTGAAAAGAAGGAGAGGGCCATTCCAGAACAACGTAGGTCGACGCCTTAGTTCGGGGTTGGAAAGAAATTGGGGGACAGCGGACTGCCCCCGAAAGAAAAACTGTTATTTTGAAGGGGTATCGCGGCGCCGTCTAGCCATCACGCAAGAAGGGTAGAGCCAGGCTTGACTGTGGTGGGGAAATCTGGACCGCCTCCCCCCCTTTCCCTCAAGGGGGGGGGGTCGGTGATGTTTCAATCTCCCTTCGCAACGGCTGGGGGCCGATGCCGATCCTCAGGGGAGGAAAGTGAAATATTTACTCTATTGAACAAAGAACCGTAACGAAAAGGACTCGGGCTCTCGCCTAGTTAGGGGGTATCGATAAGGGGGATTGAAAAGAGATACCACCTTCCCTTCAGAAAGTATGATGAATGGGGATTCTCTGAAGGCCTCAGGGTCCTTTTGACGGACCTAGGTCAAGGATGAAAACGGCGCGGGTGTGAGAGAAAAGTTCGATTTGGACCCGAACATAAAAGGAAGCGCTTCTGGCTGGAGTGAAGGGGAGAATAAAACGGGAGAGTAAACGTCTCGTCAAGTATGCAAGGGGAGGGGCTGCGATAGGGTAACGCAAAGCTCCGTATATCGCGAAAAATCAACGGTAAGAGTTGTAAAACCTACGGCTCAGAAAAACACAGGGGGCGCAGGTACCCATCAAGTCATCCGCTATGCTGCCTGAGACGGACCTAGGGGTCCGAAGGGCCGGCCTAAGGGCAAGGGAACCTTCAAAGAACATTCAGAGGGGAACATGACAAGGACCAGTGCTCTTGGAAGACCTCCGGCAGTTGAGGGGTGCGAGGGCTTTCGATAAAGTTCATCAGGGCAGCAGAGTAGGGGGGGGGGAGGAAGCCTTGAGGGAGTCATAAATCACGACCTATTCAGAGGAATCTGCGAGCAAAAGTTAGTCTCTTACTTTCTTCGAGCACTGGCACGGTCTGGGGAGGTAAAAAATAGCCTTCTTCAAGCTTCCCGACAATGATTTGTAGGTCAAAGAGAGCGGGACTCAGGGGGTGGGGATTCGGTGGCGTAACCAAGGACGGCTCTTCTAAACGAAATCTTTCGGGGCTTCTTTGGGGGGGTAAAACAACGCTGAGCTCCGATCCGGCCGGCTGAGGGGAACATCGTCAAGTCAAGACCTCCAGTCTTATCCCTTGGGCAACGTTGACCGACCGTTGACTCCGAGGAAAAGGGTGTATAGCGATCGTTCCAATCCACCTCTCCTGGCCCTAAAACGTCGAAACCAGGAGATTGAAGGGGAGGGCTCTTTTTCAGATCTGACGACAGCATTAGGCACGTACATTGAAAGGGGCAGGGAAAGTCAGGGTCGTGTGAGCATTATGCGCCAAGGGAGGCCGGCTGTGAGGAAAAAAAAGGAAAGGGGAGGCGGGATGACTCCTCTTAATGAATTCGTGGGCCTTTTCGGGAGGAAGCCGAGGGCAATGGGGGGGGGGGAATCGTACAACTTCTGAGAGAAAAACTGGCTATTCGGCCGAGAGAATATGGAACCGTCCATAATACAGTCGGGTAAACGAAGGGGCGTGGCTTATCGCCCATTCTTCATTCCCTATCTGATACAAAAGCTTTTTATCTACAAGTGCCCCCTAGTAATGTGGTGACGGCTCTAGACCCAAGGACTAGCTGTCCCGTCTGGCCTTTCATGGAGTAAAAAAACAAAAAGCGGGTGACGTACATTCTCGGATACGGCGGGATCTGAAAGAAATGAAAGAACAGAACGGGAAATCTTGGGCAGCCCTTGAGGCTTTTCCGAGTGCCTTAGGAAGTTAGGGCGAAAAGGCATGCCGGGGGCCGCCTTCTTTTAACTACCAAAAACGCCTTTACTGCAGGGAACGTCTTAGGTGGAAGGTGAAATCCGTGTATGTCCTGATTCACGCTAGAGAAACACAGGGATCCCGCGGGAAGTGGTGGGGTCGTAGAAAGAACCGAAAGAGGTGTTCATCAGCACGTTCTCGGAGAGGGACTTTGTTGAGGAACAAAAAAAAAAAACAAAACAACCCCTCTAGGCGCGCTTGTCACACTAGTGGAAAAGAGAAATAACGCACTCCTGCTAGGGGGGAGGCCGTTCTTAGGAAGGTCGCTACTAAGCTAGTAGGAAAAAGGCTCCTCCGGTGAATTCGCACGCCTCCTGCACACTCCGGGCAAAGGAAAAGGAGAAGAGTGGAGGTGTGGAGTCCTCCACTCATCTTATCTCAAACTTGCCGAACGAAAAAAAAGCTTGGTCGCGCGTATCCCACGAAACTTCTAACCAGACAAGGAGACAAGGTGCCGGAAAAAGAATAAGAGGTGCGCTCAGAGGCGATCAGGTTCCTTCCAGAAGAGTCTTCGGAGGGCGAACGGCAAAAGGATCCTGTGAGACCCGTTCTACGAGAAACGACCCTCTTTCAACGATAGGGGGGGAGACTAAATACCAATCTGAGAGAAGGGTAAAGACTGTTTCCCTCCCGTACAAAAATACCACCTACCCACCTGAGACCCTCATTAAAAGCGGAAGTAATATAAAACAATTATTAAGGAGGAACGGGAGATATCCTCAGAAAGAGAGGACCGGGGCTTAATGAGGAGGAAACCGTTGGGTCTGGTCGTTTCTGTCTTCCTTTCTCACAGCTGAATTCGAATGGAGAGCAGTGGGAGGGCTGACTTGAATAGGGCTCGTATAAGCCGAACCGTACAGGGACGACCTTCCGAATCGGGAAAAAAATTGCGGCCAGGATGAGATCGATGGCGGGGGGGAAGGCTGGAGCACGTCGTCCTGGATAGCACAAAAGTTTAAAGGACTTGATCGCCTGTAGGGAGAAATGGAAGAAAGAAGTGGGATTAAGAAAAGACCACGCCTCCAGTGATCTCCCGCATGGGGAGGGGGGGGAACCGGAAAAGAAAGAACCAAGGCGCCTTCTAGATACCGTGTCTTCATTGAGTACGAACTGGAAAAAAGAAAAAGGAGGCGCCAGAGGGATGGCGAGCCAAAACGAGACGAAGATGGGTTCTTATCCTCTCCTGCCCCAGAGCTAAAAAAAAATGCAGTCTACTATCCTGTGCGCCTATTAACCCGAGATTGTCTTGAAGAAATCAGGATCTGCGGAAATTCATTGATAAGAAAAAGCCTCCATTCTGTGCTTTCAAAAAGTTTCCCGGACCTAATAGACCGGAGAAAGGTCTCAAATAGAAGATCGGCGCGCTTGGGTTCTTAAGAACACTCCTTCGGGGGGAGGAAGCCAAGACAGTGTCTTCGCCGTCTTCAAATCTGTTCCTCAGTCCTAAGAGTGGTGGAGATGCAGGGTCCTCCCAAAGAGAGCTCCCAACTCAGACAATCTGGATTACGGTCTTTTTTGACAAAGGGAACATGGCCCGTAACAGGTTAAACTTAGAGAGCGCGCCGTTGTCCTCCCAAAAAAACCAGGTCTCTGAGCCAAACAGTTTTGGCAGTCCTAAAGAGGGGGTCAAGACCGTTTGGTCGATCAGACTGTAAAAGGAGACCGATCACGGCTATGTCGGGCCTCTCTTATGAAAAATCAGAGCAGAGGCGGGTTCTTAAGAGAAAATACGGGAAAGAAATACAATCCCGGTACAACCACAAACTTCCCTGACGCTGGGGTCTTGAAGTCAAAAGGACGTCTTCTATAAGAAGCGCAAACGTCACCGGGTCGTTTTGCCCAGCCTTTCCTCCCCAATGCCTAATTAGGAATCAAAAGTCATGGGCCGTTACGGGGCCAGGAAAGGGGGTGAGAAATCGGACACGGTCCGATTTTAGAACAAAATATGCCTCGGGTAAAGACAATCTTTCCTCCTGCTGATTTGGAGAGGACGGAGAAAAAAACAGGTAAGGAAGACTTTAAAGGTCGGCCCACTTCTTTATAAGGCAATCTTCTAAAGCTGGAAGAGTTCCCTAGTATGAAATCAATAAACGCGGACCAGGGTCGGCGAGCTACCTCTTTTTTTCTTGTCAATAAGGACCTCGTTCGGGGCGTGGGAGGGGTAAGAATCGAAAGGAGGCTTGAAGGATCCTAACCGTTCAAATAAGCGGCTGTCCAGCACTAAAAAAAAAAAGGGGTTCGGCAGGGGTGGAAGTGAGGCCGGTGACAGGGTAAAAAAAAGGGGACCGTGCTCTCCAACGAGAGAACACCGGGGAGGTGGGACTCGGTCCTAGACTCGAGTTCTGTGTTAGTCCCAGAAAAATCGACGTAGGGAAAGAGAGATGTCTTCCAGGGGATTACAAGCGGGAAGACGGGAACCCCTCTTACATTGGAGGACCAAGAAAAGGAGACCCCACGAATACTGTGGGTCAAGAAGGGAAGACTTGTGAACTGGCTAAAAGGAGGAAAGGGTCAAGGGAAGAGGGAGGAAGGACAGTCAGAAGTGAAAAATGCCATCAAATAACATAAAACTTGGGAGGGGCTTTTTTTCTCATAGGGTTCTAAGGGGGAAAAAAAAAAATTATGAACACATTGGGAGAAGTCGTCGCCAAGACCCGCTCGGGCCGCAAACCTCTCCTTTATCGGGGGGGAATATACTTTCAAATTGGGGGAGGACAGGTTGGGAAAACACATAACGGCCCCATAAAAAAAAAAAGGAGTTTGAGTTTTCGGCGAAACGAAACTTCCTGCTTCAAAAAGAAATTAGGAAGTTTAAACGAGGTTATATTCATTTCATGGACAGGGGGGAGGAAAATCGGGGGAAGCCTGTTCCCGCGCAGACTCAGAGGCTCTCGATTCCTAGAAGGTAATCCAAAAACAACACAACGGATGAGGGATTAACAGGGAAAACTAAGAAAATTGAAAGGCGCAAGCACGAGGCGGACAGGGATTACGTGCGATCGGTCTGGCCGTTCCCATGTTAAAGCGGAAAAGGAAATTGATTAAGCCTCGCGGGACCGATGGAGCTTTTGTGCCGTTAGGTCTAATCAAAAAGGAAAGAGAGGGAGGACGTTCGCGGGGCGTCGTGAAAAAAAAAAGATCCAAACACGAGGAAAGGGAATACGTGCTATCAACGTCTGGCTGTCTAGAGGGGGCCGTCCAGGAAGAAGAAGAATAAAATCACTTGTTCCTACGTGCTTGTAAAAAGAATTCTTCGGAAAAACTCAAATGACCAGCACAATTATAGCCTTCTGTCTACTGGAACGGCAGGTTCGAGGAGGAAAAAGATATAAACAAAGAAAAGGCGAACAGTCCGCCATTCCCCTTCTCGGAAGGTCCTTACGGGAACCGTAGTCCTAAACGCAGGGGAAGGGGGAGTGAGCCCATTGATTAGAGGGGTTCACCAAGCCTTCAGGGGGGCGCGCATCCAGGACGAGTCTAAGGCGTCTATCCCGGGACTTGGCGAACTCAGCCCGGGGATCCTACGGAACCGAGTAACTCCGTTTCCGATAAAACGGGAGTACTCGATGTAGAGAAAAACAAGGTCATTTAGGGCCGTTGGCTTGGAGTCTGAATTACTTCCCAACCATGTTTTAGTCAGGAGGTCTCAGGGGAATCCTGGAGTGCCCCGGGCGTGCTAAGCCCTTCCTGGACATCTGAGGGAGAGGAACCGCACAGTTCTTCTCTTGAGCAAAAAAAAGGGGAGAAGCTGCCGAAAAGGAATCCGGGGCAAACTGGATGAGCCATCAGAACTGTATATCTACAGCCTGAGGGGGAAGAATCCGAAGGAAACTGGAGAAAACGGGGAAGGGGGTACGAAAAAGCACAGGACCTTTGTTATATCTAGAGGAAAACGAGAAGGAAAAGGGAGAAGGAGGGAGACAATCTCCCCTGAAATTGCACGGTAGAAAGGGGGGACACGGTAGGGGCCAACTGGTGCGCGTCCAATGAGGCGTTACCCGACTTCCCGGCCCAATGTTAGGCTTTCTTGGGGGTGGCATGATCCACTTTCTGCTCTTCATTTAAGGGGGAAAAAACGAAAAAAAGGCTCGCGGCGTATGCTCTGTCGGGCCTTTCAAAGCCGGAAGAAGTGTCGACGAACGGCGGGAATGGAGGGGAAGTCGGGGGGGGGGGAATACCAGCAGTACTTTGGACTCGACGGGATGCTTCCTCTAAGGTCTCGTAAAAGGGAAATACAGGCGAGAGAACGTGCTCCTATTTCCCCCGGTTCTGTGCGACCGGGGGAGCCAGTGGCGGGAAAAAAACGTACGCGGGCCTAGAGAAAGGTGAGTAGGATCTAAAACAAGCTTTTTATCCAGCTGGACAAGCCTTAGGTTTGTGGGAAAAAAAAGGAACCCTTCGGAGATCACAAGAAGAAGTGTCTTCGTTCTTGACGAGGGGGGGATTAGACCAGTCCCGGCTGTGAACCTGCCGCGCAAAGGCTGTTGCGAGGTATATCTAAACATCGGGGAAGGAAAAACATCTAAGGCTGAAAGGTGAAAGTGCAGCCCTTTCAGCGCGTTTTCTAGCAACTGGAAGGGAAGGCGACCTGCCCAAAAAAAAAGGAGGCACGGGGACAAGCCCGTGGCATCCGGAAAAAAGACCCCAAGACTCTCTGCGCGGTCTAAAAGAAAAAAGGAGTTGCAATTTACCATCATCTACTGGGAGGGAGGGGGTACAAAATACGGAAGCCGACACCGCGAAGCTTACGTGTCCCGGCATTTCGTCTCCGAAAGGCCGGGGAGGGTCTATTCACTGTCATCTGGGAAGAGTGGGAAAAGGGGGCCTCGAGGCTTGCGCGCGGGGCTGGAAAACCCAGCGATTCTGTAAAAAGGCTGCCGGAAAAAAAATTGAGAAAGGAAGGGGCCTTGTCGACTTCTCTAATCTGGCCCCTTTTATAGGACTGCAATGAAGAAAAAAAAAAAAAGGGCATCTGGTACTACACACACTCCAAACGGGAATAACGGAGGGAGGCGTGTCTCGTACCAAGACACGCTGGGAAGGGGGAAACAAAATACCTCCCTTCCTATACGCTTTCTAAGGGGGGGAAGGGGACCACTAGCAAAAGGAAATATCAGGGGCACGGACGGGCCGGTGCCCGCCGGAGCTAAGAGGCTGGATCTTGTTCTTAGTCCTTGACGCAAAAGGGAAAAGACTTAGGGGAAGGGGGAAGCAAGGACTTCTTAGTCTCCGTTTAAAAGGAACCGAGAAAAAAAGGGAACAAGAGCAAGAGGACGCCGAGTTGGAGGAACGGAGCAGGAAACTCGGCCCGGCCAGGTTCTCTCCAAAAAAAAAAAAAAAAAAAAACCAAAGCGCCGCATGAACTGGATCTCTTGACCCCCGCTCTATT
>Ga0179593_1331660_pt1 | contig 11371 bp, 11 predicted proteins | sample CZODoug2_1_08_16_FD_185931 | JGI IMG/M metagenome (GOLD analysis project Ga0179593, IMG submission 185931) | Vadose zone soil fungal communities from Angelo Coast Range Reserve, California, USA - CZODoug2_1_08_16fungal (PacBio error correction) | ecosystem: Environmental > Terrestrial > Soil >...
ACCTACCTTCTAGAGGGAAGAATGCTGTCAACAATCCCACAGGGGAAATGCTGAATGGGGAAGGGAGAGGAACCGGAAGGTACTATCATCCCTTTAACAGAGAGCTATTTAATGACAAATTCTGCCGTCCAGAAAAGCGCAGGCGTCAGTGGGGAGGATCGCTGTCAACACATTACTGAATGGTACAGGATGGTTTGCCTCTCGCTCGTGTACAATCTGAGGAAAGGAAAGGGTCATCGAGCTTATGTACAAGAAAACGATGAGGCGACCGTCAAGAGGCGAAAGGGGAAACAAAAGGCGCGAAGACGGTTAGAGAGGGAGAAGGGCCAAGAAAAAGTAGATCCCGGTCGACGGAGCAATCTTCGGCTGACGCAGTTTGTGCCGAAACAGCACTTGACTAAGAAAATGCACACCGAATCAGAAAATCACCATATCGAACAAGAAAAAAAGCTGACCGAGGAGCAAGAAGGAGGTTCACAAAAGCATAAGAATAATCTGGTGGCTAAAAATCCGACCTCCGTGGTTGCAACCAAAGACCCAGCTTGGAATAAAACTTTGTTTCTGAGTCTGGGAGCGAAACGAGTTGGGGGGGCAAATGATGGTCAATGCACGGACTTGTAACCGGGAAAGAAGGTCAGGAGGTAGAGGATGAGAGGGGACGAGATGCCGATGGTATTGGGGGACCGAACCGGATTTGGCAACTGTTTCGCGTCAAGAGAGGGGGACAGGTCAAAAACAAAAGAAAAAAAAAACCATTACTGGGTGTTGGTAAATCTCTGCAAGAGAAATCCAGTACGGTACAAGAGAGTAAAACGAATTACAAAATCAAACTGAATAAAAAGAGGGTCGACAAGCTACTCGTACCAGTAAAAAAGAAGAATGAAAGTCGGGGGGATCTTCAGGATTCTGGAGAGCATGAGGCCGCACCTGAACTTTTCAGCATGAGGCGGGGCACGTTGTCCGAAAACTCGAGGGAGCAGGGGGAAAACGAGACATTCACAAAAGTCCAAGGCACGCGTGGGGGTGGCTTTAGAGTTGCCAGTTGGAAAAGTTGCAGTTGCCACCGGAAACGCGTTGGGGCGAGAATTCGGATGGCAGATACAAAGGAGTCAAGTTGTTGGGGAAAGTGACATCGAACAGATGGGCGGGAAGAAGAGGGTAGGTTGGAGTGCAGAAAAGTCCGAAGGATCAAAGTTGGCTAAACTGCAGGAGGCGGAATGTGCGCAGGCACGAGCAGGGAGGGGCCATCTTGCAAAAAGGGGGGGGTACTCGGGTCGGATTACGACGAATAGCGCCACTTTCGACTTGGATGCAAGGAGGGAGAGCGACTGCAAAGCACACAATGGAGAGGGTTAGGGCCGAGGACAAAGGTGGGGGGAGGAATGGTTTCAGAAGCAGGAACGGAGGGGAAAGGCGAAGGTTAGCAATCGTTTTTAGGGACCTCTCGCACTGCGGCAGGCCCACTGGGAATGAAAAGGACTAGTGCAAAATGGGATTGCGCAGGAAAATGAGCCTATTGCGACTAAAAAACGAGGAAATGGCCTGGAGGGTGCCTTGGACTCACTTGTGAAAGCGGACAAAGCCACGAAAAGAGACAGTACTTGGTTGGGCCGGGTTGCGGGAAGAGGAGCCCGTAGTTTGGAAAGGAGACGATGAAGGGTAATTCAAGAACATGATCCTTTGGGAAAATGTTCGTAGGGGAAGGTGGGGTGCACAGCAGTCTGGTCTATCAGGCTATCTAATAAGAAACTACTCAGCATGTTTCCCGGGTGAGAAAAGTCCTATGTGAAGAAAACTGTGTAGGGAAAGAGACGTCTCACCAACAGGGGGGGGGGATGGGGGAGACAAGAGAGAAAGAAAAAAATGGGAGGAAGGACCATCAGACTACCACCGCAGTCGTATGTCGAAAGTGCGCATAGTAATAGAGATCGGGGCAACTTGAAAGTTTCGAAAGCCAGACTAACATTAGAAAAAAAAGATAAGGAAGGGAAAGCCAGCTGGAAGAACGGCCAACCCAGCAAGAAAAGAAGAGCGAAAGAAACAGAAAAACAAATTACACATAGGAGAGCCTGTAGTGAAAGGAAGTGTAGACCAGCCCAGGAAAGGAAAAAACGGACAAAGGGTGGGCATAGGAAAGGATTAAGCCGCCAAGAAGTCAGCGAAAGAAAACTGCGAAACCCAAAAGGCCAGCAGAAACCTGCGCATTGCCATCCAGAGCATCCCACGCTCGAGTGAAAAAACTTGTTGGGCACCGTTCAGACTCAAAACAATCGCCACAAAAAGGGTCAAGGACGAGGACCAGAGGGACCACGACGAAAGACAACTGGAAGATTCCTAAGAACAAGACGGACGAAAAGGGAACAAGCGCGGCCTGGTAAGTTCAAAACGGGCTCAGCCGAGAAACAATTTTTGCAAAAAAAGGAAAAACCAAGAGAACCAAAAACTTCCGCCCAGGACCGGGGCACAAATCGTCGTCACAGAAAAATCACGTAATAGAGACGAAAAAAAAAGTCTGACGAAAAGAGGGTAAAACGCTGGGTCAACAGAAAGGAAGACAGGGTCTCGAGTCTCTCAGAAAAAATTGAAAAGGCAACTGTCAACGGAAACTCTCGAAAAGCCAACTTGCAAAAAACTTCCCTCAGGCCTAAATTCATCTCGGGTGGATCAGGAGATCCGAGAGCTAGCGACAAACCGACGCAGAACTGAGGGAGGAACTGGGTATCATCATTCCTCCATAGACCGAAGAGAGATAAGAAAGAAAAAGGGAAAGTTCATGGATTTGGGAAGAAATTGATCCCGGGGGGAGTCTTGGATTCAAATTGGGGAAAGAAATGCTAGCGCGCCGCTGGGCATTCTCGGGTTCCTGGATAAGGAAACAGAAGGGGAAAAGTTCGAAGGAGAAGTTGCTCCCATAACCGAAGGGAGCAGGGGAGGAGCGGGGGGCCTAAACAGATAGTACCAGTTTGGGCAATCAACCAGGACTGAGGAAAGGGGGGGGGGGAGGAAATACCTAAAGAGAAAAAGACGAGAAGAAAAGAGAACCAATTCGCAGTGCAAAATTCCGCATTGAAAAGACACGCTGAGAACTCATCGTGCGCGCTCGAAGAAAAAAAGTCTTGAAAGGAAAAAAAGAGTGTACCCCGAACCGGGTTTATCGCCACCAGAGCCGGGGGACGCATGGGAGGAGCAACCTCAACAGCCTAGCAGCCCCAGCCGACGGCAATCTTTTTTCGTAGATCGGGTGAGGTCGAGCTAAGGGCTTCGTGGAAAGGGGTAGCCGACCTTGCGGCCGACAAACCGGCTCCCGAAGAATGAAAAAACCGGAGAAGAGAACCTTAAACGAAAGAACCGGGGGTATAAGGTGGGGCCAAACTCGCTCAAGGAGATGGAACATAAGGGGACGGTGGGAAAGGGGAAAAAGGCGGAGTCAAAGACGGGACCATTCAGGGAATCAAAGCGGGTGTCCCATCTAGAGCAATGAACCGACGTACCAAAACTAATCACAGTGGGGCAACAAGAAAAAGATCACCAAAGGAGACAAAAACCTGCAACGGGGGAAGAGCACGGGGAATCGCCAGCAGTGAATCAGTCCAGACCGGGAAGGAGTCCAAATCGTGGATGGTTTGCAGTTAAGTCGCGAGGGGACCACAAGTTTCGACTTACTATTGTCGCTCGTATGCCATCTCACGAAAAAAAAAAGGAGAAAAAAAAAAAGGCCAGAAAGAAAAGCAGTCGAAGACTCGGTCAAGGGGAAAATTGAACTAAACCAATTGACTAAGAACTGGAAGGATTCACTTTGCAAGGAGAAGACCTTGAAAAAAGAGAGAAAGCGGCGGAAACGAGCTGAATTTTCAAGGTGCGTTCGACTGGGAGGCGGACGGGGGGAGGAGGGCAAGAAGGTGAGCATGAAGAACAGAAGGAGAGTAAACCAAATGCGGGTCAGGTCGGAGAAGACGATCTTACTGGACATGTTTAAAAGGACTAGGGAGACCAGGCAGTTCGCCTAAAATGCTCTAACCCAAGAAGTAGAACAGAGGCAACGGAAAAGTCGCCGAAACGGGCGAACGTGAGAAAGAGTGAAGATACGAGGGAGGAAAACAGGGTTCTAGAAGACCAGGAGAGAACAGGAAATCAAAAAGGGACATGAAGGATTCAATCCTTTACGTATGGTGCGACAAGAACCAGGACAAGAAGAAAGAATAGTGTCGATAAAAGAAGAAATCCGGGGTTGAAGCTTGGCAGAAAGGGGGTTTTGCTCTAGAGCGCGCACGAAGGAGTGTGAGAAACGGGATGTCAATGACGGGGGAAAGGTGAGAAAGGACTGAATGGGGGGGGACGCGGGATGAAATCTGGCTCACAAAGGAGATTCCCGAGGGGGAAGGGAATAAAGGAAGCTTTAGCGCAACCGGCGCGAGTGCACAAAAGGTTCCGAGCCGTCTGTTTCAGGACAAAGCGAAGACCTTCCGATTGGAAAAGGCTCGTAAATGAAACGTAAGAATCCAGGGAAAACAAAGGGTAAGCGGAGCTCTATCAAAAAGGGGAAAAAAAATCGTGCTCAGAAATAACGAGACCTTTCGGCAAAAATCACAGAAACAGGTCCGTGGGGGAGGTGAGATCGGCGAAGGAATCCGGAAAACTCTCCGGGTCAGGTAGGTCTTTCACTGTGTACGGCCAGAGAGCGGTCATCATGGGGTTATTTTGGGATCCACCGAATCCTTTTGAGACCTTGCTGCGGTCATAAGTGAGGAAAGGGCGTGAAAAAAAATTGGAAACAGTAAGACTTGGGTAAGACATCTTAGGACGAAACGCTGGCGTCTTAGGGGTGATTGCAAAATCGAAAAATGGCTTACTGGGTGCTCAATAGTGACGGGGAAAAGTTTTTCCGGGAAGCCGATTTGGGCTAAAAAGGCCGTGAACGCATGCAGAGCAGGAACATCTGCAAATTTTGGTGGGGAAAAAAAAGAAGGGCGGCAAGGACCGAACTGATAAGGCGCGCCTTTGACGAAGTTGATCGTAACGTAAGTGTCTGCTGACTGGGCGCGCACAAATTGTGAGGGGGTCTCGGGGTCGCGGACCTCAGTCCAGAAAGGTGTGATTGAAGGAAACGACGGCGAACCGATGAATTGCGATAAGGAATGCTCCGCACTGAGCAGCGCCCCTGTGCAAATGGAGGGATTAAATAGGTCACACGCTCCTCATTTTGAGATGGAGCGGAGGAGTCAAAAAAGATGGAAAAAACTAAAACCAACCTCCTGGTAGGAAGGTGAGGTGTTCGGGACCTCACTGTGGAGAGGGCGGCATAAAAGAAAAGAAAGGAAATCAAAGAACTATGTGGATCATTTGTGGCGGTCCTGGCGCTGCGGTAGGCGGTTGACGGAGGGCGCAGGAAGAATCGAAAATGATTGAAAACCATCATGTTGAGGGAGTGGGAGGGGGGTCCGCACGTTCGGTCGATAGGGGAAAAGGGGGCACGCGCGGAACTATGCTCGTCGACATACGCAGGGGGCGGTGGGGAGGGAAAGTCCAGAAAAAAGGGAACATGGAAGTCAAAGGAAAAAAAAGGGAGGGATGAAAGAGTAAAAGATGATCCGCCACAAAGGGGGGAGACAATCATGCTCTAACTGAATCATGCGGAGTGAGCAAGGCGCCAATAGTCAGCAGCGGAATAGACAGAAAAGGAAAAACGAACGAGATTCAAATGATCAGGGTCTCGACTTCCCAGGAGGTCCGCGCACCGAAGAAAAAACCAAACCGTCATACAAAAACGCGCCACAAAATTTACAAAGAGAGAATTGCTGGAGGGGAGGGGATGGACGGAATTAGAAAGGAAAACAAAATAAAGATAGGTGGGATCTCCACAGGAGGGAAAAAAGCCGCAAGTCTCAGGAAAATACCACTGAGGCAAGCGTGTTCCGGACATGCCCCGCATCAAAGGGTGCCGCATTGCAGCGCATCAGAGCATAACGCTCGGGAGGGGGGAAAACGAGGAAGGAGGCGGGAACGAAAAGAATCGAGAAAAAAGAAGTGACTCCCGCACACAACGACCCTCCAAGTGTAAGAACAATGAATAAAAAAAATAGGACGATCATCATAAAAAGATAAAAGGAACTGAATCCGATAAACAATTTTTCAAAGGGAAAAACAAGACTCAAAAGGAAAAAAAGAAAACCATCGGCAGTTGGAAAAAAAAAAAATAGAACAAAACAAAGAAAAGAAAGTCTAGAACCAACAAAAGGACCGCGCAAGGTGAGTTTCAGAAAAAAGGAAAGAACAAAAAAGTCCCCGCCCCAATCAGAATCTACACAAAACGTTCGTGGAAAGGAATTAATGTCAACGCATCAGCCAACTGTCAAGCCAACACAGCAGACTGCAACATTGCAATCAAAAGAGCCAGAGACTTAGGGAAAACGTGGACCCGCCTCCACTGCTTACGTGACAGAAACGGGAGACATCACCGGAGGGGTACCTGAAAAAGAAGATCCACACGACGCCGCACAGGTAAGAACGAGTCCAAAGGGGAAAAACGGAAGATTTGGCGTAATTCCGATGGAGACAAAAAAGCGCCGCTGTCCTCAGAGCGGTTTTACTGGGAGAGTGGTGCACCAATTGACTTGCGAGAAGAAGTGAAAAAAAAAAAACCCCGAGACAAATAGAAAAAAAATCGCGGTGGAAGAAGGCTCGACAGTTGGGGCAATCGCGCCGGCCTGAGGGAGGAGGGGGGATAAAAGAGGGCACACTCTTGCATCAGCAATCCCACTCAAAAAGAGTCGCAAACGTGACCGTCAGCATTGGAGACAAGAATCTCGGAAGGGAAACAGATCAAAAAGGAGGTCCTCATCAAGGGGGAGGGGGGAACACCGGGGAGTGGTCCTGATTTTTTGATCGCCACCAGATCAGTCGGTTATAGAGGTGGGTGATCACCTGAAGAAAACAGCATACCTCCCTGAAAGCTGGGAGGTTCAATGAGGCCGAGGAAATTTAGAACCAAAAACATTTGGCTGTGCCACAAAAAGGGAGTCACGGATGATACGTGCGCCCGGCTTCCGGCACCTTGGAAAGAAAAAAGGAGATAACCGGTAGGAGCCTGTTCTCACTCGGCTCCGCAAGAAGGGGGAGCCAGCAGCGCGGGAAAGACAAAAAGAGCGTTAAAAAAAAAGTGAAAACAGATTGTGAAAAAAACGAAACGTACCATGCGTCAAACTTCGTTTTCAAAACCAACGATCCGCCCGACGCAGCCGACTCAAATGGAAAAGCATGTGGGAATACGCTCGCTGTTAAAAGGGGATATCGCCAGCAAGTGAAGTCAGAAGAAAGGCAGCAGGCACACGCGGGGGAGTGCGAGGGGGAACACAAACGCGAGAAATAGGTGCGCGTCGGGGAAACTCAAACAACACCCACGGAGTGAAAAGAGAAGTGGCCGCAGAAAAAAGAAAATACGTCAGGCGAAAGGGCGAGGAAAGGAGAACTAACATCCACCGAGACCTGAGGAAGGGAAGGGAGTCCGGAAGGTTGCGAGAACCTGGAAAAAGCGAACAAGCAGACTAATTACCACGAAAAAAGTGGAGGACAAACTGAGTGTGCTGGGTGGAACAACTAAGGTTAAGGAAGGGACGCGGATTACAGTGGAAGAGAGGGGACAGAAATCTTTAAAATTCGAATGTCGCTTGAATGCGATATTCTGGAACCAGGAAAACCGAAGAGGAGACAATCCGATGAAAAAGGGAGAAGGGCGCTAACCGGGTAAGGCAACAAGAGGCCAAGGGAACGCAACGGGAAACAAAAGACGGGGCTCATCTTCGGCGGAAGCACCGGTTTGTAAACAGAAAGGAGGGAAAGGAATAATCCAAACAAGCCTAGAGCAGAACATAACAGATGGGGAAGGACAAAAGATTGAAGGAGGACGCTAGCTGGGGGGGATCAAGAACCAGCTCAGAAAGAGATAAAACCTGTGGGCCACTAACCAGCTTGGAATGGCCAACTGGTCGGGCGCGCTCACGAAGGAAGAGGCGGATTTGCATGGAGGACTGGTAGTGGAAAGTTCCCGGCGTAAGGGGTGGATCTAGAAGGAAGACAGGAACCCTAATGTTATTTCCTACAGTACCAAGGGGCCGGCTCGAGGGGCCAAAGGAGCGGCCGATCTTGTTCAGTTCATCAGGAAGAAACCCCTCCCTGGCCCACCTAAAGAAGAAAGTATATCGGGGAAAACAGAAAGAAAACGAGAAAGCAGCAAGATCCAAGATCTCGCCAGCATCTGGGGAAAACTAAAATGACCAGGAAAAGAAGAAAGGGCGGAGTCTTGTTTGGAAAAAAAAGAGTAGAGGGACATGCAGGAATTGGCCCAAACGAGTCAGAGGTGAAAAGAAGAGGGCATAAAGAATCGAGTTTTATTGTTGCCCAAACATACTTCAAGTGGCCGAACTGCGGGCGGTAGGAGTTGGCGTTGAAAATGGGGGAGGGGGAGTTGCGGGATGGGTGCCAACGAGTGGTGCGCAGGATTTCGAGGAAGAGAGGGATAGAAAAAGTGGGGAGGCAATCGGAAGGGGGTAAGAACCTAGGGGAGTTCTCGTTCCTTGGGGGGGAAAGACATGGGGGGAGAAAGAAGCATAGGGAGAGTGGCGCAGGGGGCTAAACGGGACTGAAAAGTTGTTCCGTACTTAGAGGACCGCTAACGGACTAAGGACAGGGTAAACGAAGACGAGGGTAGGCAGGAAATTGGCGCCACTGGGTGAACGTGGTCACTGGGAAGAGGCCATGGCCGTTTGGCGTTGGCGCTTGGGGGGGGACGAAGGGGAAGGCGGCCCTGAAAACGACGCTAGAGAGTGGAAGGCAGCAGGGGAGGAGAAAAAGGCGAACAGGAATGAGGCCAGCAGTGGCACAAACCAAGCACGTTGGAGGGGCATGACGCTGGGCAGGGGGGAGAGATAGAGAGAAGAAAAAAACTCCGGTATGTTAGTGTTACTTTGGAACGGGGGAGAAGAATCCACAGAACTAAAGAAAAATCCGATGGACATGTAGAAACGGTTTCCTGGGAGCTATTCCGGGATGACTGGGTGGACTGCGGTGCGGAGGGAAAAAAAAGCAGGAAGCGAACAGGGAAGAAGGGGGAAAAGGTGTTCAGTCCTGGCAAAGGCCGGCACTTTCGGGAAACGGCTCTAGCATCGAATGTCAAGAATAATTTGCAAGGTTTTTTATATAGATAGGTAAAAGGGGCGGAATTGAATCTCGCGAAACAAAGGAAGGAGTAATAGGGAGAATTAAATAAACCACACTGTTTACAGTCCCATCGGGGGGACGAGAAAACCGCAACAGGCGATGTCGAAAAAATAGAAGGAGCCATAAAAAATCGACATAAATTGAGACTGCCAAACATTAAAATTCAGAGGCAGAACTGAAAACAGGGAAAGCGCACCGCCGTCCAACCCGCACTACCAGACATAACAATAACCTCCAACAAAGGGCACTCTAGGACTGGCTTTAGTGGAGTGGGTCTGCAATATCACCAGGGAAGTCAAGAACACTACAGGCCATAGGATAAAAATGAAAACGCCATTCAAACAAAAAAACGAGGTGCCAGAGTGATGCGGCCCGCATGGGGAAACCAGGGCGCTTCGCGGGCGAGAAGAAGTCACATAACGCGATTAGGCCCTTCAACAGACAAAAAGAAATAGAAATTCATTCTAACCAAAAACGCACCAACTAGGAAATAACATCGACCTACACGACACCAAAGCACTTGAACGCCAATATGTAAAACCCAAGACGAAGAGAGCGAAGGTCGTACTCTCGAACTGAAGAATTGAAAAGTTTCGGTAAAAGCAGCAGGAACAAATTTGGGGGAAATATGCACTCCCACTCTCGCCCAGGCCTGAAAAAAAAGAGCACTTCCTGGCCGCATCAGGAAAGTGGTAGGAAATCGCCGTCAAAAGGACAAAAATCAAAAGAAAATAGAAATCCAAAAAGAAAAAGTCCCGAAATGAGTGTTAGTTTAAAGGACACACCTTAAGGACTAGAGCAATGCTTCTGACGTGGGAAAAGCAAGAAGAGAGCACCAAGAAAAAGTCTGGTCGGGGAAATTGCAAATGTCAAAGTGAAAGCTACACGAAAACTGTCAAACAAACTAGCTGAAGGAAATCAGGGCCTTAAAGAACATGGGGTGGATATGTTGTCTCAAAATACAAAAGGAGAAGAGACTGATACAAAACGTGCCCCTTAACGCGGAGACCGGCCGGGGAAAAAGGCGCAGGGAATGGCCTGACATCGCAGTGAGAAGTACAAACAACCTGCCATTAACGGAGGGGATTGTCGAAAGGACAGGTCCTCGTAGGCGGGGCAACCAAAAGATTGAGGGGCGGAAGTCCCGATTGCGTCGCCCGCCGCATGAAATCAGTTTTAAGGACGCTTTGAACGAGAGAATTTCAAGGCGGGAGAGAGTCGAAGGGGGGACGCAAGCCCCGCGTTGGAAGTGGGAAATTTTCTTATGGCAGGAGGGGGGACAATGAAAAATCGGACGTACGACAAGGTGAACGAAAAAATCGCTGCTATTCGGAATAAAACCAAACGCAGAATCCAGAATCGGCGAAAGAGACCATACAACGAAAAAAAATGGTAAAAAAACGGAACATAAAAGCAAGGAAGCCCCATCTAAAAATCATCGTGGGAGCAGCCGAAACAAAGGTCGTGACATTCCGATGGGAGGGGGGGACAAAGAGGAGTTGTCCGGAGGGTGGGTAAGGGAAAACACAGGCTTGCGGGTGCGACGGGGTTAGTGAGCAAAAGACCCAGAAATGACGTGAAGAGATCCGGCAAGGGGCATTGTGGGCTGGTACGAGGGTGGGCTTTAGCTCGAAGGGCAGGAGGGCAGGAAATAAAACCTGGCTGGGTCCGAACAAACGAGGGACCGCGGATTCAGAACGTTCGCCCGGATTCAGAAATGGGAATAGAGGAAGAGGCCTTTAGGGGGTAGGCCGAATGGGTGATACACCTCGTCAGATCGACCTGGACGAAAAAGAAAACTCTGTTGAAAGGTTCCATAATATCTGAGAAAAACCGTAACATAAAAGCAACAGACTGGTAGACCGAGGGGATATGCCAGACGCGAGAGATTAGGTCCCCAAGAATAGAGGAACACGAACTCATTCAGACAATCACCTGCCCGGCAGTGGTAAAAGACCGTGTCAAAAGAAGTGATAACAACAAGTGAATCAGAAAAGGACAGGGGGACTGAAACCCTCGTGATGGTTGCGGGTGACGAAGGAGGTTGAAGAAGGTCTAGTGGGTAGCGCTGACGGTAGGTTATATCATAAATGTTCCATCAAATCAAAAACAAAAGGAGGAGGACACCCGGGGGAGGAGATTGACCATACGAGAGCCT
>Ga0179593_1427668_pt1 | contig 11371 bp, 16 predicted proteins | sample CZODoug2_1_08_16_FD_185931 | JGI IMG/M metagenome (GOLD analysis project Ga0179593, IMG submission 185931) | Vadose zone soil fungal communities from Angelo Coast Range Reserve, California, USA - CZODoug2_1_08_16fungal (PacBio error correction) | ecosystem: Environmental > Terrestrial > Soil >...
GCCCTAACTTGGAATCTCAGAAAGGGAACGGGTTGCGTCCGCGGGGGGACCTGGCAAACAAACATGTCGCAGCGGGCAGTAGGTCAGCGGTTGTGTTGGGGGAAAAATGACTCCTTGCCCTAACCGGTGACAACGGGTAAACTGAACGTCCCAAGCACACCGGGGGGAAGGTAGTACTGAAAGAATTTGAACAGAACGCACACCTGTAATGTGGTAAGAAGAAAGAAATCAAACAGTCAGCCTGTCGTGACGACGGTTCAAATAAAAAAAATTGTCAATGAGAAAAAAATTCTACTTAAAGAAGAAAGCTGGAGAATAAGGGCGCTGCAAGGGGTAAAAACCCGCATGAAGAAAAGAGCGCGGAATTAGAATGGGTGAACTCAGGGTTAAAACAACGTTGCAGCCGGCCGAAAGGCGGGCTCAAGCTCCAGCGCCATGGAGGGCATGCTAAAAAGGAACGCGAACAGAGAGAGGAGTTTCAGGGGACGACAGCGGTTGACCGCGCCAAAAAGCAGGACAAGGTTTCCGTTGCGGAGCATCAGGGGAGGCGCAAAACGCAGTCTTGGAAGGGGGGAGGGGAGAAAAGAAGAGAAAGATGACGCATAACCAAGGGGAAGAGAGGTAACTGGTCCGGCACGTACGAGGGGTAGAACTCCGTAGATAGGAGGTCGGGGGGAAGCTCAAAAAACGACTCCCTTCCAATGGGAAAGCCCAAAAAACTTAAAGGCTCCGAAGATGGGGGAACCGGTTCAAAGTCAACGGGAGTTCTAACGATGGTAAAAAAAAAAAAAAACAAGAGGGGGTCGGTGAGTCAGCGCAAACAAGATTCAGATGCGGAGTCTAAATGCCAGCGCGCTTGAGGAAGAGTCCTTCAGAGAGAAGGCGCACGAAATCCGAATGTGTTGGTCTCGGATTCATAATGGACAGTGCTGCTTCCGTTGTCATCAAAGGAAAAGATCGGGGCGAGAACTCGAGGCGTGCAGACGGACCAAGCGCAGAGCTGCATGCAAGAATTGGACTGGAGTCAGGGTCTTGTATGAAAAAGACCACTCAAAAAAAACCCGGGGTGTAGCGCCGACTCCAGCGAAAAAACGCCCAGTTTTGAAATCGCTCAAGGGGCCGGACGCAAAGGCTAAGCCAAAAACCGCGGCGAGATCAGGGCGATGATTCTGACGACTTTCCGGAAAGAGGCGCGGGCGGAACCCAGCGAAAAAATCAAAGGGCTCTGGTTAGTAACAAGCTCCGAATTGGAGGGGAAAACTGTGAGAAGCTTACACAAAAGAGTCATACGGCAAAAAAAAATACGCGGATTCAAAACGTGGAGAGGACAGCATCCAATTGTCTGTGGCCAGGCTGAAGGGGGAAAAGTGGAAGTGGAGAAGGAGAAAAAAAGGCCTAAAACGCGGGGGAGGGGGAAAAGATCCAGTGCGCCAATCGGGTAAAGGGAAACACATCTTGCACCGTCACCTGTGGGCCGAAAAAGGGGGGGAAGGAAGGCCGTCAACTTGGGTCAGTGGACCGTAGATCTGAAACATTCACTGTGAATATGGAAAAACGAAGAAGCAGAAAGGGTGAGGGAGATCGTAGATCGGGAAAAAAGAAAAAAAAGGATGGGCTAACGAAGAGGAGCCAACATTTGGAATGGACACCGCGTCAACTCCGCGTCGTGGTTAACCCGCTGGACACTCGCCTCTCTGACGACCTCAGTCACCTGCGTCCTCTGATGACGGGTAGGACCTCTCTACAGGTTTTCTACACGCGGGCAGTCCAGTGTGTGAGAGGACGGGAGACCTCACGACACCCATCTGCAAACTGGACAAGCAAGAAACCAAAGATTGCTGCGAAAAACGGTGCACCCAAGAGAAAACACGAGCAAAAAGGTCAAGGGACGCTTAGTTAACTAAGTAATAGGTAATAGCGAGCACAGGAAAAGAGAAAGAACGATGAAAAGGATAAAGAGGGAAAGGAGGGAAAGGGCGAAAAGAGATATGAGACAGGCGCAGACCAGCCAAGAACAAGATCTTCAGCAGATTAGTGGGGAAAAAGGTGGGAAAGAGGCGAGGTCGTGGAACTTAATGCTGTGGGACTGTTCAAAGCATAAGAACGGAGTTCTTCCTGGGACTTGGCGCGGGGGCCGCCTCGCTTGAAGGGGAGGGGGCAGGACATCTCGAGAACAAAACAAAGGAGGTAAGAGAGTCTTAAAAAACAGAAAAAGGGCCGGCCAAAACCAAGCAAATTAAGAGAACTTTGAACAATTTCAAAACGACCAGGCCCAAAAAGGGCAGGGGGAGTGAAAAAAAGAGCCTATCAGAGGTGGGGAAACAAAGAAGGGTCGTGCCAATTAATGGAGGGTTGGCCAATAGGAAGGAGAGAAAAAAGGCTCAAGAATATTTAGCCAGGAACCATATGAAAATGAAGACTCCTGGGAGAAGAGTGAGAGAAACGAAAACTTTGGAAGGGAGGATTGCTTCAAGAGAAGTGCTCCCCGATCTTGGAAACGCAATGAACCGAGAAGCTTGGGTGGGGACTGGTCTCTTGACCTGTGGCGTGCGGATTCCAAACCCCCAGAAAATGGCGAGGGCTGAAAGGAGAATGATCTGTTTGGGAAGAGGAAGACTAAAACAGGGCTGGAAAGAAAAGGGGAGTGCCACGGGACTATCGAACGAACCTACGCGGGGGCATCCAAAGGTGAATCATAGTCAACAAAGGCACCGGAGTTGTATCTTATAGCGAAAGCTACCTCAACTGGTAGGGGGGCTTTCGCGTTTGCCTCTGAAAGGGGAAAAATGGAGAACTCCGGGGAACACGGGACAGGGACCCGGGAATCAGAGCCTCCAGCCGGGAGCGCATACCGTTTTTCAAGGGGTTGTGGAACGGGAATCGAGGGCATGGGGTAGCAAGAAACAAAAAAAAACCGGCCGCGTGGCAGAACTGGAATAAGCGAAAAAAACTAAAGTAAAAGAAGGGGGGAGACGAACAGCAAAATTTGGATATGAAGCACGGCAGGATATGTGGGAATGCTTGCCTTAGAACATGGGTTTCTTCAGAATGGGTCGGGAGACATCTCAAACACCTAGGCCCGCATTGGGTAAAAGAACGAAGGTGATGGCAGTTCGCAGGGGGGATGAAAGCCCGGGCAGACAGAGCAGAAGTTCCGAGGAAAGGGAAACGATCTCAAGAGGAGGCGGGATTATCCTTGGCCTCATGAAAGAGGAGAGGAACTGCTGTGAAGCTGGAGGGGAGGAATTACCAAAATGGGGGAAGTGCGAAGTTGGGAAAGTGTGGATCTGGAGACCGGATTGCAAGAAAGACAAAATGATTTAAGGACAGCGAAGACAGGAATGAATCTGGCGAATGGGTCCGCAGTAAGCTTACACTGGAGGGAGTGTTTCTCAGAATTGTAGTTGAATGGAAAGGACAACCTGAAGTCAAAAAAGGAGGGGGAAGAAAAGAGAGCCAAACAACGGCTAAGAGAAGGGCTCCTTTGCAACGTTGACGAAAGCTGGAATCGCTCCGGAACCAGAGCTTCGGAAAAAATGAGTCCGCAAAGAATACGATGGTGGGCGACTGGCTTCACGGGAAAAGCACTGCTGGACAAAATCGGCTGTTTTCGAATCAAAAAGAAGTCTCACTCACTCACTTCTGTAGGACCGGAAAGGAGTACAACTCACATCATGGCGGAGAGGAAAACTGATGGGGAGAAAGTCCAAGGGGGGAGGCGTCGTGTCAGAAATTGAGCGGCTTGAGGACGCTACGCGCGTCCACTTAAAAACGTCAACTACTGCCGTTGAATTTTGAATGACAAGAAAGCTTGCCGTGGAGGACGAAAAAAAAGGGACTAAGGATAATCGGAGGCTCTCACTACTTTAAAATGAGAGACCAGCCGGGCGTTTTGCGATTTACCGGGCCGACGAAAGTGGGGAGTGTGCAGTACTGTTTTTGAAGGAAGAACCGCTGACTGGAAACTGAAACATGAAAACGCAGCGCGGCAAGAGGACAGGGGGAATCGCATGGAAGGGTGAATGGGTACGAGCTGGATCTCCGGCGAAGGATAGACAACGAATTTGAGGACATCTCCTGCAAAGGAAAAAGCCCGAGAGCCGTCTGCACACGGCGGGTTTGAAAAAGAAAACTAACTGGCTGGCGCGGCAATGAAGAAAACGCAGTGAGGTAAAGTCCGTCATCATTGACAAGGGCCCTTAAGGGTGAAAATGCCGTCAACGCCCATGAGAACAAGGTGCCGGGATAGGGGGGAGCGGGGGGGAAACAGGTCCCGGGCGGAACGCCTAGAGTCTTCGTTCAGGATAAGTCCAAAGCGGAGATGGTAAAGTCCGCCACGAGTCAAAAACGTGGGCACCGTTCGGACAATGCGTCAAATAAAAAAAAAAAAAAGGGATGATTCAGTAAGGCAACGGAGAAATGGGAGTGTGGCAACGTTAGGAAGTCAAACCGGTTAACAAAAACTAGTGGAGAGAAAGGATTGGGGCGTGAAGGGAGGGGTGGCGTGTTCCAGACGAGTGTCGGAGGGGAGCTGGGGTCGAGGTGAGGGAGGGCGGGAGGATCACCGGACGTACATCAAGACGGCCATCCTTTCAGTTTGACGGTACGGGAAGGAGGGAAAATCAACATCAGCCAGTGCCCCGTAAAAAAGGGCCGGTTTGTGCCCGGGGAGTTTCGAAGTGCCAGGGTCGGGAGTAAGGGGGGGGGGTGAACTGACAACGCGCGCATGTTGTAGGGCTTCCAATCGGCCACAAAGAAAGGGCCAATCGTGAAGGGGGTCGAGTAAGATGGCGGGGAGCCTTCGTTCGCATGGGCAGACGTGCGAGTCCCAAGTCCTGCGTTCCGAAGCCTGTCCAGAAACCAGGGTGGAGGGGCAAGAAGAATAAGGGGGTTCCTGGCACGGGCAGTGAAGGGGAATGTCCACTTCGTACAGCGTCGTGAAAGTGGATCTTGCCTGGTTCATTGGCGTGCGCGTGTTTAAAGGAACTCAATCTTGCAATCTCGGTAAAAGATGCGAACTAAAGCGGAAGGGAGGGTTCTTCGCAACCTGGTCAACTGAAGGTATTCGCCGCCCATAATGCAAATTTAAAACGGGTTGCATTTGGCAAATTATGACTATAACAGAAGCGAAATTGTTCAAAAAAAAAGAAGAAACCTTTCGGATTATGAAATAACAGAAAAGGCCCTCCCGACTGGACAGTGGCAGAATTAGAAGCGGGGGACGCTAAAACCAAAGGAGCACTGACTCTGGATGGTGGAAAGGGCGCAAGATTAGATGAAAAAGTAAAAACATTGGGGACCGTTGAAAGAAGGATGGCAGGAATCGTGGGGGGGTCACAAGAACGATTCCAACCAAATGAACTATGGAAAATTACACCGTCTCGGTCTACACCTTAAAAAGAGGGGAAATCAGACAAATGGCACAACACCAGCATGGGAAGGTCGCCAAATACGCCGGCATGAAAAATGGTCGAACCGGAACAATCAGGGTGACTGAAGCACACGAAATATAACAAAATAAAAAAAAGAAAGGAAGGGTGGGACATCGGGAGAGAACTTGTACAGGCGAGAAAGTTTTGCGCTGAAAATCGCAAGAGACCGCACAGAACAAAAAGAGAATACGGCTGGGTAAGGGTACGGAATGGGAATGGAGAGAGACCGAGGCGTTAAAAAAAAGCGGGGTGTCACACACAGGTCAGGAAGAGGCGCTGCTGTTAATATAATGCGACACCGTGAACCGGAGAATAGGGGGCAATTCAACAATCAGGGTGAAGAAGGCCAATAAAACACTTTCTTCAATAAGAAGGGGGGAAATTGGAAAAGGGCCTTCAGGGGCTGGAGAAGCCACAAGCCGCACAGGAGGGAAACTAAGGGGCTGGTTCTTCGAGGGATAAGGAAAGTGAAAAGAAACTTCAAAAATCGATAACGTGAGTTAAAAACTGCCTGGAAGCGTCGGACTCGATTTCCTTTAAAGGAATCCAAAAGCGCAGGCCACTACCTAAACGAGGGTGTGCATGTATCGGGTACAGGCGAAGAACTGCCAAACGACGGGAGGGGAAAAAAGTATTACGAGGCCACGAAAGGGAGTCGGTCATACCTGGTAGTCAATCGCGTGCCGCTAAGGATGAGGGGGGAAGAAAGAATAACTGTCTATCTTAAGACAAGAGAACCGAGTGGTCCTGGGAAGGGTGTCGAAAACATTGAAACGACGAGGGATCAATAATCGGGAATAACAACCGTGAGGTCAAAGATACGGCTGTGGGGAAAGCGTAGGAAGAGGAACCCAAAGAAAAGGAAAAAAGGAATTGTGGGGGAATCCTACAAAAGCACATAGACGCAGAGCTCCAAATTGGGAAGAAGTGGGTAAGAGATGGTCAAGCAAGAGACCAAATAGAGAAGCCGTTAACAGAGACTACGGTATAAGCCCACTGAGGGATCATAAAAAAAAAGGAGGAAGAGATTCCGCATATGGACACTGGAGGTTGGGAAGAAAACAAATTTCATCCTGCGTAATAAAAAGCCTCGGGAAAAGTGACAAGACGGAGGTGCTTTCAAATAAAATTCCATGGAGGTGGGGGAGCAGCCGGAGGAAAAAGAATTGGAAGTCTTCTTAACAAACTCCTGCAAGGGAATCTAATTCAGTACCCTCCGATCGTCGCAACTCGGAGAAGGAAGATGGGGTCAGACTAATATCGATGGGGACAAAAGTGGGGATGCGGTCAGTGGAGGGGGGGTATTCCTAAAAAAAATGGCGGAAGGACTGGAACGATGGGGGACAGCAAAAAAAAGAAAACGGGAGTTGGGTAATGGAGGGATATAACGGGGGTTCGGGGAGGCAGCAGACGGCAAAAGCCAAGGGGAAAATGGGGACGAAAACAAAGGGTGTTTGGATGTTGATCTGCGTTGGTGGGAGAGGTGGGGGGAAAAAGTGTGGAAGAATCCGCGAGAGCCGGGGGAAAAGAAGACCACCCTTCATCAGGAGGGCTCAAAACTTGATAAGGAATCGGAGGGGTGCCAGCCCGGAGGTAGGGGACAAGGAGTAAAAAAGAGTAACGGGGGGGGGAGGGGAGGACACCCACTGGCCATCAAAATGGAATTGGCAAAGAAGGGCGATGGGCACAAAAGGGGCTTGAAAGAAAGGAAACGAGCAGGTAGACCGAAAACAGGGGGAAAGGGTTGCATGTGAAAACTCTCGGGAGAAAAGTGATAAAAGGTGAAGAAATGGAACAGAAATCGTCCCAAAGAGACAGATCTACAAGGGGTTGGGGCAACGCGATGTCCGGAATTCTCTTACGGAGGGGGGATGAAGAAGGTCCCCAAAGGGGGGGGGCTGTGTCGCCAAAGTAGCGTAGAGGCATGGTGCAGAACTTCAGAACACTGCCTGTCAAGACGAGAATATGGAGGGGGAGATAGAAAATCGTGAAACCCGCCGCCAGCCCAAGGGGGGGGTCACCAGGAAAAAACAATAAAATGGAAGTCCAATCTGCGGATTCAGAACTCCTGAGATGGGTCCACTTCAAACAGAGACCTCCGAAAAGACGTCTTCTACCGACGCGGCTTCGATGCAATCAGGACAAAAACACATATAGGAAAATGTCTTCGAGAAAGGGGCGGAGAAGTGCTATGCGTTTTAAAACTGAAGTGGAAACGATCTGGGGACTCAACGAGAAAAAACGCTCGTGCGAAGTTCCTCGCCGAGGTACAATCCGGAATGTTGAATTCAAAAACGGGAAGTCAATGCTGAGAATGGAGAAAGCCAGCTATAACCACAACAACTGAGGAATTTAGAGGAAAGCGCAGAAAAGGCAATCGCCTGCGCTTAGGGGTAATACACAATAGTACCTCGGAAAGAAGAAGCAAACGAGGGTCTAGCGTGAACCATAGAGGAGAAGTCCGAAAAAAGAGCGCAATATCCCAATCCTATCAACTCTCGATAGCAAAGGAAAAAAAAAAATTCGGTGGGGGGGAATGCGGGAGCGAGATCGAAATCGGAGAATGGGGACCGGAGTTTTAAGGCGTGACGGGACGATGGGAGTGGATGATCCCGAACGTGAGAGAAACTGCAAAATAACAGGGGAACTGAAGGAATTTGGGGGGCCTAAAGATAGGGCACAGTTAAACTCTTCAAGATATGGAGGGTATGGGAACGAGGGAGCCAGTGCGCAAAAAATCCTCAGTCACGTTGGAACGCAGTGGGTCTAACTTTCTAAACACCGTACAGGGCGGTAAAATGTAAGCCCCAACACCCCTGGGGAAAAAAAGGATAAGCCCCATGGATCAGGATAAAGGACAAATCGGTGCAAAAACATCCCGTAAAGAGGGAAGAGGGGCTGGACCTTTTATACCGGCGTAATTTATCCGGTGGCCATGGCTCCAAACGAAACCACCGGACCTATGAACTGAGGAAAAAAGGCTCGGAAGGGGAAGGAAAGTAAAACCCGGAAGAAAAAACAAAAGAAAAAAATTTGGTCCTAGGAAGGGGAACTGGAGGGGAAAACCAGAAGGGAAAGGGGGGAAAAACACGTCGCTGGGGGGGAGGGGGGAAAAACTGCAAAAGGCAAAAAGACCACATTGCTCGAAAAAATAATAAACTTATCAAAAAATGTATATCCAAGTAGACTCAGGGGTATGTGGGGTTGGAAAGCAAAAAAGGCTGCGAAGGGAGATTACACTTCTCACCACAGAGAAAAAAGCTATAAAAGCCCCAAAAAAAGAGGTAAGGTAGAGTGGGAACGGGCTTTCCGTCCTGATGCAAGAAGGAACTTTAGATCGTACTTAAAGGGTGAAACGAATGGAGGTGGGGGAAAAAATAGGAAAATTCTGTACGCAAAAAAATTCGTGCAAAGTCGTAAAAAAACGAGACCCAAAGAAAGGAATGGATCGATGGGAAACAGATAGCTAGATCAGGGGGACCATATGGCAGCTCAAGCTTTCGTAAGAAGGGAGGGAGGTGGCCAGGATGAAAAACCGGTTGGGTCAAGAGGCCAAAATTGAGGGGAGGACCGAATGCTGCCCCACTGCCGGACAGTGGGGAAAAAAGATTGGGAAACACACCGGCGGATGGTCACGGGCCAGAGAGGCGAGTACCGCAGGATGCAACAGGTTTCAAAAAAATACCAAGGACTATGCGGAATCAGGGAAGGGAAAGGGAAAAGGGACCCAGCAGGATAAAGAAGGGAAAGTCTACCTGGGGGGGACTAGTTGGGGCAAGGAGTCCCCTAGAAGGTGTCTGGACAGAGGAATCAAAGGGGGAAAGGGGGGAAAGCTTGTTGGACCCAGGAATGCAATCCAACAATATGTTGGGATGTTGGTTAATCAAGAGGAAAACGGGGAAACAAGGGGATCGGGCACTACTGTGATTATCTCCGGATGACCCAGCCGACAGGGGGTGACCTGACGACCAAAAAGAAAAATCGGGCACCAGTAGGAAAAGGGAAGTCCTTCTGAGGAAGAGGGGAAAAAAGAGGAAGAACGGTATTACCCATCGCTGGGGGCTTCATCCGGGGTCGGTGACCATCGTAGAACAAAAACGTCGAAAAGGGAAGAGGAAAGTCACGAACCGAAGAGGAGGAAACGTGTGGCGGAGCTGTGCCTATCGAAACGTTTTAACGAAGTCAGGACGCGCCAGGAGACAACCGAGACATTGGTTTATACTTATACAGGGGGGAAGGTAAGATCCCCTCTCCTAACGAAAAAAAGCCAGGAGGGAACAACGGGAGGCGTGATTGCATCAAGAAAAGCGAAAAGACGAAAAGTTGGAGGAGGAGGAAGAACCGGTCATTTGGGGAAGGGAGAAGGGGGGAACATTGTCCAAAAGAGGTGGTGAGGGAAGAAACTAGTACCAGACGAAAAAGGGTTCCAGGGGGGATGTAGAGCCCGGACGGGAATTTGCAGAAGGAGGGTGTAAAAAAACTATCAATGGGGGGGGGAAGGCCAGGGTCAATCCAGGGGCTCCAGGAAATGAAAGTACAGCCGCGCATTGGGTGTAAGGACCGTGCCGAGGGGGAAGAGCAAAACAGAGATAAATTACGTAAGGGGAGGAAGGGGTTATATAAAACTGTGGTTCATGACACAGCAAAAGTCACCTGCTTGGCTGGAGGCAACATGGGGGTTTCCAATGAACAGGAGGATTTTTCGACATAAACACCCGAAGCATGGCGGGGGGAAATGGGGGGATAGGTTTAAGTACTTGGGGTGGTAAAGTGGTCCAAAGAGACGAAGAGAGGGGAAAAGCGGGCGGCAGGGTGTTTTTGAATGGGAAGGGACGCGACACAAAGATTTCCTGTCCAGAGCTTTACCGGAACCCATTAAGGAGCCCTAAGCGGACGCCAAACATGAACATAAAAGCGCCGTGAGAAGAGGGGGGTGTCAAGGTACAGGTCCAACACCGGGGGGGGGAATTATTCAGCAGCGGGAGAAAAGTTGGGGAAAATCCGGGGTTGTCGAAATGCGTCCAAAAAAAAAAGGGGGGGAGGCTTTTTGACATGGAGGATTGAATGGGGGAAGAGGATAATGGGCAACGAGTCCAAACGGTCTGGTCGGCGAATATTGGAACAAAGGGGGGGACGAACAAAACTGACCACTGAAAAAGGGACAATCGCTACGGTTGAAAAGCTGCGAGACGCAAAAACCAGGGAACGAATATCGGTCAACACGGGGAAGTAGACAGGAAAGAAAGTGCCGAAAAAGGGTGTCAGGGCTGAAAAAGCTAGTGGAGGGAATGCGGGCGGACGCAAAGGGGGGGGACTCGACGGCCCACTCGCCAAGGGCGAACAGCTCTAAAAAGGAAAAGAGGCGGGTGGGGGTTCCGATTTGAGAAGAAAAACGCGTTGCGAGTATCGTTCACAATTAACCAGACCCTGCAAAGCATAAAAAGAAAACAACATAAGCCCCGAGATGAAAAGGGGAGGAGTGGGATGGTCGCAGGCACGCTCAAAAAAGCAAACGCCAAGGCTGGTTCGGGACGGAAGGGGATATCGCATGACCAAGGAAAAACAATGGATCCCTTCGGGAAGACCACAACAGCCCCACGCATCCTATCGAAAAACGAACCGGGGAAAGTGAAGAATGGACGTCCACTCCTGAGACAGCTGTTGAAGGAGAAAGAACAGCGGGGGGTGGGGGGTATCCTTGAAGCCGGGAAGCAGGTGACACAGAAGGTCAAACCGGAAATGACTTCCCGAAAGAGAAACGGTGGAATTTACAAGAAAAAGAAATAAAGGGGAGGGAGAAGGACTGGGACAGATCACAGCATGGCGTAAAACATTGAAAATGGGCGTGAACGGGAATAAAAAAAAAATACTGCCGGGGTTAACTGGGTCAAGGTTCCAAGTGGCTTAAAATGAAAGGGAACGGCGGTCATGCAAGGGGC
>Ga0179593_1542782_pt1 | contig 11371 bp, 8 predicted proteins | sample CZODoug2_1_08_16_FD_185931 | JGI IMG/M metagenome (GOLD analysis project Ga0179593, IMG submission 185931) | Vadose zone soil fungal communities from Angelo Coast Range Reserve, California, USA - CZODoug2_1_08_16fungal (PacBio error correction) | ecosystem: Environmental > Terrestrial > Soil >...
ACGTTATGTTGACCAAAAGAGTCCGGAACATTGAAACAAGAGGCAAAGAGAGCAGGTTTTGGTGGCAGAAGAGAAGAGTGACCCTCAACTTCAATAGTGTGCTTGAAACCATGCGTTCGGACGCGAGACACTGACCGTAGGAGGAGTAGTTTGATGCTTAAAAGTACCAAAAACTTTGGGAGACAATGACACGAATCGTCGCTCGAGATCATGGGAAAAACAGGGAGCCTTATCGACTCAGTGTGTAGATGAGGTCTCGATAAAGAGCCAACGTGGGGGTCGAATACAGACAATAACGGCGTCAAAATGAGACGTAAAGCCTCTATAGATAGGGGGGCGACGCGCTGCCGCCGGACTCCTATAGTTGAAAGGTCGCGAACTCTCCCTTCTTAAGCACGAACGCGCGAAAAAAAATGGAGAAAAGTGGTGGGTGGAAACAGAATTAATCTGGCGTGGGGGGGGGTCTCGGCTTAAGGATGCTGGGAATTGAGAGGAACGCTGCGCGTACGAGTAAAGCTCAGCGCTGAAGAAAGCGAACGTGTATCCACGTCTGTGCCAGGGGAAAGATGCAGTCGACGGAGTTGGTGGAAGCAGCCTTGGTTTTGGAGAAAGAAGTGAAAAAATGAAAAAAACACAGAAACAACCATTGGACGCTGACGATCGGATTTTGAACCGCGTAGATTGGCGGGAATCACGTCGCTAAAACGCGATGTGGGTAATAGAAGAACCGTGAGGGGGGGGGGCGACCGGTAAACCCCAGCCAAATGTGCTTCTTGAAGAAGCGGCGGGATTTTCTCCATGTGGGAATTGGGGGGCTAGATGATATCGGAAAGGGTAGTTGTACCCTAAAAAAAACAGAATTGAGCATAAGCAAAGACGTCAATCTAACCGAGTTAAAGGGTAGCTTCTTTGAAAGGGAGCTGGAGGGGGGGGGAGTCTAGGTCTCTATTCTGCTGCTTCCAAGTCCTGGCTGTAGGAAACACCAACCAGAAGTCAAAAGGTTGGAGGGGGGAAATTAATGTAACGCGGGCGCTGGGAGCTGGCACAATCTGGAAGAAAGGTTGAGGGGGATGAGGAGTTTGACCTTAACAATTGAAGTAAGAATAAGGTTTCTCGTTAAGCTAATCGTTGCGCTCGAAGCTGTCACGTGAAGGACCAGGAGGAGTGGCGATTTCAAAGAAAAAGAACCAGGGCCTGGTCGGAGGGCCAGGGGGGGAAATCCGGAGCAGTCTCTGACCTCATCGCATTAAGAAATATGAATAGGGGGGGTTTCAAGCGGTTAGGTGGTGGGTTTAAGAGCGCGCCTGGACTATAGCGGCGCCAACAAGGAGCGGATGCTCTCACTTATAAAAAAACAGGAATCAAGTTTTGGAATCCCTATCGGGCGCAGAAAAAGAGGAAAAGGGAGAGAGGCTATTATGGCTCTTGCCAGTGGGTGGGAGGGTTTAACCTTCGGGGTAAAAGAATAGGAAAAACAAATCAGGAAGGGAAGTTGTGAAAATCACGGGAGGAGAAGGGCGTGCCAAAAGACAATCGCGATTGTTTTGGGGGGGGAATGAGTGCTCAGGGGTCTCGGTTCGGACGGCTTTGGTGGGAATTGGGAAAAAAAAGAGGGGCCCATCAGGAATCCAAACAAAAAGTTGTGTGGGAGGAAAATGGGCTTCCGCTGAACGGGAATTTGAGTGGTTGAGGCAGAAGGGGGTTGTTTTCCGGGGAACAATGACGGGAGGTGAGAACCCAGACGGTACACGGGGCTAAAAAAAGATGGGGGGTTAGGCGTTGAAGTGGCGGAAAAAAGAGGGGACTATGACGGACGGTGAACGTCAGTGGACAGGAAGGTAACCAGTTAATCAAAACCGACCTCGAATGAGGACAAGGTTGCGTGGTTAAAAGTGAAGGTGTGTTCTTTGTTTGGGAAAACACGGCCAAACGCGCGTGGTGCATCCGGGAGAGTAACTAATTGTAAAAGGCGGGAAAAGAATTCGAACCAAACTTAAATGCCGGAGGGGGGGTATTCGAAAAGCTTCGGCCGCTTTGAAAAATGCGATCATGGTGGGTTCTCTATGCTGGGGGGGGGGGGACGGGGACTGTTAGTCGAGAAATCGGCAAACAATGCGGGGCTGTGATTTGATACCGGAAGGGGCAGACCTTGCGAGAAAGAACAAAGGTGAAACGTGTGAGTAGAAAGGGGGTCTCCATGAGACCAAAAGACATAACACAATGCGGGGAGCGGAAAAAAGAATACTTTTTGGCTCCTGAAACCCAGGGACACCACCTCAATCAGAACTGGAGAAAAAAGACGAAGTAGAAGGAAAGAGTATACTGTTCTTGAGCAGAGGGGGGGGAAAGTCAACCTAAAACTGAACACGCTCACATGTGAGAAAACAAAAACCGAAGCAAAACTATTGCTGAGCGATGCAGGGGCTACGCAACGTAGGACACTTTTACAGAAATCGCGCACGTAGAGGACGATAAAAGTTGACTCACGGTGGGACCCCAGAACTCCATAAAAGTAGGACGCAATTCTCAGAACGAATCGAACACCTGAGTTGGGGTCGCCATCTTGTCTTGGTAACACGTGGTAACTCATAAAGGGCGACCGAAAAAGAGGCATCAAAAAATGGAACCGGTGGTTAATACTCTCTACCCCTCCACTGGGCTCTCATAGAAGTGCTACAAACGGGAGAATCGTGGAGAACCATGACCCTCAAATGGGGTCAAAGCCTACTGGCGAGAGGGATCAACTGTAGGGGATGGGTAAAAGAATGAAAAGGGGATGTCATGAACACGTTTGCCAATTTTTGCAGTGGGGACAAACCAGGGGAGCCAAACACGGATGGGGGCACGAAGTGAGAAGGGGCAAAAGCTTCTGAGAGAGGGAGGAGCATGAACAACAAGGAGTCTTAGATTGGGGGAAAAGGACGAAAACTTCATGCAAGCGGGATCTCAGAAAAGAGGAGAAGAGAGAGAGTGCCTAGGGGATGTTCTACTTCTCTGCAAGGAAGAATGACTCTTGTGAAAAATGTCTTACTACTCGTGAAAGAGGGGCGATCAAAGCACTTTGAGGGGTAACCCGTGGAAAAAAACTGGTTGGGCAGGAAAAATCACAAAATGGGGAACAGAGGTGTTCATTATCAGGAAATCCTTACAGATCTTCCATGACCTCCTTTACAGTGGGTAGAAGGAAGAAAATAGGGACGGGTGCGGGGGGGAAAAAAAGGGAAAAGCGAGCGTTTTGTTCTCGGCAAGGAAGGCCGGAGTTTCGTTGGGGGGGCAAGAGGAGTCTCGTTCCCAAAAGAAGGGGTGAGGAAAAAAATACCGGAAAGGGATGAACATGAGGACGAACAAAGTCATCCGAACCCACCCAGACGGAAACCAAAAACAACAGTGGTTTGGCCTGTGGGAAAGAGGGTGGGCAAAAATGGAAGCTAAGGGGTTAACAACTTGGAGGTCAAAAGAAACCTAGCTTCGGCAAAGGGGGGAGAATTGTCGGACTAAGGGGCAGGGATCCATCAGAGCAGCATCACTCACGGGTTGCATATTGATTGAATGGATGTACATTGGGTAATTTTGGAGTACAGATCAAATTAACATTTTGTCCGCTATCTTTCTGGATGACTTGTAGTCGTGTGCTAAAAGGGGATCCCCTTGAGAATAAGGGCAGGGATAAAATAGGATCAGTCTATTTTCCAAAAAGATAAGTGTAAGTCATCGAGGTGATGTCATGAAAAGTGGGGCAGCACCGTACCAAAGGGTAAAATGGGGGGGGGGGAAGAGGTGTGGGAGAAAGCAAGGGAGTAGATTTTCGGAGGGGACCAATAAACGAAAAAAGCAAAGGGACCTTTCAATAGGGAAAGACGCAACAAGCATCTCGTCGCCACCACCAAAGGGCAACGTGGCCTCCTAGTTGTAGCAAAATAACACGAAAGTTGTTATGAAGACTCCAGCAGGAGGTGAACACGACCCCTAACCAGGAAGCAAACAGCGCGGGGGATCCAACGCTGGGGGGGGGTGGGATTCACAAAGACACGAGGCTTTAGAAAAAAAGCAAGGGGGAACATTGAATCTGGCCCGAGACCGGGGGGGAACAGTTAAGGTTTAGTTAAAAAGAGGAAGGGTCGTACAGAAAGTCGACCGTCAATATCAAGCGGGTAGAGGGTACCTAACCGTCTAACCAACGGGACAAATTAAATTGGAAGGATGGTTGGGGGACGAAAAGGAGGGGAAAAAACAACGCCCCTACAGAAGTTAAAAAAAAAATTAATCTGCATCCCCCGGTCGCGGTAAAAGGGTGGTGGAAAGCAAGAGCTTGGCCGAGTAGAATCGAATCTCGCATACCAGCCAACAACCCCCACAAAAACGCTTTCCCCAAACACGAGTAACAGGGCGAGAGATAAGCACCCATTTCCACTGGCCCTCGAATCATCCGTTCCACAGACCATCCAATTGGCAATTAACAGGAAAGTTAGAAAGGGGGCAATACCCTCACCCAACCTGGAAAATATCTATCAGTGCCCTTGGAAGGTCATATGTGGAGGCCTTGGAGAAAAACGATATTCGTGTGGGGATGGGGGAATATCGAAATCTATAGACATGGAGGTGAGCAAATCTTCCCGTGCGAGACTTCCTCCCCAAAAAAAAAAGACCTGTTACAAAAAAGTTGAACTGATAGCGAACCATGGGCGGGGTCTATCTCTCAGACTTTACCTTCGGCCAAAATCCCGACTAGGCCTGTTCTTCGGCTGGAGATCTGGAGGCAATCGCCTGTCTCATTTGAGGAAAGTCTCGCGCGCAAAACGTGGGAAAAAAACGCGAAAAAAGCCCCTGAAATGGGGGCGTCAAATGGTCCGCCGACACTCCGGACGTGGATTGGAGCTCTGAAAAAGAACCATTTAGAATCACGGACAATCAAGATGGGGGTGGTGAGCACATTAAAGGGAATTCTCGATAGAGCCTAGGCGCCTCGATCCAAAGTCAATGGGGACTCAGCTCTCGAAAAACGAGTAATCTCGGAGGATGGGGGGGTCGATGCTCAGATTAATGTATTATTTGGCTCAAAAGCGGGTGGGGAGATCTAGGATCAACCCCAATTGAAAAAGCGGGAACTTATTCGAACATATGGAGGATTTTTTGGCCAAGGGGAAATTACTTCCAGATAAACATCATACGACGCATAGGAAAAAGACTACGGCGTGACAAGCCTGCAGCAATCAAGGCACGATGGTTTTTGAGGTGCAAGGCCAGCGACCAACACGGTTCAGTTCACAAAAATAACGGGCCTTCATAGGTCAGGCATTGGGAGAAAACATGATTTAAGAGAGATGGGAGTACCTAAAAAAGACCAACTGTAGGCTAAGTCCAACGAAAAAGAACCAACTCAGCGCAATGCTCGGTTGGGTCCTGAGAAGACGGAAGTGATGGGAGATGGGAAGGGCCCTTTCCACAAGGAATCGGAGGGGAAGAAGTGAGGAACGAGGGAAGCAAGTTTGAACGGGGCTCGGGGGAAGACAGATCGAGAGGTTGGGAAAAAACGACATAGAATAAGAAGCCACAGTGTGGGGGGGGGGGGGGAAACCAGAAAGCCGCTCATAAATGAAAAAGCTGGGGGGAGCGCTCAGACGCAAACTGAAGGTTCAGGAAAAAAAAAAAGTTTGAATAAGAGATAACGCAACGGCATTTGCTCTAGGAACGATTTGTCAACGAAAATCACGGGTCAGTTACGCATTCAGCACAAAAAGGGAAGAGGGGGGAATCGTCTTATCATGATTTATCTTGAACGAAAAGTCAATATAGATAACAAGAAAAGGAGACTGTAGGGGGGGAAGCAAGGGGTAATAAGGGGATTAGGAGAGCCTACATCGTTGGGGGGGGGGAGTTCATACGGACCACTGCAAATGAACCTAGGGTAGGGAAAACAGTATGCTGACTAGAAAACACTGACATGAGAGTATATCTTAGTCCACCGTGGGGAAATTACCGACGAAGGGGAACCTAGGAAAAAAGAGGAGAGCGGCAGTATATTATCTCGTAGACTACCAGAACACGGGGGAGATCGGTACTAACTCGGTAGAGTTGGAAACTGGGGGAGGGAACGCTTCGAATTCTCGGCCAGGAGGGTCCTCGAGGGTACGGGCTAACAAAAAAAATCGGGGACTTGACGCCAAGAATATTCATATTGCGCAGAGCTTTGTATCGTGCTTTGAGTGAAGATAAAAAAAAAACGAAAGGAAAACTGGCGAGGGGAGAATCGAGAGAATCTATCTCCGTGGTATCGAAAGAGTTGCTTATGCAGTCACGGTGTTGTAACTTGAACCGGGACTATCGCTGGGCCAAAAAACGGGGGAAAACGATGGCTGAAGCTGGGAAGTGTATTTTCTCGGCTTCCAGGAAAGCGTTGGGTTTCGCGGAAGAAAAAGATGGCGACTTGGAAAACCCAGGGGGTACGGAATAATACGGACAGGGGGGGATCTTTTTAGCAAATTGGGTGGTTATAGAAGGGAGAACACGGGGGGTCAATGGAGCATCGAGACACGGGAAATTTTCCTCTTTTGTGGACAGAAATATGGTCTTTGAAAAAGGGAGAGAAGAGGGATTAGATGGATTCGGAAAACTCTTGCGGAATGCAGAGAACCAAGGTAGGTTCGACGCTTTATTACTTAGGTTTAAATGAAACATCTGGTGGAAGAGTGCGGGGCACCAGTTGGGGAAAAAGACAAGTAAGTCTCAAGGGCGCGTTGAACACGTAAAGCTACGGGTGAGAAGAAGGGGGCAGGAAAAGGCAAGTGCAGGACCACTAGGGCATATCAAATTCGAAGACGCCCTGGTCGGTATGGGAAGAAGGGAGGCGGACGAAAAAAACCAGAAAAAATCGACCGGGTACCGGTGTCTTTTTTGGTTGAGGATGGAGAGTCCTCGCGAGGCGACAACGGGTGTCTCGTTGAAAGTAATCAAACAAGAGAGGCGTGGGAATAACGCTCTCGAACATATGAAAAAAAAAAAAGGGAGAGCGAAAGAGACAGGGACGGGCCAGGGCGTATCGGTATTTTGTCAACTTTAATCGTTATTTAAAACTTCGCGGGGGAGGGTTGGGGGAAAAAATGCAGGCGAAACGGGGGAAGCAAAACAATGGCGGGTTGGGGTCAAAGGAGGCTCTTGTTCGTAGAAAGGAGCGTAGAGATCGAGCCAGCTATGGACGCCTCTTTGTCCGACAAAAGGGGCGACCTTGCCGAAAAATTTTTTAACAGGGGAGTTGGGCACTTTGGTCAAAGGGTACAGAGGGGAGAAAAAGACTTACACTTGAGGGGGGGGAGGGTTCGTGCGTAAAAGAAAGGGGCCCGGGAAAAAGAGGTGACAGAGGAAAAGAAGGAAATCCAGGTTACCCGGACTAGCTCAGTCAGACCACAAGTGTTTGAGGTTGTGGAAGCTGCCAGGGAAAAGTGTTGGGAGGGCGCCCCTCCAAGCGCAGTGGGAAAAAAAAGGGAGTGAAGGGAAGGCCAGTGTAACTCTGGGGGGGGGGGGGGGGGGGGGGGGTGGGGCTCTTGAATGCCACAGTATAAAATCGGTTGTATTCTGGGAAAAACCTCACGGCCCAATTCGCCAGTGGGGAGGCAGCGATGAAGTGGGGAGGAGGGAACGGACGATGAAACCAAAGTTGCACAAGGTATGGTTCGGAGGCACGGTTAAGCCTCACTACTGGGGGATTTAAACCAAAACCGCAAAAAAGGTTAACAAGATTGGGAGGGTCGGAATGGTCCAGGGGATCAAAATCTACTGCTAACCACCGAAAAGTCCTCTAATGACTTTGAATCATGATCCACCCAAGATTACCATCCCATTGGGAGAAAATACCGTGGAAAAATCAAGGAAGATGGAACACTGTCACGGAAAAGCTGGTAAGAAAAGTAATCCATCTGCGAACTTGAAAGAAAGCTGCAAACGAGTGACTCATATGGATCAGAAAAGTAACGCACGTCAAAAAAAGAACTTCGCCGGAGAGGGAGCTACTTGACAAGTCACAACAAGTACTGATCTTCGGAAAAACCATCCGGTTAGGAACCGTAAAAAAGGATGTTTTGGTGGACTGCTCTGGTCGTTGGAGGCGCGGGCGTCGATTGTGGCACGCAAGAAATTACAGCCGGAGAGATTTCACATGTATCCGGGGTGTAGCATCTCTACACCACGAAGGCTCAAAAAGAAGTCCTTACCGGAGGGGGGGGGGGGGGGGGGGGGGGGGGGGGGGGGGGGGGGGGGGGGGGGGGGGGGGGGGGGGGGGGGGGGGGGGGGGGGGGGGGGGGGGGGGGGGGGGGGGGGGGGGGGGGGGGGGGGGGGGGGGGGGGGGGGGGGGGGGGGGGGGGGGGGGGTGTGAAACCACGGACTCTTGGATCAAACCATGGACGCCGTTTTTCCAGGCATCCTCCAAAGACTGCCTGGCGAAAGCAGTGTAAGTTTCATGAACGACTGTTAAAAAGGAGGGCATGATAACACTAAAAGTGGGCGAAGGTACCCGCGAGGGGGGGTGGGAAACCAGGTAGCCGACAAACTGATCCCCGACAACAGTAGAGGGGTAGAAAGCTTTCGATTCGGAGGTCGAGATCATCTATCTTGTCGATCAGCGAAACAAGAACATACTGCGGAGAGGGGCGGAGGGGCGCACTCACGAGCACGCGAGAAGCTAAACAACACCCACGTGTGGATGCAAAGAGAGATACCGCATGCAGGAAGGGGGTCGACTTCAGCGAGGCAAAGGGCTCGCATTTCGCGCATTGTGGGCAATGAGCTCGCCGTAGAGGAAGATGGACGCCGACCGTTTGGGGCGGCATCCCGGAAGAATGGTTTAGAAAAAAGTTCCAAACTCGGGCAAATGGAAAACCAAGTGGGCAATTCATCATGAACAATCGGGGGAAGACAGAATTAAATGATGATGTATCCGGCAGAACAATGTATACCTTTAAAACAGAGGAAAGTCAAAAACCTAGTTTGTGAGCATGGAAGAAGTATTTATCGGTTTTCTGCTGGCTGGAAATCAGTCGTCAGCACCGTCTGTGTCGACGCTACCTAATAGGGAATTATTGGACTTGAACACTCTTCTAAAGGGGGGTACAAATCCCTACTGGGGGACCACCTATTAAAAAATCATTGTGCGTCGGGGTTAGAAAGGCGGTGGTGGCCATATCAAGGTACAAACGTATTCAATTATCGCAAGGGGGGCTCAGCGTTAGGAAATTCATAAAGGCAGGAGAAAGAGAGACCTCGAGCACTCGGCACGCTGTGTATTTGAATGAACTGGCGCTGGATTAAGGGGAGGAACTAGAAAAGGCGGAAAAATTGCACGCGAGAGTCAAAGTTACTGGATTCACGTAATTTATCTAGGCGGGGAACTGGTGGCACAAATTGAAAATCAAGTGAAGCGTCGCGAAAGGGGGTGACGCTTAAAATAGAGTAGGATTGTACAACGTGTGACTACCATAAGGCAACGGGTGAACAAGGTGTGGTTACGCAATCAATTTTGAAATATTCTTTGGCATACGAAGACGGGCAAAGTGAGGATTCACGCGTAAGAAAGGCCCGGCCGAGGGACCCACCAATGAGCGAGGGGGCGATGTTCCGCGAGGGAAAACCAACAAGCAGAGGGAGAATAAAAAGATTTACAAGTCATGGGACACCGAGGCGCAAGCATAGTACTCGTGGTGTAGGACAGAAGCAAGCATTCGGAGAAATAAACCTTTTTTGGGGGGGCAAGTTGGCCATCATAGAGAGGCCAGGTTGAGACATGTACATTACTGGCCCCATCTGACAGTAGTAACGTTCTCACCCCAGCGGTGGCTACTGGCTCGCAAACGCTAACAAGCGGAAAAAAAAAGGGGGGTGGGGTAACGATCTGGAAACTTACAACACAACACGGAGGGACCCTACTCGGTAACTGTCCGCGCAGCACCAGGGGGTCGTACAAAAGGGGTGCCTCGCGCGCAAAAATAAGTGTTATCTCCATAAAAACCAAAATAAGTGCCACGAACAAACTCGCAACAAAGCACGAAATTTCGATTTGGGGGGTCACAAACACCGTGCCGCGCAAGCACTGCAACTCCAAACCAAACAGAAAGGGGGCAGAGTAGGCAACCAATGTAGAGAGGGGGTTAAAAAGAAAAAACCTGGCAAGAGATCGCTCTCCCTGGGTTCATAGTGTCTCGGATCAGGGCTTAAAAACAAACAGAAAGGTTTGAGTATAAAGGTAGCGCCAGAGCGGACAGTTCGTGACGCGCAGGGTCCCGTTCCACACGATCCTCGTTAAAAAGACTGCCCTGGCGAGGGACGAGCAACGTGATAATGGAGGGGCAAAGTCTAACAGGCCGTGAAAGTTCTTAAATCTTCGCTGGCCGCAGGTGGGTTGCGAATGATTAGAGAGGACCACACCCGTAGAAACTGCGCAAACGGCGGAACGACGTTACGGAAAGGAGGACAATCCTAGGGGGGGTAAAGAGTTTGCATATGAGAGCTCTGAAAAATATCCCGTGAAAACGCTTAGCACGGGCAAAATCCATGGTGTTTTTTGAAAAAAAGGAAGCCAGTAAGGCCGAGCCCTCCTATCTGGAAACAACCATAGGGACCAGACGCAGGACAGCTTTTAAATACAGGGTAGTCGTTTGTCGAAGGGACACTTAAGTTTGGAAATGGGGAACTCCCGTGGATCCTCCAGGAACACCAACATCGCTCCCCCGCTCGTGGGAAGCCGATTCACTCGAAGCCATAGTGGGGCAGGGGTGCCCAGGAAGCCTACATGCCGAAATAACAAAAGTCAAGAGTTTGGAGGCGACGGATGCAGATCCCCTCTCGCCAGCGGGGGAAGCACAGCAGCAAGGACGCAAGGGGGGGTTTTGCTGCGGACGAAAGTGCGCCCAACAAACGGACGACCACACAGCTTGGTGCGGAGGCTTGCCCAAGACAGAACGGATAAAAAAGGAGATTATATTAGAGAAAGAGTAAGCCGAGAGCGTGGTGAAATTTCCCAAACGAGCAGAAAGACCAACGCCGCAATGATGTCGGGTTTATTACCTGCGGACAAGTTCGCAGGGGAGAAGTACTCGAGACCGTTAACCAGAAAGGAGGAAGGGAAGAGCAAATTCCGCACTCTCATAGAAAGACAGTTTGAACAGCGTGATCGACGTATATAGAGGGTGAAGAGGGGAGATCAAGAAGAAAAAATATCATAAGCCAGATCCTAAAAATCGAAGGAGAATACTGATAATGAATCATGCAAAAACTTTTGTGCTCTTATACTACTCCGAAAATTCAGTTTATGACGAATGGTGTGGGAAATCATCGCGTGGCGATACTGACACGAGCGAGGGAATCTACTGATTCTCTCTTCTATCAA
>Ga0179593_1595883_pt1 | contig 11371 bp, 22 predicted proteins | sample CZODoug2_1_08_16_FD_185931 | JGI IMG/M metagenome (GOLD analysis project Ga0179593, IMG submission 185931) | Vadose zone soil fungal communities from Angelo Coast Range Reserve, California, USA - CZODoug2_1_08_16fungal (PacBio error correction) | ecosystem: Environmental > Terrestrial > Soil >...
AGGGGATAACCCTCTTACAAACGGGGCAAGAAGGGAGAAGAAATGTGTCTAAAATTGGGAGGTATCCGCAGTTTAAGGTAGGAAACACGCCAAGAAGATCTACAATCCCGCAGCCCCCAATACTCAAAAAAGGGGAGAAAAACGGATTGTTACAAAAGGGGGGGGAAAGGAAAGGAGAGGAAGCCCGCAGATTGAAGGGAGAGTCGGCTTCGGCAAGAAAAAGACTAACGGATCTTACCTATTTGAGGGGAATAGGGGGGGGGAACTGCCCAGGAAAAGTCCCGCAAAGGTCTAAGCCGCGCAGTTCCGCTAGAGGTGTGCTACGGTAAGGCAGAAAGTCGCGGAGTTAACTAGCAAAAATTGGGGAGCAAACCTCAACCCGAAGAGCGAGCGCATAAAAGGGCTCCTCGCGAAAGAAGATGTACCCAAAACAAACCGCATAAGGCAGAAAAGGAGAAAATCACCTAAACACGAGGAGTACCGGATTTAAGAAAATTTCTGGAGTGCTTCGTGGGAAGACATGCAACTACATGGAAGGACCGGGGCCTTCGTGGGGAAAAACTGTCTCGGAAGAGAAAATGACAACTCGAAATACCCAATGGGGGGCTGACAGAAAAGGGAATGTCCCGGAAATTGAAAGACGAGGTAGAGTCGGCGAAGTCAGAAAAAAGGAAAACACCGAATGCCAAAGCAAAATAAGTTTTTCAGTAAGAATGGAATGTAAATGGGAGGGGTGCCACTCCTTTAAGATTATTTTTTTTGGGGGACAAAGATTGGAGGGGGTTGGAGCGTTTTCCGAGAGGCCATCTTGTGAATCAATCAAAAATCGCCGACGGGAGAGTTGCTTCCAGTGAGCAAGGGGGAAGGGCAAAGTCCCATACGACCGTCCCATTCCTGAAAGGGGGACATGACAAGCTCATGCCTTATACGGGGGCATTTTTGAGAAGGAAAAAGTACGTCGTACCGACCGCAAAAAAAAGGAAGGGCATCGTACGAAGGGGGGGGGAAGGAAGCCACAAAGTAAAGGGTCAATCGACATGGGGGCAAAAGGGAATAAAGCTCTGGAAGGGTCTTTAAAAAGGAGCGCTTCAATTCACTGGCACGGTGTTTAACAAGGAGAAAAAAGATTTGAAAAAAAGGGAAGAGAAATCGCCCCTTTCTGCAGAAGACTGACCCCCCTGTTCAACGAAGAAAATTCAGGATGGGGAGAGACGTTGCTGCCGAGATTCATCAATTGTTTTGTGAAAGGTCAAAAAGCTGACCCCGAGGGGGAGGAGGATAGAATCTCTTATTTGGGAAGGGTCTGTTTTCCCGCGAAAAAGAGAAGAAAAAACCAAAAGTCACCTTACCCAGAGTTTGCCACGGGAAAAACGGAACTCTTTAGAGGGAAGAAAAACTGCGTTTTGTCGCCATGACGAAAAAAAAAAGACAAGGATCCCAACTAACCCGGTCCACAAGCGGAATTCATCGCTGATTACTGGGGGGGGGGAAGAGGGAACATTTCCTAAAGAGGGAGCCAATTCATTGGCATAGACATCACACACAGACACAGAGACCAAAAAAAAAAGAAATTTGTCAGACTCGGTGTGAAAGTGTCTCTGTGGTTAGGGGGGCTCTTAAAGGGAAAAGAAGGAAAGGGGGCACGTATCTCTCTCAAAAAAAAAGGGAAAAGGGACAACGATATAGAAGAGAAAAGGGACCACAGTCAGAGACACTAAAAAAAAAATAGTCCAAATTAATGGAAATTGCTCCGTGTAGATTGTTTCTCTGGGCTCTGGACAAAAAGGGGTGTTTTGATATTCAAAAGAAGGGGACGTTGGGGGAATGCGCTTTCCTTACTCAACCAAAAAAAAGCTTTCCCGCCTGCCATCAGGGGTCAAGGATGGATGTATAAACAGTCATGGCGCAAAAAGGGGAAAAAGGGAGGACTAAAAGCGGGGGGGAAGAGGGACCGAGTCTTTCGGTGCCAACCTCGGGGGGGGAACTGCTTTCGGACTGCGATTGCTCGGGAAACCGAATGACTAAGAAGCTGGCAAGCAATCCTCGATTTCTCTGTCTAGAGAGCGCAGTTTTGAAAATCAAGGGAGGGAAAAATTTTGATGAAGCGCGCAGAAAAAGGAAAATTTTTTTCGCAGATAAAGGAAAAGGGAGAAATCGGGAAACGGTCGGCGTCAACCGGGGTTCGATGCGATCGCTGAAGGTCAGAGGGGGGAAAGGGACAATCAAGGGAAAAAAATGAAATTTAAGCCGCTGCTTTTTTAGAAAAAAAAGGGGGAAAGCTATTGCCATGCGATTAGGCCAGGGTATTACTGGGTGGCTTAATGAAAAAATTTTTTTTTTGGGGAGGAAGTTCGGCCGGAGGGAAAGGGCGTATTTGTACGAAAAAAGTGATACCGTATACACGCCAAAGGGACGAGGGTACAAAGAATGGGGAAAAAACGGTCGATTCCGTTTGAAAGAAGGAGAAAAGAGAGGCAGAAACGAAAAAGAAGAAGGAGTTGTCTGATGATTGAAAGAGGAAACGACGAAAGAAAAAAGGGAGTGGCCTGTAAAACAAAAACATCATGAGGCGTCCCGGCTTGATACGTAAATCTGCAGGAAAAAGGGTAAACCTTTGGCATGTCTTGGTGGGGGTCGCCGACGCGACGAAAAAAAAGGAGGACAAAAGTCAGTCCACCAAACCAAGGGGCGAAAGGGGGGGGGGGGGTCTGATTTGTCAGAAAGGAAAAAAAGACGTTGATGTGGTTCACAAGGGTCCCAGAATTGATTCAAAAAGTCGATTGCCTGGAAAAAGGAAAAATTCGACGAGATAGGAAGAAGTTCCTAACGAGTCAAGAGAGGTACACGCTGAAGAGATGAGGGCGTTTGATGAAAGTCCGCGTTCGCGAGATGAGAAATGTTAGAGGGGAAATAAGAAGGGGGCGGGTTTGAGTTGATAATCAACGGAGCTGGGAATGTTCAGATTGACGAAGCGCAGTGGAAAAAAGAAAAAAATGGATCTGGAACTGAGGAAAAGTTGCGACGCGGGGGGGACTGGGCAGGCGATCACCTATCAATCAGGAAGGAGGGGGAAGTTCTGGCCAAGAAAGGAAAAAAAAGGGGCGACAAATTCAAGAGTCCCGATTATTCTGGGAAAAATGGGGAAACTGGTAGGCCGACTGTCGAGGGAGTATTTGGGGCTGGAGGAGAAATCTGGAGAAACTGCCCTACTTAAAGGGTTCTTTCCATGCCATGGGAGGGAGATGGCGTTTGTAATAGGGATCCTTCTATATCAGAAAAGAAAAAAGGAGTAAGGAGGAAAAAAAATAAGAAGTATACCCTATTACAAAAAAAGAAGGGAAAATGCCTTGCCGCAATTAGGGGGAGAGAAGTTTAGCGGGGGCCGGGTACACTCCAATATATCACCCAAGAAGCATCCCCAAGAGAAGAGAAACGTTATTTGCATTTTCCACATGAATGGGAAAAAGCACGAAATTGAATTGGGGGTCTCCCTGCATGGTGGGGAAGAGAGGGCCAGAAAAAAAGAGGACTCTTGGAGTGTATATGTTATAGGCCAGCCCAGGCACGTCGCAAAAAGGGAAGTCTGAGCAAAAAAAAGTTCCAAGTGTGGGCGAGTGGGAGGGAGGTCAATCATTAACATGCCAAGAGCAAGTGGGGGAGGGAAAACTCAACCCTAATCTCATAAAATTGTAAATAAAAAGGAAACGCGGGAATGGGTCAGCAAACAAACGCATGGGACAAGCATCATCTCGGAAAAGAGGCCCTCTGAGGAAAAAAGGTCGTAATAATTCGGGGGGAGGTCTCCCAGTAAGGGAAAAAAATAAATTACCTTGGGATTGACACAATGACGCTAAGGGGGCCCGATTACACTCGAAACTACCCAAAAGGGGGACGTAATGGAAGAAAGAGGGACATCGAGGAAAAAGGGGGTCGGCGAAAGAAAGATAATCAACGCACAAATACAGCCAATTTTCAACGTAGGGGGAATGAGCAGGGAGGAGATTGTAGCCAATCAGAGGGGGGGGGGTTTGTTTTCCAGGGGAAAGGGGGTCCTTCTTGTAGCATCTCGGCGGCCGCTGTTTAATTCATCAGAACAAAGAGAAAAAAGGAAAAGGGGGTTCCACGGGAGAAAGGGGGACTTCACTCGACCTTTCCCATGGAAGAAAAAAAACGCCAAGTAAGGGGATCAGCGTAATACGGTATCAATGCGGACATTTTTGGAAAAATACGCGAAAGGGCAGGCCGAAAAAAAAGAAGCGACACATTGTTCATTAAGCCACAAAGGGGCAAAAAAGAGAAAGTCAGGGCAATCGCTTCAGCAATCCCCCCCCCCCCCCCAAACAACACCAGCCAAGTAAGAGGGAACTTTAAAAATCAGCGGCTTCAAGAAGTGGTTAACTGCGAGAAAAACTGACTCGATCGGAGCGCAAACGGTCTGACTCAATGACCGTTCAGATTCTGAAGGGGAAAACGACTCTGCGAAAGAAAAAAGAAAAAAAACTTCGTTGCGAAAAAACCATGTTTGTTGAAGTCCAAAAAACCATTGCCTTATAGAAACATAGAATCTCGGATTGGAAAGAGGGGGAGAACGGCGGTGGAAAAAAGGAAGCAATCGCAGGGAAGATCATCCTATAAACCTACCGGGTTGGGGGGGGAGAGGGCAATAGAAGGAAAAAACAGTTTCGAATCAGGAGATTTTCGCCATGGGGGGGGAACCATAAGAACCAGGGCAGTATCCAAAACTTTCGGCCGTCAAAGGCTTAAAGGGGGAGCTGATTACGGTTGAGGGTGAAGAAAAAAGTCTTTCGCTAATTGGAGGCAGGAAAAAAGAGTAAAAACCACAGAGACACCAGAACCGAGACACAGACGCACGGAGCAAAGCAAGGGGGAAAGGGGAAGAAAGGGGTCTCTGTGGTAGTGGGGAGAAGGGAGAAGGGGGCAAATGTTTCGTATCTCGCTCAACAAAAAAAGTGCCGCCCCACCACACCAACACGAAGACAAAAGGAACCTAACCACAGAACCGGAGACACAGAGTCTGAAATGCTTTCTCCGGGGGGAAGGGGGACTAGGGGTCCTCTGTGTGAAAGGGGGGGGGGGGGGGGGAAAAAAATGAATGGATTCAATACGAAGAACTTGGGGGAACCATTAATCACGATGACATTCCTCGCGTGGGAAGGGCAGGTGGATTCTGAGGCTGTATGAACCAGTCATGTCGAAAGGAGGCAAAAAGAAGTGGAAGGCAGAGGGGGGGAAAAGGAGGAGGAGGAAAAAGCGTGTCGGTTTGACTATAGGCTGAGAGGTTCGCTGGGAAACCGACGTTCTTCAAGAAAGGGAAAGAAAAGAGTGATGGCTATCAGACCTCGTCGCTTTTTTGAAATCCTGTTACAGAAACACAAAGGGAAGAAAAAGGGAAAAAAAGACATCAAATGCCGAAAAGGGAAAAGTCTTTGAACAGGGTTCAGATCTGAAAAAAAAAAACACGTTTGCTATTGGGAGAACGCGGAAGACAGGTCGATCGCAGTTGGGGGAACCACCTTTGCCCAGTGAATTGAAGCCGCTGGGAAAAAAAAGGACGGAGAGCGTGATGAAGCGAGTTGGAAGGGGCCGCGCTGGCAATATTGAAGAAGAGACGATTACTTAAGTGGGGGGGGGGGGGGGGGGGAGGACCGGAAACTAGCGGTTGTACTTCAAAAAGAAAAATGTCGCATTGATAACCGTAAAGAAAAAAAAACAATACTGAGGGGGGGGGGGGGAGAGGGGAACAGGTCGATGTACGTTGGAAGAGCTGGCATCACTCTCAAAAGGGGGAAGAGGAAATGAACAGATGCCGCCGAAAACTACGAACAGAAAATAGACAATGTAAAAAAAAGAAAAAAAAGGAAATGAGCGTAAAAAGGCGGGGGAAGAAGAAAGGAAAATTCTGCCGATAAAACTTCTTTTAACCTTTGGCAGGAAAGGGGGGATGGGAAATAGTGACTCCCAAAAACTCGATGAAAACGGAGGGTCGGTCCATTTCCACCGCCGTCAGAAAAGGGGGGGGGGAAGGGAAAACGGTTGTCATCGGACGGAAGAAGAAAGAGTGGTTCACAAGGCGTCCATAGGATTTCCTTGCTGCAAAGAAATGGAACGATGTGAACTCAGGTCGAACGAGGCAATCGGTTTTTACGGCGGAGGGGGGAAGGGAAGGGAGGTTTGTGTGAAGGGAACGGGAAAGGTCTCTAGAGAGTAGGGAAGGAAGAGATTGCTTGTTGAGGTTTAACGGGGCGCCTTTTTCACGAGTGAAAGCGACTGATTTCATTTTCAGACTCGCAAAGAGAGGAACTGCGAGGGAAAAAGGAGGGAAGTTGGACGTTGAAAAGAATAAATCGGGGGGAAAGAAGGGGAACTGGAAAGGAGCCCGGACAAATCAGAAAGACAATTCAATCTGCGGGCGTGGGAGAAGGGGAAAGGGAGGAAAAAATGGTACCTAGGGAAGTGCGCTTTGAGTATTTGGTGCTTCGGGGAAGCAAAATTACGGAAAAACTTAACTGCACTACCAATAGGGGGAGGGGGAAGGCCATTGAAAGAAAGGGGGAAGGATGTGCTTTTGTAATAGGGGAAAAACCAAGAAAAAAAAAAACGGAGGGAGGAAAAAAAGAGAGATTATATAGGATACAAAGAAACACGAGGGAGAGAAAATTGTTAAAGGGGGGGGGGCACGCCATTAATTTGGGGGGGGTTTACACGTCCAAGAGAACAAACCCGAGACATACAAACCAGCTCAGAGAAAAAAACGGTATGTTCCCAAGAGAAAAAAAAGAGTGAACGACAGAGGGGGGGTCAGCCCTTCCTTTGTCAAGGGGGGAGAAAAGAGAACGAATCTACCGATTTGAAAAGAGGAAAAGGAAAATAGCAAGAAGTGCTTAGTGCTCGCGCAGTGCGGGGAAAAAACATCGGTGGGGGCGAGTCTGGAAAAGATGAAGAAAGGAGGAAAATCGTGAACATCACCCCCACAACGGGGTTGATATCAAATCAACCCGCAATGCCGCAGTCGCATAAAAGGGAGAGGGAGGGAACTGCGGAGGGGAAAAAGTGCATCTCACTCTGAAAAAGGAAATGCCCCTCGTTCGGACTGAGTCGTGAAGGGGGGGTCGAAAAGTGCCAACCGGCATCGACATTTTAAAATAATGAAAAAAAGGAGGAACAATCAACGGGACGCAGGGGGAAAGAGGGAAGGGGACAACTCGAACTACCCAAGCTGTTTAGGGAAAAGTTTCCTCGAGTCGCGTAGCGAAGGGAAACAGAAAGGCCAAAGCAACAAGGTGGCATCGGCAAAAAGATTTACGTAATTCTGTAGGGAAAGAAAAAGATTATGTGTTGGGGGAAGGGGGGGTTGATTTTCTTCGTCGTTTTTGAAAAAAGAGGGGGTCCCTGATCAGAAATCGACCAGACGGGGAGAGTTGATGCGCGATTGTGAGCAAAAAAAAAAAAGGGAAGGAAAAGGCCCATTCCTTCTTGCAAAGAGAAGGAAAAAGGCGGATACGGTATCATGCACAGGGGGGGACATCACTACGAGGCGGGAAAAAAAGAAAAAAGAGTAGAAAGTCATTAAGAACACAAATAAAATATTTCCAGCCGGAAAAAGGAGAAGAGAAAGCATCTGACGCGGGAGTTAAAAAAGAATAAATTCACTGTCAACTTTTGGGAAAAATGACCTTCAGCGTCGAAAAAGTGACGCAATTAAAGGTCCTATTCTACCCCCTGTTCAACGAATCTGCGAAACGTTTTAAAGGGGGGGGGGGGGAAAGGGAAGGAGTGCTGCAGAAAAAGGGGGGGGTTCTTTAACAGGATTTCAAAAAAAAACCTAGAATCGCGGATTGCATGCCCAGAAAAGCGGGGGGGACGACGGAAGCGATCCAATCGCAGACTATCAGCCTATAGTCAAAGGGGGACCACTAAGAACGTCAAGAAAAGAGGACGAATTCTTCACCTGCTGGCAGGAGGTTTCATACCGCCAAACCAAACTGCCGTCCGGTCCACGCGCGGAAGGGGGAGGGGGTTGAGGTAATGATCGCCAATGAAAAAAAGAGGAGGGAGACCAAATTCATTGTGGCATATCAAAACTATTGAAAAAACACAATACACGTATAAAGCAATTCAGACAAAGGGAAGATGGTTAGGGGTCTTAAGGTGGTCGCGGCCGGCAAATTTTCGTATCTCGAGAAGAGGGGGAGCAGGGGGGACCGTCCTGACAAAGGGGAGAGACACAGATTCTGAAATGCTTTAAGGGAAAAAAAGTGGGAAAAAAAGGGAAGAGGGGACTGGTGGTGAAATAGGTGTTGATATGCCAATGAATTGATCAATTAGGAAAAAGGGAGGAAGGGAAAGAACAGTAATCGCGATGGAAAAGGAAGGGAAAAAGGGGACGGCAAGGGTTGTTAAAGAAAGAAAAAGTCCCAGAAAGAAAGCGAAAAGCTTGGAAGCTATGACGCTTCTTCGTGGACAAAAGGAACGGGGGACTATAAGGGAAATAGAAGGGCGATTGCTCGGTTTCGAAAAACGAAGCTGGCATGAAAAGAGGAGAAGGGCTGCAGAACACTCGGGGAGCTTTTTGAAATCCTGTGGAAGTTGATGAAGGGAAAGAGAAAAGGGAGCAAAAAAATGCCTGAACGTTTGTCGAGAAGGGGGATCTGACCGGTTGGAATGGGCGATACCGTTTGCAGATTCGACGCTGAAGGAAAAAAAGGTCGCGAAAAAAGGTAAACAACCTTTGCAAAAAAGTCTTTTTAAAGCCAGCGCACAAAAAAGGAATAAGAGATTGCCAGATGGAAAGCGCTGGGAAGGGGGGCTTATGACATGGGGAAAGGAAAGGTTACGGCCTGATTCGTGATGCGTAGGGAAATCCGAAAATGAGCATTGAAAGTATACGCCTGATCAATAAGGGAAACATGACTGGGAAGAGGACGTTTGAAGCCTGGAAAATCAATCTTCCCTCTAGGGAAAGTGTGGAAATGAAGTGAAAATATGTGCAGCCGTATGAAAACGACGAAAAGAAAGGAAGGGAAACCCCAACAAAGAAGGAGAAAAAAGGGGGGAAGAGGGGGTACAGCATTACTTAAATCTGCCGATTTATTTGAACCTTTGGGGGGGTGGTTGAGAATCTGAATTTCGAAAGCGAAACGACGCGATGAAACGGATGGGAAAAAAAAAACCGACGAAGAAAAAGTGGGGGGGGGTTGACGAGTTGTCATCGGCGGAAAGGGGATTGTGAAAGAATGCGTCCCGGTCCAGGAATTTCCGATTGCCGGGCGAGAGAAAAGAAATTAACTCAGGGGACCGAAACTAGGTCAGAGGGAACTGAAGATATGATGGCTGGATGTGTGTGGGAGCAGTCCGCGTGACGCGAGAGATATTTCCAATTTTATTGAAAAGGGAGGGGTGATGTTGATAGAAAAGAATGGCCTGTTCATATTTAAAGAAAAAATCGCACCCCCGGATGATCGCGGAACTGAAGAAGGGTCATGGTGAGACTAAAAGGGAAGAGAAAAGATCAAATCTAAAGGGAAGTTAGTTTAATTTTCAGGGAAAAAAAAGACAAATTCAATGCAGCGGGGAAAAGGGTAGGGGGAAAAAAGGTTAATACCGTTTGGGGAGCTCTTGCTCTGGGAGGGGGGCTGAGAGAAGATATCTTGTACTTGTAAAGGACGACTTAACTTCGCGAAAAAAAAGAAATGGGGATGCCAGGCCAGTTTAGAACATTTGAGAGCGGGGAGGGGGGGGAATGGGTAATCCTTCTATATCGAGAGAAAAAAAGAATATTAGAAAGAACCTAGTAGAAACGCCAAAAGCATCTCAAATGTTTTACAATGGACTCAATTATGTGGGGGGGGGGGGGGGGGGGCATTAAGTCGTGGCCGTTGAAAATCTACACTCATCCCGGAAAAGAATCACAAGCAAGCAAAAAACGGGATGGGCCCATTTTTCCCAGACATAATCGTGGAAAAGAAGAGGGAAGGTGTGACAGGAGAAGGAGGAGGCCAGAAACTTAACAGGAGATTTGATATGTTGGAGAAGAAAGAGTCAGACAAGATTGCTTCTGCGAAGCAGTTTCAGCGATCCAGAGGGGGAGAGGATGCAAATCAGAAGAAGAGGATCGTGAACAGGCCCATCGCCAGGGGGAAAGACGCTCAGTCGCCATAAATGGGGGGATCGCAGCGAAGCGGACTGTCATCAAACAAACGCATTTTCTCATCAAAAATAAAAAAGGATTCCCTCGTTCGGGAAAGGAGGAGGGGAATATCGTCGAATTGTCCTCGAGGAGAAATTTTGAAATATGACCTTCACTTCGTTGAACAATCACGGTCAGAGAGGGAGATCCGAGGGGAAAGAGGGGAACCCAAGCTGTTCTGACGGCAGGGGGGAAAAAGGGTTTTTCATTCGAGAAAAAAAAAAAGGGGCAATAATCAACAACACCAAGAAATGGCCAAAGGGAAAAGAGGGGGGGGACGGCAGATTTACTGACACCTGTACGCTCATGATGGGGGGGGGAAAGGAGGGGGGCTTTCTTTTCGAGTTTTCCTCGGCGGCCATAGGAGAAAGAAAAAAGAACGGGAGAGTTGATGAAGGGGAGTCCAAACTGTCGCATTGACATTCAGGGTTGCCCATCGCCATTAATTGGGAAGGGAAAGAAGGGGTCAATTGCGACGGGGGGAAATACGCATCACTACCGGAAAAAAAAATCGGCTCAAATTTGGGGGGAAAAAAGAGAACAAAATAATTGGACCATGCTCGGCAATCGCAAGGCAGGAGGGAAAAGAAGCTAAGACGTCTCTGCTTTAAAAAGGTCAAGGAACTTGCAAGGGTTTGTTTAAGTAAAATCTTGGTAAAACTGCAATCGTCGCAATCTCAACGGAAAGAGGACCGGGAAAGGAAAAACCCCAGACGAAACGTTTCGAAGCATAGACCTAGGAAGAGTCATCAAAGGGGGGGGGGATTAACCTGATTTCAAAAAAAAGAAAGATAGACATTGAATCGTGCGGGGAAGGGGAAAAAAGGACGGAGGAGGTTAACAAGGAAGGGAAAAGATCCGATCAGCAAAAGGGAAAAAAAAGAGTTTTCCACGAAGAACGGAAAGAAAAAAGCTTTTCGAGGGGGGACGGCAAATGGCTGGCGTGCGCATGACGTTTCATACAGCAAAAAAGGAAGGGAAAGGGAAAGAGAGGTTCATCGCTGTTTACTGGGTTAGAGCGCCATTCCCAAAGTCGGGCGCTACTTTGATCCAATTCATTGGGCTATCAAAAAAAAAAAAAAACAAAGAAAGAAGACATCATAGAACACAAAAAAAAAATGGGAGCCGTGTCTCTGTGGTTTAGTGGTAAAAAAAAAGTTTCTT
>Ga0179593_1395702_pt1 | contig 11370 bp, 16 predicted proteins | sample CZODoug2_1_08_16_FD_185931 | JGI IMG/M metagenome (GOLD analysis project Ga0179593, IMG submission 185931) | Vadose zone soil fungal communities from Angelo Coast Range Reserve, California, USA - CZODoug2_1_08_16fungal (PacBio error correction) | ecosystem: Environmental > Terrestrial > Soil >...
TCGTGTATCAGTGGAAGGGGATTGAGGGGCTACAAAAAAAGGGGAAAAACTTTTTCAGATTCGCAGAGGGGTCTGCGAAAGAGAACGGGGGATTCGGCGTCTGTTGTGAATGAGGAAACTGGTTTCACGGGGGGGCCGTCAAACTGAGTTGAGGAGATCGGGGTCTTAAAGAGAGGGTTAGACAGGAAGGAAAGGTCGTGAGCCTGGACAATCGAGTTTTAGGGAGAAGCAGCGACGGTGATCTGGAAGGGAGAAGTGGGGGATGAGCATCCAAGAAGTGGTAAGTGGAGAGGTGGGATGGCCCTCAGCAGAGGAATCGTGTATAAGGAATGGGACTCAAAAATTCTCGAAACTTAGGATTTACCTGGCTTCATTGTCAAGAGAAAATTGGACGGTAAGCGGCGCTATTCTTTAATTGCCGCTTCGTCAAATAAAGGTGCGTAAGAATGGTCCGGGGGAGGCGCGATCCTGTTAAACTTCTCGGGGAAGAAAAGGCTCTGGAGGGACGAGGGAGAAATTCACTAAGGCTCCAGCAGGCAGCTTGTTGAAACCCCGGCGGAAAAGGGTGAGTCCGGTACCGACTACCACTCCTTGGGGGGGGAACCAGTGGTTCTGGCAGGGGAAAAAGGGGGAAAACGCCATGAGTCGTTTCATCGGACGCGTCGACAACCAAAGTCGAAAAGTCAACTCACCTCCCGGGGGGAAAGTGAGGGCTCGAAAACCAGTACTGGGAACTCCCGCCAGTGTACGAAGATGAGCTGAAAACTACTAGGAACGGCAATAGTAGGAACCGGTATGTTCCTAGGCTTAGGTCATGCACACCACGCATCGAGAAGTTTAACAATGGAAGACAGGTGCTCTCTTTCATAACAATATGAGTCGCGGTTCTCGGGGCTAAGTGGTATCAAACGGGTCCACAAGACAAGAATGGACTTCTCTTTCAGATGGGTCGTGGCGAGCCGGTGGTCGAGGAATTCTGCGAGGCCCAAAGATCGAACTGGTCTTCTGGTAAGGTGGGTTGTTGAATAGGTGGAATAGAAGCAAACAGAGTGGGGGGGGGGCGAGCGGACCTTCCTTCTGTTCGGGCGGGAGAGTGTGGTTAAGTGTGTCGGTGAAGGGACGGGGGGGAAACAGTTGATGGCGACGCAGTCTACTAAAAAGGAGGGAAAGCACTCGTTACGGGAAGAAAAGAAAGTGGGGAAGAGAAAAAGGACTTAGTGTGTCTAGTGCCAATTCGCATTGTCTGAGTGATCTGTGAATGAGGAAGCGAATGGGAAGTGGTGGGGGACTCAACACAGAGTCATGTCCACATGGGGGAATCAACGGACTTTACAAGGAAAGACAGGCCAGTATCATCCTTTTCTGGTGGTCAACTTTGAAATTAGGACGTGCATGGGGTCTCAAGGAGCAGGATCTGCTGCTATGCGGGACTGGCGCCTTTGTAAAACAAGATATAACTTTGGAATTGCGGAGGGACAAGTCGGTTGGTGTTGTGGGTCTGTGGGGTGCTTTTGCGTGGTGGGGTCACTCCAGTAACCATGGATTAAGGAGTGGGGGGGGACCGGGAGTGAAAAAACAACATTGTGGACCTTTGTGGACTGGAACCCGGGCGCTTAGGGAAAGGATGCCACTACCGTGGTCACTTGAGGTGGGGTGGACTGGGGTAAGAGGGGGCGGTGAAGGCTCAAAACACCGCCTTAATCGTTTGTACCGCAGTGTCCGTTGTACCACCGGACTACAGAGGGTTTCGTGACAACCATGCGTTCAGCGGGTCATTGAACGTGGGAAAGTCCGGAAACTGTGTAAGACTCCGGGGAAGTGCGGGTTAATCGGTTAACGTGGGGGAGTTCACCGGGAGGGCTGGCTGGGACGCCATTGAGGGGTGGGTTGCCAGGGGGACTCAAGGGACGGTGCATTGGTTTTGGGGAATTGGCCGTGAAAACCCTTCCGGGGCGCCGGGTGCGGGGTCGTTGGTAAAAAAAAAAATTAACGGGAGGGGCGGTGGCAGAGAAAGGTCTCGCAGGGTCGAGGAGGGTCGTTGAGGTTTGAGGCGTGGGAGCAAGGGACCGACGGGGCTTTAGGAGGACTCCGGAAGAGCCGTCCACGTTCAGTATTACCTCCTCTTCGCCGGAAAAAGGTGAAAACAAAATCCTCGGAGAGGCGAAAGAGTGTATTTGAAAACACAGCGGGAGAATGCTTGTTACGACTCCAATCAGGTGAAAAAGCTTTAAACGGTGTGGAGGGGGTTCACGGTACAAACCAGGAGAAATGAAAAATAGGTTTTGACCCGGACATCCACAGTAGAGGTCAGGGGGGGCTTAAAACCCGACCCTTCGAAAACAGGGTGGGAGCTCTCTAAAAGAGATGAAGACCCTGGGGGTGGGGGAACACCCGAAGAGCCCGAGACTGCCAGTTGAAGGAAAAAAAGGTCCAAATGCAAATGAATCAGTACCGCTGTCCAAAAAGTTGCCTCGAGGTCGCCGAGGGACGAGCAAGGGGGCAGAACAAACGCACATAAAAAAAAAAAAGAAGTATATGACTGACACTCGAAGAAACAAAAGCCGGAGTAATGAACGGGAACGACGGTCACGAGGCAACGCAAAGCGCGGGGGGTATTGTCTGGGAACCTGTCATTGGAATATACTCAAAAAGATAAAGGAAAAGTCCCTTTCCTAACTGCACAAGACCTGAGGGCCGGGGGGGGTTCCCCGGGTCCTCTCCTTGAACAGCCTCGGAAAAAGAGCGGTGCATTCCTCCCTCGGTCAGCGGTCAAGATTGCCTGAAAACGTCACTCAAAGAATGAACTCCCGGCGGCGACCAAGGAGAATGGGGGAACACGACAGAGTCTGCGGTACATATCAAAATTCATACGCAGACTAACGAAAGTATAGACTACTGGAGAAATCTAGACGGGGGGGAGATACGCATAGTGCTCAACATTCCCTTCAATCACAGGAATTCTACGAAATGAAATGTACGCCCGTTGATGTGAGCGTTAACTCATAGAGATGGGGGCTGTCCCGGAACAAAGCAAGCAGAAAAAGCACTGGCCGTAGTCCAAGGACGTGGAGGGAAAGATCGGACAGAATAAAGGGAAGACTGAATCGCCCAGGGCGAAGCATTCAACTCTCCAGCGTACAAGAAGGAAAAAGGGGAATTGAATCAAGGGGAGTAAACTCAGTAAAGAAGCCGCGGTAGCCGACCGCACGTAAAAAACGGGCGGGCCACTGAATACAATCTTTCCGCAAATTACGTAGCCAACAGACGCGCGGCCTGAAGGAAAGGGAGCTAAGGAGAGGACCACACGCAAATGGGTCGTATCGTGTCAACTCAGAGGACCCGGACCTGGGGTGTCGGGGGTTCACCGGTAGAGGGGGGAAGGGTCAGGATAGGGGACAGCTTAAGCAGCTCGACTACTAAGGAGATTACAATTAAATTAACGCCGTAAGGAAGTGCGGAACGGCAAAAAAAAGGCGTGCTGAGAAGTCTCTCTTAAAAAGACAGCGAGGAGGCAAAAAAGCTTTGGGTGGGAGCAAAGAGGAGGGAGTCAAAGTCCCCGCCGAGAGGATTTCGGCCAAGAGACTAAAAATTGAATCGGTAGGAATTCGTCCAAACCGAGGGAAGAGAAGATGTTGCAGAGGGGATAAGGGATGTGCGCAAGGGAAAACCGAGAAAAAGAAAAGTCGTCCTGGGGCGAAGTCCTTAGAAGCTGGGGGCCTGGGAGACCAGCTTGAAAAAGCCGAGGATCCGGGGGAGAGAAGTTCTTCGAAGGGTGGAACCAGACTCTGCCGACCAAAAACTAAAAAAGGGGGGCCAAAAGAAACTTGTCATCGACGCGGAAGAGCATCATAAAGAGACCTCAGGCCTAAGCTTCCATGGTGACCTAACTTCAAAGTTCATCAAAAGTCGCGGGGAGGCCGAGTGGACACCGGGGACTTCGAAAGGTCGGGGGCTCTTCTTCTGCTACCTTCAGAGTGCCCCGTAAGGAATAGGGGGGGGTGGAGGACGTCCTTTAGGAAATAGGACTTGCATTTTGGCACCTTTGTTTTTCCGGCGGATGCTTCCCACTAAGGGGGCAGCGCTTCAGAATATCGTGTAGAAGGTGGACTCTGGGCAAAGTGAGGGGCACTCTTTTAATGTCGGGAGCGAAGAACAAAGAGGAAAACCGGGTCGGCCGGGGTGTCGAGTGGGTTGGCAGAGGGGGGGCAGGGAAAAGAACGAATTTCGTCCCAGGCCATTTGAGTTTCCTTTCTATCGGGCGCGGCTGAACGCGGATCGCTTTCTTAGGGTTGCCGTCAACGGCTAAAGTGCAGAATTTAAATTCGACGAGAGTTGCGGGTAAGCAGACGGTCTGTTCGGTGAAGGCTCAAGGGGCAGGTGTGAGCAAAAGTTAGAGCGGAGAAATGGGGGTGGATCGGTTACCAAACGACTGCGTAGTGTCCCCAAGGGAAGGCGTAGGGGCAAAACTGAAACTGTCCAGGTCGGAAGGGGATGAATCAGGGTTTGAACTCGGAGCAGAGTTTGACGAGGGGGGTACGGGGGGACGACGCAGGGAGGTCGGATGTGAGGCTAGGAGTGGGGGGGGGGGAACGGAACTGAAACCGCAACCGAAAAGGGTGAAGGGGAGGGCCAAAGTGCCGGGGGGGGTGGAGAGTTGGAAGGGGACATTACAAAGGAAGGGAAAAAAGGGAAACACGTTGGGGGTTCAGGAAAAGCGAATTCGGAAGATGGACGGCTTGGGGACCCGGGGGGGGGCGGGAGGCGGGGGGAAAGGGGTCTACTTCTTGTTGGGGTTTTTGGAGGCGGGCAGCCGGGGCTGCTTCAGGAGACCGATTCTTTTCAGCCAAAAATGCCGTAGAAATTGGAAAGACGGCGGTTTAATTGACAACTACTTGACACCTCTTAAGAGGGCGCTGGCTCATAGGGGGGAGTCTAGGGGAATTTTCTGAAACAAAGTTCCACATTGATGTATTAGGGCTTCATGAGCACTCACCAGACTGACAGAAAGAGCGAACTGGGGGTTGGAAAAAGGGCAATGCGCAAGCATCTTTTGAACAAAGGATAAGGAAGGCCAAAAACAGGTGGATGTGGACGATTGGGAGTACAGAAAAACCGGGGCTAGCATTTTAATTGTATTGGTCACCGGGAATGGGAGAACAAGGAAAAGGGGGGAAAAGGCTCTTGCTTGGGGCAATAACTAGGGGGGCCTCTCGGATCGTACTGGGGTTGGGGGAGTTAAACAAAAGCTGGCCGTACCGGGAAGGGGTCGGGGGGTCCTGAAAGAAGGAAAACTGCGTTGCCTTAGAGGAAGTCAGTAAAAGAAGGGTCCATACCATTTTGGGGAAGTGGTTTCAGGGACCACCTTAAGTCCACACAGAAGGAAATAGATTACCGAACACCAGGAACATATCTCACGAACCGAGAAAAAGATACAGGCCCATTACCACGAGGAAGACAGTTAGAAAAAACAAAACAAACAAATGGTATCCCAGGTGATGGCGCCGGCAACTTTCGCCACCACATGCGCGCCTAATCAGGTCTCGGGGACGACTTGTCCCCCCCCCCTGAACGGCCGTAACGTCCTCACTGGACCTCGCCCACTGAAAAACGACAAGGGGTCCAACAAATAAAAATACCTGAAGAGACGGGGACCAGAAAAGTGAGGTCCGTTCAGCGGGACACGAAAGAGGGTTAAAAAAAAACAAGAAAACTTGAGGGGGGGGTGTTGCCACACGAAATTCAGTAACCACACTGGCCGGGAGTGAGGCGAAAGGGGGAAGGGGAAAGCGTCACCTGCAATCCCCAAAAGACCGGACAATACTTCAGTGGCCCTAGCTACGCTCGAGCTAGAGGGAAATCAAAGGGGGACACTACCGGTCAAAGGTGACAACGCAACACGACTAAATAAATCAACGGGGAAACGTTCTAAAACAACAGCAAAAATCACCAACGACGCACACCCAAACTGAAATCCTAAGCTGAACCCCGCAAGTACAGGAAACTTCATAGATCCTCCCCAGTTTCCACATCGTATCCAGCAGACCGAGAAAAAATCCGGGATAAGCAGTAGCACAGTACGGACTCACGTGGCGAAAACCCGAAACTATGCGAATGGCGGCGGGGGATGTGCAAACGGGGGGTAAAAAACATGGTAAGGAAATTTTAACTTGAAGCCAAGAAGGGCTTAACTGACCAAGACACAAAAAAACGAGCACTCCCTCCGGAGCACTCGAACCAAAAACGGGGCGAGAAGACTAGAGGGGCGATCCACTAGTGGATCAACCTAGACACCGGGAGCGGCCGAAAGCAAGTTAAAGAACGAAGTCGAAACCAAGGAAGGGGGGAACCCGCATCAACTAACGACCCCTGACAAGGTTAAAGAACCGAAATAGGGGCGCCTGCATGAAGTCCTGAACTAGACCAAAGCAATTCCTGGCTGGTATATGGGCCAAGGGCCAACAGGACAAACCGAATTGAGGGAACTAGACAGAACCGTCCCTCAATGGACCAGGACAAAAGACGTTGAACGAGGTCAAAAACGGCCTCTTACAGCCAAAGATCGTAATTTTCGTCGTGTAACGGGATTCCGTACGGGGAGAAAAACCGAAAAGAAAAAGAAAAAAAAGCGTGTCGCGCAGAAAAGATCGTAGGGAGGAGAGCATTCCGGCGCCAGGGCTGGGAAAAGTGGGGGCAGAAAACAGGAATGCGAAAGGCAGGGGGTCGACGGGGCCGGACATATCCCGCGGAATATAAAGGACCGCCGAGGAGGTGAGCCGTGGGGCTGAAAAAGGGTGAGCTGGGCACGGAAAAAGGGGGAAAGGGAGTGGATGCTTGGAAAGCCGCCTGGTGGGGTGAAAAGTTAGAGACTACGGGGTTCGAAAGGGGGAGCGGACAAAAGTCCTGCACATACTGGAACAAAGGATTTTGGCGGGGCAGGGAAACGCAAAGCTCTCGCAGAAAAGAAAGGGAGTGAAAAACTCAAACAAAAAAACAAACATACGGGGTTGGGCGGTACAAGGGAAGCTTTCTCTGGACGCTGTGGAAAGTGTCGGGGTTTACTTTTGCGACTCTAAACGCCAAGAGGAAAATCGACGGGGCCCTAGCTTGAACGCCACTAAATCGTATTGGCCTGGAAAGCAGAAGTGGCAAAAGTCCAGGGCCCTGCTCAGGCCGCCGGACCAGACCTCTGCATCGTCTACAGGAACGCGCACGGAAAGAAGAAACTGGGAACCGACCTCTGCAAAACGGGAAAGGCGACTTCAAAATCATCGCCTGCAATCACACGAGAAAAGCGCAACTTATGAGAGCGCGGGGAGGAAGCCAAAAAGGTAAGCCATTCATATCCGGGAAAAAAGGGGAGGGTCGGGAAAGAAAAGCAATGGCCATACTACTAACAACGGGCGAGGACTTAACGACGGTAAAGGGGTAAACATGATAAATCCATGGCTCGGCCCGCACCGGGAAATTGTAGAAAGGCAAAAACTGCTGGCCCACCAAGGTCCTCCATCATTTCACAAAAGAAGGCCTGATTACACCATGAGGGAGGACTGCGGCAGAGGTTAATGAATCCAAAATGGGACCTCTTAGCCAGCCTAAAGGTGCCGACGAGAAAAACAACAGGGGGCCCTACTATCCTCCTCTCCACAAAAACCCCGCGGTCTTCAATCTCTACTCTGTCTTGGGGGGGGCGGTCAGGGAAAAGGTTCTTTCTGAAAAAAATCCTCAGAACTCGTGGCGGGATATTCCTCTGATTTCTCCCCTATAGATCCAGGGAACGATCCTCAGGACGAGGGGTAGGAAAAAACGTAGAAAACAGCGGAATGTGACTTTGGGGGTCCGAAGAGAAACGGGCATGGTGATTCATCTCTCGGGAAAGTTACGAATGGTTAAAGCACAATCGACAATGAAAATAAGAGGGTTCGGGAGAAGGAAGAAAACTGGAGTAGCAAGCGTCATTATCTGGAAAAAACTGGCTCATGTCTTGTGGGAAAACGTCGTCAAAAATAGCTAACCAACGTGCGAGTGGGAAAAGCTTGGTGAGGTACAAAGCGCCGGCTGACATCTGTGATAGCGAAAAGGGGGAAAGTACGATCGTGCAAAAATGGATGGAGGTACTCGGGGGACACTAGGAATTGAAGAGGGGGGAGGGGATGAGGGGGAAACGGGAAAACGCGAGGGTAGGGAAGGGACGGGTAGTCAGGGACGGCAATATCAGATGTCGCGGGGGAGTCACGCGTCCATGGACTTCAGAGGACGCAGAATAGATTTGGAAATACAGGGAAAGCGTAAAAGAGGAACACTCACTGGTGCAAAGTCAAACCCGGGAGGTGGAAAGACTCCTAGAGCTCCCCTCGAAAAAAAATAAGGGGGGGAAAAAGGATGGGGAGGGGTGTCTACATTTTACCTCATACGGGCGAAAAGGGCGGGGGTTTGAAATCTACGCTGGCGGACAACCCCACTACTTGATACCCTGCAAGAACTTGGCAAACTGGCGACAAACGCCATGCACCAAATTGTAGAAAGCGGCATAGAATTCTTGGCAAGGATTGCATTCCCGCGATCTTAGACTTCTTCCGGTTCTTAAAAACAGAATTAAAAAAGGGGGGCATAACCAAAAAGTCTACATCACTGTCGCATGGAGACAGTTCGGCGATTGGCTTTCGATACCTATCGGAGACGTGCCAAAACGGGGAAAAAGACTTGTCTCACCAGAAACAAACTTCAGATGGGAGGGACTCGGCAAAAAGGGGAGGGTCTCATTTCCTCATACTGTTCGGAAGCTTTTAAAGTCGGAAAAACCTAAGGAAGGCTTCTAGTTTGGTATTTTTTGCCAGACAACGTGTGGGAGACCATATCCTCGTTGGGCGAAGGACCCGTCCGTCGGGAGGAGGGGGGAGAGTCGTTTAAAAGGAGGGGGAAGGCGAGGACGGTGAACCTGAGGTCTGCCGTGCCAAGACAGATGCACGCGCCGTGGAGGTTTACGTGTTGAAAGTGGATCGGGTCGGGGGTGGTCGATTTGCAATTAGGGATGGCGTCGGAGAGGCTGGCCGGGTCGGATCGGGGGAAGTGGGGGATGCCAGTAAGGAACAGGGCAGTCAAGTTGACCACTGGGGGCACAAGCGCAGAAAGAATAAGATGTAGTGGAGGCCACGGGTGCCTTAGATGGGCCGGGGGAAGAAGCAGGGTGGGGGGGCCGTAGAAGGAGGCTTACTGTAAAATTTACCGGCGCCGGTCTATATGATTCTCGTGAAGGTCGTATTTAATCTGGAAGGGGGGGTGGCAGTGTTTGTTGTGCGTTGGCGGTGGGTTTCGCCAAGCAACATGGGGGGGTGTAGGGGGAGGAGGGGGGCCCAACGGGCTCACCAACCTGGAGAGGTCACACCCTTACTGGAATTTCCCTTCTCTCGGACTGCTTAACGATCACGAAGTGAGAAGGGGCAGGGGGAATCTTTAAGGGCAGGACAACGTGTCCGCTCCCCATCAGGGGCCACGGTGTGGAATTTTAAGGGTGGGATCCTAATGATGGTGGCTGGGAACGGACAGGAGGTGGCGCTTTTCACTTACATGACAATCTTGGAGTTCCTAAACTTCCTTTCTTAGGGTTGTTGAACGGGAGTGGGCCTTGGTGGGAGGGGTGGGGTTAATTGGGGCGGACGAAGTTTCCTTGTGGGTGGGACGGGGGGCGAAAAACGGAAAGTTGCAGTGTTGGTCACGGTGCGAGGGGTCGAATGCCGTCTGGCCGCGGTTGGGAGGGGGTTCGCTGGGACATGGGGATGGTGTCCTGGCGTGCGCCGTCTAGTGCAAAAGAAAAAGTGTCGGGGGGGTAGCTTGCGGCGGGAGCAGCCGGGAAAAGTAAAAACCTCAAAGGGTAGTAATGTGGGACAAGGGGGGGTAGACTTCAATTCTGGGAGCTTACCGCGGGGAGGAGGAGACAAAGTAGTCAAAAAAACGCGAAAACTATATGCCAGACTTGACAAAAAAAGCTCAATAATCATTGGTTCGACTACCTGGGGACGAACATTCCAAATTTCGAGGGGACGCCTTTTTGTGAGTTAACAACAAGGATCAACTCTGGGTTGGTTTGCCGGCCGGCTCAGTGGCAAACGAGCTCGTTCAGAGGGTCGGGGACCCTGCGCTCCTTTCGGGCGGTAGGGGGGGAAGACGGGCGCTCTCATACAGGGGGATAATTGGTTTAACAAAAAAGAAGACTTACAATTCCAGGGGAAAAAAAAGTTGAAAAGGCGATTTAGGAGTTACCCCGCTGTGTCATTGGGCGGCCTGCGCGGCCCAGGAGGGTATCTGCCGAGCACGCCGGGCGGCAAAAGCGATTTCTAGACGGAATCGAGAAGAATTTCAAGTCGTTCATCCTGGTAAAGACTCTCGTAGTGAAAACAATTCTGAGGAGGAGGAGCCTTCTTGAAAAAGGCACCGGCCAAACAGTGACGCCGGAACGTGCAAAAGCCAAGACCTTCGCGGGGCGATCCACTTCCTCACAGCAACAGAAAAGGGAAAGACATGATGAAAGACAAACAAACAGGACAGGGGGAAAGTTCAAAAACCTAGAAGGACAAAGGACATGAACGGGCGGCTGTAACAGGGAAACAAAAAGGAGGGTTCAGCTAAAACAATGCAAGGCCTAGCTCACAAGTGCGGGTCGAACATGAAGAACGCGGGGGGATCAACCGCAAGAAGTGAGCGCCAGGGACTGAAAGACTCCGGCGAACAACTGTCCTGAAAATGAGGTGAACGGGGAAACCCACAGTAGGTCAACGTAAAAGTCAAAAGTACTTCGGCACGCTCTTGAGTATACGGAGTGGAGGGGGGGCGATCTTCAACCATTTCCAACGGCAAAATATGGCAACTGCTACGTCCCGTTCTGCGCGAAAACGGAATAAGGCAGAAGGTCCAGAGAATCAAGTTGACACGAAGAAAGAAGTGCCGTCCGTTTAGACGTCGCGTCCCAGATCAAACAGGGAGGAAAGCTTCCTACCAGCTTCGGCACAACTTCACGGGGGGTTCCTCTGCCTGAGGAGGGCGAGGAAAGGCCGTCAGACCTACGGAGAGTTAAGTATCTTTCGAAACCTTAACGGGAATGGTGAGTGGGGGGGAAAAGTTGTGGTGGGGGGGTTGGGGGGGCCCGAGACCGCTTTAAAAGGCCTTCACTTTTGGAAGGGGCTTATGGAGGGGAGGACAGAAGGACAGCTCGCGCGGTATGGGACGCTCGAAGGGGGAGGCCACAGGAAGGGTAAGCACATACTACTCTTCGACATACGTTCTCTCGCTGGAATTCAGTGGGGAAGGACGCAAGGAAAGGGGGCCGATTTCGGAAGGGGACTCGCCCGAAAAAAGGGGAGACGTATCACTAAAAAC
>Ga0179593_1495826_pt1 | contig 11370 bp, 14 predicted proteins | sample CZODoug2_1_08_16_FD_185931 | JGI IMG/M metagenome (GOLD analysis project Ga0179593, IMG submission 185931) | Vadose zone soil fungal communities from Angelo Coast Range Reserve, California, USA - CZODoug2_1_08_16fungal (PacBio error correction) | ecosystem: Environmental > Terrestrial > Soil >...
GCGATGACAAACCGGGCAAACAGGTTTCAGAGGGTCAAAGGGAGAAACTCGAGTTCAATATAGGAATGCAACTAGATTCCGAATCTCATAAGTCAGATTGGGACTAGGGGTAAAGGGAGAGTGGAGGTGTAATAAGATTAAGGGGGGCCACTATGGAAAGCGAGGGGAGGGCTAATGTTTGTGCTGCTGCGGGAGCACGACGGAGACTGGAGCAAGCAGGAAAGAAAAGAAAGAAACGTCGGCACGAAATTCAAAAACACAAAAAAAGCACCCGGAAGAAAGGGACAAGGCATAAACTTTGCAAACGAGGCCCCTAAGGGAGGCCAGCGCTAGGGAAAAAAACACCTTTTAATGACCCCCTGGCAATGCCTAAGCCCATCACACGAGGGGAAGAGGAGGAATGCAGGGGAAGCCAAAGAAGGACGTGGGGGGGAGATGGGAAAACCGGAAGGACTTGTGACAATTGAATAAGGGGGATAGGAAAAGAGACCAAAGGGAATCGAGAGAAACACCTAATAATAAAGGGGCGAAAGTAATCATAAGACTGAGAAGAAACCTGGGGCAACCGAAAGATTGGCAGTGATCCGGGGGGGGGAGGGAGTAGTTTTTTGATAAAGTGAGGGCGTCGGAACAGCATTTTCGGGGGCAGGCACGGGAGGGGGAAAAAAGCCAGCCGTCAAAAAAAGAATGCACTCCCAAAGGGGGGGGCGAGGCGCATGGGACCTTTGCAGGGGAGACTGATTTAAGGGCCTTGGATGCGCAGGGTCGGGGGAGGTTAAAAGGGTAGCAAAAGGCACAGTTGAGAGGGGGAAATGGGAAGATGTTTACAGGGGACGAAAGAAAGTCGGGGAATCGAAAGGACGTGCCCGAGCGATGTTGTTAAAAACGAGAGAAAAAAAACGGGGGAAAAAGAATAACTTGTTTGGGAACAACGAGGGGAAACGGGCAGAAAACAACGGGTAAAGGAGGAGAAAGATTTCGTGTGAGGAGCCGAACCGGAATCACAACCATACAATCGCCCAATCCACTTAGCGAGACAGAGGGTAACAAGGAAAGAGGGAATCCGCTAAAAGAATTAAAAGGGCCGTCACCATCGCGGGGGGAGGGGGAAAAATTCCCCCGCGAAGAATAACAAGGAGGATACCCATTAGTATCAGGGGAGGGGGCGAATCGAGGTCAGGAAAAAAAATGCGGTGCCAACTCGCAAAAAAAGAAATCCAAACTACTCTGCAGAAAACGCAGATTGTAGGACCAGGGTTGAAGCGCGGAGTGAATTTAACTGGGGGGACCATACGGGCAAGGAGGTAGCGAATGTTAGATTCAATGGGGTAAAAGATGGGGGAGGGGCGATCACCTCCGAGAACATTAAGGAAAGTGGGCGTTTGCAAAAGCGCGGCCAGAAACAAAAAAAAAGGACTGATACGCGAAAAAATGGGAGAAAGGGCGGGGAGCCAGGGAGGGAGCCTGTGAAAAGGAAAAGGACCTGGGCGGGAGAAACCGTTGATGGACAGTGCAGGTTTTGGCATGGGGAGGGGGGGGGTGGGGGTGACTTCGAACAAAAGAACAAACAGGGTCACTCAATCTGTAAAGGTTCCGGGGTCAAGCAAAATGGAGTCATCATAGGTTAACTGGGATCGGGGAAAGAGAAGGGGAGGGGAAACAAAGACAGTGTAAGTCGAAAACTTACCAAGATAAACCGTTGGGCCCACTCACCCAGGTGAAAGGAAGTGCTCGCAAACCTTAGCCTTAACGGGAGGAATAGAGATAAAAAAGGAAGAAAACCGGAAGCTCTTACGTGGGTGTGAAGAAAGGTGGGCAAGGAGGGATAGGTTCAGGAAAAGGCCCATGCTTAAGAAAATTCAAAGAAGGCGGAGAAGGAGAAAGGGACCAGGGATTGGCGCATGGTTTATCAGGAGGCGGAAAAGGGGGACGGGGGAACTAACGTCCAGAACAGGTTTTCTAAAAGTGGGGGTGGCAAAGCAAAGGAAGAAAAAAAAAAAAAAGCAGGAGGGGAATTAAGCTGCAGTCGGCGAGGACGCAAAAGACTTGGGAAAAAAGACCTGGGATCCACACTGGTCTGGGTTGGGCTGGCGCAGGGGGGTCAAAGTCAGTCAAAAGTCGAGCCTGGCGGATCAAGTCGAGGGGGTGAAGAGAGGAAAAGGAAGGAGTTGTCAAAACTTCGCGCAGTCTGCAAAGGGTGTTGGGTGGGAAAGGGGGGGGAAGGTAAAGAGGGACACTTCTACGCAAGTGGGGGCCGCAGAGACCAGGGCGAATTGGCCCCGGGATCTGGGGGGAAAGGGAAACATGGGCATCGACTCGTACCAGGGGGCGGGGGAACAAGAGCTTGAAAGAAACGCCAATCGAAAAATGGACCTCAGCTTTCTCGGGGGTCACGACGGAATCGGAGAAATTAAAGAAGAATTAAGAGAAGAGGAAAAGGAAGGAGACTGAAAGGGGTCGAAAACATCAGGCTGTAGCGAAGGAGATCGGCACCCAGAAGGAATAAAACTCTCACAACAAGGAGGAATATAGATTCGGATGGGAAGCACCAGAGCGACGTACGCCGAAATGGGGAAGGAAACAAAAAAACGGAAAAGGAGAAGGGACTGTCTAACCGCAATCCCAGAAAAAGAAAAGATAATTTCAGGAAAGGCGTGACCTTGCCGATTGGCGACGCTTCCCTTCCATAGATCTGAGAAAGGGAGGGCTACAACCATGTTGACGGAAGAAAAAAGGGGGGAGGGCAATATTAGGCGTGTATCAGCTGGAGGGAAAGGTCAGAACAAAAGAAAAAAACAAAGTCCCTTGCACATTCAACCCAAATTGCGGCGCAAGGAGCAGAGACAAACCTCTTTAGCCTCCTCTTTCAAAAACTGGGCGGACAGATTGGAGAGAAGAAAGATTACGGGAAGGGAAGACTCCGCCGAAATCCAGAAGGACCACTGGAAAAACCGGGCAATGATCGGCGTCAATCGAAAGAGAAGAACCCCTGGGGTAGGGGAGGAGAAATGGACAAGGAAACGTAAGGTCTGCAATGAAAGTTCTTGGTCGAAGAGAATGCAAAGTGGAAAACCGTCTCATCACGGAAAGAAACAAATCAAATAATCCCAAAAGAGGGGGGAGACCTCCAGCGCGGCACGCGGCAAATTCGGAGAAAGGGGACAGACAGAGAGCGGAAGTCTTCGCTCCCAACGGGGCTATTGGAAAAAAGTCATGAAAGGTTGTAAATCAACGCCGATGCCAGACGAACCCAAAAGGGCGAGGGTAAGGAAGAAAGAAGACAACGGGGGACGGGGAAAAAGGAGACCAAAATTTTTAAAAAAGGGGCCGCTCCTGACCCGAGAAGTTGGCCAAGGCAACCTGCTCGCCGGGCTCCACCTAAAAGGTGAAAGAAGGGAAGGGGGAGGGGAAAAAGATTCAAGAGGGACTAAGGGAGTTGACAAAGGGTGTGGGAGGTTGCAGACCTGTTATGGGGGAGAGAACCAAAAAACAACCCGGCCAAACACCTATTGCAAAACCGACACTCGGGCCCAAGTTGACCAACAAATCAAGGTCCGGAAAATTTTGGGACCCGCCCCGGGCGTCAGCGCCCTGATATCTCGGGATGAATCAGGGCGCTGCTGACGTAATTGCAACCCAAGTACTTTGTGAAGGGTCCGTTATGGCTCTAACCAAAAGAACCAAGAAGAACAACGTCGAACCAGGATCCACCGGAAAAGGGAAGAAGGGGACGAGTAAATCATAACGAGCGGGGAATCCGGGTGTAGGGGGGAGAGTTAGAGGGGATGGGGGGCGGGAGTGTTTTTAAAGGGCGCGACGGACAGCTTTAACGGGCATTTCATTTGCAGGGACAAAGGGGCCAAGACCATTCCGGCCAATTGCGACATGGGGCTTTATAAGTGGAGAAAGGGATGGGAGCGGAAATACTGGGGGCGGGGAAATTTGGAAACTGGTATCACTCGTTGAGAAAGGATAAGGGAGTGCGATGGGGGAGACGTTCCCAAGGGGAGTCGAAAAAACACAGCACGTAAAAAGGATCGAAGAATCTATCTGAAAACTGAGAGGGTTGGGTGAAAAAGGAAGAAGATAAACAACGAGGGGAAAGGGTAGACTGGGTTGGGGGGAAAAAAAAACCAGCGCCCTCTCATATCTCCCGTAAGCAGCAAGACTGTTCCGAAAAATGGACATCCAAGGAAGACAAGACCCTAAGCGAACAAATTATCTAGAAAAGGTGCCAGGAAGGGCTCGACAAAACATCGGCATGCAAACTCAAATGAAAAAACAAAGGTTTGCGTCACCCGGGACGAAGGACAAATGGAGGAAAGGCCAAGTCTTCGTCTCCGGGACGGCGGGGAGAACAAAGGAACCTAAATTACACGCAAGGTAGAAAATAACCAAACGGCCCTATTAAAGAGCTGGGGTCGTGTTTCCAAAAAGGGGGATTAACATGCCGGATAAAAGTTTAAGTTGGGAAAAAAAAAACCTTCGGCTCAGTGGTAGAAAACTGTGAAAAATGGGGCATCCAGCCAGAGAAGCCCTTTCACAAGGCTGAAGGCGTCCTAAAACGGAAGAATACCATCCAGCGAATAGAGTTGTGATGAGCGAAAAGGGGGAGGATCACAAGGGGTGCAAAGGACCTGTGTTGGCGAAAAATTGGGGGGCGGTGAGGAGTGTTGTGGTGGGGGTGAAAACTGTATTGAAAAAAAAAGGGAAGGCAGACCCAAAATTGAACTCCCAACGGAAAGGTGCATCCCACCTAAGAACGGGAGTTCAAATTGGCCTTCAGGACCGCAGGGGAATTGAAAGACGAGGGGGGTGAACGATTGGAACGGTTCAAGGGGAGGGGGACAAAGGAACCAGTTGGGCCTTCTGACTCGAAGTGAAGAAACTGGGGCTAGGAAATCGACTTCCTGAATGAAAAAAAACGCTGCCGTGGGTTGGTGTGAGGAAAACTTGGGAGACGAAGGGAAGATAGTCATTGTTCCTGGGGAAAAAAGGGGACAGAAAGGCGCAAAAAGGGTTCACCAGGCGGCGGAAAAACCTTTCCAGGGAGGAGGAATGTGTTGATAAAGAGATTAGACGGGAAGGTGAGAGGAATCAGTCGGACACATCAGTCCAGACTTGCCGAAGGATCGGGGACCCAACCAGCCGGGGGGAGGGGGCATCCAGACGAGGAACTGATCCCAGTGGTACCGCCAACTGGGGCGGGGAGGGTGTTGCAAAAAACGCAGGTCAGTCAAGAAGTCGCCGGGGAGAGAGGGGATAGGAGGACAAGTGTTGTCGGAAGGACAGGAGCCGCAACGGGGGGGTGGGATTGAAAAATTTTTACGGGAGGAAAACTGCTACACGCATTGGCACATCATCATCATGAAAGAAGGCTGAAGGGGAGGGGGAACTATGGGCCCGGAAACTTCATTAGCGTAAAAACAGCAGCATCAAGAGGGGGCGCAAGGAGGTCGTAGGAAGGGACGACTTCACGAAGTGCGCCTTGGAGGGAAAGGCAGTGGGTCGAAAACCTAAGACAGCGGTTTGTACCAGGGAAAGGAATATTTAGTCGGGAGCTGCATCCGATCTCTCTCAACCAAAGAGGAAAAGAGAGGGAGAAGCTCGAAGTCCCGGAAATCTTAAGGGGAACATGGGGAGAAAGGAAAATTGGAGCACGAAAAAAAAAGCCGCACGGCGACAGGACCGTCGTAAATTCTAGAAAGAGCTCGAATGGCCGAATGGACGCAGGCGAGAGGGAAAGGGAAACGGGCAGGAGTCTACGACACGAAAAAAAGCCGAAAAAATTCAACCTTATCTCACCTGGACAATGAGGGGGGGAATAAAGGGTAAGGGGAGAAAGGGAAACAGAAGCCCACCACCTGTAAAAATCAAAAAGGAGGCATTAACAGAGGGAGGCCGAACTGGGGAACTGACGCAAAAAGCGGTACGGGGGGAAACCTCACAAACTAACCAGGATGAACCACGGGGGGGAAAAGGGGGGAAAAAACACCGGAATGAAACGAAAGCTTGAGCGGCCTGGGGGGGAAGGGGAAAGCCGATTCTCTGTGCATTGTAAGAGGGTCAATTAAGAGGGGGGACGCTGCATTTCCTCTCAATCTTCCTACCAAGGAAGAGTAGACGCCAATCCTTAAACAGGAGTACAAAGTCCTGTCAAACAAACAAAATCTATCGCATTCGGCTCCCCAAAGAGAAACAAGGACAGAAGGGGTCACTTTACTGAGGGGGGAGCCGACTGAATTCCAGACTGAAGACAGGAGGCAAACTGCAATTAACAGGGGAAAAGGGAAAACGGTATACTCCCGGAAGGGGGAGGGATTCCCGGAAAGAGGGGGAAAGGGGGGAAGATTCAATCTCGCCTATGAGGGGGAAGAGCCTTCCTTGTGGGTGTAACAAAGAAAGCTGAGTTTACCAAGTGGGGATAACGTGCCAGTCCCGGGGGGAATAAAAAGACACGAGTTGGGAACAAAACAGCCACTAAAGGAATCAATAAATGCAGGGTAGACACTGTGCAAAGAACCGCGTCGGAAAGGCCTAAAAAAAGGTCTAAGAATCGAATCCTTGTGAAAAGGGACAGGGTCCTTTTCAAAAAGGGCGGAAGGGTGAAACTCAAAGGAGGGCTCAGAAAAAGCGTAAATCCGAATCCGAAAGAAAACAATGCATGAAAAAGAAAGGGGAAGGATCCCCGCAAGACAAAGGGGTGGAACAAAGTTACTGGCTCTGGGGGGGAGGGAGGAGGGTTGGGGTGTCCTGACATCTTTCGGGAGGTCATTTCCGGATGGGGTCGACCATAGAGAGACCTGGGGGGGCATTGACTACCCTTTGCAAAAGAGGGTCTTGGTTCGTCGGGGGGGGCACAGGGGGGCAAGGACCTTGATGTAGGGAAGGAAAAAAAAATGCGTGGAGGGGGGGGTTACCAAAATGGGAAAACACCGTTAAAAGTTGAGGAGTGGGGGAAAGGGGAGTGTGGAGAGCGACAGAGGGGGAGGGGGGGACGGACGGAAAATATTCCCTGTGGGGGAACAAAATTTCCCACAGGGAGGTAAAAGATAAAGGATACGTTGGTCAAAAAAAAAAAAAGCATATCGGGCCTCGTCAGAGAGAGGTGATCAGAAGGGCCTCAAAAAAACAGAAATCTACGGTACAAAGATACGTGGGAAAATCCGAAGACCAAGATCCTTACAAGGACCGACTCCATCCATTAGAAGGAAGCCAAAACGAAAGATCTGGGGGAAGGCTGGCCGTCAAAGGGGGGGGCAAAAGAAGAACCAAAAAGGAGTCGACTCCAAGGTCAAAAAAAAATCAAGTCCTCTCCCTGCGTGAAAAAGAAACTTCTTTGGGCCAAAATGGATGACCTTCTTGCGTATGAGTTCGCAAACCAATGCACGTAGTAGACAACGGATCTCGGGCGAAGGTGACTATCAAGAAGGGCCACAACCTTTCAGGCTAACCGGGGCCTAACTCATCTAACGGAATAGAGAAGAGACAAGGGTGGGGAGCTTGAGTACCATCGTATGGATACACTGAATTGGGGCGTCTGGAAGGGAACGAGGGGCGGGCCAGGGAGGGGGGGTTTGAAGTGCCAGGGCAAACAACTGTCAAATCAATCGAGCAAATGAGCCGTGGAAAACCGCCAAACGACGGAAAGAGGGGAAAAGGCATGCGAGGGAAGAGAGAAAAAAGCATCCAATCGGGGCGACAATTTTCAAAATGGAGGCAGGGGGAAAACAAAAACGGCAACACATTGTCCCTGGCAGGGAGTGCTCCATTAAAAAGGGGGAGTATTCCAACCTAGAAAAGGGGAGAGGTATCGTTTAGAAAGTTTGGGCCGAGAATGATGTGGGATTGGAGGAGAGATGGCTTGCCGGGACAGTTTAACGGAGGGGGGGAGGAGGAGGGCCAGTAACAGGGACCCTTGTTCTCCAGCGACTGGAGAAGTGCGAATCCTCAGGGAACGGTGAACTAAGATCGGTAAAGGGGACATCCAAAAAACCCACGGGCTCCTTCGTCACAGACGCGAGACGCAGATCAGGACAGGTCCGTTGGAAAGCCTCGGGGGAGGGGTTTGCAGGCGATCCGCATGTCTTCACTCCGAAGGGGACGGAGCAGCGTCCGCAAAAGGGAGGGAGGACGAGGGCGGGTTTGAGGGGGGGGAGAATGATGAAGCAAGGGGGGGGGGGTGGTTACCAGGGGTTCCACGAAAAGTGGTACTCCAACAAGCTCCCCTCGGAATGAGAAGCCTGGTTGGAAAAGTCCGGCCAGCTACGTAGGAAAAGGTTCGGGAAAAGCCATTATCGAGAAGAGTCAAATTTCCAAGGGGAGAAATAGAAATCTTTAAGGGCGAAAGAAACTTCAATCCGGCTCCTGCCGAAGGGTGGCAATTTACAGGAAAGGGGATTCGAGGTCTATCGGAGTTTAAATAGAGAGATAGACAAACATTAGAAGAGAGGGCAAAAAAGCTCTTAGGAACAGAGGAATGCCCGTTTTTGAAAAAAAGCGGTCCTCCATTGGGCTCACTTTAAACAAACCAATCAACTTGACGCTCCATGAGGTACCTTCGAGAACTAGGGGGAAAACAGGGGGCCGGGTAAATCTGGACCTTCCATGCAAGCTGAACGCAGACGACCGAAAATTGCAAAAGGGGCAGAGAATCAAAAAAGAGGGGACCTGACTGTCTCGCCCGGCAAAGGATTGTTTGCCTCTAAAGAGTCCCGTTCACCCGAACGAAAAAACAAGTTAAAAATGAAAAGGGGAAGATGGCAAACACAATCTTCTTGAAATCCAGAAATTAACCCTGCAGCCTGATCAGCCAGCAGCTGGACTGACAATTAAAAATGCGCAACCTGCAAACAGAAGGTTGTGTCCCAAGGGGGAACCGGGGGGAGTCGTCCTCGTGGACGCCGGAAAAGTTGGCTCTGCTGATGGATCAAAACTCAAAGAAAAGGGAGGGGAATAGGTATTCCGCTCGGAGGTCGAAAAACCACGCAGAGCGGAAAAAAAAAACCCCCAAGGGGCGGGCCGGCTTTAAACCTCGGAGGAGGAAGAAGGGGAACGTTCACTACAAGGCCCACCGAGGAGAGTATCTAAACTGCTTTCCCACACAAACTGGGAGAAAAAAAAAAAGGGAACGCGCCCAAATAGGTTGCGGCAGGCCGGGAAAAAAAAAAACTACGGATGCGAGAGTTTACAACTTGGGGGGTTACTCAGGGAAGACCGGAAACAGATGTTGGTCCAATCAACATCAGACGCTACTATGATTTGGGGGGAAAGGAAGTGGAAGTACCCGGAAAGATGAATTGGGGTAAGGGGGCTTGACATACGGTGAAATGGCCAGTCTAACAACTCACTATGTGAAACATTTGGGCCAGCAAAAGGTCCGTGGCAAGTGGATCAAAGCCCCTTGCGCCTTAAGCAAGAGTCTTATATGAAGAAAGGTCGAGCGCGCGTTGTAGCATCCGGAAAGGGGTGGAAAGCGGGATTAGGTGGAGAGAACAACGAAATCAACAGTCCGAACAACTGCTTCCTCGGATGAGTAACTAAAATCATACACGAGGGCATCCCCTTGTGGCACAAGGGGACGGAGGGGAGGCAGGTCGGGGCGGGGAGTTGGGGTTGATACCTGCGGAGGAAGGGAGGTTCGGAAAGTAACAAAAACGGCGAAAAAGGATTGTCAGGGAACGAAAAAACTTGAAAAAGGGGTAAGCTTAAAAGAAAGGGGGGAACATGCCAGTTGATGAGCTGGTCGAGAAGTGTTTCCATTGGGATCGCAGAATGAAAAGTGGAGAGGGTCGAGGGGGGCGTGGGGGGCCTAGACATCACGGGGGAGAAACAGGAACTATGCAGAGTTTAAAAAAAAAGTTAGCGATCGGAAAAGCAAAACGGGAGAGTAAATTAACAAAACATAAAAAACATCGCCACCACAAGGCGGATCCCGACTTAATGTCGAACAAGCACGCCTCCACAAACAAAGGTAAAATTAATTCCGATACCAGTGAAAAAAATAAAAGCGCATCTTCAGGCTCCGCCAGCCCTGATGCAAGTGGAGGGCAAAGCGTCCCGGTGGAGGAAGGCGGGACAAAACCGGAAGGGCGGGAAAAAAAACGGTGCCGCGAAATAAAAAAAAAAACAAATATTTACCCACCAACCAGGCACGCGGGCCAAAAGTGGATACCAACTGGGACGGCGGTACTCAAGGAAACTGTACCTTGCGAGCTCAGGGGTAGAGCGTAGGAAGACAGGGAAAAGGATTTGTAAAGGGGAGAGACATCCTGAGCAAAACATTCGGGAAACTTGCAGGGTTGCAGGCTCCCTGTCCTAAACGAAGAGACGCGTGGAACATAACGGGCGAAGTAAAGTTTGATGGGGGAAAGGAGCCTCCAGGCAGGGTTCAAAAAAAAATGTGAATCAATGGACATGTTGGGGGGACGGAACCTGGAAGTTCTGGTAGAGTTAAATTTTTGGGGAGCTTACACAAGGAAGTGCAGACAAAAGGTGAAAGCATCTTCAGCTTGGGAAGAAAAGGAAATCCAAAAGAGTGCCCGCGAATCGAGAGGGAAGGGGTCTAGTGGAAAAACGGAATTTTCCAGGCCGAAGACCACCAAGGAAAAAAGGTGTAAACAGAAGTAGGGCATAAAGAAGGGACACTTTGGGGCAGAGGCTTCCAAAGGAATAACGGGAGGGTAATCGCGTACGTTTTGGGGAGGAACGTGGGGTTGTAGAAATGAAAGGGGGGTCCTTGTCCTAGAGCCAAGGGATCATGGAAGTTCGGCGCGCTGGCCGGCGGTAAAAATTCACGGCAGTTTATCCGCTTGTAGTAGAGGGGGAAAAGCTAATCCGTAGGGGGGGGGACAGACTTTTTAACCTGAAGAAGGAATCGGTGAAGGGAAACAGCCCAGGAAGGAACCAAATCCAGGGGCGGGTCAAAAGCGGCCGGCCGAGGAAAGATGTGCCACGTTTCGTGTACATCAAGGAAAAAAAGGGGGCTGAAGGCGAAGGGACGAAAACACTCAAGCTAGCAGCGAGAAGGTGAAATAAGGTAAAAGGAAGAAATGAGAAAAAAGGTTGCAAGGTACGGTTGCTCCTCCCGTAGAGGAAAAGGAGAAAAGACATTGAAGAAAAAAGGCAGGCAATAAGTTCCAGGAGCGGGGGCAAGAATTTCCGTCCGTCAAAATGGAAAATCATCGTCCCGGGTCAGCAAGAGAGTCAGGCTTGAGCTGTAACCGCCCGGAAAAACGGGAAAAAAAATCTTGGACTCTTCAAGAAGGAAGAGAGGGGTAAACCGTGCGGATGCTTTCGGACAGGAGCACAAGGCAAAGTGAAGGGGTGTATCAAAGGGGACATGAAAGAGGTCGAAGTCGACGGGAGGGT
>Ga0179593_1496426_pt1 | contig 11370 bp, 12 predicted proteins | sample CZODoug2_1_08_16_FD_185931 | JGI IMG/M metagenome (GOLD analysis project Ga0179593, IMG submission 185931) | Vadose zone soil fungal communities from Angelo Coast Range Reserve, California, USA - CZODoug2_1_08_16fungal (PacBio error correction) | ecosystem: Environmental > Terrestrial > Soil >...
CGCTAGTTTCCCGACAAGGGGGAGAAAAGCCAGGCCGCGAAGCGGGCGAAAGTGCCGGGCAGGGATTGGGGGGGGGATAAATTGGAGAGGCGACTCCGGAACCGGAGGGAAAATCGGGGAAGGTATCGAGACGTGATCTGCTAAAACAGACGGAAGCGGCTGAGCAAGACGGAGTAGAAGACGGACCCCGATGCAAGTTCAAAAGGGAGGGGGGGGGGGACGGCATTCGCAGACCGTTCTGAAAAAAGATAGAAAGAGTAGCGTTCCCGTGGGCCCGAGCGGTTGCTCATCTAATGTCCCAATAATGACCTATGCGTCAGGGATAGACCCCTGTAGGGTTACATGAAGGAACCAAGGTCGCCTAAGCAAGGAAGGCTGAAACCCATAAGAACCGGCGCCTATCCAGGGGGGAGCGAGATGATCGACATCCCATTAAATATCATAAACGGCCCCGGCCGCAATAGGGGGAAGGAGAAGGTGCTTCTCTACCATCTCGGCCCCGCTCGAGGGGGGGGAGGAAAAAAAAGAGAAGGAGACTAGAAAAAGCCGCCAAGAGCGTTAGGGGGAACAGGAGTCTTAGCCAAGCGGAAAGGGGGAAAGCGGGTTTTCAAAAAAAAATCCTACAGAAGAGGAGTAATGCCTCCCAGGTGCCCTTAGCCGCCGGTCGAAAGTCTAAATCGTCGGCCATCCCACCGCTAGACTAAACATGACTGACCCACGAAACCCTTCAGATCTGCAAAGGGGAGAAATACCTGCCGGAACGAGGGGGTAGGACGACACCCGGCAAAATAGAAAAACGCCTTGAAGCGCACGTGCTCTTACCAGGAAAAGGCTCGTCACGAACGAACTTCGAATCAAAACAGAAAGGAGAGGTCAATTTTCGTGAAATGACCATTAGGAAGAAGCGACCGGGAGTCAGGCGGCAGTCCTGCATTCTATAACGCGCTTGTCGTCGCCAGGGGAGGGGAAAAAGCGGTCCGTCTTCGATCAAGAGGCTGCGTAAGGAGGGATCGGGGAAAGCCAGCTATAATACCCGACCGAGAAACCGCGGGACCAAGAGAGGTGACCGAATAGGGAGGTATTTCGGATGTCAGGAGCTGGATCAATAAAAAAAGACAAGGGTTGCTCAGAGAGGAAAAAAGGGGGATAACCCCCAATTAAAAAAATAGAGGGGATCAGGGCAGGCGCGGACGAGGCTGGTAGGCGGGCTCTACGTCTGCGAACGATGAAAATTGACGTTCCTACGGGCAAACAGGGATCCAGCGAAAAACATGAACGGCGAAGAGGAGTTCCGCGCGGGAAGAAACAGACTCCCGCTTCCTGTTACAGGGGGAAGGAGGGAGGGGACTTGGAGCTCTCAGCGCTCTAAACATGGGGGGGTTGCGAACCATCGGGCACCTACAAAAAAATAAAGAACGTCGAAGGAAGTCGGAAAAAGAGAAAGGCTCCCGAGGAGGACGAGGAGCAATTCTGGATGCAGAAAGAGCCAAGAATGAGACGTTCTGTGGTGTCCAATTAGGCTTACGGGGGGAGAATAATTAGATCAGGTGAGAGGCGAAAGAAAGTACATTTTGAAGGGAGGCTCAGCAGCGGCTGGATCGATGACGGAAAAGCATGAGGAGATCTTATCTGATGCAGCCGCCGGGCCGAGAATCAGATCCTGTACCGATGGTTCCCCTCGAGGGGAAAGCCTAAGGAAGTCCTGGGAGGAAGTCGTGGGGAAGGGGGGGTCAGTGGTCCTGGCGGAACGTCTGGGTCAATCCCGGAAAATCTAGCGTGCCTAAGTCGGGGGCCATAACGGATCCGGAAGAGGGGGGGGGCGAAGAAGAATCGTGGGGATCAAAAGACCCGACGTATGGTCAGGGGGTCCCCGTGGGCATACGACAGTCCCGCACAAAGAAATGGGAACCGAGTGGTTTCTGATTGGAGGAGGGGGGGGAGACTATCTGATAGGAATGGAAGGGGGAGATTAACCGTCACGCCATGGGTCGCCCAGACTGCGCGACATTTGCTTGTTCCTCCCCGGGGAGGGTCGAAAGGTCGCTTGTCATATGGTCCGTTAGGTAGGGAGAAGACGAAGAAAGAAATAGAACACGAGAACAGCAGGACTTCTGGAGATGAAAAAAAAGACACCATGAGGAACAGTAGACTGGATCAATCGATTGCGGGGGGTGTTTTCCGCCAGCTAATGAAGAAAAAATTGGGGGTGTTGGGGGTTGAAGGGGGGGGGGTATAAAAAAAAAAGAAGGGCAGCTCATGCTTTCCCATTAAGGGCCACAGAATGGGGGGGGTGGATGCCCATTGTAAAACGTTTTGTAGGACCTGGCGAGTGCCCAAAAACCTTGGAGTGGGGTCAAAACAGGGGGTGGAGAATGAGTGCAAAGCGATGTCCCGTCCCTGATCTGGGGTCATGGTGGAGAAAAGGGAGGGTTGTTACCGCCTAAACGATCTAGAGAAGGCAAGGAAGAGGGTACCAGGCCACAAAGGTCGTGAAAATCTAGCTAAAACGTCGCGTTGGGTAGAGGCGTGGGACGTGAGAGTACGACGAAGTCCGATGGTAAAAAATGGCGGTGCCAGAAAAGGGGTGAAGGGAAAAGAAGGAAGAGCTAATACAAAGTGGAAAAAAAAAAAAAGCGGACGCGGCGGCGATTGGGGAAAGAAAGGACCTTCGGGTATTCAGAGGGAAGGCAATTCCTGCTGCAATTCAGAAGTGAACCCCCCAAAAAAGTAAGGAATTGAGTGATTGATCAGTGAAGGGGGTGCGGAAGGAGGGGAAGAGTCGGGTTAGCAGAAGAGGTCACGGGAAGGTAGTCTCATAGAGAGTCCGTGGTCGTAGGAAAAAAACTAAGCGATGCGACGTGGGCCGACCTTGCCAAAGAGAAGGGAAAGACGCACGGGACGGGAGAACGACTGCCCGAGAGCAAAGCAACCAACTTATGATTGTAAAAGATACGATAATCTTGTAGGAGGAAGAGGATATAAATAAAAAGACCAAGGGTGAGAAAGCCAGCACACTATGGGCATTCGTGGGAAGGAAAGAGCAAAGAAGCTCCGAGATGTGGGGAAGGCACTCGAAACCATCCTGGCAAATTAGCTAGGAGAACCAGAGGGATGCTATTAAAAGAGACGAAGGGTCATGAAACTCAACAGAAAGAGTCATAGAGGCAAAGAGAGGAATTTTCCGGAAGAAGAAAGGGGAGGCGACAGGTCTCTTCAAAAAAGACAAATAAGGGAAGATTGCAATCGCTCATATTTTTCTGACTTGGGGGAGGTATAGAGAAGATACAGGAAAGGGGCGTTCCATTGAAAAATTCCTGGGGGGCAACCAGACTGGACGATAGACGGAGCACGTCACTAAAGAAGACAACCATTCCGACGGGTTCAGATTGGGGAAACGACCGGGTTTCATTTCTGGGGTACGATAAGGGAGTAAGGGGGAGAGAAGTTCTGGAAAAGAGAGGGGAAAGAACCGCCAGCCCGAACTGGGGACAAAAGAGCTTTTCTGCCTAAGATCAAAAAGGGGGGGAGAGCGAAGGAAGAAGGAACGGGACAATCGCCCGCTCTACTAAAGGCTGGGACATTCTTGCGCGCGGGGGAAGAATTTGGGGAAACTCAGAAAGAACTGGGGAAGACATCGCAGCGGAAACCAAAAGACGGATAGAAGCTCTTTGAAAGACGAACATGTGTCATGTGCTGGGGGGGGGAGAGGAGTGGCTTCTCCATCAGGTGGAAAAAGGGGGGCGAAGGTTGAATCAATCGATTGGCGGTCGCGGCGAGTCTCAGAAGAATTCGCAACATCTGCCAGCTAAAGAGACCTGAGGTCATTCCGTGCCTGAAACGAACCCTGCGACGGCAATCAAAAAGAACTTTCGGACGGTAGGCTCGGCTCAGAGAGACTAGAGGAGATCTCGAGCACCACCTAGGGAAAAAGACCCTAGACGGATGGCAGAAGGAGCGGGAGGGGGAGGAAGCACGGAGGAAAACCGACCATTCGTCTGGGCGAAGGGGGTCAACGGTGATCAAGCCGTAAAAGAAGAGAGTTAAAAACCAGACCAGGGAGGACTAAACTAAGGGGGCAAGAGTCCTCTTGTCAAGGAAACGCTGCCGCTCCTCGGCAAACCGACCCATTTCAACGACTCGCAAAGCAGAGATGGAGGTCTATTCTCAAGGAGGGGAATTAAGAGTCAGGGGCGCGCAGGCGCGGGGAGGGGAAGAGAACGGACATACCTACGGGCGGGCCAGAAGCGAGCGGGCACTCCAGAAGGTCCTATGGGAAAAAAAGAAATAACTGATATGCTAAGTTCTGAATGCGAAAGACTCAAAGTGGGGGGAAAAAGAACCCAAACCGCCACACAAGAGATCAAGAGGAGTGATCATCAGATTCTGCTCAGGCGGCGACTTCGGCGAGAGAAGGAGGAAGGCGGGGGTGTCCCGTGTCCATCCGGAGGGGGATAGGTCGAAAGTGAAGCTAACCGAAGCTCAAGCGCGAGGGACCGTAAAATTCATGGGGGGGAGTACTTGGGGGGGAAGAGGGATATATCCTGACATCCCGCGTCAAGGGTAAGAGGTAGTCGCGGAGACCAAGAGAACGTCCATCATTAAAAAGAGGGATCGGAACCCGGGGGGACTCTGGGGCCTCGGCCAGCGAATGGAGCAGAGAAAGAGGAGATGGTCATTTAGGTAGAAGGACGCTGGGGAAAAAAGGAGGGGAAGTGGATGTAGATAGCCAGCGCGCAGATAAAACAATATGCCTGTTCACGGGCCCGAAATTGGATAAAAGGTGAACAATTATCACGAGCAGCTTCGCCAGGTCAAGCGGGAGGTCCAGGGTACCCCGTTAAGAGGAGGAGAAGAAGGACTCGCGGCCGAAGAGAAGCAAAAGAAAATCTCCTTTCAGAAGACGAAAGGAGCTGTATGAAACTTCTGGAGGATAGTCGTCATGTACTAACACCTCATCCGTTGGGAGCGAAGGAAAACTTTCGGCACCATGACCCAAGAGGGCTCAGATTTCGTACAGGCGGAGGGAGCTTGGGAAGGTCGCGCTCCTGTAGGCCTTCGAGGGGGGGTATGACAGTTTTTTCGCCGCTGGATTCAGTAATTCGCCTCGAGGGGGGGGGGATTGGGAGACTTAGAAATGAGCCCGGCTAAACAAAGAAGGGAAAAATAGATCGGATGTAGGAGGTGTTGGGTCGTGCCAACGCTAACTTACAACCATAGCTCGAGATATTGCGAGGCAACTGGAGGAAGAAGCTGGTGAGGGAGCCTCGACGTTTTCAAAAACGAGGACGGGAAAGGAAGAGTCCTCGACCCGGGTGGGGGAGCGTGGCTCCTTCTGAATCATGAGAATGCATGACGAAAGCAGCGTAAGGCGACTGGAACTGAGGATGCTGCAGCAAAAAAAAGGGAAAAGGGTCGCGTCTAATCAGAAGAAGGTCCAAGGGAGAGAAACGGGAAGAGAAAATGTGATATAGGTAAAGGGGGAGACATGAGATGCACGAGGAAAAAAAGTTAAAACGCTTGCTGAAATCTTTACCTACCCGGCTGAGACAGCAGTCGATAAGGGAAGGAATCAAATACTCCCTACTTACATGCCTACATTCTGGGAGAAAATTATGAAGGTAGGAAAAGTAGCCGTCTAGCTACCAGGGGAAAAAGAGGAAAAAACAGGCAGTTTTCGGCAGGAGGGAGAAATTACACTTAAGAGAAGGAGACTAACAGCCCGGCCCGGGTGACTCCAATCTGCGTGCATGGCCGTAAAAGAGGGCATCTTGTGTAAAATAGGAGAGAGAACAAAAAAAAACTATTGAGAAAAAAAGAATCGATCTCATGGGACAAAACACCTGGGTGAAACCACGGGGAACGAAGGGAGGAAATCAATGCCGCAGATCGGGAAAGGGAAAAGAATGGTCTTTCTTAGTCTGTGGATTCAATCCGCAGGAAGGCACCGGCTTCTGCTCTGACTCCGGGACAAAGCTCCGGGGGAAAAGGAGGGAAAAGGGGGGGCCGGCTTGAAGAGAATAAAGAGTGAGAGAGGGAAAGATTCAACTGGCTTGAAGGAGGAAACCGGAAGGCAGACCGGGGAGGAGAAGGCCCGAGAGGAAAAGTGGGAAAAGGGGAGTGATAGATAAGGTCAACTCAAGGTGACCGATCCCGTATATGAACCTTGTATACACCAAGGGAGGGAAATAGGAAGGATGCGATGACAAGAAAAATCGATGCGGTCGAACAGAAGGAGGCGGCCTCGGAACCGATGGTCGAGAGGACTCAGAAGACCTCTACTCAGATGGACTCGTGCGGCCGGAGCCTTGAGGCTTGTCGGGGGAAAGGGGGTTGATGAAACATGCGGCCACAAAAAAAAAAAAACAGAGGATACGCAGAGAGGACAGAAGGGAATCAAATCGCGAGATCATGGAGGTCTTCAGAAGAACGAAATTTGAAGGCCAGGAAAAAGCTCAGAAGAAGGCAGAACCCTATTCTAATTAAAAAAACCGAGAGCCAGAATTTGCCAAGGACTAAGATCGAAAATCCCAAACAACGAAGGGACGTGGTGACGAGAAACCAGGGGGAGCACAACCTTCAGGGTTGGCAGCGTCCCGATAAGGCAACTCAAAGGCGCGTCTACCATGCCAAAAAATCCCCGCATAACACAGAAGAGCCGCACGATTCCAACGCCTGGTCGCAGGAACTCGCCGCAGCATCGACGCGAAAAGAGGTTTGCGTAAAATGAGGCGTACCCAGGAGCCGGGAATCGGAAGGGCGGCTCAGGAAGGCGATCACGAGGTCGAGGCCCGGCGAAAAGGGAAAAAGAGGAAGGCAGGCGCTCGCTCGAAACTGAGGGGGACCAGAAGGCTGAAATACGCCCGAGCACGGACCAGATCGTAAGCTTTGGCAACCCTCGCGATCAGAATAGGGGGACCCGGCAGGGGAGGGGAAGAGGATGGAAGGTCGCGAGTAAGAAAAAGACAAAGGTCATGAAGGGGAAAAAACGGAAGTACTCCATAAAAATGACGAACTATGAGGGGGGCCTTCTCTGTCAGAGTCGGATTAGTCGACTATCAAATCTACATGATGGGAGTCGGGGAGAATACGATAACAGCGCTCGACAAAAGTAAAGTTGATTTCGGAGCAGCCTATGGACGCCAAGGGTACCAGACTTTTGGAAAAAGGGGGGTCAAAATTCGAGAAGAGGGAGAGCGGATGCGTCGCCAGCCAGGCGACAGGACCAGATTGACCACCGGCCAACGGCGCAAGGAGGGAAAAAGCGGATGGGCACTGCGCAAGCCGGGGGAAAAGCATGATAGAATGGGGAAGATCTCGACTTGTGTGCGGTCAAGAAGCGGGAAGAAGACCTGAGAATCAGCTTAGAGTATGCAATGATGGCGTGCCGGAGCGCGGGCTGGGGTGAAACCCGGAAAAAAATGGCGAGAGCACAGGAAAAGTATCGGATCAAGAAAGACCGGGCCCGGGGGGACGCGAGAATGACCTATGCCGACGAACGGGCCCGCCTATGAAGGCCGGATGCGAGGGGGGAATTGGGCGGGAGGAAAGGAGGAAAGGGACAAGGGAGCGGGGGCATCGGGCCTCAGTAGATAAGGGGGGACCTTCTTTTTGAACAAAGGCCAAGACTTGTAGAAACTGTTCGCCGCGATTGCAAGGGGCAAAGCATTTCATAATAACAATATTCAAACCAATTTATGCCCTCTTTCCTCCTCCTGAGGGTGTTCCCGCGTTTTGTTATACGGGGGTGTACCGGATCTGAACCGAAAAAAAGGAACATACCTGAAGTTGAGGTCGCCGAGCTGCGCCGTCTCAGTTTCGATGGAAAAGGTGGGGCCACCGAGAGGGGCAGAGGCAACGGAAAGAAAATTGAAGGAAGATAAAAAAACCGGACGCAAAATATAGGAACCAAAGAACAGGCAGGACGATGTGGGGGAAAGAAAAAAACGGCAGAAAAATGGGAGAAGAGGCAAAAAGCTGACGAGCTGCCCGATTGGCGAAGGGGAATGGTCGATGCAGACTATAATGATGGGGGGGGAGAAGGAAAGATGATCAAACTAGAGTTTCAAAATGCCCAATTGGCTAAAAAGAGTCTGAATGAGGCTGCTTAATCCTTTAAAAACTTTATTTCTAAGTCAAATGGCGAAAAGGATACTGGAACGGTCCTGCGGGACTTTGGGGCGGGTTACGGGGAAGAAGGGGCGGGGGGGTTGCAAACGCCAGAACGTCGAATCCAAAAAACCGGAATAACCCAGCCACGAAAAAAAAGTCGTGGGGAAAAACCCGGATCGAGCGGAACTTCGCGGATTTGGAAGGTGACGTTCTTGGGACGATTCTCCGAGAACCGAGCGTAAAAATCAAACGTACAGGTACGATGAACAAGATGTGAGGGATAACCCAGCATTTCAAAAAAGAGGAGAGAAGGAGAGGAGGAAACTTCGGGTTTTAGGAGCGGAAAGGGAAGTCAGGTCTCAAGGAAAAGGGACAGGGAGCTTGGCAAACCGCGTAATGATTGATCAGATTGTGGGGAGGCGATGCCGCCGGGGCGAGGTGTAAGGGAGGTTGGAAGTAGGATCAATAGCGAACGAACGCTAGTAAAAAAAAAAGAAAAAAAAGAATCAGCGGACGCAGACGGTCGCGGCCGTTGCAAAAGAATGCAGAATCGGGAAAGAATGGGCTTCAGAAAACCATCGGAGGAGAAAAAAAAAAGGGTCAAAAAGGAGATATTTATTATGGGACTGCAGTCAAAGAACTCATAACTCGTCCTTCGTGGGGGGACGCGCGCAGCCGCCGGAGAGGGGCTGATCGAAACTTAAACAGCGGCGGGAAGAACTCCCGAAAAATGCAACGGAGAAAGAAAAAAAAACGGATGCATATTAATCAAAAAAGCAAATAACAGTCACAGCAAGCGGCAACCTCGGACCGAGCATGGGCAGTCAGACTCGAATAAAATGGGGAAATCATCTGGGCATTAGCCGGAGAGAGTTTTCCTGACATTTAGGGAAAAAAAAGAAAGAGGGTAGGACGATGTACGTAGGGGGCACGAATAAAGACTTCTTCATCGAAAAACATGAGGAACCATCCGCGACGGTGGAGGGAGAAAGAAGAACGAACTGTTGGGTTCGTGGGGGGACCAGAAGGATCAGTTCCTGAGGCAGCGTCTTTGGCAAAAAGAAAGGTCTCCACAAGCAAAACCTAAGGGATGCATGGACGCGAAAATCGTGATTGGGCTGCCTACAGGCAAGGAGCTAGAAAAGATCCAGAAGGCATCGGGAAAGAGGAACTTGGGTTGCAGTTAGGCCAATCGAGGGAAAAGAATTGGGGAGCAGCGGAAGTCATAGAGGGGGTACGCATCTCGAGGCAAAAAAGCAATGAAGGGATCGACTCTCTGGGGGATCAGCATCAATGGTGTGGGCGGGGGGCTGAGGTACTTCTCCATCCAGGACGTTCCTGTGTTCTAGGGGGAGAGAGGGGAGAGGCGTCGTCAATCATCCTTTCTCCCAGGCATCTCCAAGGACATGAAGAGGGGGACGGAACCCTAACCTGCGAGCCGACCGGGGTGCGACCATCACTTACAGGAAAATTTGGAGCCGGCCAGAGAATATACGAGAAACTCTGACCCAAAGAAAAAGAGGACCCAGGAAGCCTGCGCCGGGACTAGTTGGGGGAGGAGGTACCCCACACGATGGGAGGAGGCGGTGGAGAATCAGACTTACGTTCTCCCCAGCCGACGAGAAGCGGGCCAGACTGATAGAGAACGGCTGCCTCGGAGTCAACGGCAGGGGGAAAAAGCCAGAATCAGCGGCCTAGGAAGTGGAACATGTATATTGAGGAGGAGGATCGCGGACGAGCCGGTGAGAAGATCATCTTCTCCGGAAAAATCAGGGCGAAAGACGCTCGCGTACGCCGCATTCAAAACGCGCCGAATCAAAGTAGGGAAGAAGGCGTCATGTCGGCCTCAGAAAAACAAAGCACCGAAGAAAAAAGAGGGCAGAGTCATTTATACAGCAGGCCTCGCAGGGTCTATGTCGGGGGATTAAAGGCGCAGCGACGGCGTCAGGAAGTGATTGTTAGGACAAATTGGGGGGAAACCTGCCGACGAAGTCGAACAGAAGCGCGAGGGGGGGAGTAAAAAATTCTTAAGGGGATGACATATGCAGGACATCCATCTACCGTCCCGGCGAGCGCTTGAGAGGAATGCCGAAGACTAAGAGTCCAAGGGGGGCCCGGTCTAGTGATCAAAGAAGGCCTGAAAATCATGACATCGCAGCGCAGAACGCGAAGGTGTGTGAGGGGGGGGGGGAGAGCCAGGGCAGATGAAAAACGTCCGGCCCGGGGGTAAAGGGGGTGGTCCATGCAGATCAGATGAAGGGGGGCACCTCCCTGCTTATTCACGAGCGCCGGGCCCAGTTCGGCGTCGGGACTGAAAAAAATTCAACTATGTCAGAGAAGCGACGAAAGGATAGCAGTCCAGGGGGGAAGAGAGGGCATCCTCGAATTCACCTCGACAAAGCAGCATGAAGGGGAAGAAGCCAGCCCAAAGAAAACTATCGAGTAGACCTCTCGGGGCGGCAAAAGGAAAGTCAGGCACGCCAGATAAGCTTCTACTCGAGGAACCAGGGAATTTCCAGATAGTCGAGAGTGCGTATAGCAGGAGGGAAGTAAGGGACGTCCTTCTTCGAGCGTCCTTCGAACGGAGCGCTCTGCGGATAAGGTTCTTCCAATCTTGGGGTAGGATGGCAATCCTCTCTTTTTGGGGGGGACCGCTTAGACCGTCCCCGGCCAGAGAAAGCGGGAGGAAAGAGATAGGAGGTAGGAAGGAAAAAAAAAGAGAAACGGGAATGAGAGTTAAGAACTAGTATTCTCGTCTATCATGGGGCGCTGAATTGTCGGACGAGGGTGATGGAGACCTAAACATGGCCTACATGGGGGCGCAGGGACACCAACAAAAAAGGCGCTTTCCTGAGAGAAGACGGAAAATGCATGAAGAGATCCTCCACTCGACCCCTGAGAAGGTCCCTTGCTGTTCAGTCCGAGGGCCTGTGGTGGTCAAGGTTCGAATCTTGAAGAGGACCCTAAAAGGGATATCAACGGGTCTATACAAAGGACGTTAGAGGTGGGGGAAATCCAGGTTCACCACGGAAAAAGCGGAGCCGACCAGCTTGCGGCATGCAAGGAACGGGTCCTGGCAATCCGAGCAGAGGCAAAGACGATTCTGCAACAAAGGGCCGAGGTTAGGAAACGCGGAAGAGGTCGCGCGCAAGTGCAAAACATCAAGGGGAAATGAGCCAAAGAATCAGGAAGACAGCGTCCCTTCCCAGATCTGCCTGGAGAAGGGAGATGGGCCGGGGTTCGTTTTCTTACACGAACCCG
>Ga0179593_1671557_pt1 | contig 11370 bp, 13 predicted proteins | sample CZODoug2_1_08_16_FD_185931 | JGI IMG/M metagenome (GOLD analysis project Ga0179593, IMG submission 185931) | Vadose zone soil fungal communities from Angelo Coast Range Reserve, California, USA - CZODoug2_1_08_16fungal (PacBio error correction) | ecosystem: Environmental > Terrestrial > Soil >...
CCGGGGACGGAGGGGCCCAACCGTAAACGGCCAATCAAGTGCTAGAGACGTGGAACATGGCGGGGGGGGGGGGGGGGGATAAAAAGTGAATGTGGTAACAGGCGACGGAGCCAGTGGAAACGGAGGGCTGAACGTGGCCTAAGATGACTGCACCTTCATTCAGGTCGAAAAATTAAATTCCAAGACAGGTCGTGCTGAAGGACGATTCTCAGTGAGCGAATGTAGCGGAAGAATGACAAGGGTGGAGTCGAAGGTGAAAAGAGGTGAAAGAAGAGAAGCTTATACCTTGGGGGCGAGAAATCAGGTGGACGACCAAGACCAAAGAATGTACAGTTTGGGAACACTGATCTCGCGCCACCTCGAAAGACGAAAATGCTTGCGCGTTACAGGGTTAATGCAATCGAGGCCGGGAGGAACGAGGGCGGAAGGGAACGAATAAGGGATCGGGAAGGAACAAAAAAAAGGGCGCTGGAATTCCAATCAAAATATATCCGAACCGCTGTTCGCGCCATGCGCGCTCGAGTAGTGGAGAGCACCACAGTACAACAAAAGACAAAGACGTGACACGTAATGCCCCCGACCATGGTCGCGCGGGGGGGGCCGTGAGCCGGCTGTGATAGGGTCCTCGATCTCGTGGGCCGGACGTTCAGCGAACGTCGTCCAGTCCGGTATACAGGGAACATCACTACACGAAAACCACGTAGCTGGCGAAAAATGGAGGGGGGCGAGATCATAGCGGACTCTGGGGAGGGACCTTAGCAGATCCAACATCGGAACGCGTGGAAGGAATGGGCAATGATAGAGACCGGGCGAAAAAACAACGTCCCCGTAGGAAGCAGCACAGTGCTCGGAAGAAAACACGCCCGCCGGGCTTGGGAAAATACGCGGTGTGCAGCGGCGGCATCAAAACAACTCGTTTTTATTGCACAAAAAAATATGACGCGGTGTTGGTGTGGGGGTAACACCATTCGGGGTACGAAGAGGGGGACGGCGGGAAGATCGAAAAGGAGAATACGGGGTGGCAAGGGATCTGGACCGGAAGGAAAACGAGGGGTCAAACGGCTAAAAATAAGGTGAGGGCTGGGGGTCGCTCTCGGCAGATGCACCGGCGAGAAGCAACATGGCGCACAAGAGGGTAAAAAGCAAAATAAGGCGCGTAGGGGGTATCCAGGAACCTGCACACTAGTTCAGAACGCACACGGAAGGAAACAAGAGTCCACGCTCGTCAAAGTTCGGTCATCTCCAGGAGAACGGCTTTGACTAGGGTAAACTTCCAGGAACCCAAAAGAAAAAAGAGGGAATCTGACTTGGGAGAACAATAAGTCCAACGTTCTACGGGCCAAAAAGGAATTGCGGGTCGTGTTCTTGCGTCGGGAGGAAGCATCACTCGGAGAGACCGTGAAGGGCAACGGGTGCGGACCAAAGGGGAGGGGGAAGACATGAAAGGGCCCGAAATGGCGGGATCGGGGTACGGGGGAATGACAACGACTGGGTAAATCGTAAGCGCGCTGAGATGGGTAGGTCACAGGACCCGGTGCGAGAACGGCCACGTCTTGCCCAACGACTCAAAAACGACCGTGGCTTACGGAAAGCCAAACTGCGGCTGGTAATAATATAGGGGACCGGGTAGAGGCGGTGTGCGAACAGGCAAAAAATGGAAAGCAGACGGGGGAGACAGGAGAAACTCGTGCGAGGGGACCCTGAGGGGGTTCACCCCCGGTCTGCGGCAGACAAGGGTAAAGTCAACGAGAGAGACAGGAGTCCTGACCGACGCATAAATTTTAATGGGCCGGCTACTTGGCGTCGGGGGGTAGTCACTTCGGAATAGCGGTGGCAGTACGCAAAAAAAGTCCTGATCCGCCGATTTTAGGGAAAGCGCAAAAACAAAAACGGAAAGACGCGAATCGGAAAAACAGTGCCGCTGGAGCAAACTATCTCAGACAGGAATTCCCGGAGAGGGGGACTAGACCGGAGCGGCCGAACACACAGTCCCGCGCGGGAAATTCCTCAGAAAGTTCATCAAAGTGGAGGGCTTAAACAACGATTGGGAGGCCAAATCTGACTCGTGGAACAGCGGGAGCGAAGGTTTTAACGTTGTGGATAGATACTTACATAATTAGAGTAGGATGATAAGGTAAAAACGAAGAAAGTAGCTCATCCTGGGAGCCGGTGCGAGCGCCTCCGGCAGGAAAGGCCAAGAACCCGGTAAAAAGAACATAATCGTAATGGAAAGCAGGGACACGGGGTGAGACCGGCGCCGCACTGATAGGAGAAAAAGGGGAAGCTTGAGTGGGAGTCTCCTGGAAAAGCCTGACGCCCTACAGGAACAGCTCAACCACGCGCGCGTTGTCGAGTGCAGAGAAGGAGAGGGAGGAGAGGTTCAGACGATGGCAGGTTCGCTGGGCCAGGTCGCGACGAGGCTAAAAAATTGCACGGAGGGAGTGGTACCGGTAGAGAATGACGCTGGGTACGCGTTCCTCCTCGAGGGCAGTGGCGTCTTTGGGAGCTCTATGAAGTACGGAAGTGTAAGACAGGAAGGTGTTCAACCTCTCCGGCAGGGAGTTCACTACAAGGGCAGGTCAAAACTGAGAATATTGAGTGTACAGTCAAGTCTAGGGTCGGAGTGGGATAGACGGGTCGGAATAATGAGGTCAGCTTTCGGATACTTGGGAAAACCGGGAATTGAAATCACGCAGGAAATTTCCCACTTACCTGCCGTCTTAGGAACAGCAGAAAGGGACTAAAGAATGGCAGGAATTTCCGATAGGGCCCCGAGCCGGCAAAACACTGATAAGGGGAGAGAAAGGCTGCAAGGGGGTTCCTTAAAGACAGGACCAGGACCGCCAGAGCGAGAAACTCCACAGGAGGGGTAATTAGGAAAGTAGAGTATCTGCGAAAAGTCAACAAGAAAAACAAACGCAGGGGCTAAGGGGGACATCCGCGGCACGGTAATCGGAGAGGAAATCAAGAGGAAAAGAGCTCATTGAAACGCAGCTGCGGGGCAGGATCCGCAAAATTCTGCGTCGGCAAGGGGGGGTATCCCCCCTCTGTGGGTGTGAGGGGGGGGGGGCTAATAACCACCATACTAGCGGAGGGAACTACTTAGGGGACTCGGCGAAAGGAGGCTGGAAAGGAACGGAACGGCAAAAAGGGGGAACGCTGGGAAGGTATCTCCAAACTAGACGGAGGACATGCAAACTGATGAAAAGAGTAGGCAAGCGGAAGGCGATCACAATAAAAAGGCACCAACGAAGAAAATACCATGGGGGAGAACGCGAACGAGCTAGAAAAAGGCACCGAAATATAAAAAAAAAAACCTTATTGGGTAGAGCGGAAGAAACAATAGGAATATCAACTTTGGGGCGAGAGAAAAAAGGTCGAGGGGGAAGAAAAAACAGGTCAAAAAGCTAAAATCAAGCGACGGAATTGGGACGCGAAAGGCGATCCGGAACATAAGGTAGGGCCAGTACCATGAAAGGGGGGGTTGTCTCGCTGGGTGGGTGGCCGTTCGTTGTGGGAGCTGGGCGCGCGCAGGGAGGTCAACCCTCGCAAAACAATTGGAGGGGGGAAAGAAGGGAATCTAATCCGTAACAGCATTATGTCTATCGGAAAAGAACGAAACAGTGTTTGTGAAACGACAGAGGGGGGTAGCAACGAGGAGGTGGGGGGCAGGAAAGGGGAAAAGGAAGAGAGAACACATTATAAAAGTAGGGAAAGCTGCGGAGCGACAGTGCATCGAATCCCGCTCGGTAGAAGGAAAAAAGGTGAACCCGGGATTCAGGAGGGAGAGGACGAATTGCGGGGTCTGAGACGGGGCAAAGATGGTCTGCCGATGACCTGGAGGGGAAAGGGAAAAAACCCCCGTCGCTTATTGGGAAAAAAAAAAAAAAAAAAAAACGTCAAACCGAATACAGTTAATGGAGCGCGTGACACGCGGCCGGGGAGTCAAACGGCTGAGAGGAGGTGTGGGAAAAAAACTGAAAAGAACTGCTTCAACAGGGGGAGGAGGCCTCCGGCGACCGGGTGCTATGTCCAAGCCCTGGGAGAGTAAAATGAGGGTTGGGGGGGGGGCACAAAAGTGGACACGACAGAGGGTATTGCCTTTGGGGGGCGACGGCACGGGCGGGAGGGAAGGAAGGGGGAAACGTGGTGCCTTTAGGGGGACGACTCGGCGCGGGGGAGAAAAACTCATGAATGGGCTGTCCTCTGAGGGCACCGCCAGCGTGGCCTCTATGTTATGGACCGGCCCGGGAGGGGGGGGAGATAAGGGGGAGGGGAGAAACCGGGTGGAAAATCTCAAGCGTCTTCGATATTCAAGGGCCCTACTCGTCCAATAAAGGCTATTCTGAAAATAACGTAGCGAAACTTGTCATGGGGCCGACCAAAATATCCTTTTACGACTGAGAAAATCGTCCCAGCGAAAAGAAAAGGGGGACTGTGGGGTGGGACGGAAGGCGAAGGTCCACTCCTTTATGAAAGGGGTGGCCTCCACACCTCTGTACGGGGAGAAGGACTGCACCGTGCCGCTCCACGGAAAACCCAAGGCGTCAATGAGAACCGGCGCTGTATGAACTGTGGAGAGAAGTTAGCAATAGGAAGTTCGCTGCGAAAGATTGGGACCAAAAAAATAAGCAGAATCTAACTATTGGAAAAATCGGGGCCAGCAGCCAAGGAAAAAGTGGCGCGGGGGCTGCCACCTGAAAAAACCACGTCGCTATATCGGAAGGAAAGAACTGTCGGCGAAGAGACGAAAGAAGGGCCTTCGGGGATGAAAAAAAAAAAGCTTATATCCAACCTAGGCATGGACGGTCGTGGCGGGGAACAGGGGATCGCAAATTACGGCAAAAGGCGCGGGGGAGCTGGTGGCATCGAAAGCGAATAAACGAGGGAAAGGCATAAAAAGGTGCAGCGGGGCCAGAAGGAGGAGTCAAAAAAGAAAAAACTTGAACGAATCGGACGTAAAACCAACGGCCACTTAGGGGGGAAGATTAAACGAGAAAGGGGTCAGGAGTACGTAATGGAGAAGCGTGAGGGCAAAAAACGAGATCACGAGGCTCACAAAAGCGATTCAATGCAAACAGGGGGACAGAATAACTAGTGGTGAAGAGAGCGAGTCAAAGGTGTACGACGCGGGGAACCCGAAGACGGTTCAGAGGGGAGGAGAAACGTTGGGGTAGTGAAAGGCGGGAAAAACGGTTTTTATTACGTGCTGTTGACGTAGCACGGAAGCACCTGGGTGCTCGGAAAGGGGGGTTAACGGGTACACGCGCTGAAGAAGGAAGCCCAACAAAGGAAGAAAAAAGGACGGGCAATCATGGCGCAACGTCATAGCCAACAGAATTGAGGAGTTTAGCACTGTTATCAAAGGGAGGGGAGCACTGCACCTCAAAGAAAATCGGAAATTCTACCTCACGTGAAAGGAAAGGGGCACGTCAGTCAACTAGAACGCTTGGAAGGAGGGGGGGAACGACATAGAAGACGCAAATCTGAAAAGCAGTAACGGCATGTAATCGGCGCTTGACCAAAGGGGGAGCGCATTAGAAAGAGGCGAGAAGATTAAAGGATGGCCGGCCTCGGTCAGGGCTGTAACAAGAAAAGAAGGCGGAAAAAAGAACTTCGCATGGGCACAATTCAAAGGCTATAAAGGGGGGCGTCTTAGGGCGTATTTTCTCAAATGGGAAGCGGGATGATATACCCCCAGATTAAGGCGCAGAAAGTCCACTAAGCCCACTGGGTCTGTATTAGCGAAAAGAATGGGAAGATCCTGAAAGAGGCGGAAGGGGTGACATAGGGGGATCATGGGGAACCGGGAGACAAGGGGAGGCCATCTAACACCAGGAGAGGGGGGGAAAATAAGCGAAGAGAAGCCGGCAGGGATAGGGGGGATTAGGACGGGAGTCCTGGGGCGGAAGGAGGGAAGGGGTGGCCAGGGGAAGCACCATACTTTCGAATAGGAGGACCGAGTAAAGCAAAAAGGCCGATGCCGAAGAAGCCGCGACGGGGGGGAAAAATAGAAAAGAAAGGGGGATAAAATGTGGCCAGCAAGGACCCTTCTCGCGTAGGAGGGTCCGCGAAAGCGCGAGACAGCAGGGCACACAGGGGGGGGACGAGCTAAGAGGAGAACGGCCGAGCAGGAAAACTAACGTTTCCCGCGCAACTCATTAGTCAAGATTGGGGGGAAAAGTATGGTAAGAAAAGAAAGACAAAGGTCCCGTCACGAAAAGATGGGAAAATAATGCACAATTAGAGGGAAACTAAGCCACTTGGAAAAAGGGCTATACTTGCAGGGAATTCGAAAAGAAAACTAAGGGGTGAAACGCCCAACCCTGGGAGTAAACTGTAAAGAAAGATCGCGTAATCGGGGGGATGAGAACAAATGATCCAATTCCGTTTGGGCAAAGGACCTGCTCGTGGAAGAAGATTGTCGAGACCAGGGAACCCGTGGGTACCGAGAGAGGATAAAACAAGTGCGAAAAGGAGGAGAAGGCGGGACCATATCTCTAACGCATTCAATCAAGGAATAAAAGAGCAAGAAGAAAGCCTGCTATTGCATGTAAAAAAAAAAAAAAAAGCAGGCGACTCCACGGAAAGGGTGAACAGATTCTCCCGAGGGAAAAAAAGTCCAACGGAACCAAAAGACGGGAGAGGGACGCAGTGCGGAGGTGGGAGTACAGAGGGGGCTCTTCGCGAATAGTCCTTCATCGAGAGAGAGAAAGGGGTAAGGATATGACCGCAGGAGTCAGGGACTATACCACGAAAAAGCAATACCTGGAAAGGAGAGGAGCGCAAGATCGCGAGCCTGACACCGGTGTAGAAGAGGTTCCAATCAGGTATGTCAAGGGCTGGAAAATTGGGGGGGGTCGAACCCAATCTTCCCGCACGTAAAGTAAACAAAGTAGAGGAAGTAGGAAAATAGGGAAAACCCCTCCTAGGACTTAGAAAAGGTATACGGGAATCACCCTCTTTCGCCCGCCAGGGAAGGGCAGGAAACCTGCAAAAGTTAATCGAAATCAAAAACAAGGGAGAGGATATCTACACCTTACGGCGATCTCCGGAAGAGATGTGAGTCCAAATCTTTTTAAAAGTTCCGGAATACTCGTCGTCTCACAGAAAAAACAGGGGAGGCCAAGCATTGCGCTAAGGGAGGAAAAAGGGAAGTGGAAGAAGGGGGGGAGGGGGGAAAAACCCCTAATTTGAAAAGATCATGATTTGAAAGAAAGGGGACAAAAGAGATCAATGCAGAAGCGCGAGACGGAATCGGAGATTTTCTCGAAAGGCGGAAGCGCCGGGAAAAAGCTGTCAAGAAAAAGATAGTGGCGCCGGGATGAAGAAGGAGGGGAAAAAGTACCAGTCAGCAGCCCGGAAAAAAGGCTTCTCTATCGGAAGGGCGTCGAAAAGGGGAAGCCTGGAGAACCGCAGTCGCGATAAGAAGGGCCCTGATTCTTAGAGCCGAAGGAAAAGGGTCACCTTTCAAGGAAGAGAAACTAACGGAGAGGAAAACGCTAAGAAATTTTCAAAGGGAACCTTTCGAATCAAGGTGGGGGGAATACTCGGGAAGAAGGGGTCCGACAAAGGCTTGGGCGCAAGGCGATTTTCAAGATTAAGGGCTTTCGGAACCACGGGCGGGTTAACAACGTAAAAAGAACCGGGGAAACGCCAGTTGGGGCCAGTTTAGGGGGAAGGAGAAGGCGGAAGAGTTCTAGTAAGAAGGCCATACCTTGACTGGGGGCCCGGGGGGGGGGGAGAAAGATATAGGCAAGCTAGTCAATTATGTCGGGGGGCAGAGGGAAAAGCTTCAAATACTAATGACGCGGCTGGGAAGAGAAGAAGGTCAACAGGACCGTCGAATTCCTGGCGGAGAAAAGGGCCAAAAGATCACCCAAAATAGAGGGCGTGGCCTTCGTGAATGGCACAGGAAAGTACACGAAGGGGAAAAAAAAGGGGACATGGGATGAGAGAACTTCTTCTGAGACGAAGAAAAAGGAGCAAGAGTCTAAGGGGGGAAGGTGACTTCAGGGAAGGGGGCAAACATGGGGCGGGGGAACAGAATACTTGTTTCGGAGGGAAGGAAAAATAAAAGGAAGGCCAGACCAACAGACGACAGGAAGAGGGGAGGAGGGGACCGCGTCGGGACATGCGGAGGGGGTAGAGGGAATGCTCAAAGAAGAGGGAAAAGGAAAGTCAATTCAAAATCCTCCAGGGGAAAAAAGGAATGACTCCCTATCCCTCTGTAGATTGGGGGAACACAGGAGAAGGGGGGGTCGATTAATGAACCCTGTATCTGGCACGAAGGGGAGAAAAAACATACACATATCAATCCCGGGGGAAAGGATATGAAGGAAAAAGGGGGCCGCGATTACTTCTAGCATGCGCTACCAAGAAAGGTACGTCAATATCAAGGCCCGAACCTATTCGTGGGAAGCGGAAGGGTGCGGGAGAGGACGGGATCGGGGACTAGTCAATAACCTTAAAAGAAGGGAGGGGCGAGGGGCTACGGAAATCTAAGTTCTAATTCCCGATGTAGGGCGTGACGGGAAGGAAAAGGGCACTCCTAGGGAATCGACCGTTTAGAAGGAAAGATCCGTGGACCAACGGTGAAAAAAAGGGGTGAACCCACTGAGGGAGAGAACAGGAAAGGGTAGAAATGAGAAAGGGGGGGACCACCGTGGAACCGTTTGAAGGCAAGGCGCGTGATAAGGGAAAAAAAAGGGAGGCGCCTGGGAAAAGAAATCCGGAGAGTCCTGATCGAACGAGGAGAAAGGCCCTCGGGGGGCGGGAAGGGGGGGCGGACAGAACGCACGAAAAGAAAGGGCCGAAATGGCGCAGGATCTCGCCCGACAGGGGATTGTCTCGGGAATAAGGCTGGAGAATACGGGTCGACTACACAGAAGCAAATCCGGAAAAACGCAGAAGAGCCGGAGAAAAAAAAGTGGATCGGGCGAGAAGAAGTGGAGGTCTCGAATAACCTGAAAGAGGGGGAAATTATCCATCTCGTCCACGCGACGGCGAGGGCCTCCTTTCTTCAATGCGCAAGGGAAGAGAAATCGCAAGACAAAAAGGACTACGTCTTGCTGAAAACGCCGGGGGTAGGCACGAAAAAATTCGCCTCTATGACGATGGTCTGGGAAGGAAAAAAATAGAGGCCGAGAAACATCGAAAGTTTAAGAAGGGCGAGGGTCCCATAGCGGTCGAAAAAAGCATCATCAGAATCGCAGCCGAACTCGGCATCGGGGAAGGCCTCGCAACAGGGGAGAACGAAATCATGGAGGCGGTAGGGGGGGGGCACATGCGCGGGGGAAAAAAGATGGGACCGACATTCTTCTACGCGGGGAGCGTGGGGCGAGAAACTGCGGGGTTAAGGAAGCAGGCGCTTCACCCACCAAAAAAAGGGATACTGGAAGGGGCGGGAAAAGGCTTAAATTAAAGTCCAGTCTAACCTAGCAGTGGGCGGGGACACCATGTTGCCAGCACCAGGGGCTCTTAAGCCGCATCAGATCGAAGTGGGGAAAACTGCTTCGGGAGGGGAGGAAGAACATAAGTGCAGGGATTTGGAGGGTCAAAATAAAAGGGCTGCGACGACACACCGGGGGTCACCAAAAAAGATGTGTAGGGAAAACCCGGGGTCCTGGGGAGTAGGCACTCTAAAAAGGAACAATCACAAGGTAAAGGTTGGCACTAGCCGAGGTTCAGCATGGTCCATGCGAAAAGGTCCGGTGGGAACCGCGGGCCGTAGTAGCAGGAAGAATAAAAGGGGGAAGTAATCTCTTCGGGGCGGGTCAGGGGTGGAAAAACAGACATTATTTCGAGCATTCAAAGGGAGTAAGAATAAGTAGGTCTCGAAGCAGATGGGTAAAAGCGTTTCTCGTCAGTCGAGACATCTCCGGGGGGGAAAGTAATACAGCAAAGGCTTAGGTCATGCTGATTCCCTCCTTCTAAGGGGGTATGAAAAGGAAGTCCATTTCGGTAGTTTGTTATAAAGACGGGGAACCGAAACGCCGTGAAAGTTGTAAAGTAGAATGGGCGGGGGGGGAGAAGAAAAACACGAGGGAGGTTACAAAGATTGGCTTCGCAAAAGAAAATTTCGGCGAGGGGGGGGTCAGAGGTGCCTGAAATGTCAGGCTTCATAAGGAGGAGGATTCCTTCTCTACAAGCAGGACCCACCCTATGGAAAGAGAAAAACGAAACAACGGCCGTCGGGGGAAAAAAAAAAAAAAAGCCGTAATTGTACTAAGAGAAGAAGAAGGCTGATAGAGGGGTAACCATCTCAACCATGGGGAGGGACAGGGGGGAGAAAAACCGGGAGGGAAGGCGAAGACGCAGAAACTCCGACGGAGAGGAAAAGAAAAAAAAAGGACAGGAGGTGGGAGGGAAAATATAAAATATGGCTCGATCGAAGCGCAGAGGAAAAGTTCCAAGAAGAGGGGGAGGCGAAAAAAAGGAAGTCGCTCGAAACCGGAGGGGAGGATGGGAAAATCGTGACAAAAAAAACCGAATCGAAAGGGAGGGAAGAAACTTCTCTCATCAATCCGGGGACGAGATTGCGATGCAAAGGGGGGGCCGAGTCGAGCGCGCAGAATCGGTTCGTTGTGCTAGGGGAAGGGGGGGGGGACGCGAGAATGGTCGGCTGAGGAAGAAAGGAAAAAAAATCAGGGCGGAAAGATTTTCATGTTCGATGGGGGGGGGAAGTATAATCGTCTTATTTAAGAGATCGTTTCTACAAGGAAGAGGGTCTAAACCGGAATGAGACGGGTCTATATTCGGAGAAGAAGTGTGAAATCCAAAAAGAATGGGAAAAATCTCATGGGAAAAAGCCTTGGAATCTCAAAAGCCGTGGGAAGAGCACGAGTCGGTCAAAAAAAAAAAAGAAGAGCCCGGTTCGCCGGCATAAGGGAGGAGGAACTGATAGGGAGCCCAGCGAGGGGGTATAGAAAAGTTAGCTTTTTGTTGGAAAGGTGTAAAAAAGATGATCGCAGCTAAAAAAGGGGTGGAGGAAAAATAGATCGATCGCGCGAAAAAAAAAAAACATGTCTCGGACATTGAGTTGCTTTTCTGAAAGAGAAATCCCTTCCGAATGACCGGAGGAATTCTGGGAACCGCTGGGAGCGACGAGAAAATTGTCATAGGCGGAGAAGGTATCAATATAACGTGGTTCGAAGGAAAAGGCGGAGCTCTACTGGAAGGAAAGCGATCATGACGGCGAACTTATGCGGTAAAAAAGCAGGGGGGGATTCGGAAATAGAAAAGAACGGCTACTTATAGCGCACAAGGTCGAGGCGAAGAGGAGCTACAAAAAAGTAGGTCGCAGAGAAGAAAAGGAAAAATTGGCTGCTCTCAGCTACCAAAACGGAAAAGAACATAAGAAAAAGGGGA
>Ga0179593_1403823_pt1 | contig 11369 bp, 16 predicted proteins | sample CZODoug2_1_08_16_FD_185931 | JGI IMG/M metagenome (GOLD analysis project Ga0179593, IMG submission 185931) | Vadose zone soil fungal communities from Angelo Coast Range Reserve, California, USA - CZODoug2_1_08_16fungal (PacBio error correction) | ecosystem: Environmental > Terrestrial > Soil >...
AAATGGAGAACTTGAGGGGGGATCCGGATCTTCTCTAAAAAACAAGGGGAGGAGGAAAATACTACTTCTTGGTTTTTAAGCACCCGAAAAATTTTCAAGTGGGCAATCACAGAAATTAAAGGGGGAGGAGGCCACAGTGTGTACGACGACCAAGGAACGACAAAAAAAAAAGGCTAAAAACACCCGCCCGTTTAAAAGGAACAGCCCGGCACTTCGAGGCGGCACGCAGACGGAAAAATAAAACAAATCAACCAAGCAAAAGATGAAAGAGGAAATGTTTTCGAGGTTGGCACTAAAGCCAACTTGATGCACGGGAGGCCACGCAGGGTTGACCTACAAAGCGTTCCCAAAGGAACGGAATCAGGAAAAACACCAGACGCGTCCAAAAACAAGCCAAAAATTGGGGACAGCCATCCGGCGGGACAACATTGTAAAAGCGGTCGTGCAAGGGGGGGGGGTCCACTTGCATTAGCAAGAGTTCCAAAATTTAAGAGGTCTTAGGGGGCTCGAGGGGGGAGGAAGAAGGTGGATGAAAAGGAAAAAAAGACAGAGCGGGATGTGGAGCAAATCCCTGCCCATTTCGAGAAAACCTTTGCAAATTGAACAGGGAGCGGGGTGAGCATTTACTGTGAGAAAGAAAAAAAGTGGCGCGTCAGGGGTCAAGACAACAAGCTACAAAGAGAACTGGAGGGGGGAAAAAGGGGAGAAATGCAATTTTGTTCACCAAAAGGGGGTGGGGTTGCACCGGACTATCAGTGGGACTTTACCTTGCCTTTCTTCGTGCATTTGGGGTCAAAGAAAGTGGAAAAAAAAATACAAAAACCAAAAGAAAACCCAGAAAGAGTGCGATAGTAGTCCTCCCTATCCTTAAGGGGAAAAAAAAGACGCGAGGAACTGCACACACCAAAAAGGGTAAAACAAAGAACCCCACCAAATAACGGCCCCAAGGAAAAAAGAAAAGTGAGTGAAACCAAATGGAAAAAAACGTGATGCGCCTACGTACTTGCCGGGCGGATATTGGGGAAAGAGAGGAAAAAAAGGGAACGATCAAATACCGGGGAAAGAAAATGGTTGGGGGGGGGGGAAGAAAAACGCGGCGAGCCTTTACGCACCGCCCCAACCAAAAAGGGACCACAAAAAATAAAATAACTGGAGAAAAAACAAATAAGATTAAGGAAAATCAGGGGGGAAGGAAAGCCATTCTAACCCGGGCTTCAAAAGAAGCAGCCTTTAGGGGCAGCATTTTCCTTTAAAAAACGAACGTGCAGGAGGAATCTCCTGGGAAAAGCGAAATCTGACAGTAGACCAAACACTCGACGGGAGGGGGTGTGGGACAACCGTGCGTACAGGTTTCCGGACCGGGTGAAACGGCCCGGAGGAACTTAAATAAAAGGTCAAGACCAGAATAGTCACGTCTTCCTAACACAGTGCCTACCTGAAAAAAGGGAGACAACGGAAAAGCCCCCTATCCGTCTCCGAAACGCACTGCCTCGAATGTCGACAGAAGTGACCTATTTCCAGAAACAATTCCGGTCGAACGCTAAATAGGGAGCCTAAAACAAGGTGGGACCACGTGGGGGTTAAAAAAGAGGGGGTTGACAAAGGTTTGCAGTTTTTGGTTTTGCTCTGACGCGTTTCCGAATCTTCACCTAAAATGTAGGGGGCCTAGGGTGTGGGCCACAGTTACTTCTCAGAAAGAGGCAAACTTCAACATCATTAGGTGTCGAAAGAGAAGAAGAGGAGGTTGCGGCCTGATAGGAATGTAAAAAACCAACCAACGAGGTGATGGACCATCCTTCAGTCATTCTAAACCCGGGAAGCCCTGGACAGAAAAAGAGATAGGAAAGGGGGGAAACCGTTTCTCGGTTTCGGGAGAAAATCAGGGGAGGGGAAAAACTAGACACCAACTTCAAAAAGTAATGCCGTTCCTGGTCCTGGGGGGAACACCTTAAAACCATCATAAACCATCAAAAAAAAGCAATGGGTGAAAGTTCCACCGTGCAAAGGAAGGGAGAAACTTATGGGCCCACGGGCCAAAAGAAGGAAGTTCAATTCAACTTGGGGTCACGTACCATTACTGTAACTACGGGTGAAGAAAAAATGGGGGCGGTGGGGAAAAACTCGCCGAAAAGGGTCCCCGACAAGTTGAGACAAGGTTAAGCACGACTTTAGGTGTAACGCACTGAATCGGCAAAACCAAAAGGGGTCCATTAGTTGTTTCTCGAAGACTGGTCTTCTGTAAATGGGGAATTGTAAGAAAAGGGTGGGATGGGAAGTAGAGGGTTTGCACGGGTGGAAAGTGACAACAGCCAGGGCCGCGCCACCCAAAACCCTTTTTCTCCGTCAACAAGAGGGAGTAAACAAGGGGAGAATTGGCACCAAAAGGTGGGAAAGAATAAAGGTCCTTACAGCACCAGGGAGAACGAGGAGGTTTTTTCATGGGAAGGAAAAATTAACAAACGGGGAAAACACAGCACCTAATGCCACTTTTGGATGTGACTGCGGGGAAAAAGTTCATAGCGCAAAGAAAGGCAGACCGCAAAAGGGAGAACAATCTGAGTCAGGAAAAAAGTATTCAGAAGGGGGAAGAACAGTGGTACGCAACGTGGCACGCTTCGGGAAAATGTTTCTTTGTCAAGGTGGCCACGAACGGAAAAAGGACGTGTAAAATCTTTCTTAACACCGACAAGAAGCCACGCCGGTTACCCCCCAAAAATGGTTGAAAATGGGCCAGTGAATCTGAATGACTTAAACGGAGAAGCCACTCACGTTCTGACTTTCAAAAAGAACCGTAAAAAAGGATGGCCGGCGTTAGGTGGAAGTGGGACATCAAAAAGGCGCCAGGGGATTGGCAAAAAACCAACGGAAAGAACCCACCCGCGATTGCGAGCCCGTTCACCTGGTTGGAGGGGAAAAAGGTTCGGGCTGGGGGGACCATCCTTCTTAAACAGACCCCTCAGCCAACAATATCACTGGGAGGGAAAAGTTGTAAGAGGAAAGGGGGGAGGGGGGGGTTGAGCCAATTGGACCGCTGGAAAGGAGCCCTTATTCGTGAACTCTGGAAATGTGGGGTTGGTGTTTTCAGGAAAGGAGGGGTCTGTCAAATTCCAAGGGGAGGGAGGGGAGTAACCCAGATCATTGCCACGAGGGGAATGTGTGGACTGGGCCATCAGTGGTCAAAAGGAAGTAAAAAATTCAAAGAGGAGAAAAAGGCGGACCGGTAACGCCGCCCCCTTCTCTTTTCGGAAAAGTTGAACAAGTGTATACACGGGGACACTATTCTTTCCACGTGTGAATCAACAGACATTGGAAACGGGCCGGCAGCGGCCCATCTGCTAAGGGCGCAGGGCAAAAAAAAAAAAAACGTTCACTTTTTTAGACACCCACCGACAAAACTGACCACAGTTGTACACGGCACTGACGGTGAGCTGTGGGCGGGAGCGATAACACAAGGAAAAAAAGGAATGGGCAGACAGTACCAAGGGGAGGAGGGCAGAAGACGGGAGGTAACGAAAGAAGGGTTAAGGGGCGAGGAGGCGGGGGGACCTGGGTAGAGCGGGCGCGGGGTTAGTAGGATGGCGTCCGGCGGGGGGGGGGGGGTGGGGCGGGGGTGGAGGCGGGGGGGTGGGGGGGGAGGGGAGGAGGTGGGAGGTTGGTGGTGGGGATGGGGGGTGCCACCGTGGATCGCGGGAAAAACCAGAAACAACGCCCAGGAAAAAACTCAAAAAAACGTGAGAAGACGGAAAGGAATTTTTGCGGCAAGCGGGCTTGAAAACAATAATACTGGTCAAAGGGGACACAGGGGCCTGCAAAAAGACGGGAAAAAAAAATCTGAGTCACTCGATCATGAAGGATGCAAAAGGGGTACCGAACATCACAATTGTGAGCTGGACCGGATAAAAGGAAAAAAAACTCCGCGGTTGAAAGAAAGAGGCGGGAGAATGGACCAAAGACCGGTCAGGTGAAACCCCAGCCGTAAGCAAATGACCCCGGTCAGGTGACCCCGGTTGGCAAAGTAAAGGTGGGGGGAACCAGCACCAACATGCCTCCGGTCAGAGTCTTTCTCAAAAAAAAAAAACCGGGAAGGGGGAAAAGGGAAAGAGACGGGAAGGGAATGGGTGGGTGCTTGGAACTGAAAAGTCACAGTCAGGCCAATGACCGGCCCAGGAAAGGGCTTTACGTTCCTAAAAGAAACCAGGGGGAGAAACTGCTCAGGGCCTTCGGATGAACCGGAACTTAAAAGGGGTCAAACGGGAGCAAAGTGGACAAGACAGGAAATGTCTGAGAAAAAAACACCACCACTGTCCAATCGAATGATCCCGGACGGCCCCAACGACCCCAGTTTGAAAAGGCAAAGGAAGCAAGAGGAGGGTAAAAAAAGCCGGACGATTTGTGGGGGAGCCAAAAGCAAAGGAAATTCATTAAAGCAGCCCGCACCACGGTTCACAGACAGTTTTGACTGGGCCATTCAGACTGTCAAAAAAGGGGTGGGTGTACTGAAACAGAAAAAAATCAGGCCCATTAAACGGGAAAGGTTTGGGGGCTCCGGGGGGGGGTAAAGTGAAACCAGGGTGAGGAAAGAAACAAGGCGGGGGGACCCCGGCAATAAGAACCTTTCCCCGAGGAGGGGGGATGGGCCCACAGGACAGATTGTGGGAAAAAGAACCAAAAAAAAGTTTGTCGAAGAGAAGGGGGGCGAGTGGGGGCAGGGCCCGCACGCTGCAAAAAATGTATTTTTGTCCCAAGTTGTGAAACAGGACAACCAAGAAAACGCTGCTTCCACTGGAAAAAACATTCATGTCCTGTTGGTAATACGGTGGAGGAGACATTGGGGAAAAGCGCGTCAAATCACAAAACGAAAAAAAAAAATTGTAAAACGAGGGAACCGGACGAATTTTGTCCGCCCGTGACAGGGAAAGGTCGGTAGACCCAGGAGAAAACTAAAGTTCGTCAAAGGGGAGTAAGTTGAGAAACGATTGGGGGCGGGCTTTGGAATTGATTATCAAAACCCGGAAACTTCCCGGAAAAAAAAAACCCAGGGAAAAAATCCTTGGGGGTGGGAAGTGGGGGGCCCATAAACTTGACTTTTGCCATCTGCTGGCACCAAGCACGAAAAAACCGTCAAAATACTTTTTATTTTTTACAAAAACACCGGTGGGGGGTGGGAAAAAACTTACCTTGTCACCAATGGGGCAGTAATTTCAAGGTGGAAAAAGAAAGTTTCTTAACTTCGTGTTGGAGCAGATGGAAAACAGTAGGAAGGGAGTTCATTAAACTAAACGCACAAAAAAACGTGGCGGGAAATGTTCCTCTCCCCAGACCTTAGCAAGGAAAGGCGAACGAAGGATTGTTGAACCTGTGAAGAAAACTAAAAATCAGAGGAGACTTTACCAATGTTGAAACGGGTCAAAGGGAGTTAATTTTCTTCTATGCAATGTCCTGCCCATAAAAAAAAAAAAAAGCTCGGGCGGTGGGGGGGAAGGGAAGGGGGGGTTCAGAGAAGAAAATTAGTGTCCCTCCCAGAGGGGGGGGGGGGGGAAATAAATATGGGTGGGGGAAGGCCCGAGACGTTGGGGAGCGTCTGGAAAACTGGTTCTTCAACAATTCAAAAAAAATAGAGGGGGGACAAAATACAAAGAAAAAGGTTTAGTAGAATGGCATTGCACCAAGTTAGGGTCGACCCCCAAAACAGCAAATCGCAAAGGGGGAAAACCAGGGGGTGTGGAAAATGGAGGGGGGGAAAAGGTTACAACAATCGAAGGTCGTCTTAAGAAAATTGCGGAAAGAGGATTTTGTGCGCGACCGAACCAAACCCCGCCAAGTACGGCGACGCAAGAAATGGAAGAGGAACAGTTGGGCAGGCCCCATCAGATGTGGGGGGCACCACGCCTCAATAAGTTCTATTCATCCTGGGGCACACGAACGAAAAAGGGAGGGGGGGATTCGTTGAAAGGTGAAAGGTGGGAAGGTGCAAACCGCAACGGGAACGACTTCATGAAAGTCTCTTTTGGTGGTGGAGAAACAGAAAAAGGTCATGCGAAAAAGGACGAGGACACGGGAAAGAAGGTATAGGAAGGTCTTTCCCCGTTTATTTGCGCGGCAGGAGGGAAAACCCGAGGCAATCCCACCGTGGGTGGGAGCGACGGAAGGCAGCAATCAATCAGAGGCTCCCACAAAAGGTAATGGGCCAGAAATGGGGGGTGTCGAATCGAAAAGGGAGCCCCGAAAACAAAAAAACAATAGGGAAGAGTAGGACCACCGGAACGAGTCATTCGCCGCGCCATGAAAAAAAAATAAAGGAAAAAAAAGGAGCAAACTGGGGTTGATTGTTGACATCCTGTTGGAAGCAAAAGGAGATGGAAAATCAAACAAGCTAAAAGGCAATTAGGATAACTCGATTCGTGGGTGTGTGCCTTGGGCGTGTGAAAACGGTCGGGGAGCGGAAAAGTGGGGATACCCGAAAAGTGTAGGGCGCGGGGGGACGTGTACGTCCACAATCCTCGGTAATGTGTCCGGAGGTCAAAACTAAGGGAAAAAAACAAGGGCCTGCGCGGTGTAAACACGCTTCAGCCCTTGTGGGGTCTACCGAAGGGAGAAGGCGCGGGTCCCCCCCAGTGAAAATTTGCAGCGGAAAAAGGCCACAGAACATGACTTCTTTTCGCTCGAAAGTTTGAAGCACACGGGGAGTTTAGAGAGAAAAAACCTGAGGTGAAAAAAAGAAGTTCTGGGGTCCAGAAAGGGTATCCGATTTCTTAAAAAGGGTCAGGGGGAAAGGGTGGCAAGGAAAAGCGCAAAGGGGGCGGGGGGCGACTGCGAAACCAAACCAATGAGTTGGGGGTATTTTAAATCCGACCCCTCGAAAGAAGCGTCGCAAAGAAAAAAAACAGTCTAACGGACTAAAAAAGATGGCGTGAACAAATTAACAAGGGTTTGTCTTCAAATACTAGTAAATCTGGGCGGGGGGCCTTTGGTAGGGGGGGGCAGGGCCAGCCAGGTTGGGGGGAGAGCGATGACTCAGGAATAGGGGGAAGCCAGGTTAGTACAACTCTTTGAATGTGTTTTGAGGGGGTATGGTAAATTTGAAAAAAAAAAAAAAAAGGAAGACGATTTCTGAGGGAACCGTTAGGGTGGAATAAAAGTGTAGGTCACAAATAAGGACAAATTTTTCCCTCACAGTTCGAATACTCTCTCCTTTGAAGCACCAGCGGAAGGGGAAACTTTCATAAAAGACCAAGCTTAGTCAAAAAAAAAAATGGCTGAAATGTTTAAGGTTTCCAAACGTATCAGCAATGGTCGGGGGCAAAGGAGTGGGGGAACACTGGCAGCCAAGGGATAGGACGAGGGAGGGGGGCACAAAAAAAGGAGAAACAGAAATATAAACTTAAAGGGACTATGGGCCATAAGTTTCAGGAAAGACCAGGGGGGGAAAGGACATGGGGGGGAAATGTTTTAAAAAAATAACGAGGACAGGGACAAAATTTGGGATGAAACGCGGGTTTGCCTTGGGTGGGTCTGGGGAAAACAGGGGGGAACGCCGAAAGACAAGGGAAAAAACGGGCACAGGAGAAGCGTCTTCTAGGGGCAGAAAAATTGGAAAACCGGAATCTGAATAGGTTAAGGGTGGAGGATGCAAAAAAGGGACAGGACTCCTTTCGTCCAAAAAAGGGGTGGTTGAGGGGAAAGGCCGGGTGGGAGAAAGGGGTTGAAAAAAGGGGTCTTTCCTTTGGCTCGAAAACGGGAAATTCAAAGAAAAAAAACGAAAGAACCGGAGGGAACGGAAAAAAGGGGGCGGGGTCAAAAAAGACGGAAAGTATCGGAACTCACAACAAACAATGAAAAGAGGAAAAACAGGGAAGAAAAAAAAAAACCAAAATTTCACGGGTGGAAAAAATTCCGGGAGTAGGTAGTAATAAAAGGTTTCCGTTACGAAGCACGAACCAATAAATAACCAAAGGGGGAAATCTTGGGGGGGGGGGGTTCGGAGAGAGTACAAAGTCGTCCTGAAAAAAATCGAAACAGGGTGGGGGGGGGGAGACTTGAAAAAAACGAAGCTTTATCACTCCCTGACTCTCTTCGTTCCTCAAAAATGGCCAGAACCAAAAGGGGAAAAACAGCGTAAAAAAAAGTGGGAAAAAACGAATTCAAGGGGTAAAAAAGATTGGAGGGGCAAAGGATTTATTCCCTCGTCAATTTGCGCGTTTCCCTGGGGGGGAAGCTGATGCTCCTAGAGGTAGAGGGCTGCCAACAGATAAAAAAGAGATTTAGGAAAGGGGAAAAAAAAACGAAAAAATCCATGCCAAAAAGTAAAACGCCTTTTGAAAAAAAAAGGAAGGGGGGAAAACGCTTGGTCAAGGGGTATAAAGGAGGACAAAAGGTCAAGAGGGGTGAAAAAATTCTCAAAAAAGGACGAAGAAATCTGTTAATCGAACTTTTAGAAAACCATGCCATTGGGGGGGGGAAAAGGGAAAAGGAAAAAAAACTATAAAAGGGGAAGGGTAACTTGTGGGGGGCTTGGAAAAGTGGGGTGTCAATAATAAACCCTGAAAACCAAAACTAGTGAACCAAGGATTATAAAACAAAACTAGGACCGGGAAAAATCGCACTTGGGAACACAAAACAAGTGACAAAAGAAAGGAAGACGAAATCGAAGGCTAGGCCTCAACGAATGGAACTTGAATGACAAAAAAAGAAAGAGAAGAAGGCTTGGCGAAAAATTGGTGTTGCAAGCAGGGCAGAGTCGAGGAAAAAAAAAAATAAAAACCTGCCCAGGGGGGGGGGGGGGGGCGAACAGGAGGAGGGACTGGCAAAAACCAGTTGAAAAGGAAAACCTGGAAGAAAAACGATGGAAGAAATAAAATGTTACGCCCATGAACCGGGACTTCGAAACAGGGAAGGCACTGGGGGGATAACTTGGGGAAAATAAATAAATGGGAAAAAGAGAAATCCAAGAACAAAGGAAAGAAGGTTGTGTTACACCAGGAAGCAGTGTTCAAGAGGAAAAAAAGGGGTAAAACGGAAATGGGGGAACTTCCCGGATTTTCTGGAATTCAATTCACCAACGCGAAAGCAGGGGGGGGAAAAAATGAACGGGGTTGCAAAAAGAAACTAGAAAATTGAAGAACAAAGAAAAGCACCGCTTGAATTCCGAGCAGGACACTTCTTAATGGGGGCATTCCACCTTAAAAGAAAAAAATTTAAACAGCAAGAGAAGAGGACACTAAGGGGAGAGGAGAGAACTGTTTTATTCCATGTTTTCAACTGGGTTTCATGAAACTTGAAATGCGTAAGACCGATGGTCAGGAATACAAATTTTTCAAGCCTTTGTCTATCCCGATAGCCGAAACCAACATAGGGATTTGTTCGTCAGGGAATCTGAGGACTCGAGGACAGATATTTGCCAAAAAACTGAATTGGGGGGACCTTCCGAGAAGCTAAGGGGGACGAAGATACAACACTTTAACGCTAAAATCTAAAACCATTTGGGGAACGAAACTTGGGGGTGACCTGAGAATTACTTGTTTAACACCAGGTTGAAGTCAAGGGACACGTTCTGTTTCAAACGGTAAACTGGGGGTAAAAAAGTGACAAGAGAAAGAAGATACCACATCCCATTGTGATTCCAACAGGAATGGGGGGGGACGAAAACGAACTTTGTAAGTAAAAAAAACATGGGAAACGCAGAAAGGTCAGGCACTGTGGCATTTCCAATTTGCGGCGACCCTTTAAAATGTGGAAAAAAGGGGGTGACCCAACCCATCCCAACTCAGTTTGGACCGCCTTCTTGGCTTCGCGATGTAAAGGGGGGAGCAACATGCCATCGAAAAATTCAGGAATGGGGGAAAGGAGAGGTCCTGCGGTCCCGTGGAAAAATGATTAAAAGGGGTGTAGGTAAAGGGGGGGGAAAACCCTTGGAAATTGGAAGGAAAGGAACGCAAGGGGTTTTGGTCGAAAAACCGGGGAATGATCACCCTCCGCTTTGTAAGAAAAAAAAATTACAATGGACCGTCCACTTCAAAGGGAGGGAGGGTGGTGGTGTGAAGGGGGGGGGCAGGAATTCAAAACATCGACAAATAGGCCTGTAGGGGACGGGGAAAAAAAAAGTGAAAGAACCAAAGCGGCGCTGGGGGTAACAGTAACAAACGTGAGGGAGGAAAAAACATTGCGGCCTGTCAAGGAACCTACTTTAGTGTCCGTGGGGGGAAGAAAAGAGTAAACTGGATGTTAAAAAAATAAACCCAGAAGGGGGGGAACATAAGTGGCTCAGCAACCGGCCAGAACTTTCGGTACAACGGTGAAAGGGCCGGAAAGGAAAAAAAAGGAAAAGGGAGTTCCTGCAAAAAAAAGAAACCCTTAAAAGAAGGGGAAAGACCTGGGGAAGGTTTGCTGGGGAAAACTGCCAAGTACAGATTTGCCCCGATGAACACCAATCAAGGACTCTTGAAAAAATGAGAACAGGGAGGCAAATTTAGTGTGTTACATCAGACAAAAGGGGACAAACAGAGAACCACATACGGACAGTGAATGGAACAAAATTCGTGAAACCTTGAGTTTTCCTGCCAGCGTTACGCCGGCCTGCCTTTCGAAGGAAAGACAGGAAAAATGACGTAAGGTCGGGAATCGTGGAAATTGGTGTTGGGGGGGCAGCGCGGATAGCCGGTCCTTCAATGTCCGCGAGGGCACCCAATCAAGCAAGGGGAAAAAATGGGGTTGGGTTGGGGGGAGGGTGGGCATCCCAAAACACCCGTTGGGGTCAAACTTAGGGACACAGCGTAAAATGGAAAGGACGTGGAAAAAAAAAAGTGGGCCTGAAGAGCCCACCTTCGTCCCCAAAGTACGGGGGGGAAAAATGGCCAGGGGGGGGACGGGAAATAAGGCTTGGGGACCCTCAGGGTGGGGTCCCCGACAAGACATGGCAGAAAAAACTGCATAACCACACAGCATCTTGGGGTAGGCGAACAAAAAAAAGGGGGAAGTAACCCAAAGCAACAACAGGCACAGTGGTGAATGCCACGGCCTTGCCAACTTTCTTGTGCTTAAGAGAATCACAAAAAAAACGGGGGGGGAGTTGCCAGACCAGAAAGGAGGTGACTCGTGCCACCGGAAAGACTTAGGGAATTTTAAAAAGCATTGGCTTCCATGCTTCAAGAAAGGGGGCGACCAGAAGTGAAAACCTAATCGACTGGCGCGTGAAATGAGGGCAGGGGGGGTGCAGGAAGTTGGGTTCTTCCACTTGTCGGCCAAGGGAACGTAAAGGGTTGGAAAGACGGAGGAATTCGAAGGTGGGGGTCAGGTCCATCACGTAAGCAATATCACAACGGTCGTACAAAGGGACGGGAAAACGTGGGTTTAAAAAAACAAAGGTGCCTCGA
>Ga0179593_1411816_pt1 | contig 11369 bp, 7 predicted proteins | sample CZODoug2_1_08_16_FD_185931 | JGI IMG/M metagenome (GOLD analysis project Ga0179593, IMG submission 185931) | Vadose zone soil fungal communities from Angelo Coast Range Reserve, California, USA - CZODoug2_1_08_16fungal (PacBio error correction) | ecosystem: Environmental > Terrestrial > Soil >...
GGGGAATGCAGGACACAGAGGGGGGAAAAATGCTTCGCGGTGTCGCCATAATTCAATTACTTGAATATGGAGGGACAAAGCTCCACTGGCAAACTGGGGGGCTCATCGGGCGAACCAGTCTGCATCGCAGCGTTAAGTTCTCATAACGCAGGCAAAGGACGCAACACTTCCAAAACCCTTTCAAGTTCTGTAAAGGGGGAGTTTTATAGGCCGGAAGGCGTACACCGGCATTCACTGGGATGATTCTGGAGGGAAAGGGGGGCCGATATCTTCTTCCTTCATAGTCGCGTTCAAAAAGGAAACGGTGAAGTGACAGGAAAAAAAAAGAGGTACCGAACATGGGAGGGGAAGGGGGACAAAGTCATAGGATAACATCATATCACACTAGGGGGGAAAAGAGGGGGATACCAATGGCCCCAAACAAAAATCAATCCTTGAGTGGCGAGAAAAATAACTGTGAGTGATGGTGTGACGCCGCTGGACAGGGAGTTGAAAAGAAAAACATGTTGGGTTAGTCAAGGTTTCTCGAAACAAAAATTCTCAAAAGGGGGGCGGCCAGAGGGAGGCAAAGTCTTGCCGACGAAAGCACCATTGTTGGGAGAAGCGAAGTAGGACCTCGGCCGCTTCGGGTTGATCAGAAGGACCTTCAATCCGTGGGGGAAGGGAGAGGGGGGAAGGGTGTCGGACTGTTGCGGGCTTTACTTTGCCGATGGTAAACGAAGAGCAAAAAGGGTGAGACGTGGCTTACATTTGGGTTGAAAGCACAAAGAGATAGCCGGCGTCGTAAAGAGGGAAGGAAGCTGCTGCCTTCTCGTTTTGGGAAAAGAGAGGAAAAACAGCATACATCTAGGAACAACCTTGAGTAAGTGGGAGCAAACTAAGCTCCCGCACAACACCCACAACACAAAAAAGAAAACTGTGTCGGTGCAGGGGATCTCCACATTTTGAAGGGTGCTAGGATGCGGGCGCACTGGTGGGCTTCCCAAGCAGTCAGTATGGAAGGACGGAGGTCAATCCGGTAGTCTCGTGTCCTCAAGATACTTACCGTAGGAGCAAGGGCGAAAGACAAATGGACTGCTGTGCCGGTGAAGACAAGCGAAAAGGACATTGCCACTCTGCTAAGGGAGTCGAACAGGAGAGGGGAAGGAAAGAATACATCAGAGCATACATAGCGCAGACGGGCCGGATGGGGAAAGAAAAAGCTGGATCATTGAAGCCTAAGAAATGCCGGTCAAACTGCAGGAAGAGAGGAAGAGGGGGGTAGGAGGGCACAATAACGGGCGGAATCTAACTGTTTTTTCTACCGGTATGCGCAGAAACGGAACCTGAGCACGTTTTATACACTCGATCCAAGGGGGAACGATAAAAATACGACAAAAGCCTGGCTAAGAATGTGGAAGAAAACTCGCTCTAGAAGCTGTGGAGGAACGAGAGGCTGAAACTTCCTTCGAAACGGTCATCCACGTGTTTAAAATACCAAATTAGGGGGAAGGGGAGAGGAAAGCGGCTTGGTATAAACAAGACAACAAAGGGGGGGACGGGATTTGACTCGCGCGAAAATGGTGGAGAGAAGCCAGGAGGAGTTATGAGTATCCCGTAGAGTGGGAAGATGGGGAGGGATGGGAGCGCCAACTAATCAGATGGGAAAACGAGCAAACATGAAACTGGGCATCACGTAGAGGAGAAGGAAAAAGGGCTCTGGCCGCAACCGTCATTCGCATCGTAGGGCAAAAAGGAGGATATATCATCGAAATCAGAAGGCACGAAACGAGGAATGGTCTTGTTAAATTATGCGTTTTGGGAAAAAGAAGGAGGCTAAAATTCATCCGTGGAGTGAGAATAAGCCGTGGAAAAACATGGAGTGAGGGGAGGAAAGAGTCTTATTACCCGCTAAGAGAAGCCAGGAATCAAGGGTTAGAAAAAACTCCTTGCAGTAAGTACTATCGGGCGGAAAGACAGAAGGTGCCCGAGGTGCATCCGTTCTTTGGGGAGAAGGGAAGTGTCCTGGGCATAATCTCCTGGGTGCGTCATGGCGGGAGCAAAGTGTTAAAATAAAAAGAGAAATACAGCCTGATGGAGATGGGCCCAAGAAAGAGGGAATAGCGACAACTGGCAACAACAGATCTCAAAAAACAAAAGAGAAAATAAGATAGAGGGGGGGGGGGGCCCGGTCGCTATAACCTAAAGAAAAGGCGAAAAATGTCGATGTCGACTCCATCTCTCCGCGAAATACGAACAGAAAAATTTGCGGCGAATGAACAGGAAAAAAATCATAGCCGCTTCAACACAACAAAAGGAGAAAAGTCTTGAGCAAGTAGTCATAAAACGAAATGCAAGAGGGAGAAGTGAACTGCTGACGCCCTGGCAACAGTGCAATTGATCTATCCAGACTTCGGAGGACAGAAAACGCATAACCAAAGAAAAATGTGGGATCCGAGAGTTGAAAAGCCTGACAAGCGATGAATTAAGATAGGGGGGACAAACGAAGAAAACCCCAACAAACCACAAACATTCGAGGCGGGGGTTCAATCTGAGGTTGATCAGGGTCAGCAAAGACGGCTACTGTCACTTGGCGGCAAGAGAAAGGGGCGACCGTAAGTCCTATAATTACGGGAGAAAGGAGAAATAGCGTGCTGCTACGGAGGACGGGGGGTTGTTCTGGTAAAAACCAAAAAGGGAAAAATCTTATCCACTCATGGACTAAAGCTGATAGGGAAAATTGGGGAGGGAGCGAGGCTAACGCACGAAAACTGGGGGAAGGGGGGTGCAAAAGTCCCAGCGACCAAGGGGGGGAAAAGAGAACAATGTATGACAGGGGCAGAAGGAGTTGCAGCCCTCGATGCCGGAAAAAGAACAGGCGCGCGAAGAACTGGAATACACATTCTGAGCACCCGAATTGGTAGCTGAATTGAGAAGGAAGTGGATGGAGAGTGCCAGGGTTTATCCGCCAAAGGAGGCAGGTGGAAAAATCCTTATACCAAGTGCGAAGAGCGAGAAACCCGGTAAGGCAATGCCACCAGACGGAGAAAAACGAAGGAAAAGGTAGGGTACCTGCACTCGCCTGCTAGTAAGACGATGGAAACGAAAAGCACGTTCCCGAACTGTTCAGAGGATGAAGGACCTCCTGCGGAGACTACCGGCTTACAGTGAGAAGTTCGATCCAACCTCTACGACCGCTTTCCTCTAAAATCGAGGTAGCAACCAGAGGAAGGAAGTTTAGTGAGTTAAAGGACCCGAAAAGACTGTAATCATTCCCGGACGAACAGAAGAACTAATGCCGAGAACTGCTGAAGAATGGCCCTCACAATCAGCCGGGCAACGGGAGCAGAAATACATACAAGAACGCACTTACTCACCTTTTTGGGAGGAGAAGGAATCGAGGCGATTGACACGCTCCGGAGTTCATCTAGCCGAGACTGAAGTGAAAAACAGTTACCGAGAAGACAAGGGGGGCACCTAAATAGTGAAATAACGCATAAGGGGGAAAAAACCGGGTGGGAAAAAGTAGCTGAAGGAGCATAACACAAAAAGACCGTACATAAGAAGGGATCCAAAAACGAGAAGAAACTCTAAAGTAAACAATGTTAGGCGGAGTGATAAACAGAAGAAGGGAGTTCAGCCTAGATCGATCAAACTCAGAAAAAAAAAATTACGCCGTATTCCAGTCAATTTGCAGCACATCTGCAAATTGGAGTGTAGTAAACTTCAGCACGAAAGGGGGGGAGGAGGACCACACGATGAGGCTGTGGCGCACTGAGACACCCTAGGACATGCAAGCTGCAAGCAATGGTGGGGGAGTGAGCCCACGCTTGGGGGGACAAGTCAGGGTGGATCTTGTGGAGATGGGCACCAAAACCAACACCCCCAACCCAAACCAAACAAGCCACCCAACAAACACCCCCACACCACACCCCAAAACAACCCAAAAAAAAAAACCAGCCGGGTGGTCCGTTCTCGCAAAAAGCTCATTTGAAAATGGGACTCGGTAACGGAATCAACATTCAACTCTATGGTTAAACAAACCAGTCAATGAGATAACTAGAGATCACGAGAATCTCTGCCGGGTAACTAAAAGACGAGGACCAAATCCTTTAGACGAACGGGACGAGTTGGGCGGAAAGTTCGTTACCGCCGCTAAGAAAAAGGGCACACGGCGACGCTCATGACGAAGGGTGGTGAAATATAAAGGGGCCAAATGCTACTGCTAAATTGTCTGAATAATCCAGAATCAAAAGGATAGTGCGACACCGGCATGCAAGCAGCCTTGAGAGAAGCACTTTACAACTGCACTTCGAATCTAGTAAAAAAAGGGGAAGGGGGGGGAAAATATGATATATAGAAGTATTCCGTCCACAGAGGAGAGCGCGAGAGACGGTTTACGAAATATGCACTGCCAAGAGGCAAAAAAGGAAGAGGGATTGCAGCAGATGGCTTTCAAGGAAGTTGCGCAACAAAGTCTTTCTGCACGGCAGGGACTTAGGCCGACTCACTGTCAAGAAAACATAGTAACCGCGTCCTTGATCGGTTATCCGAAGGTAGTCCACAAAAAACCTGGTCGGAGGAGGGATGTTAAAAACTAGGAAGCGAAAATGCCAAGTTCCGTAGGGTGACGGCAGGTACGCGAAAACCAGGGAGGGGGAACCAGGAAGAACGTATCTAATGAGTAACATACCGGGGAAAGGGGGGGGGAAGCCATCGTACTGACCACCCAAGACCCATGAAGGGACCAAGCTTTAGTTTTGATACCCCTAAGGAATTGTGGGGGTGATAGGAAAGGGTGACTGTGCTGTGTAACGCAAAAGCCTCATCGGTGATTGAAAACTTTCCACCACTTCGTAGATTTAGGGAACTAGTCCAATGGAAAGGACAAGGGGCGGCAACTGTGAAAAAAGAAACCCATTAATTGGGTGAGATTCATCTCGGGAGTTGTAAAACAGGAATACTTGGGACAAAAACCCTACGAAGAAGGGGGTGCGGCGCTTGCACAGGGGTGTGCGAGCGGAAAATCGATGGTCCCGCCTTAAAAGGCGGTGGGGACATATGACTCGTGCTTGAGGGAACAACAGTACCACATATTATCCTACGTGAAAGGAGTGCCAGAAGTTCTGCGAGTGAGGGTGTTCCATCGGGAGTCCAAACAAAAATACTACATTCAAGAGGAGCAGGGAGCAGGTTGGAATTCACAGGAGAAGGACCCAAGAGCCCAACGAGGTTGGGGGGGTGCTTAATGTCGGGTAGGGAAGAAACGGTGTGGAGGAATTCTTGGTGAAAGGGGCAACTGGGCTCTCAAATCTCTTACGAGGGCTTCAAGGAAAGGATCTCGGTAAGACACTACTGACGGGGGAGTTCGCAAGGGCTTCAAAAGAAATAGACGTTCCGGTTCAAGAAATTAGAAGAGGGGGGGAAATTCTAGCGTTGGAATTTATCAAGGAAGGGGAAAGATAGGCAAGCCCGAGAGAAGCATTCAGACTGGAAAAGTTGGCCGGCTGGCACCGCTGGCTCAAGATAAAAAAGAATTCAAGAATCTGGATGGAAGAGGAAAATCTCGAATGGGGGGACTGGGGATGAGTGCCCACGAGGTCGAACTGGGGGGGGGTCTACCGGATGACAAACCGTGAACTGAAAAAGTTGGCGCATGAACACGCACTCACAGACATTGAACGATTAAAAGCAGAAATAATAAGGGCCGGAGCAAAGGGTTAAAAAATAACGCTTCGACTCGAAAACAGGCTGGGGGCGTCCAGATCGAGATTAACACTTCAAAGAAGGGCACAAACTTGACCTTGAAAAACTACTGTAGGAGAGGTAGTGGTTCCACGACAAATGGACGAGTTGGGAGCGCGGAGGCCACATTGGGAGGAAAAGGAAGGAGAGGGGTCTTGAACGTGGAAGAGGGGGAGGAAGGGAAAAGGGTCAAAAAAAAAAAACGACGACTACTTCCATTCCGAAAAGAGAGGCCTCCGGACGGTATCGGATAGAAATGCAGCGGGCAGGCAAAAAGTAAGTTTCTCAGGGAGGGACTTGCGAGGTCTGAAGGCGAAAAGCGTAATGAAAAGCCCGGCATTGGAGGGGAGGTATTTGGGGGGGGATTAAAGCTGGGGGCAGAAAGGAAATCAAGGACGGCAAAGAGAAGACGTCACAAAAAGATCGGGGGGCGAATGCGGTTACTCGAGAGGTACCGGAAGATCAATGGAAGGGGAGAAGTCGGTTTGAAGTCCGATTGTAGGAGCGTGTTCTTACTACCGATGGGGGAAAAAAATCAGAATACTAAAGCAGGGTGGATCTTGTAGCTGAGAAAAGTGGCGTGAAACTCCAACGTGGGGTGCTATGTATCTGACATATGTCGAAAGCAAAAGAAGAGCCCCGAAACTGACTGATGTTCGGGAGGGGCCCACAAGAGTTATAAGCGAACAGGGCAACAAACGCTCTCTCTAAGAAAACATCAAAGGGGGAGGGAGGAAATGGTTGGGGTAAACGGGAAAAAAGAGATTCCACCGGTACCATCAACATGGCGCGGATTTCGCAGGTCGAGAAAATTGTAAGTTTGGGGAGAGCCAGAAAGATAAACTGCAGGAGAACCACGTTGCTTGAGATATTCAAAAGACAACAAGCAAGGGCAAAAAAATCGCACCGAGGAGTATTAAAGCTGCAGAAAGAGGCTCAAGGGTCGGTAGTCAAAAAAAAAGATCCGAAGTTACTTTTCATTCACGTACCACGCCAGTGAGACATGCGCTGGTACAAGGTCCTGTATAGTAAGGAAAACGCGGAAAAAGGTGTGGAAATCCGATTTTCAAAGGTACCCCTATTAAGGTATAGGAATGAAGTTTCAAGAAAAACGAAACAGCAAAACCATTCGCGAGGGGAACCGTCAAGCCGTGGAAAAACTTGCAGAGGAAAAAAAAATAAATGCGAAAGGGAACGGTGGGATGAAAAGTGAAAAAGGAGACCGATGATCTTTAGACAGAGGGAGAGACGTTCATAAAGAGCTCGGTCGGGGGAGATGGACCATCGGTACGTACATGTTCTGGGGAATCAGAGTCATGACGACCCAGTAGAAGTAAAAAAAAAAATGGGGGGCGCGAGATTACCAAAAAAGGAACGTAGCACAGTTGGGTGGGGGGGGGATCCCCGGACAATCGGAACTCCCCTTAAAGACAGGGTGCTTCCAATGTATGAGGAACGGTTTCGAAGGACAATTGCAACAGAATGCACCATCCTTCAGAACGGAACTGTAAGCTACACATTGAGTACAATCGTCTACTGTATATCGGCAGGGTGTTTAGTGTAAAGTGGTGGGAGGGCTCAACTAACAAGATTCAGGGAAGAATTCACGGTTTCGGGCAAGGTAAAATTTCAGGTTAAAAGACTGTGAAATATACTGTTCCCACGCCCTTTGCAGAACCTTCGCAGCTGCTAAGCGGAACGAAGCCAAATGTTGATCCTCCCTATCAACTAGCTGCATCGGATGGCGGTTCTTACGTGTCGCAAGAGTACTGTCGGCCAAGACACAATTAAAGGGCTACAGCGGCGGGTCCTAGGTGGGGTAATCTGCTTCACGGTATGGGTGCGACGTCTAATAGGACTATAGGAATGAGGCAGAGATAACTGAATAAAATGAGTAGCTTGGGGGAGATGGAGTTAAAGGCGGCTGTCCCTTTGGAGTCGCGGAATCGGTCCGCCTTGACGGATCATGCTCGCCAGATTCCGTTCGCGGGAAATGGTGCTTCCGGGCGGACATTAAAGAGAGGCTCATAGTCGCCTCTAGGATGTACGCGGTAGGAGGTGCGACATCGATACAGTTGGTTCGGAAAAATGATCGAGGCATTAAGTGACTTCTTCGCCCGGTCAGACTGACACACTGTCCTTTGGCACACAAGGGGCGACATTGGATGTCAGGGAGTCGCTCGTTTGCTAGGCTTTGGTTCTCGCAGGATAGCGGCTCGGTTGACCCAAGCTAACCTCAAAGCACGACGGCAGGATAGACGTTTCCGCTTTGCCGCAATCTCCCCGTTACCGAGGACGAGCAGCAAACCAGGAACCGGGGGGTGTATGGGGTGGGCGAGACGCGTTATCGAAAAGACAACGCAATGAAGGAAGTTTTGTACTGTAAAACTGAGCTGTCAAGACGGGGTATGGGAAAAGGACAGATACCGGAAAGCTTTGCACAGGGGGAGAATTGACGACATCCCTATAGGGTGGTAACCTTTGGGGGGAAAAGCAATCAAATCGGGGAAAAAATACTAAGCCACTGACTTCTAAACGCAGGAACACGAAACGGGAAAAGGAATTTGTAACGACAGTCTGGGCAATCAACACAGGTCAATCAACATTAAACAAGGATCGGGGAGGAGAAAAATCCGCAGGGCGGTCCGAGCCAACGACGCCAAAAAAAAGCCATTCCCGCATCAAATTATGACGACTCGTGAGCAAGAACATGGGGGGCAGCACATCGTAGCAGTTTGGCGAGGGGGTTGGTAAGGGAAACCTACAAGCAACGAGGGGGGGGAAACGCTTCAACAAGAAAAGATGAGGCTGAATCAAGTCAAGAGCAAAGGGAAAGTTCAACGAGCGGATCACAATCAACAGTGATGGGGGTTGGGGGACGAAACTAACTTTGGGGGTTGACGTTCATGATGTCGCTTGCAGAAGGGGAGGAAGAAAAGAAATAGGGGATTAATCCGTTCTCTATTGCTGCCTGTGGAATCACTCACCTAGGGGGCCGAGGCTTCCGGAACATTCACTCGGGCGCGACAGCTGTAGAAAGAGAGGCTGATCAAGTGAAAACTCAGGCATCACTACAAAGGAGGCCGGGGTGGCAGACTTCTGACGATAACAAACTCGGATAATCCAGAATGTTTGGTGCTGAAAGGGAAGTGCTTCCGTGGCCGCTGGAAGGCCTCACGGCAAAGTGCGAAGTACGAGGGGGAGGCCAACTTGAGCCAAATGCTCATAGTCAAAAAGCGGAATTCCTGTTTGAAAGAATAGAGTGGCAATGCATTAGCGCGAATGGCAGCAGCTCGTGCTACGAAAGCGGGGTTGTACGGCATAACATACTTCGAGAGACTCGAGCAACAACAACCGTATTCAAAGGATAGATCTCGAAGTGCAGGGTTGGAGAAACAGGAATAAAACCTTTGAAGGACTTGATGACCTGGTTTCGAAAGAAATCACGGAGGGGGACCGGTCCGTCTGAAGAGGAACACGCATAAGTATTCAAATGGGAGGGAAAAAGAGGGGACAGCAACGAGTCCTCGTGAAGTGAGGACTGAGGGAACGCTTCAATGACACGAAATCCAGACAACTAAAGCTAGGAAGGAGAAAACTGGAGTGTCAGGTGAAAGGGACCACCCGGAACCGACTTTTTCGAGGGATGATATGGATTTGGTTTTTCGGATCAGAAGAGGAAAAGGTGTATCCTCAATGTGCATAACAAGAACCGGTAATTAGCGCAGGGTAAAAGCCCAAAACGCCACCTATGGGCAGTGATGGACAAAAAGCACAGTCGAGCGATCATCACAAAGGGGGTAGACAGAGGGGAGGGAAGCATATCAACGGAATGCACCAAGCGTAAGTGGAGGAACAGACCACTCATCGTTTGGCTGGGGGAGGGGATGCCCGTGCTTTTGTTACCGAAGTCGGCAAGCAACAGCTCACGGTTATTGTGAATACTTACCGAGGGCTGAAGGTGTACGTAAACAGTCGCCCACATGCGAGGTGCTGCCGGGGTCGTGAAGCCACGGCCAGGAATGGTTGGGGATAGGGGGGGAATCGTATCGCTTGGGGAACGCATGCTTCTGTGCGAAAAGTCAGGGAAGGGGGGGAAGGTCACGGGGTAAAGTTTTCCTGTTGCGATCTAGGGACGGTGTCGAGGGGGAATACATGTACCAAGAAGCGTTTCGACGGTTCACTGCAACTTGAATTGGGGGAAAAAAGTGGAACAACTATCGTCCGATCGTCTTAAAATATTTCCGGTAAAGAAGTGCTGCGCTTGCGGTCTAGGTCCCTGTGCCAGCGAAGGTAGTCACGTGGAGGAAGCAGGGGGGACGGGGTGACTTATCTCCTCGATCGAAGGACCCCCAGAGGTGAGTTCGGTCTCTGTAGTTCGAGGGACACGTTGAATTGATTGTGAGGGCTCACGTCTGAGAACAAGCATTCATCAGGGGGGAGACCGGAGGGGAACCGCGAATCCCAGAAGGGTTGAATGTCGGTAAATATGAAGGACTTGGGAACAAGGGTCAATACAATAAAGAAGAAGGAACGGCGGGGAGTACTGAGGAGCAGGGAAAGAAAATCCGGACATCGCCTAAACATCAGAGACACTGAAAGAGTTCCGACCGAGGGGACCGACTCGCTTTAAGCCTATGACATGAAAGCAGGCTCGTGCTAACAAGTTAAATTCGTCGGGAAAGAGGGGATGGCACTTGGCACCGGTGAAAAACCGGGGGGGGGCACGAACAAATAAAGAAAGGTGGTCTAAGTGGCATGCAAGGACCGAAAAAGTGCAAGGGGACGCAACTGTGTGTCGCAGGACCTTCACTCAAAAGAAAAAGGGACGATATAAAGCTTGAGGGAACGCACCGGGCAATGAGGGATAGAAAGAATTCCAAGAATTGGCAGTGGAAAAAGGAGTAGGGCGCAGGAAAAAAGTCAAACAGGTCATAACAAGTGCCTTGGAAAGGTAGAAAGGGGGAAGATAGAGGGGGACTTGGTACCTAAATCAGGGCCTGGGGAAGGGAAAAGCGCAAAGAAAAGTCAGGCAACACGACGATATTAAAAATGAGGACGACTTGACGCGAGTGAATTGCGTACATAATGTCGGCAACTCCGAAGCCGAAAATGCCCGAAACCGAGCTAAATCCGGAAATCCGGGAAACATACCTGAAGGGAGCAACCTGGTGTAATAACTGGAGAAAGTCTGTTGCTGGGCAAAGGCTATCACGCTGTAGAGACGATAGAACCGAAATTGTCTTTTGGACTGTAAGGATTTGGAGGACAACGTAGAAGCTCAATCGCGGTTGGAAGGAGGAAGGGTCGCGCTGGGCCAAAAAGGAGTCGTGGCTACTAAGCCGGTCCCTTAATAGATAGTGTAAAAAATCAATTGAAGTGCTCTATTGTCTTAAGGGACCATTAAGCATAGTTGCAATCGCTTCTTGACGAGTGGACTCCTATCTCCTCTGTGGTGTATATCGTTTTTTTTGATCTTGCGCAGAGGTCATGGGGAGATCTACAGACGTACCAGCCCTCAACGTGGGTATAGGGGGGACGGGGTCTCATTGTGGGGCTAATATCCCACAAGTTGTACACGCGAACTCCAGAGACCGGAGGTGTAGATGGTCCACAACAGATTGAGGAAAACGGGGTACACCTCT
>Ga0179593_1429405_pt1 | contig 11369 bp, 12 predicted proteins | sample CZODoug2_1_08_16_FD_185931 | JGI IMG/M metagenome (GOLD analysis project Ga0179593, IMG submission 185931) | Vadose zone soil fungal communities from Angelo Coast Range Reserve, California, USA - CZODoug2_1_08_16fungal (PacBio error correction) | ecosystem: Environmental > Terrestrial > Soil >...
AAGAAGGAAATGATCATACTCCGCGGAAGGGCGGACTCGCAGATGATCCAGGGAAGGGGGAGGGAGGGATTCGTTCCGACTATTACAGGGAGAGGAAAAAGCGGGCGAAGCTTTTTGAAAATGCGCCGGGTCGAAGGAGGGGGAAGAGGGCCCCGAGCTCTCACTCAGAAGAGAACGAAGTCAAAAACGAGGCCTGGAATACAGTCTGGCGAACCTAGGTTCGCAAACTTGCCAAAGCGCAAAACACAACGCAAAACTTCCTGCGAAAAAACAACAATCGCCTAATTGGCAGGACACTGAGACCTCAAGCACAGTCACCTCCCATAATCAGGGGATAGAGACAAGAGAAGGGTGAGGGGTTCCCTGCGGAATCGTAACCAAGAAAAACACAACCCGCTCCCGATCGAAGGAGGATAGTCCAAGTAGAAGTTTTAAAAGCCCATCTATAAAAGATGTGTGGAGAACACACCGACAGGGGGTTCGATACTTACGGGGGGGTCTCAACGATCTCAGCTGGAATGAGAATGTTGTCTTGACGTTAAGTCTTTCTTCATAAAATAAAGCCGCTACATTACAGGGGCAGTAGTGGAGGAAGAATCTGAACCAAGCATGATGACGTTGGATAACAAGAGGTGGAAAGGGGTCTCGTGGCTCTTTCTAACTGCTGGATTAAGCATTACATGGATCAAATGAAATCAAGGGGGGAGGCCGGCAATCGCTCGCCTTGTAAGAAGTGGGTCGGAACCTTCAACACCGGACTTGCAAATCACAAAAATAAGACAAGATTTTGCACGCAAATAGGGCAATGTCGACTACTTTTGGTAAAAAGTCTTGTTCGGAGGCTTTTCGGGGGGGAAGAATCTCCCCATCGCTGGAAGGGTCGCGCAAGGTGGCGAAACTACTCGGGACAAACCAACCCTACTGGCAAGCACTCTGATTTTCTAGGGGGGGGCCGTGCCGAACCATCCGATAAAGTCCTGAAGCCGACGGCACATTTAATGGGAAGAAACGTGGTTCGGTACGAGAAAACAAGGCTGAATTTCAATTGTTCGACGTGCCGGATCCTTCTAGAAAAAAGGGGCTGGGGTGGACTACGCAAATTCCGGACGGCAAAGGAAAAGGGGAGAGCCCCATTTCCAAAAGGGTGAAAGCACTTCAACTGTCATTTCTAATCGGCAGACGGTGCGGATGGAGAAAGTTAATAGAGAAACTCAGAAGTAATCCGGGAAGGCACGTCGAACGCACAGCGGCGCGTCGGTCGCCTACTAGGGAAAGCACTGCGAAAAACCACCCTGCGGCTCCTTGAAGAAAGGTGGTCGGAATGCAGCATGCCCCGCACAACTTTGGGGGTCGGGGCCCTTTCGGCGGAACTCCTAATAAGCAAGACTATTCATCAAGGGGAAGACTGAAAGGTTCGAGCCTAGAGAAAAGTCACAACCGCAAAGGTCTGAGAGCGGCGGGACTCCAAAGATCAGAACTCAATCAATTCCGTGGTTGTGATGGTCAATATTAGACTGCCACCTTGGAGGAAGGGGGCCGGCTGACACCGGCCAAACGTCGTGGAAATGGTATGAAACTCCCGGTATGACGGAAAAGATGTTTGGATAGCCGGTAAAGAAAGCGAAAACATGATGTTGGGGTGTGTCCGGGGACCGTCTTTCAAGGGGAAAGAAGGGGTGGGCTAATAAGAAAGATTAAAAAGATCCACGCAAGAGATTCGAGCGAGGGCGGCTGAGCAAAGGGACGCCCGAAGGCGCTGCAAGGGGGACGAAGAGGGTTTGCTCCGGCGCCCCTGAAAGAGGGAATGGAAGCGCTGGGCAAAGGGAAAAGGTGTGGATGGAGCCGGAGTAAAAAGTGGGAAACGTTTGATCGTGGTAGCGGCGGCGGGCTGCGGAAACAACGACAAAAGAATCTCGTCTCAAGGGGAAATTAGGCGGAACCTTGTCCGAGCCGGCAGCGGAGGAAAAAAAAAAAAAAAAAAGAAAAAAAAAAAAACAAACACAACAAGAAAAAGAAAGCACCAACGGCCAGAACGACCCTCACTCTAGGTTCCAGCGCCCATCATGGTCTCGACGGCGCCGGCGGCCACAATCCGAGCCGAGAACGGCAGAAAAAGGCCTGTGTAATTCCACAGGGAAACCGCCCGTCAAAAAAAAAGAGGCTGCAATTGCTGCCAGCGTAGATCCCACAGGCCGTCGACGCTTCCTTGAAATGCCGTTGAAAACCGCAAAATCTGGTTGGAGGACTCTCACGGCTATCCAAAATAAAATTTAGGGAAAAACGGTGTCCGGAGTCCTACTGTACTTTTGCGTAGACGTGATGGCCAGGGCGAACAATGACGACAAAGCGTGTGAAAAAGAGTCATTGAAGAACAACCCAGACCGGCGGTGATGAGGGGGTATGGGTCAGGGGGGGAGCCGACGTAAGAATCGAGACCCGGGTGACGGTGTGTTGAAATAGATCTTCTAGTTAGGGACAAAGACTTTGCTGCCGTCTCCGTGCAGGGTGCGGAAACGGCGATCACCTACAGCACAGTCGGGGGAAAATGGATTGACGAATAAGAGAAACGGTTGTTCTTGCCCTTGCGTGCTTGAACTTCAGTCGGCGACACGCGAACGGGTGATAGGAAAAAGCCTCAAGCGGCGGTAGTGCTCTTGATAATCAAAAACAGCTGCGTTATGCGCTTGCCCGCCAGGACCGGAAACGGAAACATGAAAGGGGGAGGATACCGGGTGAAACGGGGAAAAAGGTGCCCTGGATCAATTGTAGTCCAGCATTCATCGCCGACCATATTTTAACCGGGGACCCGGGGACGTCATCGGAGAAAAAGGGATGGGGACCTCGTAGCCGCTGTCACGTCCCGAACAATGGTCTTCAAAAAGTCGATCAATTCATTAATTCCGAACTGCGGGCGGGGTTCGGTGCGGCTATAAAAAGTCACATCGGCTGACGAACAAAAATCGTGTGTCGGAAGACGTAGTGTCCCTTTTATTTAGGTCATGTTCTTAAAGAGGAGGGAAGTCCGGGGGCCGAGCCCGGCTCCGAAAGCGGGCACCACCTACGAAAAAACATGCGAATTTCGAGTTGAGTTCTTCTTTCGTTGCCGGGATGTGTAATGACGGAAGAACCCATGCGCCCTACGGCACTTAGAAGGGGAGAAATCTGGTGGGAAGACGTTTACGATGCCGCTGAACCGAACCCAGACCGGTGCCGACATAATTCGCTCCAGTGCGACACGCAACACCTAGTGTATGAGACAATATCGAGGGAGATGAAAACCCCCCCCCCCCCACCAAACCCACCACCCCCCAAACCACACCCCACAAAATTAAAACTGCCTGCTTGTAACTCCCTGAAAACCGCAACTTAAAGACAAAGCCACTTGCTAAAAGCATCCAGACATGTGAGCGAATTAGATTGAAAACGATGAAATGAGGGGTGGGAAAGGAAAAAGGAAGACCACAATCTCGTGAAGAGATGGTCATGGGATGGGTCGGATATAGAAAGGGTGGTATAGTTGTGGATGGGTTACAGCGATACGTAGGCCCTGTCCTAAAAGCGGATCGCGGGGTCCAAGACCGGATTGGAAAGAGGTATGGGGTCATCAAAAAAAAACCCCTACCAAAGCCCCCCCTAGGCGACTTGCTGTTGTTTTGGGGCACGGTTGCGATTGAATTGCGCAGTTTGTGAAATTTTTAAGTTCAAAACCGGAATTCCCTCTCCAGGCTGCGGGAAGTTACGTGGCGTTCCGGTCGGAGGAAACGACTGGAGCAAAGCTCAAAGGGGGAATGCAGGCAATTGAAACAAACTTGGTCGCCGCTTCGTCTCTGTAATGTCGGGTAGGCCGATCACGATCACCTCATGCACCCGGGTGCTAGATCGGCTGCTAAACTGATAGACGTTAAGGAGGAGGGAAGCAGCCTAGCTCCAACAACCAGAGGAGGGGAAAGTCAATAACATGACATTCCGTAGGCTTCAACGTCTATCACAGATGATCGAGCAAGGCGATCTTGAACAGCGGCGGGGCTGGTGAACGTCATCGGGATACTAAGAGTACCGCGGCGAGGAGAAATTTTTTTCCGCATCAGGCGCCGGAGCCGGTTCACGCTGGCGAGCTCAGAGGGTCAGTGCAGCAAGCTCGGAAAAGCAACAAATTAAAGCAGCTGGGATTCGGGGGAGTTGCGCGGTCGGAAAACTTTCTACACCTAACTACGCAATCGCAACCGTAGGCGCCGCCCAAACAAAAAACAGGCGTCCTACGGGGGGGAAAGGTCGTTTGGGGGCTGGGAGAGATCAATACTTTTCATCACATGGCGGAAGGCGAGCGATCCGGGTGTAGGTTTTACGGCCTAACGATAGTAAACCCTCACCCAAAAACCGACCTAGTAGGGGAAGAAAGAAGGAAAGGAAAAGTTTAAAAAAGGGGCCAGGAAGTAAACCCTAGATGTGTGTAGCACAACCTAACAGGTGTCGAGAGTACTCCAATCTAATTTCGCTACAGGAGGATGGAATTAAGGAAAAAGTTTCTTTCGTGACTACGTTGGGACGGCCTACATGACAACTAACCAGCCTCGACTCGGCAGAAAATTGCAAGGGACGTCCTCTCCAAAGATTATACCCTTGTGGAGGAATCCTGACCATCCTTTTTGGGGGTCGAAGGCCAGGAATATGGCGGCCCAAGCTGGATTCGGGTCAAGCCGTAGCCCTAAGAGACTGCAGATGGGGGGGGAGGACGGACGTTCCCGCGGCTTCAGCAGGTCTGCCCCGTCATGCCTACATCTCACCGTCACAACTCAAAACGAGCTTTTGGAGCAGCCATGTTTTACCGTGTGCAATGCTTTCGGAGCCGGCTCGGGCGCCGACCGCATGTCTGAACAATATCTAGAGAATCGACCATACGAAAAGAATACGCTGGCGCCCACGTAAACTGATCTTGCTGGTCCGGATGAGACCAAACCGATCGCCAAGAAAATGCCTGATCTCCTTCATCCTGATCGAAGAGGAAAACAGGGAACAACGTGCGGCCGTACCAAAGGCGGCCTACTCGACGAGTTTCTTCAGGAACCAGGGTGGCGGTTGAATCTTCTTAGGCTGACGCGCAAAGTCCTTCCGCACAGCGCACCGGCAGCGACGCGTTTCATCTTCGCAAGCATGGAAAGTTGGTCAATCCCCCGGGGCGGCCAAGCCGGTGCTGAGGATCAGTTAAAACGTCTAGATCGGATAGGAAGGCCGCTCGGTAACCCCTCTCGCCGAACAAGGGCAATCACAGAAACGGTGCAGAGGGCAAAAACAACCAGCGTCAACCTTTTCAAGAGGGACATCGCCACCGAACTGTGGATGGAGTTGAGCTGTGCAACGGCACCCATTGGAGACGAGCAGCAACGAAAAAGAGGTATTTCGCGCAGATCGCTCCGAGCTATTTCAACAACCGAAGGTCTGATCGCGGCGCACGGATATAAGAAAACTCACCAATCCTTGCTGGGTGTGATTTCACAGACGCGGCCACCCTCAGCAGAGGGCTTGACGACGGCCATCAAAGTCCTTGGCCACGGTTCACAGCAAGCCCGGCATGACGAAAGATTGTGGTTGAATGAGAGTAAGAAAAATGGGGGTGTTGTCTTCCTTTAGAAGAAACGCCTGGGGGGGCTCGCCTATGAATCACAGAAAGAAATTGCGGAGGAGAAGGGCGGCTGGAGCAAAATCTGTGGGCCCGCCATTCTTGCTGCGGGGAGGAGGCCGAAGCGGTGTTTGAAAAGGACCGTCTACAATTACTTTATCCGGGCAAGGTGGAGCCGTGGATGGCTACGTGGTGCGCGTTTCTTGAGTGCTGCGGGAAAAAAAGGCAGCGCATAATTCTCTGCAACCCCACACTATGAGATTTGCGGGCCTGGGGGTTCGGGCCGAGCCGCCGAACCGCTCCACGAAAAGGGGGAGAAGCAACCAGCGACTTAGCCTGCACTATCTCCGGCGTCCCCCGCGCCAAAAACCGCCGTCGTCCGCCTACGAATCCCGATAAGCGTGGCGACTTGCTCCACAAGCGTGCAGACCGCACGGAAATTTCGGGGGGCGTTGATCGAATCGATGATTAGGCCGTCGACGCTTTCCTATAGCCGTTGCTACGACATCAATCCAGGTTCTGGTACTCCGGCTACAACTTTCGGGGGCTTGGGGGCGCCAGGCAAAGGAAGTCCGACTTCCTTCAAACGTGGCAGGCCGGATCAAGCCCGGCCATGAAAGCGTTGGCCGAGGTCAGGGGGAAATCACAACACCATCAGGTTGGAGAGATGTAGCCTCCATATCTTACTTGCGGTTGGTGGGAAATAGCTCGGCGTCTGCGCGGGCAGACGATCCGTTCTGAACGTCGGGCCGGGTAGGGTGCCCAACAAACGGGCGATCAATCATCCACAGTTCGTGGTCTATGGATTTCAAACCCGGATCACAACCTAAGGGGGGGTCGGCCTCGTGCCTGGGGGTCGGGCTCTAATAGTCTACGCTTCCTCGACTGATCGGAGGGGCCTTTTCTCGTAAAGGGGAACGATCCTCAAAAACCGAGCCTCGGCGAACTGGCCCTAATTCCTTGATGCAAAATCCGTGAAAAAAGGGAGCGGCGATGGGACTGGATCTCGCGAGAATTTTGACTAGTTCCAAGCCCTTGTTTTCAAACGGCCGACCAGATTGGGACCGGCACCGACTACCTGGGGAAACTGCCGCCGTCGTGGTACTTTTATTCCTACCTTTCTTTGGTCTTCGATCGGATGAAGGAGATGAACCAACGGTCTTGCGGGGGGTCGGTGTAAAGAAACGAGAAGGGCGTGCTGGCAGGGTCCGTTCTCTGTGTTTAACGACGTAGGTCGAACTGGCGCTCGGAATTGTCTTCCCGATGCAGCCCAGAGCCCTGAAAGATAAAACGAAATCCTTGACACCCTTAGCGATTGGCAATAGGGGCTTCTAAGTTGCTCGTAAGAGGTGATAGCCGACTCGCACACGCAAGAGCGGAGACGTCCTTCTATCCTGCAGGTCCTCGTGGAAAAGATTTAATCTACCGAACTCCAGCCGGTGCGCCGGGATCACCGTGCAAAAGCACCAACCTTCAGGGGGATATCGTCATTCTCTGCGTGGAGAGATGACGGGCCCTCCTGCCGTTCTCTGACTGGTTGGCCTACTTCGTAAGTCGTGCGAAGCAGGAGTCCGCGTGATCTTCGAATTAGATTGGAACACTTATCGAAATGGAAGGGGGCTAAGCACTCGGTTGGGAAAAAAGAGGTTTAACCGGATTTCCGACTTCGAATCGGTGGAGAGTGTGGTGAGTGGTAACAATATCGGTGGGCCTTTCCAAACGATCGCATGCGAGAAGAATCTCCCTAGGGGGGGGAGTTAAACTTCATGGGCCGGAAGTCACAACGACCTCACTCGGCCTTGCGTGTTTTGGGCGGCGCAGACGGTAGATTCTGTTGCGCCAGTCGTGTGGGAAAGTTTGGGAATGGGAAAGGGGGGGGTTGCTCAGTCGAAAATTCCGGCCTGCGGAATTTCGTGCTTGCCATCAGCGAGGACGACTTGAAAACCAGCGTAACATGCCAGGACCGTTTGCGCCCTCGCCGCGGTAAGAGGGGTGCCCATCCACTCGCCTCATGCCCGCCGGATGTGCATAATCGCTGCCGATCATCTTGAACGTTGAAGCCCGATGAGCAACGAGCTAAACGGAGTGAGAGATCAAGAAGACCTGATCATACGTGTCCATTCCGCTGCGCAGGATCATAGAAACATCCGGCGGTGCATGTGTATCTTGACGGCGCCGAGAACCGAGGCGGATGCGTGCTACATAAACTCACGCGGCCCCATTCACGCTGGAAAGTCGGCTTCCGCTCGGCAAGCACGACACGAAAAAGTCCCGCATGCTGATTCGTCGGGGAGTGTGCGAACCTCGTCGCAAGGTCCGCAAGAAAGAGTCGCAACCGGACCGTCTCGAGCCTCCCAACAAGTCGCTGCGGGAGGTAGTGTTGGGCTGCGCACTACAAGTGTTACCTCTCCCAGGGGGGAGTCGGATCGCAAGATATCAGCAGCCTAACGCCTAACCCCAACCTCAGAAAAGAGAATATCGACGACTTGACAGGGTTTAAAAGGACACATCTCTTACCTAGATTGGGTGGAGAGGAGAACAACTCCAAGTGTAAGGGCAAATCTTAAAAGAAATCGGGAGCTCCTCTAAATGGCGTGTCGGACGAGGGCGGGCCTTCTTCATGAAACGTACCACCCAAAGTGCAGGGGTCCGAACCAGGGGTGTGGGCGACAGGAAACATAATGTTTGGGTTTTTCTCGCACTGAGCGCGAAGGGAAATGGGAGGACCGTGGGAGTCGGGGGAGTTACATATCCAGTAAAAAGGCAATGTCGCACGGACGCCGCTCTTTCTTTCTCGGTCGGACCCGTCATCTACACCTTCGGGACAAAGAACACAGAGAAGCAATATTTCGCCGATCGACCTGGGTTTGTCGGGCAAGAGGCTCCTCTCGCCTGAGGGGTAATACAAGGCGATTTCGCCACTACGGTCGTCACTAAAGACGACCCTGAGTTAAGCAGCACGCAAGTATCGCTGGTCTCTGCCCAGGACCCGCCCAAGAAGTAGGCCAGACGCTTAGAAGGTCGGAACCATAAGCCAGTCATCACGGGCGGCCGATCCAGATAGAACGTCGTCTAGCGAAGTGGTTATGACTCCATGCCTTCAAACTTCGCGAGGAAAAGGGCTGGACCGAAATTCCTGATCAAAAAGAGCGCACCGCATCGCGCGGCACGCCGGGACAGAATGTCTGCATCCGGCGGCAAAGGCCGTTGGACTTGAGGATCAAAAGTCGATACCCAGATCGAGATCGATTGGGCGCGCGAGGGGGAATAAACCAGGAGCCTCGGGGGTCTCTCCTATTAGACGGCCAAGGAAAGCACCCCCCGCGAACTCGGTGCTGCAAGTCAGGGTCGGAAATCCTACAATTTGAAGTGTAATCAGGAAAGTCGTTCTAACACGACACGGGGGGGGGGGGGGGGGAAACGGCGATGGGACTGAGCCGGAAGATCGAGGCCGGGGTGAATCAAAAGGGTATCAGGATCCTCTCTAAAGCGAACAGAATCAAATCTCTTGTGTGATTTCGCACCCTCTTTGTGCCTGGCCCAACGGGCTAAAAACTGCCAGACACGTCTGGACGCAAAAGTATAGCTGATGCCCGCAAGCCGGAAAAGAATTCAGAAAAAATTGCGGGGAAGGGGTGAGGAGCAAAACGTCAGGCGAAGAAAGAGGAGAACTGTTGGGCGGCATCCAAAAAATTGTGAAAAAGAATCGGTTCGAATTTCTTTAAGCCTTGGGAGCAAGCCTCCCTCAGGGCTCAGGGAGAGGGCGGGACTTTTATCCCCCACGGGCCATGAGTTTCCGCTGCCCCGTTGGCCCGGTTTTTGGGTGCGGAGCCGGAAGCCGATTGAGAGGCGACGGGGCAAAAGGCGCGGGGCGTGGCCGTCATCGGGGACGTTGGATCGGGGGTTGAAGTTCTGCGCACGTGGGGCCTCAGTCGCGCATAATCATCGAGAAACCAATCAAAAACAGGGAGAAAAGAGAGAGAGGCGCGCTTGGTGTAGATCCGCCCAAGAAAGAAAACCAGACGCCGGGGATCAACGGTCTCGGGCAAGAAAGCGAACTGACAGCGCCTCCAAGTGGGTAGCTGCAAACCCGCCGTAGTCCGAGATAACAGCAGAAAATGTTAGCGAGTGCTACACAGGCGTGGGGGTCATCTCTTCTTGGGAAGAGAAATAGTAGGAGGACCAACATGCCGTCGACGTGGGTTCCCCTTGGTCATCGGACCAGGTTTCTTCTCTGACCAAAATTCAACGTCCTTTGGGCATCCATCCCTACTAATTGGGACGTCAGAGGGGAAACACGCCATGACGAAGAGTGGGCGCGGCAGCCAACACAAAGCCTGTGGTGATGACTTATCTCGTTGGAGCAAGGGGGACAAGTCGGAACCCGGGAAGGGGGGGGAATAGGCCGCGATGGGGTAAATCGTTATGCCGTGGACCCTTGTATGGTGCCGCGAAAGGCCGGCAAATCCAAAAATCGGTTGGTGATGAGGGAGTCCAAAAGTTAGGAAGCCAGTTGTGGCAGTTAATCTCGCGCGAAGGAACGCGACTGGGTGGAGGCGCCTCAAACGCAGGAAGCGCGCAGTTTCGAGGGGGGGCATCTCAAAATCCGCCCAGATTGAGAAGGGGGACAGCCGACTGATCGGCGAATCCGCTCAGGGAACCCACGACGGCGAGGCGCGTAGAAATTTGGCGTACCCCACGACCGCGACAGATTGTTCAACCGGCCCAAGGTCAGCGAAGAACAAGAGCAGCGCGTGTCAATCGACAAGCAACGTGAAAAGGAACGGGCATTTCGTAAAGGAGAGGCCCGACTGCGTCGGGCGCGGGCGGGCGGCAAGACAAGAAAATGCGGGGAGGTTCTCCATTGGTCAGTTCTGATTGCAGTGACGACGGATGGTAAAAGGGCTCGATGGGACAACGATGGCCCGAGCCCGGCGCCGAAACTTGCAAACCTCGAGTGGCGATGCGCGGCCAAAAGTGCTCTTTCTGTTGAGTGCAGAAGGGTGTAGTTACGTTACCGGCCTGAACGCCTAAGAGGAAGGCTCCGCGTCCTTAGACTTCATCTGAAAGAGTAATGCTGAAAGGGGAAAAATCAAGCCTGTGCAGCATATCCTGAGGCAGTGGCTAACGCAAAACCAAGGCAGGGGGTCGCCAGAAATTGAGAGACTCAATTTCGAAGCGTCGGCTGGAGTTGGTCTCGCACTTCGTCACAAAACTTCAGGATTGGGGGGAGGGGGAGCTGAGAGCCATGAGTCCTCCTGTGATCGGTAGAGGAAAGGAGCGGAAACTGGTAGAGACCTCCCCCCGCGTGGGGAAGAGAAAAGGGTCTTTTAAATTCTCAAATACTCAGGACATCAGGGGGGGGGGGAGGGGGTTTACGAGAGAGAGTTATGTAACACTCACCGGCAGAGATTACCAGAAGTGTGAACGGAGGGAGGGCTCAGGTCAGAACCACACTCCTCCGACCATGCTGTGGTTGGGGGCGGCGCGACGGGACATTTTTGTGTTGGGGGACGGTGGACTGGGAGGGTCTAAAGTTTGTTCCGCGCAACAGACTCGGACGAAGGCTTGTGCGTGCAGGGAGCTTGCCGGCGAGGGAAAGAGGGAGCGAGTAAAGGGTGAAATAGCAGGAAAGGCCGCATTTGAGAGAATGAGCCGGGTTGCTGCGTATTCCTAACCGAGAAAAAGGGAGGGATTAGCCTATGCATCTGGGATAGACGTTTAACCGACGGGGAAAGATGAAAAATAAGGA
>Ga0179593_1484494_pt1 | contig 11369 bp, 13 predicted proteins | sample CZODoug2_1_08_16_FD_185931 | JGI IMG/M metagenome (GOLD analysis project Ga0179593, IMG submission 185931) | Vadose zone soil fungal communities from Angelo Coast Range Reserve, California, USA - CZODoug2_1_08_16fungal (PacBio error correction) | ecosystem: Environmental > Terrestrial > Soil >...
TAACTGGGGTTCTGCAAAGTTGAAATTTACGACATCAAAGTAATAATTCATAGCGGGGGGGGCTGGGAAAGGAGTTGGCAGTCGGTCCAATATAAGTATCAAGCTTGGGGCCAAGGACAGGGTAGCGAGGGGGGGGAAACTCTTCTCTTCTGCGGGGTAGCGAGCCTTGCCAAGCAATACAATCAGCTTGGGGGAAAAGAACAGGGGTCAAATCGGTGTTGTGACAACCCGGGAGCCGCTATCAGGCAAGAACAGGTTGGGGGTCACGTTTCATTAAAGATCCGGATAAGAAGAAACAACGTTTCGAACTCGGTTTCAAAAAAAAAATTGGGGGCACGGCAACCCAAAGAATCTTGCTCGGTCGAAAGCAGGAGTGGTCTCATTTCGGAAGCAGAATCGAAAAGGACGCGGAGGAAAAAAACAAGGCTTTTGCCTCCTGCTTTTCTGTGGCAAATGATGAACGACTAGCATGGGGGCTGATCAATTTTGGGAATCCAGGCTACGGACGAGCGGAAGGAAGAGAAAAAACATGAGACAACGTAGGGGCCAATGAAGCCCGTTCCTCGCAAAGCCTTAAAAATTAAGCAATGTGAAAACAGAAGGTTGGGGGGGGGGGAGGAAAGCAACGCAAGCAAGCACCTTCACGGGCCTAAATATAAAGATTGTAGGCAATCACGGGAATCAAAACAATAAAAGGGGAAGCGGAGAGGGGGGAGCGTACGGGTCGCCCAAGGAAGGACCATTCCTCCTAAGATGATTCAATCGGGATCCTATTGGGGAGAAGGCTGAAAAGGGTACTAATGCCAACCTGCAAAAGCGAAGAAAATGCAGGGGCTCACTGTCCATCGGGGGGTGGCTGGTTAATTGGACTGATCAACGAGACAAGCACCCAGGAAGGAATAGGGGCTGTTGTTACTGTCAGCAGCGCTGGGGGGAAGGAATCAATGAGGCGACGGGAAGAAACATCAGGGAGCCTCAAGTGGATTGAAGCATTAGCAGCGGAATGAATCAAGGAGGAAGTGGGCAAAAGAGCCAAAGCTGTTTCGTTACAAAACATCAACATCAATAACAGAATTATAAATGGCTAAAAAAAAACAAAAAGCAAACAACGAGGGAAAGAAGCGAAGGGACGGGGGAAAAATTGACATAGGTTTGGTGTCTACTCACCAAGAAGGAGCTAAGACAGCGTTGCGTGATACCGAGAATAGCAATGAACGGCAGGAATCGGGAGAGCGGCGAAAAAGTGGGAAAGTTCGGAGACTAAGGTGTCAGCGAGTGGAATCGTAACTAAGTAGAAGGTTGATCACAATGGAGGGGAAATAAAAAAGGCGGGGAGTGGCCATGGTTACCAGGAGCCATTGAGACCGAAAGAGGGTAATCAAGTCATGTGCTTTGAGCCGTGAAGCCAAGGAATACGAATTGCGGGAGGAAGAAAGAACTGAAGGGAAAGAGGCAAAGAAGGGGGGACCAAGGGAGGAGCTGTCGGACAGTTAATGGAGGGGAAGAAACTCATGCCAAAAAAAAACCGCCAACTCACCCGGTTCTCTGGCCGCGGGTGAACGCAAAAAAGGGGTTGAGAAAAAGGTGGGAAAGAGAACCGCGCGGGGTCTGCCCTCTAAAGCGGCACAAAGTTGACGGCTGAGAAGACTCCCATGCGGAGAGCAGTACAGACGGGTCAAAGCCGTAGGGTGAAGGGGGACGGTGGGGAAAAAAGGGTGTTGAGCGTTCAAATTAATTTACGGTTTCAGAGAAAAAGGATAGCGAAGGCAAGGAAAGCCTACGAATCAGATTCCATTGGGCCGAAGGTGGGCCAGCTCTTATCGCTGCGGGGTCAGAAACCAGCTTTGATGTTGTCGTAGGCTATGGGTTAGGGGATAAATCTCACATATGGAGAGAGGAAGAAAAAGGGGACTAATTAGACAACGACAACAATGCCGAGAACACGAAAAACGCAGAAAAATCATTCCAAAGCAGGCATCTTCTGGAAGGGAGAGAGAATTCTAGGAAGAACATCCGCAAGGCCCTCTATGCCGGAAGTTGTCAACGGAATACGCAAAACCGAGTGGGACACCACCACAGCCACACTAAAATAAAACTTAAACAACTATAAGGTAGGATCCCCAAGTTGGAGTCCAGAAAACTTTGTGGAATCCGGTAAGCAGCAAGGATAGGAGGGGGGATAACAATATGGTTTCCACAATCTGAAGTGGGGGAAACCCGGGGGGGGGGGGGGGGGGGGGGTGGTGGGTTGGGGTGGGGGGGGGGGGGGGGGGGGGGTTGGGGGGGGGGGGGGGGGGGGGGGGGGGGTGGGGGGGGGGGGGGGGGGGGGGGGGGGGGGGGGGGGGGGGGGGGGGGGGGGGGGGGGGGGGGAGGGGGGGGGGGGGGGGGGGGGGGTGGGGGGGGGGGGGGGGGGGGGGGGGGGGGGGGGGGGGGGGGGGGGGGGGGGGGGGGGGGGGGGGGGGGGGGGGCTAGGGGGGGGGAGGGGGGGGGGGGGGGGGGGGGGGGGGGGGGGGGGGGGGGGGGGGGGGGGGGGGGGGGGGGGGGGGGGGGGGGGGGGGGAGGGGGGGGATGGTGGGGGGGGGGGGGGGGGGGGGGGGGGGGGGGGGAGGGGGGGGGGGGGGGGGGGGGGGGGGGGGGGGGGGGGGGGGGGGGGGGTGCCACACCCCCACCCAGCCAAAGCCCCCCCCCACAAAGCCCGCCACGGGAGCTCCTCAAAGTTCCTTTTGGGGTAGGGGTAGTTGCGCAGACGCAGAAGGAAAAGAAGCTAAACCGTGACCATTAGGGGCACAGTTTCAAATCTTGGAGCAGAAGCAGGGAGGCACCGGAGAAAAATTGCCCAGAAGAAGAAGCGGATCGAGGGGGTCGGGGTATCAACCCTTTTCAATTGGTCTGATATGGTGAAAAAAAACACTAAGATTTGAGGGGGCGGGAGGTATTTCGGACTCCACGAGGGATCCATACGGAGGATAGAAAGAAGAAATGTTCGCCCGCGACAGAAAACATGAATTGCGCCTTCATTCAAAAACTAACGAGACGGGGGGGACGGGGCGGGAATGATCGGGGAGGATGGTAACAAACAGGAAAATATGGCCTCGGATCCAAGAAGGCTTTGGGACGCTGCATTGTTGACTCCTAGAAGGAATTGGCAGCATTTGGTGGTTCATCACGATTTTGGGGGGGGGGGGGGGACAACAACACACAAACAAAACAAAACACCCAAAACCACCAAAAAAAAAAAAAACCCAAACCACACCGGGAGGATGCTCATGAGTCAATACTCAGCACGGGGTTAGGGGGGGACAAACTAGATCAAAGAGACGCGAGTCGAGGTGGGCCCGACGAAAAACATTATTGACGCAAAAAAGAACCGAACTGGAAGCGCATCGGAAGGGAGGCTATCCGCAGTTGATCGTTGAGAGGGGGCAGGGCTAAAAATGGTCTGAGGAAGAAAACATCCCAAAAAGAAAAATCTAAAGAGTGCCTTGAAATTCCAGGGGGAGACCTGCAAAAACGGAATCAAAGGGATGTTAAGATGTCTAAAGAGGGTCAGTAAAGGAGATAAAGGGATGCCGAAAGTCTCTTTGTTTTTACAAAACGAAAAGCAAAATGCTCGTCTAGAAAAAAGTTTCAAGTTAAAGCGATCTGCGGCCTGCGAGGAAGGGTTGACAAAAGATAGCTTTTTGGGAGGGATCACTAAAAGGAGGGGAGGTGTTCTCACGGGCTCGAATTTGACTAGAGTGTCATTGTTCTTGAGACGCAGCTCGGAATCGTCGTGCATTAAAATTATCAGACAGCAAGGGACGTCGTAGTAGGGGGGGGGGAAAGAAAAAGAAATAGACGGAGAAGATTACAGGGGGAAATTACCGGAGGGGTCGGACTTCAGACCTACAAAGGCTTGAGAAATCTCGCGCCGCTTCCATGGGTGCAGCCAGGAGTTTGACGTGTCGCACAAAAAAGAAAAGAAAAAACGAAAAGTTTGGGGAGTCGCGCCGAATATGGGAAAAGGAAAAATTACAGGGAACTTTTCAGGAAGGAGAGGGGAAAAACGGGGGCCAGGGTTACAAAAAAAAATTCTCAACTGGTAGAAGAATTGACGCATTAATAGGTCTTGCGAAAAAGCCTCAACCTGCTTCCATAAGAAGATACGGTTACTACAGGGGGAGGGGAAGTTGTCTCGGACAATGGGGGGAATAATCAAACCTATTCTTCAGCCCGGATTCGCATAAAATGGGGATGGCAAAAGGTGACGTTGTATAAAGAGAAAAGATCGCTGAGGGGAGGAAAAGGGGTTATACAAATATTGTGGGGATGATTGTTGGGTAACAGACCGGAGGGGGGGAGGGACGCATGTCTCTTAAAAGGGAAAAACAGTTAAAAAAAAGCTCTTGGGGGGAGAGGTTTTTGAATTCACTTCTGGAAGGGAAGGGGGACGACGAAGCGAAGACCCGCTTTCAGGACCGGGGAAGCAAAACAAAGTTGGAAAAGGCATGGGGGAGAGGGGGGGCAGGGGCGGTACGAGGGCAATATTTTGGAAGGGGGACTCAGCGAAATTCTTAGGGTAACTGCGCAAGTGTCAGCGGCAGTTCTTCGACTTATTGCGGGAAGAGAAGGGATTGGTTGGATTCTGAGATGGTGCGGAGGTAGAAAAAAGAACACAAAGGAGGGACATCGAAGAAACAAGTCACCAAGGAAGGGCTCGGCAATTTTCGAAAAAAATTTCGCTTGCCCGGAGAGGTGAGTGGGGAGGGGGAAAAGAAGGGGGGGAAAGGGGGGGAAAACAGAAAAAACGAAAATCGTTCGGGGGGCTCTGGAAAAGTAACGAAATAGAAAGGCAGCGCAACTTTTAATTCAGGAAAAAAAGTAGTTTATCCTATGACCGAGGAAAGACCTGGGCGGAAAAAAGCAAAAAAGACCATCAAAAAAGAGCAAGGAACGTTGAAGGAAAGGGGGGGACGAACCAGTGATAAAAATCAAAAATCAAGGAAAAATTCACATCCAGCAGGTTGGGGAGAAAGAAGAGAGCAAAAGGGAAGGAGAATAGGGGGGAGAAAGAGAGTGCGTCGGGGGGATAGGTAGGCGGGTAGGGGGGGGAGAGGAAAGGTGGGTAGGAAAGTGAAAAGGTTTGACAGTGGGTAATTAGGGGGGTGTGCGGGGGAAGATATGAAAGGGAACAGGAAGGGTGGGTGGTGAAAAAGGGAGGGGGTGACGAAGTGGAGGACGGAAAATGGATGGGGGGACGGCATAAGTTGAGGGGGGATGGAATAAGATCGAGGTGAGGGTGAGGTAGTGGGGGAAAGGGACGAGGGGCGGGAGGGGTGGGGCCGAGGGAAGGAGGGGAAGATGAGGAGAGGGCAGGGAGGCGAGATTAGAAGGGTGGGGGGGGAGCGGGTAGAAGGGAAGGAGTGGAGAGAGACTGGGGGGTGGGGTGCTGGGGGAGGCGTGGGGAGTAGGGCTAGTTAAAGGGGGGGAAGGAGGGAAGGAGAGGGTGGTGTGTGGGGGGAATGGGGGAAGGAAGGGGGAGGGGAAGGGGCGAGAATAAGGGGGATAGGAGGGAGAAGAAAGAAAGGAAGGAGAGATAACGATAAGCGAAAAAGGAGGAAAAGAGAACACCAACAGTATTCATCGTCTGACATCAGCTTCATATGTAATCTTACAGATCTCAAACGGGGGCAATACGGGAACAGGTGGAAAGTTGAGTTTGCATTGTCATACTTTGCATAAGGAAGACCGGGACGGCTGTGGTTTTCCTCGCTGGAGAGGGGTGAAATTTCTCTTAAGGGGAGCGGTAGCTAGCAAAAAGGCGGGGCCAGGGACACGGTCGACATGGAGATGTTTGGTGGGGTTGAAAAAAGTATAAAGCAGAAGAATTGGTTGTCACGGAGTTGGACATTAAAAGATAACTTAGATGAGAACTCACAAGGGAATCCGAGTTTGGAGAAAAGGGCACGGAGCAAGCTTTAACTGAAGCAGACGTCCATTAAATTGGGAGTAAGAAATATATCAAACGCCGGCGTAATCGAAAAAACAATGGCAAACTTTGCAACACAAAGAGGAGTTGGAAAAACACGGTATCCTGCTGATAATTTGGGGGGAAAGCTCCTACTACGATAAGGGGAAAGAGAAAGAAAATGCTCAAAGGGAGCCAGAAAGAATCTGCGACCACGAGAGGGGTTCAGTCTGCTTTAAAAAAACGATATTTTTGGGTCTGGGACAACAAGGCAGAGGCAGGAAAAATCTCTAGGAAAACGCCAGGGGACCCAAGTGGAGTTTGGGGGGGAGCTCAGGAGCACAAAACATAGAAAAAAAAACTAAAGGAAGGGGAAATACGGATCAATCTACCCTTATGAAGGCCTAAAGAGGGTACCAGGCATCTTGTGTCCTAGGTCAAGCATAAGACGGGTTAAGGGGGAAACAAGCGACTAACTTCCAGACAGGGAGAGTCACAAAAGAATTTGGCTGTTGAATGAATTCATCGTCAAAGAGTACGAAAGGCCGATCAATATAAAAATCGGGGTCGTCTAACTCCCGGGCGGCCATCGGTAGGAAAGGGGGTTACAAGGAAAAAATCGATAAGAGGATAGCTTTATACAAGCTCTCTCATGAGGGGAGAAAGATTTACAATGACTGGCAACGGGGTAAAACTAAAAGGGACCGGGCCAAGGTTGCAAATCTCCTTCTTTGGGAGTGCCACGGGGGGAAATAAAAGTAATTGAGAGAGGAGAGAAGGGGAAAGCGACGGAAAAGGGGGGGGGGGGGCAGAAGGGAAAGTAAAGAGAGGGGGGTGCTACTCAACCAATCATGATTGAAACAAGGGTCATCCAAATCCGACGTGATCCCGGGGGGGGGAAGAATGAAGGAGGGAAGAGGGTCTAAAAAATGTTCAATTCGTGCAAAGCAGACTGGATGCAAGACCCAGGGAGGCAGGCGAGAGTTATCACGGTTTATCCCATTTGAAAATTCTCCAGAAAAAAGAGGCGCCGTGACTTTTTTAAAGAAATCCCGACCAATTGACCGGGCTATAGCTTCAGGGGAAGGAGATACGATGAGGGGGGGGGAGAAATTGGGAGCTTGACAGAACGTTGTCGCTAAAGTAAGGACGAAAAGGCGCGCAAACTATGTAAGGTTGTTATGGACTGGGAAGAGGATAGGTCGGGGTCCTATAAGAATGACAGACAAAAACACGCAGAAATCACCTTTGCATACTGCCTCAGCACTGGCGCAAAAAACAGCGAAGTGGGGGGGGAACAAGTGGGGGGGGGAGCCGAGAAAACCTTTCAAACTTTCGCTTACTTCCAATGTCCTGCGGATCAAGAAGCTCCCACAGAGGGGGAAGCGACAGTCAGGGGGAACCTCTCAAAAGGGGGGGGGGATTGCGCGTATTCGGCTGTGAAACTCGGGTGGGGTGCAGAGGTTATACGTTGGACAACGAATCAAGGACCGGGCTGGGGAGGGCAGGAAAGGGGGTTCTTAATCACCGGTCCTCCTACTACTACCGACGGAAGGAAAGGGGGACAGACTTCTGGCTTAGGGGCGCACACAGCTTTGAATGTTTGTCTGCTGCGGGGAAAGGGCTTTGATTCTCTAACACAACAAGAAGTAGAGAGAGATCATTCCCTTCACACTTCTCAGAAATACAACATAAAGCTGGTGAAAAAACGGAAGAAAAAGAAGCAATAAGAGCATGCACTTCGGAGGGAAGGGAGTTGCGTTCTCCGAGTTGGCTTCCGCGGTCTGCCGCAAAAGAGTGTACTTGGGAAGGGGGGGTCCAGGGGAAAAACTCTAAAAAAAAGAGTTGGAAAAAGAAAAAACCCTACGCGAACCAGTGCAACCAAAGTGGCGAGTCACCGCAGTCCTCGAACTTTGTTCCGTTGCGTCTCACCACTTTGGCAGCCTAAGGGGAGCAAGGAGCAGGTAGCGGCAGAAAAAAAGGGTTCAGGAAAGAGGTCGCCTGGGGGGGAGGAAAAAAAGGACGAAGGTCTCCCCTAGAAAAGGTAATTTTTGCGCTTTTGGGCAGTCGCGGAAGGTTCGGATCCGACATATGAAGAGCACTCCAGAAGGGACAGTTAAGGGGGGGGGGGGGCGAGTTCGCAGAGGGGAAGGTAGGACATACAGCAAGAGAAAAGGGGGTGCTACCGCTAATTGACTGAGAAGTCATTAGAGGTAACGCTTTTCACATGGTTCACTTCAGGATATTGTTAAAACAAAAATGACCAGCAGCGGTAGGTTGTAAGAGGGGGTAACAACCGTATGAGTAAAGCAAGGAAGAGCCACTGCTAACCTGGAGTTGGCATCGAGGGGGTGTTCTGCCCCAGAACAGTAAAATGACTCCTGGCTGAACAGGGATAAGGAGGGGGCTTTGAGAGGGAAGCGTGAAGGGGAAAGGGGGTGGTAGGGGCACACAGAATATGTGGATTGGCGACCTTCTCTTAAACGCGTTTGTTGGGCCAAGTTTGGGGGAGCAGCGAGAGGAGGTATGGAGGAAAGGGATGTTTTGCCAAACCTCGATTTTTGGTAGAAAAGTTTTCCAATCGGTCTGTAGCACGGGCCAATGCGTTGAACAATAAGGTGGAAGGGGCGGGGGTGGGGGGGAAAAAAGGTCAAAGCTGGTGGTTTCCCGTATCAAAATCAACATCTGAGGGGGGTGGTCGCAAAAAAAGAAACCAGTCAAGAGGGGAGACGGAGATGGAAAATCGTTGAGTTGGCGCGGGCATAGATACTCGATCTAGGATCAAAAAATCAAATACCCCAAAGTCGGGCATCGAGATGGGGAATTTGGGAAAAAAGGGGAGTGGAGGCAGGGCCCCCTGGGAAAAAAACCTTCAATGGTCAAGCGGGAATGTACGAAAAAGTTTAGGTCAATCCGTGAAGATTAAGGAGGGGAGAGGAGGGACAAGAGGAAAACTTCGCGGCGGAGGAGGAGAAAGGGGGGGATGACTGTTGGCGCAATAAAACAATGGCCTATGTCGTACGTAATGGTAGCGATCTGCGGGACTAAGATGTTGGCAAACAAAGAGAGGAGGGGGGAACATGGGCAGGGGGAAGGAGACACTTCAGGCTTTTCGATCCAAAACAAAACACCAAAGGAAAAAACCAATTGGTCACCAAAAAAAAAAAAAAAAAAAACTGAACAAAACACACTGGGGGGGGGGGGGAACGCCTGAGAAAAGGGGGGGATAACGCTTGGAAATTTTCGTTTGTTATCCCTATCAAGAGTAGCCGGATTAAAATTATCACTCCCGAAAAGGGGAGAGGGCGTTGGGATACTTTGGGGGGGGGGAGGAAAAAACGAAGACAAAAGGAAAAAAAGTAGCAGGGTTTTAGTCCTGAGTGTTCGATCCTCAGCATCACTACCTGCACACATTCGAGAGACTCCTTTCGCGCCGATTCCAGATGCTAAACGGGGCGTGGGTCCGTGAAAAGAAAAAGAGGATGAAGAAGGGGGGGGTGGTTGAAAGAAAAGGAAGGGTTAATGAACGACAAACACTTGTCCAGGGGACTCGGGTCAAAAACGTTTGAGTTAGTTACTAACTAGCGGGGACAACGTGATACTATCGGGAAGAAAGGACGACGATGCTTAGGGGGGGGGGGGGGGGGGGGGGGGGGGGGGGGGGGGGGGGGGGGGGGGGGGGGAGGGGGGGGGGGGGGGGGGGGGGGGGGGGGGGGGGGGGGGGGTCTGGGGGGGGGGGGGGGGGGGGGGGGGGCCCAGAAAAGAAAAAAAAACGTCCTCTTCCAACGTATTCCCCAAAACCAGAGTGAATTTGAACTGCTATGAACGCATGTCCAAAAGAATAAAACAAAGAGGGGCGCAGTTAAAGAGGGGGAACATCACAAAGGGGGGGGAGACAACCCGGAAGATCGGGCATCTTCCTGGAATTTCTAGGGAGTAATCTTGGTTATCCCGGGATTTTCAGGGGGACATACAGGGGGAGGGAAGCAATTAGGGAAAGAAAAAAAAAGTACGGTGTCCACGTCGCACAAGGGCTGGGGAACTCATTTTCTCGTTATTGCTATTGGGGGAGGTTACTGTACAACGAAGGTCGCTTTCAGAGAGGACTAGGAACAGAATGGACGAAGGGGGAAAAAGGGGGGGGACGGCGGAAAGGGGCGGGGGGGGGAGGGAGAATGGCAATATTGAATTTGGTTAGTCCGCCTCGGTCCTAATTTGTGACCCCAATCTGTCAGCGCGGATGAACGCTCATTGAGTCAGGAGAAAAATGGGTTTCTCGAAAAAAAACTTAGGGAAGAATGACGAAAAAGTGGTGGGGGGTGGGAGAGAGCGAATAGGGAGAGGGGCTAATCGAGCAAAAAAACAAAAGGAGAAAGAGAAAGAGCTCGACAAGGCAACAAGGAAATAGTTTTCGAAATACCGGGTTCGCGCTGCCTGAGCGTTAGGTTCGCTTAAGAAGGGGGGAAGAATAAAGGGAAAAAGCCGGAATCCATCTTCGAAAGATTTGCAGCGTACCGAAACGCAAATCAAAATTGTAAGGGCAGTCGACTTTGTTGGAAAACTTTGGCTTTGTCGAAGTCGCGAAGACACCGGAGAATACCTTCCACAAACACATCGGGCCCCGTGAAAAACGACGCCAAATTAGTTCTTTCAAGCAGGTGGGGGGTGCGACAGTGGTGGAAAGTATTGACAATCGAGGGAGGGAGCCCAGCGGAGGGGGGGGGGGGAAAAAAGGGGGGGACACGTAGTTATCCCCAGGGTCATCGATAACCAAAGTATCTTACAGATCTCAAGGGGAAAGGAGGGGGTGCGCGCCATTTGGGGTCAGAGAAGGGGGAACATCCAGGGGGGGGGGGAATATTGCTTGGCCATCTTTGAACGTCAATCAAGATCACAAAGGCTTGTTTTCCAGCGTGTAGCTATTGGAAGAGGGATGGGATAGGAGAAGAAGGGACCATCAAAAAGGGAGGGAGTCAGGGGAAAGATAGAAAGTTGTCTAGGTGGGTGGAAAGCAACCCAAAGGGACAAACTGTTTTTGCCCGAGATATCAGTCCCGTTGGTCACGTAATTGGGAACTTAAATGCCGAGCGGGAGGAAAGAAGAAAAGGTGGGGGGGGCGGGATACGCGTTTTCATTTGGGGGGTGGCCAAGACCAAAGGGCTCGGGGAAATCAGGAAGTAGGGTCAAAAAAAAAAGGAGGAAAGGGAGTGCGGGCTATAGGAAAACCGGTCAATCGGGCCCTGGTAGGCGAGGTGGAGCGCGAACGCGATGGGTAATGCCATTATGAAACGGAAAGAAGGAAACTGGGGGGGGGGGTAGGAGGATGTTAATGAAAAAAAAATCCGAGGCTGCTAAAGAACAATGAGGAGTTAGGCACATTGTAGATCTTGCCTCTATAAAAACAACCCTTTGCGTGAACAAA
>Ga0179593_1489193_pt1 | contig 11369 bp, 13 predicted proteins | sample CZODoug2_1_08_16_FD_185931 | JGI IMG/M metagenome (GOLD analysis project Ga0179593, IMG submission 185931) | Vadose zone soil fungal communities from Angelo Coast Range Reserve, California, USA - CZODoug2_1_08_16fungal (PacBio error correction) | ecosystem: Environmental > Terrestrial > Soil >...
CGGGCCCTGATTGTGGACCTGACACCTATGCATATAAGAACGCAAGGAGACAAGGAGGGCGAGGCGATGAAATGAGTGTGTCACAATGATAAAGAGATAACCACGAGGAAAAAAAGGCCTTCGGCCGAGGTTTCACAAACTGTGGAGTTCTGGCAAAAAAAATAAAAAGAGCACATCCCTCATCAGGAAGGGGGGAGACAACAAGGAGGTCGGAAGTAAATAGCAAGGATCACAATACCCCCCATGGTTAAAGGAAAGCACGGCCATTGTTAGAATCGAGCACCCATTCTCTGGGGGGAACAGCGAAACGACTCCATCAAATTCAAAAAGAATCCAATGAATCCAGTGGAATAACCCGAAGAGGCCCGAACTTTAAGGACTCGGGACACCATACTTCTGTCCACCTCACCCCCAAAAATGATGAAGCCCGCAATTGGTATCTCGAATTGCCATGAGGGGGGGGAAATCCGTGGAAGGGGAGAAGCGACCTTCAAACGGCCGGGGGCCAGGAGGGGAAAAAAGGAGTTTGAAAATCGCATCGAGTTTGAAAGGCTTATGCCACCTTCGGTGGGGAAACAGGAGGGGTAGGCGAACCGTTCCTTTGAAAGCCCTCAAAAAAAAAAACGCCATCTGCAGTTTTAGAAGGATGAAAACGTTGCCGCGAACTGGAAAAGGGGGGCGTCCTGGACATTCATGTTGTTAGGAAAAAAAAAATGTCGAGAACCAACAAATGCACACGTGACCCTCTTGGAGGGAGAGGGGAAGGTCAAAGGTTGCTTGCGCTATTTCTCGAGGGAATGGGCAGACTTTGGAAAGACCACACAGAAGAGGGATATCATATAGGGAAATTCAAAAAAGGGGTCCTTACTCACCACTGGGAAGCCAAAAAAGGAAGACTGGGAGCAGAAAGGTACCGAATTGACCCCAATGAGGCAAGAAAGGAACCTGACATTTTTGTAGCAAAGAAGGGGGGGAAAAGTTACGCTCGTTGTAAAAAAACGTGAAGAAAAAAAAAAGAAAAAAAAAAAGAAGCTGAAAAAAGATAATCCAGCATCGCAATAGATTACCACCGGATGGCAAGGGGACCCGCTATTAAAAGAGTCAATTGGACTTCCGATTGATGTCTTGATTTCGTGGGAACATCGCAACAAAGTTTTAAGTTGGGAAAAATAAGCGCAGACGAGGGAGAAAAACGGACACACAAGAGGGGGGACAAATCTGAGGCCAAAGAAGGGGTAGGGGAGATCAACTCCGGGGTAGAGGGACTGGCAATACCATAAGGTGAAACAAGATGACCCAAAGATGGTCCTTGGGGGACAAGGTCAAACTCACGGTCCGCGGAGGGGCGTTTTCAAGACAGCAGAGCGGAGACACGGGGGAAAAAACATAAGAAGCCGCGGCACAGGGCCGATTTCCGGGACCAGGGAAAGCGGGGTTTGGAAAAGGGGCCGTGTATTAGCGCTCGCTCGAAAAGAAAGTTCTTGTCGGGCATGCAATCGCTCGTGTACAAGACCAAAAAAAAAAACGGTGTGTAATCTAGAATGGGTGCGGCGTCTTTATTGGATACTAAAAAATTTCCTGCTTAGAGGGGAAGTTTTGTGGGGGTATTCGAAAGACGTTCACAGAGAAATGGGCAGAGGAAGATCAAAGCCCAAGGAAAGGTCCCAGCAAAGAGGAGGGGGATGGATTCAATCAGAGAAGAAATCGGTCTCTATAAGTCCATAGTAAAATTGTGGATTTCCCGACTTACAAAGTCAACAGGGGGGGGCCTGGGGAAACAATAAACGAAAAAAAACTGGGAAGAGGGGGATTTGAAATCCAGGCGTCTGAACATTGAAGAAAAAAGAACAGGTCATAATCATTGAAGGAGGACTAGTTCCCAAATGGTCCAATGAAATAGTAGATGAAAAAAAGGCTAGGGGGGTACGACCGAGCGAGATATAAACCCGACAAAAAAGCTTTGATGATCGCGGATCAACAAAAAAATCTTATGGGGGGAAAAAGGTCACCAATGTTCAGGGAAAAAAAAAAGCGCCTGCTACGGCGTCGCCGAGCTTGACCTGTCTACGCAAACGGAAGGTCCTGGGAAGCACGGATCCGAGAAGTTTGGGAAAGACCCCCAAAAACCCATCTTAGCGTCGCCGGGGGCCATTTAAGCACCCTGAGCTTGAGAGAGGTCGTAGGAAAATAATATCGAGGAGGGAAAACCCTTTTGGGCTTGGGGAGTCTGATCAACTCGGAGGTGCAAAACTGGGTTTCGCGTTTTCTTTTTCAATAAAAATTGGGTTGTACACAAACAATACAAGCGTGAGCGAGCACATGGAATGTCGACATGAAAGTTCCGAAAGCCAGAGAGGCAAGGTGAAACGTGGGAGCGGAGAGAAGAGAAAGAGGGGGAAAGCTGTATAATGGGGGGACAGAGGTATGGCTGGGCTCTACGCGCTAAGAGGAATAATCACGTAAACAGATTTCAAAGGGAAGAATAAGGAAATCTGGAAAAATCCGAGCACACATCAGTGGGTGGTCATTCGAGTAAAACCATTCAGGGGGGATAAGTGTCGAAATCGGGAATGAAAAGGCTTCTGGCATTAGCTGTAATGTATATCGTCGGAATTGTGTTGTGTAAAGGGAAAAGACAATTTTACAATCGACTTCGAAGAGAACAAAGACCAAAATAACGGCAATGGGGGCGGGAAAAGTTTTGGGAAGTCGACGAAGGCGATGCCTCAAGAAACAGAGGGCGAAAAAGGAAAGCGTTGAAGAAGGATTCAAGATAAGCAGAATGGGGGCAAATGAGATAATATGCGACCTTTTCACATCCCACAAAAGAGAGGGGAACAAGGCATAAGCCTAATAATTTTCAGGAGAGTGAGATTCAAGAACGAAATATGAGAACGAAAGGGGAAAGGAAACTGTAAAATCAAGGGGCAAAAAGAAGGCACTTTCGAAAGCTAGGCGGCGGACTCACATGTGGGTGGATGATGGGTATTGTGGCAAGAAATGGGCTACGATCCGGGTCGGGTCAACCTTGACGAGGGGGAAGGGAATCTGAATAAGGGAAGCGTTCATTGCAAGTTAGGGATAGAGAGGTGTACGGAGCAGACAAGGGAGAAAAAAGGTTCAATTCAGGTGAATCCCGTGAAGGGGACAATGCGTCGGAGGAGGGGAGGAAGCTAAGAGTATCGAGGGGCCTCTACACCTGTTTGGGACTTAACAGGGCAGGTGAGAGCTAGGGGCTCGGTTGTTCAAAAGCAAGACTTGACTATTCAGAGGGGGCTACGAATCTAGGGGATTGCTAGGTACGAGCATCCGTCTCATCCATCCGGGAAAGAACAATGCAAAACTCATAAGCAGGGGGTCCCCGATAGAAAAAAAAGGCTGCGAATCCGAACGGACCTTGTCGGAGATACGGTCCGCAATCAATGGAACCGAGTGAAAGCTCAACAACTCCGGGGGGGGAAGAAGAGAGAAAGAAAGTAGATTGGGGGGAAAAAAGGAGCTTAAAGCCTTAATTCAATAGTTGGTCGAAGTGCTTAGAGGGACAAGAAGGAGAAAGCCGGGGAATGGGCGGCGGCCAGAGTAGAACCAAAAAGGGGGAAAAAGGTACTACCATAAAAAAAGGACAGTACAGGGGGTGCGGTCGTTCTGCGAGCAAAAACTGCCAAAACCATGCGTTCACCAAAGGGAGCTAACGTTACAGGTCAGGAAGCCGAAAAACAACAAACAACCCTCAAACACCGCCAACACCTCAAACCCCCCAAACCGGCACAAACCAACCAAAAGCAAACAACCAAACCCCCCACCCAACGCAAACAAAAAACACCCGCCCCGCCCGTCACACAAAAAAAAAAAAAAAAAAAACCCCAAAACAGGCACCCAAAAACCACAAACCTACGGCCCGCCACAAAAAAAAAAAAAAAAAAAAAAAACTGGCACACCACAAAAAAAGAACACCAAACACGCAAACCACGTCCCCGCCCAAACAACGCCCCCGCAACCCCACGCCCAAACAAACCACCACACAACCCCACAAACACAACAACCCCAACCGGGGGGCCCTCAAAAAAACAACAGGCAAACAAACCAAAACAACCAAAAAAAAATACACGGGCCTCCAACCAACCAAGTCAGTCTTCTCGAATAGAACGTCGGGTATAGCCGCTGTTGGGGAAACTTCGGGAGTGAGTCAAGGAAAAGGAGGAAAAGAAGCATTCGGCGGGGAATCCGCTTCAGGACAATGCCGCTACTCCGATCAAGTGCTTAGAAAAAAAAAAGAAAAAAATAAAAAAAAAAAAAAAAAAAAAAAAAAAAAAGAGAAAAAAATGTACTTTCGTTAGACATAGATATAAACCAAATGGAGCACGTGAGGCACCTGAAAAGTAATGCCAAAGAAAAGACCACCCAAATGGGTGCGCTCCTCCTTTAGCTTTGTTACGTAGCTAAAGGGAAGGAATTTTGGGCGTCGGGATAGGGGGTATGACCTAGGTGGAGGTCTGGAGATTCTCGGTAACAAAAAAACAGAGCAAGCGTGCTATCAGTGACAAAATATTAGCTTATGAACTTGTGGTTGCGCGTGGGACGAGTGAAGTCTAGCACGAGGGGGTGGTCCCCAAAAACCCCCTTCAAAAGCGAAGAGCGAAAATCCGCATAGCATGGAGCAGAGGACAAAACGTGCGGATAGGGGTCCGGGACTGTCGATTGGAAAACCATGAAGGTCGAAAAGTGTCCTGGTTTTTTTTTGTTGAAAGCGACTGGGCAGTCTTGGGGCCGTGAATGAAGTGGTCCAACCTTGATTAATTGAGCTTCGGGAAGGAAATGCCATGGTCAGGAATTCTAGGGGTATGTGAACACCGAAAGGATCTACCATGACTGTGTGCCAGCGAAGCCCTGATAGACTATACCTCAGGCTGCTCGAAATGAAAAAAAAACGCTAGTTCCGGGAACAATTTCACGGGGAAGAGAATAAGAAATGCGTGGCACCGATGGTCGGAATTAATGGCCATAACCCATGGGAAAACTAAAAGGTATAGACGCGAAGGGGGGTCGGATAAGAGGGGGGCAAACGAAGTTGCGTTTCGGCAGAACTACACGGGAAGGCTACCCCATCGTGAAAGCGAGCTGGCTCTCCAAGGGTGGCGGTCTATCAGGTCTAAGAACAACGCATGTGAAAAAAAAGATGTAAAAGCTGGGGAAGAGAATGTTGGGGCAGGTCGGAAAAGGCAGACGGGGAGTTGTCCAGGCTAGCGAAACCGGTTGTATAACTCATGCAAAAAAAGTGGTTAGAAAAAAGCAACACAATCTTGCGGCGAGGGGGCGCCCTCCTATTGGCTAAAGGGGAAGGTGCAGGCGTAGCTGCTGGGGGCATTATCCCACGTTTTGGGGGAAGGGTTTAATCACTGGTCCTCTCCACAGGAAAAAGGAGTTGCGAGTCAATACCTAGAAAATCGTACAAAAGGGGGGAGGGAACCCGAGAATCAGGAGAAGATCCTTCTCGCCGTGGTGTTGGGATGGTGGTGACAAAAGAGGTGGGATTCACGAATAATATTTGCTAAAAGCAAGAAGTGTACTTTGCAAGAGGGGGGGGAGGGCAATCTTGTTGTGTATCACTATTTTGGGGCTTGCATTAAAAGACAAAAAAAACATTATGGGAAAGCCTAGGACACGCTCAGACCCGAAGGCGATAAGGAAACGAACGCATGCCGGGGGCGCGAGGGCCAGGGGGGGCTTATTTGTTGCACTCCTCCGAAATCTTCTAATCTCTCCTGAGGGAGAATAAAGGAAAAAAAAAAACAATGAGGGAAAAGATAGGATGCGCGATGAGGGGCGCTGGAATCTAAAAAAATGGAGGGGGGGGGAAAAAAAGTGTGGCGAAACGGGTGGTGGGGGGGGGGGGGGGGGGGGGGCTGGGCGGTATGATGAATTCCGCCTGGCAAGCATCTTGAACCTCATGTAATAAAATCCCAAAATTGAAAGGACAGGAGAAAGAGGTAGGGCGACTTCAAAAGCAACAGCCAACTCTTGGAAAATGTAGGCTTAAAAGAGTAGATCTACACATATAGTGAGCAAGTGATTGCGGGAAGCCTTAAAAGACATCAAAAATAAGGAGAGGGGGAAACTTAGAAAGAGAGTTTCAAAAGGCAGCGTAGGGGACCGAGGAAGGGCCGGACATGAACGTAACCGGGGCGAGCGGTTGAGAAAAGGAAAAAAGTCAGGGGAGCATCGAGAGATAGGTCAAGGGTCTCTATGGGTAGCTAAGCGGGGAAAGTGGGGAAAGAGTGGAGGAACACCTCGCCGTATTCGGGAGCGTAGGCCGAAGCAAGCGCAAAGGCGTAATAACAAAAGCTCCTTACCTTTGGGGGGGAGCAAAGGAGGGGTCGGAGGTAGACTCAGGTGAAGGGTTCTGTCACTTGAATGGCTCACGGATACGTATTATAATCAAGATCATTGACGTCTTTGTCGGAGGAACGGGCCGAAAAAATGAAAACTACCTTTTGAAAAGGGGGGAGATATACTGTCATTAAGCGATCCTGGAGGGTGCAGGGGTTGCTTCGCGTTCGCCTTCATAAACACCGAGGATCGAACGAGTCAACATTAATACTCGAATTCAGGGAATCATTAGGAGTGGTGCAAACACTAAGGGGGAGGTAGAACATCGCTGCTTGGAAAGTATTTCTGCATTGGAAAAGAAAGGGGATTGGGCTATAAGGCGGGGTGCCATAAGGAAGGAGATGCATGTGTAGGGGGGGGGGGGGGGGCGGGGTTACAGTAAATCCAAGCCAGAAAGATGAACAGCTTTGACGAAAGGGCAAAAAGCCAAAATGAAAAGATACTCGCAACGTACACGAGAAGTGGGGGTGTTTACGTGTGACGGGTGTTTGTTACATCCGACGAAGCCGAAAAAAGGAAAAGGGGAGCGAAAAAAAAAATTTCACTCGAACAGGCGAGCGAAAAGCCCGGCGGCTGATGCGAAGTTTGTGGCAGAGCGCAAGCACGCTTAGCGGGGCTTCGCTTGACAGAAACCCTAGCAAAGAGAATTAAGATGAGGCGGAAGAAAGTTGATGGGGGGGAGAGGGAAGATCGGGGGCTCGAGGATAGGAAACTGGAAAAAACGCGAAGGGTCTAAGAAGGACGCTCAACATAAGAGTTTCGAAGAGAAAAAAAGGTCGGGGAGGTCACCTTGGGGGGCGGGATTTGAAAGAAAGTGAACCCCTCGAATTGCTAAATCTCGCCTGCTCCGTGCGGGGAATATAAAGAAAATGATTCGTAAAGGGCTATTAATTTGGTTCCGAAAATGAAATTCTCGGGTCCGACGGCGAATGTCGAAATGGCGGAGCTACTTTCTCAGAAAGATTCGTTCTTATCAATTGGGGGCTATAATTTAAGCGTGGCAAGAAACGAGGGGGGGACAAGAGTTAACGCTGTTGAAAGAACAGGCCCATCCCGTTTGGGAGTTCTGGGTCGGGGGAGAATTTTCAAAAAAAATCTAAATTACTCCCTAGGATACTTTGCGGGTCTTGTAAGCAGACTAAAAGAAAAAAAAATTAAGCGTGTGGAGGCTTCTCTCTCAGAGGTACACACTATGGGGTCAGCGCGCCAGATTGGATCCTAAGGGAAAATATGAAAGAAGTGGCATCGGGGGAATCTGTTGAATACAGGGGGGACGAGGAGTGATGAAAAAATAGTGTGGAAGGGGGGAATTATCCAGCCGACAACTTCAGGACGAGGTGCGCATAATTTGTCAGGGTGGAGTCCAGGGGGGGCGGAAGCAATTATTTTTCGGGAAAAAAAGAGCCGCGATAAAGATGTACTGCAGTATTTAAAAATGAATCCGAGGTAGACCCCTTAAAAGGGAGAAGGCGGGTGGCGTCCATTAGCTCTGAGCGGCATCGCAAAGCCAAGGGGGATCTTTCAAAAAGGAGGGGGGGGAATCTTAGAACTCAAACTGCGAATTATTATAGTCTCACGGAAAAAAATCGGTAAATGGATGTGTCAAACGGTCTGGGGGGTAGCAGGTTCATCCGGTCTAAGCTAAGGCCAAGGACGCCGGTCCTCTAAAAAAAAAGCTCGATAGTAAACTGAACACACCGAAATAGCAATGCAAAAGCAAATTGGCTCAACACAGAATAATTGTATTATGGACTGTCTTCTGCCATTTTGAGGCCTTCGAAAGTGAAATTGCACATCACGACCGCGAGGGGGTGCGGGGAAAGGTGAAAAACAAGACGATTAAAATAGGGGTGGGGGGGTTACCCTAGTTCTTGTGTGGGAAAGAGTTGAAGGTCGAAGCTTGTGAGTGTCAACACTCGAAAGACTCTGCAACTCCAGTCTTAGATGCAAAAGAGGGAAACCGTCGACTGGATTCAAAATTGATTTTCAGAAAAGGGATTTATCGAGGATGACGCAACACATTGTCTAAGGATACGTAAAAAGCAAAACGAGGGGGAGTGCCGCTTAAGGGGGGTGGGTGGGGGGGACAGTCGAGAGGAAAGAAGGATCGTTTTGGGGGGAGTTAATATGCTCAAAAAAAACATATACCGAGGGAAGGACAGCGTCCCGGGGGTAGTGTATCCTCAAGCTCGTTCCAATCGAGCTCAGCCAAATATGGGAGCAGAGAAAAGAGGAAGCCGAGAGGGGACACGGTGACAGGAAAGGGAGGGGGGCGTAGGAAAATCGTAAGCAGCAGTACCGGTAAAAAGAGGAGGGTAACTGAAAAGCGAAGAAAAAAGAAGGGGAGTCCGATTTAAGAAAGAAAGAAGCGTGCGTGGTCCTCAAAAGTTAAATCTAGAACTTCAAATGGGATCCCGCTCATGTCCGAAAAAAATGGCACAAAAACGAGTGTGCTAACCGACATATTGTAGAGGAAAAAGTGCAAAAACAGCAACGGCGAAAACTTATTTTGACGCTTTATCCAAAAAGATGGTGTAAAATCTGAGAACTGAATCTTGCGCTTTAGCGCTCTAAAAAAACGGTAAAAGCAACGTCGAAAGAAAAGGGAGTGGGAAGAGCTTGAAAAAGTTCACCCTGAGTAACATAAGCCAACTATCTCTCGAAGGGGTTCGGCGCGATGGCTGGGAAAAGAAAAGGGCCGCAGGGCTTAAATATCGGGGAAAAAAAAGCACACGGAAAAAGTGAAGCCAGGTCGGGACTAGCCCAGAATTTTTGGTTTGCGAGCCTTGATTAGGATTGACTCAAGACGTCAGGGGCTAATTACTTTGAACGGAACATTTTATCAGTATTCGGCTAGACACCGGGGTAATTCTACAGGGCAGAAACGAGGGGGAGAAGAACATGGGGGGGGGACATAACAAAGGAAATTCTGCTTAATGTCAGTGAGACATTCAGGAAAAGGGTTGCACAGATTGAATGCAGAATAAAAGTCAAATCTCCCCCCACACCCCCAAAAAAACAAAAAACGCAGGGCTCGATTGGAAAAAGGAAAAAAAAATGTTATATTCGAGGAGGGCTTCTCTGTCTCCGGAGAGAAAGAGATCTCACAAAAAAAGAGGAAAGTGAGGCCCTCCGATGAGGAGATTAGAAAACGCGCTTACCCGAAATCTAACATGGGCTGGGGAAACACTGCGCGGAAACCTGGGGGGGGGGGGGGGCATTAACTATTTAATTCAGAAAAGGAGAAAACATTCAAGAAGGGCCGGGACTAGTAATTCCCCGCCAAGTTCAATGCAATGCACTTAGTATTACCCACATGCTGGACCGGGAAGAAATGGGGGAGAGGGTGCCGACAGATTTCGGAACAAATTAATCATGAATCATCCAAATCATATTGCTTGGGGCATAAAGCATCACAAGCATCGGCGAGAAGGTATGGAGAGGGCAGCAAATCGTCCAGGAAGGATAGAAGGGGGGCCCTCCTAGCTAAAGGTCGACGAAAAAAGGGGAAAAGAGTGGGTTTTCATAAACGCCCCAAAACGTGTGAAAAAAAAAAAAGTGTTCATCTGCGTAATTGATCGGAGAAAATCAGATCGAAAGAGGGCGCGACTCGGGCAAGAATAAGGGGGATGGCTCAAAAAAAAAAAGGGGGGAACCCAGCTGTTCTGTGATCCCAGTGGGATACTAAAGGTCTTTTGAGATGCGGAAACAGCAGGGGCTTGCAAAAGGGAGGGGACGGTGAGCTTCGAAGGTGCAGGAAGGGTGAGCGGGACACAAGAGCGTTTTCGTAGGTATGGGCGGGGGGGGAAAACAAATTGCGAAAAGGAAGGTGAACGGGAAGAAGCATATCGTGAAGGGAGGGGGGGCTTGCGAAAAAAAGGGGACTCGTGCGGCTTCTTAAAAAACCTCAGAGCAGGCGGAAAGGAAAAAAGTGCGCTTCTAATTCTTCGCAAAATAAGCTAAAAAAACAGAGACAGGAGAAGTCCGAGGCACGATGAAGGGGGCAGTGCATTCGTCGGCAGGCAGCATTCAGGAACGAAGGGGGCTACTAAAGGGGGGGGGATTCGCTGGGCAACAGAGGAGGAATTCCCGAGTCGTCGTGAATTGTAAAACGAGAAAGCAAATATAACCGAATAGGCGCAAAGAGGGGAGACGCGCACTTCAACGAAAGAAAGTGGGGTGCCTATGTGACAGGGGGCATGGCCTTCTGATAACATTCATGAGGAAAAGGTAAAATCGAATGGAAGACAAAAGTGGTATCCTTCGGGTTGGAAACACGAGGCGACCCGGGGAAGGCCGGGGGGTTGTTTAAGATGAAGCTTTTCATCATAGTGACAGGCAATACTGCTGGAGACCGACCTAAATGGGGGGGGATCCCCAGAAGACACCAAAACCGTTGAAAGAGAGTTTCCAAAAAACTTTGATGTGAATAGAGCGAGGCGTCGAACATTTTAAGGCAAAGCTGGCTAATCAGGTAAAAAAGAAGGGAGATCAGTGTGTCGGAGTAACAAACATTCGGAGGACTATTGGTGGGTCTTGGGTGGAAGATACGAAGAGTGAAGAGAAATGCTCGGGCCAGCGCTGCGCAACGCGGTAAAAAGAGAGAGCCACTGTCTGGGGAAATTAAGGGGACGGGGCTGAGTTGGCTTGCGAGGTGAGACAAATGGTGTTGCGATCGGAAATAGGGACGGCCAGTGCCGTTATTAAAAAAATGGGCGGCTTAAAATAAAGAAGAGCTTAACACTTGAAGAAAAAACCTCTCATTGTTTCCGCGACACAACCGGCTTGGGGGGAGGGTTCGTGGGAGGATGGGGTTGCAACCGACGTCTTGCGAGGGGGGGGCTAAAAAAGTCCGGAGAGGAGGTAACTGGCAGTATTTTAATAAAAGGCGCTGCTCTCTGCGAGAGTGGGACGACAGCAGTGCGGCCAGAGCTCAGGAGACTAGAAAAAGAAGGGTTGCGAATAAGGGGTCATTAAACTAT
>Ga0179593_1513638_pt1 | contig 11369 bp, 10 predicted proteins | sample CZODoug2_1_08_16_FD_185931 | JGI IMG/M metagenome (GOLD analysis project Ga0179593, IMG submission 185931) | Vadose zone soil fungal communities from Angelo Coast Range Reserve, California, USA - CZODoug2_1_08_16fungal (PacBio error correction) | ecosystem: Environmental > Terrestrial > Soil >...
GGTGCGAAAAAAAAGAACCCTTGTCTGTGCCTGACATACGGCGGCATTAAAGTTTCGAGAAAAGAAGAGCGATGAATGACGAAAAGGAAAAAAAAAAATCACATCAGCGTAAGTGCCCTGAGGGGGGGGGGGGGGATGGCCATCTCGGGACTATTGCGGCGAAAGGAAAGAAGGCGGAGGATTGAAAAAGCGTGAAAGGAGTCAAGAAAATAGGGGGAACAACAACCCGCAGAGATCGCCGGAGAAAAAGAGGGAGGACGCCATGTCCGACTCCTTCGGGAAAGAGGACAGAATCGCCGTTCGGGCGGAGAAGAGACATAAGCCGAGACACTCCTGGACCGCCGAGGAACCTGCAGAGGGGAAAAGGGGGGGCGGCAATTCGCAGAGCGCGAAAGAGTTCGCGAAAATCAGGAAGCATTCCGAGAGGGGGTGCTAAACCCAGGCGCGGCCCTGTTTGAAGGAAGGGGTGACTGAGAAAGAAAGGAAGGCCCGCTCGACCAGGGAAAGGCCAGGCATCTGAAAAGGGGGTAAGAGAGACTGATCCTCGCGCTAAGAAGAAGAAATTAACCAAAGAGAAAAATCCAACACCCTGGGATGCGGGGAGAGAGCGATCTACGGGAAAAAAAAACTTGCTATTTAGAAAGAAAGAGTCAAAGAGACGTCTGTTCTTTTTTGAGAAACACAAGATATCTCGTTCAAAGAAGAATATGAAAAGGGGGCGCAAGTCTCCAATGCCCCGGAAGGACCACAATTGAGGGAAAAAAGAGGAGCAGGGGGGGAGGGAAAAAGGCTACAAGAGGGTCTCTCCTGACTCCGCCAGACAAGACTTGAAGAAGCAGGCTCTACTATCTCATAGGAGGGGAAGGAATCTGGTCCGAGAAAAGGACTTCGTCACTTTCTCCCTAAGGAAAAGAAGTAAGGAAACGCGAAGAGGTCGTATTTCGGAAACATTGGGGCCCCGAAGGGGCACGCCTTCTCGTCCCTGGGGTTCCTAAACCAAAAGAAAAAGGGGGAAGCTGCTGCATAAGGTCATCGTTGTCCATGAATCACCTGAATCTATTGTCCTTGGCGGAGAGAAAAAGGACGACTAATTCCTTCTTTGCGGAGACATTATCGGCTGGGAAGAAAAACATTATTCTCAATTGAGCGAAACCAGGCGTCGCCAAAAGGAAGACAGTTGAAGGAGGGATTCCCTTCCGAAAAGACTCTTCTTCGTAGAGGGGGATCATGGTCCCCCAAAAAAAAAACCCCCACAGCTCGTCTACAGCAGGGGGTTAAGAGGTGGGGGGGAAAAAGATGCTGGACCAGTCCCAAGGGGAAGGCCAAGGGATGGGGAGGGAAGAACTGTCTTCAAAGAGGAACTGCAACGGAAAGACTCAAAGCCAGAACAAGAAAGGGGAAAGGGAAAGACGAAGAAAGAGAAAGCCGCGATCTACCAAGTCAATTTCGAAGAAGGGGAAAGGACCGCGACCTCATCGGAACGTGCTGTCCCACGAGTGGCAAAATCTAAGGCCAGTGCCGTGAAGACGAATAAGGGTGGCTTCAAGGTTCACCACAAAGGAAAAAGGGCTGGCGCGGGAGAAAAACCTCTCTCCATTAATGTGAAGGAATTATTCGTTCACAAGGGGTCCGCATCAGAGACTCAAAAAAACAAAACGGAGTATTAGGAGGGGGATTCGAAAAAGGGCCCCTTTACTACATCATCTGGGGGCAAACGGAAGAAGGCGCGCCCGAAACGCGCCGAAAAGAAGTGGCGGCAAGAAAAAAGGGAAATGGTATCAGGGGGGAGGAAGGCCGTAGAGTGGGGGAAAAGGTGCCTTACAGCCTCTCTCCGCGGAGGTACAGGAAGGGGGGTTTGATCGTGTGGTGCGATCGAACTTGAAAACTGACAGGGCCACGTCGATCGCTGGATAAAGGGGTCGGAGGGGGAAAGGGAGATGATGGTTCTGCTTTTGATGTCGGGAAAGATCTTCTTCCCTTGCATGAGAAAAAGCTTTCGAGAAATAGTCCCTTTGGGCAATTCCAAAGGGGAAGGAGGGTTTCTTACCCACCATCTAGGGAGGGCCAATGATCTAGGAGAAGGAAGAGGGGGAAAAGACTAAGTAGTTTTATTAGCAGGGGCTGGCCGTTGAAAAAAAAAAAAGATCCTGGGTGGGGAGAACGCAATGCCTGCGGGGGGAAAACTTGCACATCCCATGATTCATCCGAGAAAACTGTAAGCAAGCCTAATTCGGGGAAAATAAGCGCTCCGGAAGGTGCGAAGTACTCCGTCACCTGGACACTATTCGGAGGCAAAGAAAGGGGAAAGCGCCACCATGGGTAGGGGAGGTTTCCCAGGGGGGAAGAAAGGGGGAGGGAGATGTTGAGGGGGGACGCAAAAGACAAATCGAAGCCTGCTCTGGGGGGCGCGCGCCGTGGCGAAAAGGCGTCGAAAAAAAGAGTTAAGACAAGCTTCACCGATACCATCAGGGGAAAAAGGGGGATATCGTGAAAAGAGGAGGCAGATCCTCGATCGATCGTATGTGCGTGAGGGGGACGGCGAGAATCAGTAACGCGCAGAGCACCCGCGCGTGAAAGAGGACGACCTTTTCCGGAAAGGCGGGACCCGGGCTTGGTCTCAAAATCTTGATAGGAGAAGAAAACTTCGTTTAAGGCGGGGGTACGACAGACGCGAAAACCTGAGGGATCGAAATCGAAAGAAAGGCCGTTCTTCATAGAAAGATCGCTAAGAATTCTCCGCCGGGAAAGGGGGTTGGGACATGTGGGGGTTTGCAGACAGAGCATTGTCAGGGCCAGCGTTGGGGGCGGAGGAAAAGGAAAGGAAGAAGCTCATGGCCCGGGGGGGAGAAGCGCTGACTATTGAAGTCTGACTTGGGGAAAGGCTTGCGCTTCTCGGGTTGATCCCGAAAAGGGGGGAAGAAAAAGGGTCATTCATCCTCTCTGAAAGGGGATTGGAGCGTAAAGAAAGCATTGACGAGGCAGGGCGGAAAAAAAAAACGTCGAGACCCGGAAAAAAGGCTTGTGTCAGAAAGGGGTGCTATAGTCAGAAAAGGGAAAATCGAGCTAGTAAGGTAGCCGAATTTTCGGCGGGAGGGCGCACTTGAGAGGAGCCGGCCAGGCCCACTCCGTAAGGGGGGTTCCTACGAAGAAGGGGAGACTAAATCCTCCTTACGGAAGGGGTTCGTCGAATAGATGAGAGATGGTAGGATTGCACAGGAGGGAGCACCTTCATCAGGGGATGCACCGCATTGGTCTCTTAGTCCTCTATCGCAGGAACACAGGGGGGACTTCATCTCTCATGATAGGGGTTGAGAGGGAGTCTGGAGAAAGGGGGCCTTCAGGGAAGGGAGCGAGGCTCGCCGTATTCGAAAAAGGGTTTCTTGATCAAGAGGAGAGGAAAAAGGAAGGCGATCAACTCGGGGGGGAGAGGATCCGTAAAAAAAAGGGCATGCGGTAGGAAGATGAGTATGTAAAAAGAGGGGGAGAAGAACGCGCGTCGGCGCAAAGGAAAGAAACTGCGGGGAAAAAGGGGGAATGTGGTGGCCGTGCTGAAGGGTGGGGGGTCGCGTATTCCGGGGGAGAGGATCGCCGTCTGTTAAAGTAGAAAGGAAAAGTCGAGCAGGGAAAAAAGGAATAAACAACAACCAAGAAGATTGGCCCGGGAAAAAGAGGAGAGCTCCCTCTATCCTTACGCGAGGAAGGAAGAGGGGGGACGCTACGGAAAACTTTCCAAGTCGCGAACTCACCAAAGGAAAAAAGGGACCTGGCCTCTATCAGGTGAGAAAAGTGAATCCGCGGGAAGAAAGAAAATCGTCTCCTTTTCTCTACCAAAGGGAGGGTACCGGATTCCGATGCCAAGAAGGACCGCCGTGCATCATCATCTGATCCGCAACCAGTGGGGGGGTGTACCTCTAGGGGGGGAGGACGGTCCGGCTAAGCGCGGAAAAGTCTCTTTGAGGGGAGAGAAAAAGGGGAGAAGCGGATCAACCCCTATCTTGCAGGGGGAAGAAAGGCTAATTAAGGAAGGGGAGATTCTAAGGAATAAGAGATAGACGTTAAAAAATTCTATCGGCAATGGCCCAGGGGTCATCTCGAAAGAAAAGGAAAGTTGCTTCTCGCAGGGGGGGGGCCGTAAGTTCGTCTCAAAAAATATTTCGGGTCGGCCAAACAAAAAGGGGAGGGGCCTTTGCGAGATCGAAAAAAAAAGAGACGCCATGAAGAGATTATTCGATTCGCCTATGGGGAGCTCGATGTCGGGAGAGGACATATCTCCCAAAGGAGAATAAACGCCTGGAAATCTTGAAGAGAGGCCCTTTCTCAGGGGGAAAGGGGAAGGAGGGACTACCAGTCGTTCGCTGAAAAGAAAAAGAATCCCCTTCGCGGAAGGTACTTCACAAACGCCGGGGGGGGAAAGAAAAAGGTGGCCCCGGAAAAGGGGGCCTATCCTGCCAAGACAGAGGGAAGAAGCACCTTCTCCATTCTAAGGAAAGAGGGCCCAAATCCCCACACTAGTGGAAAAATACTATAAAAGGGAGGACCACACCCGGCGAGGGGAGGAAGAGGAGGGGGACGAGGTCCTAACGTCTATTGGCTAATTCGAGAAAGGGGGGCGTTTTCTGGCTTCCACCACCTTCCCTACATGATGCATAAGAAAAGAGGACACAGGAGGGAGGTCAATTTCCTGCCGATGTAATCGCTCGTTTCTCCCGCGTCTTCCCGGATGAGGAAGCGAGCCGCTATTCGAGAAGGATGGCGCATCTTATCTAAAGCAGGAAGGAACCGGAAGATTGTTAGGGAAAAGGAAGGAGCCTAAATCTTCTTCAGGCCGTCTGAGTAAGGCCAAGGCTCGGGGGGAAAACTCACACCATCTCATTCATTCTAGGGGGGAAAAAAAAAACGTTTCGGAGAATAGTATAAAGAAGACAGGCGAAGAGTCTTCTTCAAGGGTACCCTGGTGGAGAGAAAAGAGCGCATCCTCATCTTGGGGGTCGACTGCGCAACCGGGACGATTCAAAGAAGGGAGACTCATGAAAAAAAAAAACCTAATTAAGGAGGGGAGAGAAGCCTACCAACTTGATCGCTGGCCGTCTCAAATTGCTCAAAGGGACCCGTCGTTCTTAGAGAAAGCTTCGAAAGGAGAGAACTGCCATCCCGATCACGTAAAAGGGATTCAGTTCGTCGCCTATGAACGCGGCTACCGCATTTGTGGGGGTACCGATAGGAAAAAAAGTTTACCATCAAAAAGGGGAAAGGCACTGAAAGAAAAGGATTATTTCTCTACGGGGGGTTCTGTCCGCCCAGAAGGAACTTCCGGGGGGGTTACAGGCTCAACAGGAAACAAGGGTTTGAAAAGAAGGGAGAGACCTCACCCTTATCTAAAAGGAGGGAAATCAAGGAACGGCGTTCAAGTTCGATATCGAGGACAAGACAACCGAAAGAAAAGGGAGGGGGTATGCTGTCCGGCCACGGGGAAGGAAGGCCGTCAGGAAGAAAGAGGAAAAATGTCTTCAATGGCACCTCCGTCAGGAAGGCGCGTGGAGGCAACCTTCGATAGTGAAGGGGAAGGACAATATGAAACTGTATGCGGTCAGGGAATCATCTATAGAAAAAAGGGGCGGATGATTATTAAAAAAAAATGAACGCGCCGGAACGAACCGGGGCCGACAGACGTTTATTCAAAAGGTGATCCGCCGCGAAAGGAAAAGGCCTAACGCGTAGGTGCCCGTTCCTAATGTAGCGGTGCGGACAAACCTTCAGAAGGGTGAACAGGTGCGGAAGGAGAGGAGTCTGCGGTCGGTAGGGGGGGGGAGTCTCTAACTTTACAGGGAGAGAAGCTTTAAGCCTTTTCGATCAGTTAAGGATTCCAACTTATGTGTCTGGAGGGGAGGGAAGGGATTCTTGAAAGGAATTCCGAAGGAAAATTCGAGCAATCCAGTCACCCTGGGACTCCCAGTGAACGCAACTGCAAGAATGGGTCTGACCCACCATCTCAGGAAGGGGGGGGCGCCAGGGGAAGAGGTACTTCCGGCTACGAGAGGAGGCTCGGGCTGAAGGCAGCACCGTATCCTGGGTGGAGAACGCAGAAAGGTTTTTTGATAGGGTGAGTCAGCAAGGAAGAGAGAAAGGTCGCGTTCTCAATCCTAATTGGAACCGGGAGTGAAAAGGAGGGGAGCTTCCGGTGAGGAAAAGACCGCAAACACGATGCTGCCTGCTCAGAAGGCATAAAAAGGGGGGAGGGTGGTTCTTCAATAAGGGGAAAAAGGCGAGCCTTCTGAGGGGGGTTACTCCAACTGGAAGCAAGCGATGTGACGTGTCTTAGAAAGTTCTTTACCGTGGAAGGAGCCGATTTCGGAGGGGAAAAACGGATACCATCCAGTCACGGTGGAAGGAGTATATCAGCTTCGACCAGATTCCTAAGAAGGAGTGGAAGGCGTCGCGAAGATCAGCTTTCTTAGGAAGGATGCCCTCACCCTTCGGACAAGTCGACCGGGGGGGTTGAGACCGCCTTAGCAGGGGAGGTGACTAAAAAGAGAATAAAAAGACTTGATCTTCATAAAGAGGGAACATATAGGACAAGGGTTACTCCTAAACGTCAGAGAAAAGAGGAAAGGCGCCAAAGGTTCGTCATCTTCTGGATGAGGGAGAAAAGGATCCGCCTTCAGGGGAGGGTCTTCCGGGGAGAGGGGGTCCGCCGATTTTCCAGCTGGGGGTGGGGGCTTCGCGGCGAGAGGACTCAGGCGACAGGTGGGAACTAGGCCCCTTTGTCCCTTAAAACTTCAAAGGGAGTGGGAGACTCTTCCTCTCTTAAGACGGGGAGGCTCGAGGAAGACTTCTTGTTTATTAGGGTGAGGGGCTAAAAATACCCCCCAAAAAATCTCCTGAGGGGAAAGGGGAAACTTGCATCTGCATCTTCTGAAGTCTTCGGTCCAGGAGGAGGGTGCGGTGCGATAAGAAAGTGCACGGACGCCGAGAAGGAGGGGGGGTCGGCGAAATCGCCGAATTCGGATGTTTAAGAGAAGAACCAGACAACTCCTTCTATGGCTTTGGGCGAAAGGTTACGCTCATCCTAAGGAGTAGTACAGGGGATCGGCGCGCGCGCATAGGGAGATGCCCATCTTCGGAAAAAAGAACCTTGCCGATGCGACTTGATGAACGAGGTATCTCGGAAAGAAAAAGCAGGTCCTTATCGCGATTATGGGGGGAAACACCACAAGCCAGATAGGGGACGTCTGCGCCGTACCTTAAAAGAAGGGACCTCGCGCGGCTCGCCGTATGAGAACACAATTAAAAGAGGGAAGATATGATGCACGGCGCTCAGGAAGAAAGCTTAATCCGGGACGAAGAAAAGGCGTACAGTATGAAAAGGGGGGGTGATTCGCGACCATCGGCCGAAAGGCACATTTCTTCTAGACAACGGCTCAGGGGAAAAGAAAAGAAAAAAGGCGTTTGATTTTGTTGTCGGAAAAAAGAGGGGGTTTCTTAGTATGGAAAAAAGGGAAGAGGATCTTTGCTATATCTCCAGGGAAGAAGACTGGCGCACTTCGATCCGAAAGGAAACAAAAAACACGGAAGGGAAAGATATAGGGGGAAGGAAGGGGAAAGTGCGCCCTCCGATCCTTACCGACAGGAAGTATCTTCATCGTCCGAAACCCATGGGGAGGGAAAAACGCGCGTAACAGGCGGCGCCGCCGCCTCAGGAGAGAAAGGTTCTCGCTCCGAGAAAAAAGTCTCATGCCAGAAAGAGGGAAAATCCCGACCGTCATTTCTTTTCGGAAGGGGAGGAAAAGCTTGGGGCTCAGAAGAAGAATATCTGAATACCACCAGGGTGTACCTCTGGAAAAGGGGGAAAAAGCAGGCTAGCCTCTCGCGGGGGGAGGCTTGTCTGGCAGGGAGAGGAGGAGGGGAAAACCCCTATCTTTCTTTCTAACCAGATGGGGAAGGCTGCCTTAAAAAAGAAAAGCATCAAGCGGTTATAAGCGTCTAGCTTGAAAAAAGGGGGGAAGTCTAAGATGGGAACACTATTTCGACAGATCTTCGACTCCTTCTGAGGGGGATGGTTGTCTCCCAATATTTCAAGAAATAGAAGGCCGTGGCATGGCGGAGATCCAACGTAAGGTAAACGAAAAAAGGCAGAACTCCTTCTTCAGAGCTCTCTATGTCGGGGGGGAGGGGAAAAGAGATCGCAAACCCGCGTCTATGAAAAAATGGACCGCCGTCGGTCTCAGGCCGTGAGCGCAAATGATCAGAGGGGGGACTGGTTCGCTAAATCCTCAAAAAAAGGCTTGACGAGGAACAAAGGAGTTTACCTTGATCAGACGCCGAAAGAAGAAGCAAGGTGCCCTCAAAGGAGACAATGAAATCGAAAGAGATTACCAAAATCCATGAAAAGTAGCACTCGCGCGATCCAAAGGTCAATCTCGATGAAGGGGCGGTCAATTCCCACACCGGGGGGGGGGGGAGAAGGGAGAAGAGATCTGATCAATCCGATGCACGAAAAAGTAAAATAGGCGATTCAATCATTTTTCTCGTAGAAAAGGGGCTTCACCACAAAGGAAGAGAGGGCCGACATTATTCATATCAATATGTCGGAGAGAAAACAAACGGTAAGGAACAAGGTCGGACGGAGAATATCGCAGGGAAAAAGTCAAGCCCGGCGTCTTCCTGAGAGCTCATCAGAGAGAGGGAAAAGAGGGTCTGTCGCAGCTTATCGAAAAAAAAGGTCAATCCGGAGTAGGGGGAAACAATCGGCGTCGGCACGGTGACTCCCTCCGTCAAAAAAGAATAAGAACAATCGCAGGCTTCGAGGGCGTCACAAGGATCTATCAAGGAAAGGGGAAAGGAAAAGGGGAAATCTGTCTTGCCGACCAAAGAGCAGACGGAGGAACAGCCCCGAAACGGCGGCTTCCGGGAAAAGGACTGGGATGAAAGCTGCTGGTCGCCGACTTAATCGGCTTTGGGCTAAAGGCCCTTATCTCGTGCCGGCTGAAGGAAGATTAGGCGCAAGTTCAGCTAAAAAAAAAAAAAAAAGCGCCACACAGGGTCCGGTGCAGTCAAAAAGAAAAAGGCAACTCCCCCGATCACTTCATCAGGGGGGAGGAACCCGAGGAAGGTAAAAAAGAGGAAGCAAATACAGGCACCGCAGTTTAACGAGTTGGGAAAAAGGGGAAAGGAACGCTGGGGGAAAGAAACTGGATGTCATTTCAAAAGCGGGTCGTAAAGAAAGGGGGGCAAGAAGACTATCCACGTCAAAAAAGCCGTGCTCGACAAGAAAGAGAGGCGCAAGCCTCGATCGACCGGGAGAAAAGGGGGGAAAGTTCGAGAATCTAGAAAGAAAAAAAAGGAGCCGCGCGGATCTGTCCAGGGCAGGTCCAGGGGAACCGGGCTGCCGCACGAGGAAAAAGGGGAAAGAAAGTTGCAAAGCCGGCCAGGCGTGAGAAAGTGGGACTGGCGTCTGCGGGAATGAAGTGAAGGCAACGGTAGGTCTAAAATGGGGAAAAATCGCCTCAACACTAAGAGATTAGGAGAAAGTTAAAAGGGGGAGGGGAGAGTTTCCGGGGAAAAGGAGGATTCCGCGCGCCATCCACGATGTAACAAAGGAACTTGAAGCCCACCTTTTTTGGTAGAGAAAAGACTATATTTGGACAAGGAAAAGAAGGGAAAGCGACCGTCCCTTCTTTCTGTGGGGGAGACGGGAAAGAGAACTTGAAGAAAAGACGCGGTCTGATCGCGGCGTGGACGAAATTGGAAGGGAAAGAAAGTCCAAATTATGGTTCTGGAAGTTCTGGCCGGAGGAAAGAAGAGGGAGAGGCGAGACTCCATCCCTTGTCCTTCCAAAAAGGGAGGGTCCAGAAAGAGGGGGTGTCTGAACCAAACAAGAGGGTACCGAGTCGCCATTAATAGCTCGTACTGAAAACTGGACGACTAAGAAGAGGGGGCTCGGCTTTCCTTTGAAAAAGGATCCTGGGGAGGAAAAAGGGGGACTTTTTTATATTGCACCTGAGAGAACGAAGATCAGGGGTCGCGGAAAAGGGACTGCCCATCAGCGCGCCGATAAACAACATGAATCAAGAAGTCGACCTTGACCACGATAAAGGAGAGGCAAAAAAAGTTCTTGTGTGTTGAGGGAAAACCAAGCCCGGATTTCCCATGGCGAAAAAAGTGAATCGAGGTGAGTTGAGCCTCGAAGCCTGTCGAGGGGGTCGGGGTCTGCGAAAGTGCGGCTGACCGTGCCGACGCAAAAGGAACCCCTATCCCAATATTAAGGGGGAGGGAAATCGTATATCATCTTCGCCAGAGAAAGGAGGGTCGTGATCGCGCTCTGAGAAAAAAAAAAATGAGAAATGCCTCAACCGCGCGTGAACAAAGCGGACTTAAACGGAATTCTCCGGGGGAGGGCGCCACTTGACGGAAAGAAGGGAAGGTTGACGATATTTCGGTTGTTACGAAAGAAACGCAAAAAAAAGCGAAAGCAGGTGATCCTATCGGTCTGTCCGTGGGAGGAATCCTATCAGAGCAGAGGAGGAAAAAATCGCAGTTTTGTGTACTTTCAAAAGAAGGAAGGGGTCAGAGAGGGGGAAGAGTGTTGTGGGCTTCGCGCGAGATCAGCCGAGATAAACCGGGTGGCTAAGCGCTTTAAAGGGAAAACTTGTCGAGCGGGACAAGGGAAAGTCCTCGGCGGTCTTTATACGAAGAAGGGCGGGGGGAAAAACAGCACAGACGGACGCGAACGCCTTGGTAGCGATCATCGAGGAGCTCACGGCATGCTTTCAATCCGGCGCCGGGAGGACTACGCCGCGGGTTTATATGAAGAAAAAAGGACCGACATCGAGCGCGTAAGGACTGCCCGAAGGAGTCGGCATGGGGGCAGGTTCAAGAAAGAAATCCTCACAAAGACTACTAAATAGGGGGGGGGGGAAAAACCGCCTTCATCCTACGGAAAAGGCGCGCCGCCATAGGAAGCTTTACGACATAAAAGTCAGCAGCCATTTCGGATCGCGGAGGGGTGATCTTAGTCCTCGAGCTAGGAAGGGAAGAGCTATGATGGGAGAGACGCCAGATATTTGTTTATCGCTGGACGGAGAAAACCAGACGGGTGCGGTCAGAAAGGGATAAAATCGAAGGGCTAAAAGACGATCAAAAAAGATTACGCAACCCTTTTCGTAGAGGCATTGCGAGCACAGGGGAAGAGTGCCTTTAAGGGAGGGCGGAAATACAGGGGCGGACCGCGGCTTAAAGAGAGACCATTCAAAGAAAAACGGATCCGAAGCGCGTTGAGGGTGGAAGGAGAACTTGAAATGGGTGTCAAAAGGGAGACGGCGGATCTTTTCGAGAGGGTCAAAGGATCGGCGGGCTCACTAAAAGGGGGCCAC
>Ga0179593_1663792_pt1 | contig 11369 bp, 8 predicted proteins | sample CZODoug2_1_08_16_FD_185931 | JGI IMG/M metagenome (GOLD analysis project Ga0179593, IMG submission 185931) | Vadose zone soil fungal communities from Angelo Coast Range Reserve, California, USA - CZODoug2_1_08_16fungal (PacBio error correction) | ecosystem: Environmental > Terrestrial > Soil >...
TGCTTCAAGAGAGCGGTGCGCAGGCCACAAAAAAGAAATCCCATATCGCGTTCATGCTAAGTCTGCTGGACCACCCCACTGCCGATCCCGAGGGGGAAGCGACTGCGTTCCGTGGCAAGACGAGGAAAAGGCAAGCTCGACAAGGGGGGTTTACAGGTTTGTCAGCCTCAAGTGATGCCCGCTTATGCAGAGGGAGAAAGTAGACGTCCCGTGGAGGGGAGGAGATCCAAAGGTAACAGAGCAGCACCTCGCAAAGATCCAAAGTTCCTAGGATTCCACAAGCCTCGGAAAAGAAGGAGTGCTGCAGGTGAAGATCGGATACGACGAGGACCGGCGGCCGTCAGAAAAAAACTCACTGCTGCCAGAAGTACTTATAAGATGCCGGAAGTAAAGTAAGCGAGCATGAAGGGAAAAAAATGGGCGGTCAACGTAGACCTCGGTCCGCGAGCATCTCCTGAAACTGGGTAAAAACGGGCACCTCCCGTCAAGAAAAAGACAAAAATGGGCGTATTCCGGAAACACGGCGGCCTAACGTCGACTCCGGCAGTAAGTTGGGAAAAAAAATCGGAATCCGAGGGGGCGGAAGAAAACGGCGACGGCTTGCCGTGTAAAGAGCCAAAAAGTGGGGAGCGCTGCGCTAACGGAAGGGGGGGAAAGATGAAGGATAGGGTTCGCCAGAGAATTACGAGCGGAAAGGGGGGACTGACCCCCAGCTTCCGCCACCCTCCCACCCAAAAACTAAGCGCTTCCACCACGAGCGCGCAGATCGCGTACCGTTGGCGACCACAGTGCAAACTGGTCCGGCGCGGGAACAGAAACAAAGAAGGTCCATTGAAAAGGGGGTGACCTTCGCGTACGAAACGCGCGGAGATCCACATGCAAGAAGCAAAAGCTACGGCGGAGTCATCTGAAAAAACCAATCCTGCGAAAGACTGCGTCCCCGGTGACATGAGGGCTTGGGGGGTACGGACGAAAAAACAGCAGGGACAAGTGCTCAGAAAAGGAAAAAGAAGAAGGAACTGCGACCCTGTGCGTCGGCGCCTACCCGTACCGAGAGATGTTTCGACGACGTCAGAAAATGAAGAGGCGGGCGAGGCGCAGCCGGAGGAGAACGGATGGGTCCGAAAGCTTCCTTAAGGAAGGACGAGGCGTTTTCATCGACGGACGTTCAAGGAAAACGCGGGACCCGGCGTTCGACACACGAAACGAACTCGAAAACAAAGCTGGGAAAAGGAAAAAGAGTGATCGAAAAAAAGACACGGAACCTTCTTAGGTCACGGGAAACCAGACAAAAAAAGGAAGATGTTACCCAACCCTCCAAAAAAACCCGGAAAATCGCAAACATTCTCTACAAACATTCGCAAAACAAAAAAGCGCTGCTAAAAGACCTTCACAGGCAATCTTAAGTCCGGCTAGAAAAACGGTGTCGGCAAGTTACGTGCGGAACTTGGGAGCCCGGGGGGAAACGCGTGTTATTGACGATGTGAAGGGGAGTCTGGCAAGGAGGAAACCCTTTCAAACATCTTCACCCAAAAGACCTTAAGGAAAAAAGAATGGAAGCCGGGCGAGCCTGTCGCGTCCGCGCAGCTAAAAAAGGGACGTTTTCCGTTTCAGAGAAAAGACCTATGTCTTTTGTGATTTGGACTGGGGTCTCGGGGGACCAGATGGGGGGGGTTCGTTTGGGGGTCAAAAGAAAAACCCGTCCTTTCCCTGAGAAAAATCCGGCGGACAGAAAAAAAGAACGTGCTTGCTACGCAGGGGGAGAAACTGCGGGGGTGAAGAGCAGGGACCTCGAGGTAGGGGGGGCCCTATGATTCAACGCATTCCAGGCATAGCGTCAGGGGCAGCGAGCGCCTCTTCGCGTCCGGGCCGCGTGCCTACAAGCAGGGACATAGAAGGGGTTCGGTAACTGGCTTAAAAGACCCTGGTGCTGCTTTGAAATCGTCCGTCACTTAAATAGGGGATGAGAAGGCCAGAAGTGCGGAGCTTCCCTCTCACTGGAGGGGGGCGGACGCCGACGACTACCAGTGTTGAGAGGGGCATGAAACTGAAACTGCTTTTGGAATTCGAGATTGGGGGTAAGGGTGAGGAATCACCGGAAAAAAGCCAAAGCATCATGGACGGGCGTCGTACGGCCTTTAATGTCAGTAGAACGGACTAAAGCTTTCAGCCCGAGAATGCGCAAGGAAAAAAAAAGTCATGCTTGACAAAGAAAGTCTAGAAAGAAAAATGGCGAGGACTGGCCATCATCTGATGGATCGTTACCGCGGGGACTCAAGAATATAAAAACAACAAGACAAGGAGGAAGGTTGAATCGCTCCGGTCCCGCCTCCTCAGCCACTGCTGCCGAAACCAGAAGATAAAAAAGTCGCCAAAACTCCGGGGCGACGTAAGCGCTCGGCGATGAAAGGATATGAACATGATACAGGCGAATTTGCCATGGGAAGAGAATTCAGATGCGGTGACCAAGGGTGAAACAGTAAAAAAATCATATCACCACAGCAAAGAACCCAAAAAAACGCAAGTCACAGGAACTGTGCGACGCGAAAAAGGCAGCCGCAGACAGCGCCTGACCGCGGAAAGGATGTCGGAAAGGGGGGCTGTGACTGCCCGGAAAGAGAAGACAGCGGGAACCTTCGCGGCAAGAAAAAGTCTTAGGAAAAAGAAGGATAGCTACCCGTCCGAAGTTCTCGTCTTAAGCTGTGCCAAAAAAAACCAAGGACTCCGGAAAAAAAAAAGCCGATCAGATGCCTTGGCGGCCGTGAAAGAAGAGATTGGGAAGGGCTCGGGGGAACTTACCACTAGAGAGGGAAGGTCGTAAGAAAAGTAAGGAAAACAAAAGCCCAAAATAACCAACACCCCAAAAAAAAAAAAAAAAAAAAAAAAGAACAAAAAAAAAAAACAAAACAAGTGGCCTTTAAGGAGACAAACGCATCCGGCCTACGCTCGGCATACACTCGCGGCCATTGATAGGTACCCGTTACCACACGGCCATCTTCGGAGGGGGCCCGAACTTTCGACTTTCCGGCTCATTAACAACTTACCAGCGGGGGAACCAAGGTCTGCAAGCCGACACTAACACGTCGAACTTCTCATCTGTGAATAAACCGACCCGCGCGCACCTACTCCTTGACGGAAAAAGGCAAAAAGGTGCAGGGCTCTTCGCAGGCGAGGGGGTTGATCTTGGAAAAAAAATTGCGCGCGGCCGTCAGGACAGGACAATGACAAGAATCAGAGGGGAAACAGTAAATAGCAGTCCTAAAAGGCCGGCGGTGGCGAAGAAGGTCATGCCATCCGGACGCGGGAAAAAGAGGGGTCATCACTAGGGCCTCTAGAAACAAGTTTGTCAATCGAATGTCGGGGTGGTCGAAAACACGCAGAAAAAAAAAATCCCGCAGTGACCTCGAAAAAGCCCTCGGCCGATATGGGAACCGCTTCGAACAGCTAGACCAGACAGGGAACAAGGAGCCATGGGAAACTAGTCTTAAACAAGAACTACCGGAGCATGTCATTCGATCACAAGGGGGGTAACATAAAAAAAAGCCCACTGCTCCAGAATAAAAAAAAAAAGAAAGGGTGTTCCTCGATCCTTCTCGACCCCTCTTAGAGAGGAAACACTTGATAGTTTTGGGGAACGGTGTTGTAATTAAAAGGCCTTCATGCAGCGTGAGTTCTTTATTCTATCTACTTCCTCAGAGAGAACTAGCCTAGTTATCTTGGAACCTCTCACATACTAAATTCGAGGCCCAGGCAAACTGCTGACGAGGGGTTCCGGTTTAAAATTGTACGGGCATGGGTGGGAGAAAATCTTCCGATCAAGAAAAAGGGGAGAACAAAGTAAATCAGCCAGGGGGGTTCCTTGCGCAGCGCAACACAAGTAAGGAGGGGGAATGGTCCACTGCATACATGAGGGCAGAGCCCTGTCCCACAAAATCTAAAAAAGAGGACTGAATAGCTGCCAAATTCATTTAGCAAAGGAAAAATGGTCGAAGGAAAAGTACAGGGAAACACGGTCTTGAAAGCTAGCAAAAGGCGCTGCGTTCCGGAGCGACCGCGGGGAAGACCAAACTCTTACCAAATCAAAATCTGCCCTCCCGGGAGATGGGGTGAGAGTGAGCACGCGTGCCTAGGCCCTGGAAAGAAACGCGAAAGCACGAAAAACAAAAAAACCCTAGGGCTGTGACGGGATAAAAACTTGGGTTCGGGTGCTGAGATCGGTCAAGGTTCGAGGTTTTGGTCCCTGCAATCAACTTAACTCCAAAAAAGAGCGCAGGAATCCAGGGCAACCTGAACCCAGCACCGGGAGTAATAAATTCCGATGGAAGAAAACCGCCAGGGTAAAGCCGAAAAGGGATCGGTGGGGGACATGAGCAGAAGCCTGAAAAACAACATGAGATCTTGGACAGGGAAAAAAAAATCCGATCGGCAGAGAAGAGGTGACATCACTAGCAGCCAAGAAAAAAAAAACGGATATAGTAAATATATAAGATTTAGAAGAATTCTCGAAAATTTGCCTTCTTAGACATTTCCAGGAAAACGGGGACACAGGAAAAAAATCTCGGGGTCATTCGACAGACTGGGACCAGGCTAATGAGGTATCATAAACTAGATCCTTCTTCCTGAATAAAAAGAATAATCAAAAAAAAAAAAAAAGAAAAAGGACCCTTGTGTTCACCTAGAGGGAGGGGAGGTAGTGGCTCATCTCCCAATTCAAGTTGTGGCGAGTTCACAAACCTAATGGAAAACTCCCAACCAGCATACGGTTTGGAAATGACATTCCATCCCTCCGAGGGAAAAAGTGCGGATCAGGGTTTGAGAAAGGGAAATGGGTAAAGTAAGCTTCTAAGGAGAAAAAGCAGGCAAGGAGACCGCAAAGTGCAGCCTTCTCATGATTTCTTTAATCTTGCTAGAGCGTGAAAAAGAAAAGTTCATAGGGTGCGTCCAATAACGAAGGCAAAAAGGCCCATCAAAAAATCTGTGTCGCCACGTAAATCCCGTGTTGCTCCGTACAAGGGGGAAGAGGGGAACGACCGAAATCAAACATAACTCAGGTTTCTAGGGGCGCAAAGGTTCTGAAGAAACAGTAACCCCCAGAGTTGAAAAGTGCTGCCAAATAATTCAAAAAAAAGGGGGGGACGTCTTCCAAATAAGACACTTGGGGGGAGAAACTGGTAGCACACGAGTTATATCTTAATCTTACCACAAAAGGTCAAAACCAAAACTTCGAAAAACCCGACCCGACTTCAAGACGAAGGGAGTGTCAAAGGAGGGAGCGGAATGGGAGGTATGTACCACCCCGATCACTAAAGGGAAAGAGAGGACCGAAATAGAAAAAAACCTCATTGAGATTACTTTAGACAAAGTACTACAAGAGAGGGAGGGACCAACCCGTCCCACGGGAACGCGGGCATCATCGAGAAGTTAAAAAAGTTGCAAAAAACCGACTGATCCTACGGAGAAACGGGGGACCGGGCTTGGAACCGATGTGGCGAGGGCAAAAAAAAGCCCAGGACAAAGGGCGACTGAAGGGTGAAGAAGATTCACCGCAGGTTCAAAAATAGAGGGGGATCCCTTCGTGAGGATTTGTTCTACTCTTTCGGAGGGAGCATGTAGTCGGATTCTTATAAAAAAGGCCGGCTGAAGGATTTTGTACCCAAAACCTGGCTATAAACCTATTCCAACGTATAAAGATGATGCTTGAATTACCGACTCTGAGCCGAAGACTCTTCCCAGAGGCTAAACTCCACCTGTCAGAACAAGAACACGCATTCGTAGAGAGATCGTTTCCTCTAAATGCGTTCATCTTTACCCAAAAAGGGTTGAATTAAGAAAAAAACAGGTCTGGAAATTCTTCTCCCAAAAAAACGTCAAGGGGCAACCTGAACCTCAGAAACTCATCTCCGCATTGAGGAAAAGGGGAAAATCATTCTGCCTCTACGCGCGCTTTTACCAACGGGAAGCAGCAATTCTCAGGTTAAGGGTCTGGAAAACTTCTGCAAAAAAGCTTTCAACTGGTCGTACTGTTCCAAGATGAAGAAAGAGAACTTTAACTGGGAGAAGCTGAAGGAAGGACGGGGTAAGGGTGGGGTATCATCTTCCTCTAAGGCGGTCGATGGTGGGGAATTGAAAAAGACGCCCCGGTTGAGGGAAGGCTAAAGAAGTCCAAATCATGCCCTGGGAAGTCCCCTTGGAAGATCAAGATTCTGAATCTCCTGAGGTAAGAGGCCGCAAAAACAAGCGAGGACGATGACTCTAGTGAGAACGGCTCAGGTATTAAGGAAAAATGTCCATCGAAAAAAAAATGTGCGGGCGCCGCCCGAAAATGAAGCGTGGTGCACCCGCCGACGTGCCAAACGAAGTCATAAAGGAAAGGGGCGCTGATGAAAAAAGGGACTTCTACTCCACTTGGGCGGTGGAATTCACAGAAGGGTCTGTCCGGGAGAGGGGAAAAAACCCAAAACCAGAAAGTTCACCTACAGGGGAAGGGTACATGGTCCCTGGGGGAGGTGTTACGCAAAAGCTTAAGGACGCTGACCCGGTGACCGCTACTCAAAAAGAAGGGTGGGAGGAAAAAGTGGACATTAACTGCTGTGGCGGGGTCTACTAAGGGAGTGGGGAAAAGTGGAGATGCTTGGCAATGAAAAAGCAATAGAACATTCCAGTTTATATAACGGAGGCAAAACTTGAAACGAAAAAGTGAGAAGTCCTGCCTACTCTCCGGCAAGCTCCAAAAAGAAAGGGAAAACAGAAAAAGAGAAAGTCGTTCTTCGCATAGATCTGAAAGGCGGATGGCCCTATGGAGGGGTTATGGTCACAAAAACACAGACAAAAGGAAGGATGAGATGCTTTTGTTTGGACTAACGACAAACCGAAAGAAAAACCGCCTCCATCAGAAAATGGCGCCTACAAGGTAAAAGATCTGCCACTGGGGGGCAGGAGAAGAGCGGGGAAAAGGCGGCTCTTATCTGCCTAGAAAAAATTCCAGGGGGGAGAGTTAAACGAAAAAACGTTAACTTTAAGGGTCTGATGAAGTTCCTGAATGGTGAGTGGTTGCACCTCCTTATAACTTTCATATCACAACATCAAAAAATGAAAGGGGGAATCATCCTAACCGTAAAGAGTCAGAAAAGCGCAAGCGAACCTCTTCTCCACTATTGAAGACTGCCGGGGATGAGAACTTCCAGCCTCAAAAAATAAGGGCACAGCAGGGGAAGGGCGCAGGAGACGCCGTCGAATCCGGGGAACCCCAAGCCTAGAAAGTAGGTCAGACACCACTCTTGCTGACGAAATCAAAGACGCAATCCCAGAGGCATGCTGCTGGCAATAAGAGGCGAGGGGAGAGGGGTTTCAGCCAAAAGAGCGAGGCGGAGGAAAACTGGAGAAAAACGGGGCCGATCGAAACGCCCTCATGACGCCGTCCAAGGGAAATTGTGGGTAAAGAGAAAGAATTCCCCGCCAAAATCAGACTGCGAGCGGAAACCTCGCGATTCTATGCCTTATGGAAAAGGAAACGTTAAAAAAACAAACCCACTCTGATAGGGAAATCACGCGGTCTTTCTGGTGTCTAAGTCCTTCAAAGGTTGGGAAATAAGAAAGGAAAGACCGTCTGGTTCCCTTCCTGGGGTCTGTCCTAGAAGAACAGTACAACGAAACGGCGAATCATAGGATGTTGAACTCGAGGGAAAAAAGAAAAAAAAGGGGCTCCTTTTCGAGGTGCTGGAAAACCGGACAGGAGCGGACGCATGCGAGTTCGTTCTTGGGGAGATGTCATTTTGGGGAGGAAGGGTCGCCGGGAGAAGGTGTGAACGGGGGGTCAAGCTGAAAGGGAGGGAAACTAGTCCATGAACCTCGCAGTGCGGCGTGAGACTAGCCGAGGCAGAGGCGGCCAGCCGGTCCGCGGTAATAGGCGGGCTCGGTGTTGCAGCACTGACAAAAACTAGTTCTCAAGGAAGAAATGTCGATTAAACTCACGTCCCTGTTCTGAAAGTGAAACGAAGAGTGAAGACTGATGGAAGCGCCCGCCTCTTCCGAAGAAAAAAGACGGACAGAGAACAGCTCCAACGTGGGGAGCGCAGAGGGCCAGCGATTCTTCATCCATGACAATCAATGGGGAAAGATCGCTGGAAATAAGAGAAAAAGAATGTCCCAAGCACCAAGAAGAAACACGGAACTTCGCTGCAGATGAGAGGAGAAAAACGACACTCCGAAATGCTGCAATTCACGCGGGTACCGAGGGTGGGAACGGAAGAACCAGAAGTACGCAGCGTCACCCCTGGGGGACTTCAGACCGGGTAGCATCTAGGACAAAAAGGATAAAAGTCTGCGGGTTGTGTCAACCAAACAAATCCTGGAGAACGGCGGCACTTCTTCCTTCAGGGGACCGTCTTTGAAAAAAAGTTTCCCTTTACAGCGTGATTCGCCATCTGGGGCAGACACTCTTCAAAAAAAGGTCTTAAAGCGTCAGGGAAAAAGAAACTACCCGGGAAGTAGCGCCCGCCGTAAAAGCCGGGGGGGGCGGAGGGGCGGGGGCAGCAAACGGTAAAAAATCACCAGCGGCAAGGAAGGAAAAGGCTGGAAGGTGTGCTGGCATGGAGTCCAGGGGGACCGGAAATAAAAAAAAAACGGTCAGGAAGGGAAGGAAAACGGGCGACCGGGCTACATCCCTCGTACAAAGGACACTGGGCGAGATCGGAAAGAAGTCCATTACCTACGTCCGTCTCAAAAAGAAAGATGCCCGCAGGGAAGGAGTGACATGGAGGGTTACCCTGGCGGGCCAGACCGGCGAAGGGACGCTTACTGGGAGGATCAACTAGGGTAACTTACTCGGTAGGTGATCAACACATATCGGAAAGGATAGGTCCCTGCGGATTTTGCTCTGCGCAACGCAAGGTGATACGAAAAAAAGAGACCAAGCGGGACCTTGAGCTGACCAAAGGGAAACGGGAAAAAAGATCCGGAAGTCCAGAAGGATACGTCTGGGGAGCCAACCCCGGGAGAGGGGGGGGGGCATTAAAAAGGGGGAAAGCCTTCCGGGGGCAACGAGGGGCGAAAGAAACTGAACCATAAACAGCGAATCGGTACGATCACAAAAGCTCGAAAAACAAATGAAAGAAGGAGACCAGGCGTGAGAGCACATATTGAGGGGAGGGGAATTGTCGGCGAAGGACAAAAAAAAACCCTGTCCTAAGAGGAGAAGTATGACCATAGCTCATACAAGGAGAAAAAAAAGGGGGTGTATAAGGAAAAGTGGCGTCCGGACAGGGGGTCAGCCCGGCCCATCTCACCACGGAAAAAAAAACAAATGCTCCACAAGAAAGACGATCCGGAAAAGCCACGTACTCCGGGTCGCAGAGAACAACATCTCAACTGTAAATATCTAGCAACCTCACCGAATCACTGAAGATCACAAACAAGCCCTCCAAAGGGCCGGGAGAATGGGGGAAAGAAGTAGCGTCTACGTCGCCCGTTCCGGGCCGCCGGGCATCACGAGGCAAGAAAAATAAATTTCGGGAAGGGGAAAAAAAGGGAAGACGTAAGGGACACCAGTGGGTCTTGGAAAATCGACACCCATCACTCGCCCTTGGAGAGGTCGGGGGGTCGCAAACGGTCAAAAAGTTGGGACTCCCGCGCAAGGTACAAGGGTCCGCGGGGGGAAAGGCGAAAAAATGGCCAGCTACTCCAAGGGCAGTGAGGGAGACGCGGCAAGAGAAGTCTGACAGCGCCATTCCGGTGGAACATCAACGGGTTAAAAAAGGGGGAAGCTAAGACAGTATTCTGACGCGGGGCGAGACTCACTTACGCTTGTCGATCAGGAAAAAAAAAAGGAACCAACCTCCCTTCTAAAAGCCAGAAAGAGGGTACATCCTTTTACCGTCCAAGGCTGCGCAAACTATCGGGAGGAATTAGAAAAATCAGAAAAACCGGGCGCTCTTGATCGAGAGATACTAAGAAAAAGCGGAGGGTGAAGAGATTTAAGGCTGCGGTCGTAGGACCAACCGAAATGCTGGAACGCAGGAAGAAAAACGGAGGACGAGAAGAGAAACTAAGAAGAAAAAAAGCCGGTCGCCGACTGGTGGAGGAACAAGGGGCTAACCCTGCTGACCCTCCTCCATGCCGGGCGGAAAATTCTGGAAAAGAAGCAGGGCCTACCCCTGAACTTGATGGAGGGGACATCGAAAAGACCGAGGCGGACAGAGCCGGAGGAAGATCTTACGGCACTCACCGGCAGAAACGGTCAAGGGGTGGGAGTGGTTCATCGACAGTCGGTGAAAAGCCTAGAAGGATGAAAATGCATGAAAAAGAAGAAAAACTCTACAAAGGCTGGGAAAAAAAAACCTGCCTAGCTAAGAAAAGAAAAGGGAGGCGCTAGCCTGCCTCGGGGCAACGCAGGAGGGACAACAAGTATCCACAAAAGGGGGACAAACACGGTACGACTGAAGAGAAAACCGAGGAAAAAAATCTAACTCTCGCAGCATCGAAAGAATCCTGGAGAAAAAAGCAGTCAAAAAAAAAATGGAGTTACTCCTTTGAGACGCTTTCAAAAGAGAGCCGAAAAAAAAGTGGGTCGTTGGAATCTTCGGCAGGACTCCCAAAAGAGGACACCCGGGAGGACGTAGAGATTAACCCAATCTAAAACTAAAACGTTACCCGCCGACTCGTCCCTCAGCGGGGGACTGGCTGGCGGTGAGATGGAGGGAAACTACGGCGGGGCGGGTCTAGGGAAAGGACAAGGGGGGGACATTGCTACCTCCCCCCAACAGCTGGGGCCCCGGCGGACCGTCAGAAAAGGACACCATTTCTGGCGTAAAAAAAAGGGGGAGAAGGGTGGTGGTAACTACAGGCCGGAAACAATCTAGAGGAGGAGATTTGCCGAAAACCGCAATAGAGGGCGGAGGCAGCCTAAAAAGTAAAGGGCCGAAAAACGGAGGTAACACCTGGCCTAACTGGAACTAAAAGCATTATGATGGCGAGAGCGGGCTTATTTATGACGAAGCCTAAAGGCGTGTCTCAGGGACCAATCTTGCCGTTTCTACTTCAAGTTTTCCGACTTAAAACCGAGCCCGTCTTCCGCTCGTGGCAGGGGAGTCTTGGGATAAAAAGACGACTACGTGAAATTTAGTGGACTGAAAAAAAGGGGTCATAATCACTCAGGTCTTGTGGGAAAATGACGCTAGGGAAAAAAAAATGGGGGTCCACCTCATTGAAAAGAGATTGCGTACGCGCGTCATGAAAAAGGAAGAGCCGACAGCCTACCGCCGTGATCTAGATAGAGACCTGCGATCCAAATCAAGGATCATCAAGGGGCTAAAAAAAACTGTCGGAGGGACAAAAGGGGAGAAAGAACGGAAACTGGACTTGGGAAACAAAAT
>Ga0179593_1667471_pt1 | contig 11369 bp, 19 predicted proteins | sample CZODoug2_1_08_16_FD_185931 | JGI IMG/M metagenome (GOLD analysis project Ga0179593, IMG submission 185931) | Vadose zone soil fungal communities from Angelo Coast Range Reserve, California, USA - CZODoug2_1_08_16fungal (PacBio error correction) | ecosystem: Environmental > Terrestrial > Soil >...
GGGGGGACTTGAAAAAACCAAGAACCAAAGTGAAAGAAAAAAAGGGAAAAGGAGAAAAGAGAAACCAAATTATCAGAGAAGGAACCAGAAGTCAACAGGAGACCAACCTCACAAACATGTCACCACAAAGAAGCCCAGTGGTGGGGGGAAAGAGGAAAAGGGCGGTCACCAGCAGATCGTAGCCCCCCGCCAAGGAGCACAGAGGAATTACTCTCAGCATCGGGATTTCCAAATGCAAAAAACACAAAAGGGCGGGGGAAGATATGGGATAATGCTTTGCTTTGGAGCAGGGGGGAAGAAGCAGATTACTAAAACGGTACTCTACTCCCGGGGCAAGGTCTTAGATGGGGGGGGGATGAAGGGGACCAGACATTTCTAGGGAAAAAGAACTAATTTACGCATTCAAAATGAAAGGGAAGGGGGGAAACGTAGGTGTGGGGGGAACTGTGAAGGGTCATGCTCAAAACAGGAACAGCAGGCAAGGGGAGTGGAGGGGGGGCGATGGTAAATTCATCAGGTCAGAGGAACAATTTCCAGGGAGAGAAAGTTAAAATTAGGGTACAGAATTGAGGGAAGATGGCAGCCCATGGTGAAAAGAAGATGTTTCACGGGGGAGTCTAATCCAGGGGATGAGGCTTGTAGTAGGAAAAAAATTTATATTCATTGTTCCACCCATCATGCAGGGGGGGAGGGAAAAAGAAAAAAGGCTGGCCACTGGAAAGGAAAAGGGGGAACCTGGCAAAGGGGAGCACTGTTTGATGGAGAAAGGGCTCCATTTGCTCATCAGAGTATTTTGGGCAAAATGGCGGGGAGAGAGAGTGGTGAAATGGAAGATGGGGCTCTCGAGTCACGACCAAAGGGGGGTACCGCCGGGAAGAGGAGTGGGTTGTCATTGCATTCAAGGCGATTGCAAGGTCACTTCCAGAGAAGGAAGGCCATTTTAATCCATTAAAAATGGGGAACTGGCGCAGAGAGGAGAGGGATGTGGAGAATCTGCTCAGAGAAATGAACAAAAAGATCCACCGGCAGTGACCACGAGGGGGACGCAAAGGAAAATAGTGTAAGGGACCCCAGGGAATGAAAAATTTGTCCATTAAATGGGTTGCCTCGGTTGGGGAAAAAGGGGATACAGTGGGTCCCAAAAAGGGAAACGCATAGAGGGACAAGATAGAAGAGGAGGGCACTCCTTATGCCACACCACAGCCACATAAACATACCCTTCAACCACGGCCCAAGGCGTAAACATGAGAATGAAGGAAGACAACATTGGCAGACATGATGATGTCGCAGGGGGGTGTGGGGAAATGGTACTTTGTTGCATAAGGGGGGGGGTTACTAACATGATGGACTTAAACATTCAGCTGAGGGAACTAGAAGGAAGCAGTTATATTACAGCAAATCAAGCCCGTCATTGTCCTACATGCAGTAGAGATGAGCTGTAAAAAGAGGGGTATAACTACTACACAAAAAAAAAAAAAAAAGAAAAAAAACATGACCGGATCAAGAAAGGGTCAAAATCAAACAGGAAATATGACAACATGGGTAAATCAAGGAACCTTTAGGCAAACAAAGGGACGGATGCAAGTAACACTGATAACCTCCAAAATGGACAGGGGAGGACCAAGGTCAGGGGGTATTGCGGACTTCACGCCATCGAAGTAAAAATGGTGCCTGGGTGGTACATAAACTGAAGGTTCAGGTTCAAATTCCAAAAGTTGGAGAGGAATGAGGGGGGCACCACGTGAATGGGAAATAGAATGCATAGAGGGGATCGCACCAATAATCAGGGTCACAATTTCCCCCCAGAAAGACGAAGAAAGGAATGAGGCCGACACAGAACGTAAACAGGGGAAGGGTAATGCCTGTGTGGGAGGGCCCAAAGGGGGGGAGAGGCAAGGGGGGGGGGAGTGTGACAGGGGGAGGAGAGGGAGGAGAAAGAAAGTAAAAGAAGAGAAAAGAAGGCGCGGGGGGGGAGAGAAAAGGGGGGAGGGAACGGGGAAGGAACATTGGGAGGATGAGGCAGGAGGAAGAGGGAAGGTAAAAGGGGGGGATCCCATGGACTTAGAAGAATAAAATCAACACAGATTGACAGGCCACAAGGGGGACACGAAAGCAACTAACGGGAGGACATGCTGACCTTTGGTTCACACTGAGGTAGACCAGTCCATCTCTCGCCATAATTGTGTGATTATGTTGAAGGACAGAGATAAGAAGCGGATGGGCACGGTGGAGGGGGGGGGGGTAAATGAGTTTTGGAGAGAAAAACTAACACAGCAAGTGCTGACCTGATTGATAATGAGAGTGTGAGGGAAAAGGTTAGGATTCACAACAAACTAGAGACAAAAAAAAAAAGGAGGCTGATAAAAGAGAGAGAATTGGGATTATCGCCCAGCAAAAAAAGTCGCCGAAATGGCAGGTCCATGACTCTGGGCATTCTTATCACAAACGGAAAACCCATGGGCTCCAAGCATCCGAGATCTAATGTATCCCGGGGGGAAACATAGAACAAAATATATGGCGGTCTGAGGGGGGGGGATGAAAAATAGCTAAATCAGCTGTGAAATCGCGGGTACAATGGCCTGAAGGGGGACGGGGTAGCTCATGTCCAGGGTGCGGACACGCTGGGGGGGGTGGGAAGTGCTAGCTGGCAGATTCACCAATTTATGGAAAGTGGCCGGTGGTTAAAAAAAAAAGAATTTGGCAATGACTAAATAAGCCGGTGAGGCCAGCTCAATTTGACACAGTGTGTCATCCAAGTGAAGGGGGAACACAGAAAACGGGGAGGTGTGAAACTGTGGCGTTACAAGGGTGACCTAACTTTTGTTGGTGCGAGGGCGCGAAGCTACTTGTTCAGACTTACACATGTTGGTGGGGGTAGGTATTTGGCACTCATGCATTACATAAGGGGAAATTGAAAAAGTGACTTCGCCAGGGCAGAATCGAAGCAGTAAGTCAAAAAAGACTCTACAATGCAGGAAAATTTCGAAGGGTGAGGCATCACCCAGTGGGTTGTGAATCATTAGAAGTTTCTGCTAGGGTCAGAGGTTCATTCTCAGATTCCAGATGTGCGCACCCAGTGGTCAAGCCCGGGGTGTAGTTTAGTAGTGGCAGAAGAGCATGCACGGCAAGTCTACCGGTAGTAGGGGGGGGGGGGTTTGTGGCATAGTGTGGAAGAAGGAGATCAAAGGGCATGATAGTAACGGATGCGTACTCTGGAAGAAAAGGATCCACCCTCCCTTTGAACATGACCAGGGGGCGGGGTGGGAAAAGAAAAAACTGGGAAGGGAAATCAAATCTGGTCCGGAAGGTTCCACCAGTTCAGTGGGCAGGGGTTGTGCAATGGTGCAGAGGGCGTTGAGAATGGGTTAGTCCTATGGGGCGGACATGCGTGTTCATCTGTTGGTGTAAAAGGGGTTGGGGTCACGGAAAAGCGAGGGAAGGGGGGGACGCCAAAAAAAGAAATGGGGGAACCCAAGGGAACATCTAGTGGTAGCTAAAGCAGGGGGAGCGTGCCTGCACTGTCATTGCGGTTGATAGGGTGATGTCAACGCTGGCTAGGGAGAAGGAAATTCGAAGGTGGGGGGAGAGCAAGGGGGGGGACTCCCCAAAGAGGAAGACCATCTGCCGGGGTTGAAGACCTGGAAAAGAGACCTTTAGGAAAAAAAGGCCCCCCTTACCATTGGGAAAATGGACAGGTGGAGTGCAAAGGGGGGGGGGACCAACAAAAGGCGATAGCAAAAAAAGAGACAAAACACGGTGCTTGACATTCAAAAACCTGGATGTGGAACTACAGTTGAGAACAAATAACATGCATTTAACCCTTGGGGAAATCGGAAAGAGGGAGTTCGGGAAGGTAACGGGAAGGAACTGATTCCCATTTCTTGACTGGGTGTGGTCCACTTAATAAAGTCAATAGGTTGATCCTCATATACACATCTAGTCTACCACGGAAAAGGTCCATATAAACCAAGTAAGGATGGGGTGCACTCGGGGCCAGCTCCTAAAGGGGGGGAAAAGAATTTCCTGTTGCAGTCCCATGCGTAAGACCAAGCTTATCATCATCCGAAGTCCGAAACTTTGAGTGGGGGGGTGGATGCAGAACCCAAGCAACAAGAGGTTGACGGGAAGCAAAGGCGGGAAGGAGATGGTTACATCAAGTAAGGCAGTTCTGCAAAGGATGGGGGGGCCCTTCCCCAACATAGACTCAACCGGAAAAAGACCCAGGTGTAAGACCAGGGAATAAGAGGAATCCTGGTGGAGGTCTAATCTCTGGGGGGGGTACAAATAACTCTAAAAAAGGAAAAGGGGGGGGAAAACACGATCTTCGTCCAATCCACTGGTTTGGTGGGGGGGTAAAAAGGAAGCGAAGGAAATGAGGCAGGAGGGGGGATCGAGGGGGGCTTTTTCAAGTAAAAAGGTTTAAAGGACAAACACTGCCGGAGAATTTAGGGTGAAGGGGTTTCTGGGCAGTTGTTGCTACTGGGGGGAACTCAAGGGTCACTCTGGCTCATCTGGGTCATAATTATGCGGGGAAAATGGGGTTGGTGGATTGTTCTAATCAAAAAATGTCATTGGGGGGACGGAACACCCCACAAACGGAGGGAGGGATGGGAGGAAGAGATCAACATGCACGTTTGTGACTTTAAACTCCAACCCACAGTTCTCCCCCACCTACACTTGGAATAAGGCAGAGAAAAAAAAGTGACACAGGGAATTGGAAACACTCCATAGAAAACAAACAAGAAAAAAAGGAAAAAACAAAGGCAGTTGTGGGGGGGGGAAAGGGCAACCTTTTGACCTTCAAACCGCAACAAGAGAAACCGAAACTGAAGCACCGAACTGGACCAAGGTATACGCGCGAGAGTCCCATGAAGAGGGTACGTCCTAGAGGGGACAAGGCCAGGGGGGCTATCATTTTTGGGGGATGAAGGAACACAGAACAAGAAGGCAAACCACTGGGCAAGTGGGGAGTGCATGTCCTTGGTAAAGAAAAAAGAGGCAGACTGAAAAGGAAAATAAGGAAAAAAGTGGAGTAATTTGTGGCCATTCTGGGTGAATGTCATTCAAAGGACGGGGCAGGTCCAAGCAGTTGGACAGAGGGGGGGCAACAGAAAGGGGAAAAGGGACAGGGAAAGGCCGTTTACGAAAGAGAAATCTTGCAATCCAAGCGTGCAAAAATACAGGGTGGGTGGGGAACTTGGGGGATGCGAAAAGATGATTAGAGGGAGGATTATCAAACCGAAGGGAAGGGGGTGATACAGAAGACAAAAATTGGTAAAAAAAAGATCAAGAAAAATGGGCTCCGCTGAATAATACGGTTTAAACTTTATGTAAAAGTTGTCGTGACTCAAGCAGGAAAATCATCAGTCATTGGGGGGAAAAAAAGGTTTGGGAGGGATGGGTGTGCGAGAGACAATTGGGGGTCATGAAAAAACATCGAAATAACCAGAGGTAAGGGACAGAGGAAGTGTAAGGGAATGAAGATTTCAAGTCTTCAATAGCAAAGGTCAGAGGGACCACGGGGGGAAAAACTAGAATGTGAGATCTGAGGAAAACACGAAAATGTTTGTGTCATAATAAGGGAAACCCTATCACCAGATCCAGGACGATAAAAAAGGAAAAACCTTTCTCTAGTGGAGATTAATGAAAAGTTGGGGAAAAGGAAAAGTTTTGGCAGGAGACAACGAGAGAGAGAGGATTGTAGGGGAGAAGAGGAGGAGGGAGGAGGGAAGAGGTAGGGGGGGGGGGAGGGCCACCGGACGAGGGACAATCCTTTTTCCCAAAATTTTACAAAAGACAAGACATAGCAGGGGGAAATACGCACACCAGCACCACAGAAATATGTTTCAAAAAAAAAAGGAAAAAATGCCAAGAAGGATCATGAAGGGAACTTGTGGGACAAAGGAAAAAAAGAAAAGGATTATGTCAATGTGTGGTGAACACGCCGGGAATTGGAAAGGGGGTCGACACCTCCATGGTAGGGAAACTAAGAAGAGAGCTGAACTAAATGCCGGGACAAAAACTCGTCACCAAAAAAGGGAATCACGTACATTGCTGAGAAAAAGGCAAGGGGGATTTAAAGGGCTAAAGTACTCCAACACCGGAGCTACACCGGGGGAAAGGGGTAAAAGTGATCACGGAATTTGATAAAACAACAGAAACAAGGGACGAGACACATGAAAGGATATGAGCAAAAAGAGGGTGATGCCACAAAGGGAAAGGACAGTGTCCATTTTAGAGGAGGGGGGGGCTTACTTCTTTCTCTGAAGACACGTTGAAAAGGGCCCTGGGGGGGGGGGACAAGAAAGGGAGGTCCATGGATGAAAAAAGTTTCAAAAAGGTGGGGGCCCACGAACATTGACAAACCCTGGGGAGTACTGGAGATGCAGCGTTTTTGGATAAACCCAAACATGAAAAGGGATGTTAACAATTTCAAAACTCAAACATAAAAGGGGTGGCCTCACTGAATTAGAAACTGTGTCAAGGAAGGTAAAAAAATACAAGGGGAAAGATGAGGGGGAACGGGCCACCTAACTGGACATGGCACTGGAAAAGATCTTTCAAAGGAAAGTGGGTTAATCTTCCAGGAAGGAACATAAAGTCAAAGGTCTAAACATGCACATTGGGACATCGAAGCAACTCCATAGGTTGAAATGAATTCGATCTTATGTGGTTTCTACTTCAGGGCATACATGCCACTCAACAACATTATGGTGTTCTATGGAAGGAAGGAGAAGAATATAAAGGGGGGAGTGGTCCATCAATGGGGGGAATCTACAGAAGAGTGGAAACTGGGGGTAATGGGGGGAAGAGTGGGGGTTTGATGAGGGTGCTAAGGGCATCCACCAGAAGAGCTGCAAAGAACGTCGAATAAGATAGGTTGGGATCAAGAAAAGAACAGAGGAGAAAACAGCGACGCAGGCAGAGTGTCATTAAAGAGGTGTTCTTTGGGATGCCAAACTCGGAAAGGACCCCTTGATAAAAAAGGAAAAAAAAAGAGTTTAGGTATCCCTGTCAACAACATGAAAACCCCATATATGGCTGTGAGGCGTATGCTTATAATGGAAGAAAAAAGCTGTTAAGGGATCAAGTCAGACAGATGGATTGAGGAGCTCGTATTGGGAAAGGGGGGGAGACAATCTGTGGACTTGGAGTGAGTTTTTGCTAAAGAAGGTTAACCCGGAGGGGGGACAGAGGGGGGAAATTGGGGCAGCCTTTTGAAATATGGCAAGGAAACAAAATACCAGGGGGCGACAAAGAGAGGGGAAAAGTGGTGGGAGGGCAGCATTATGCCACTCGCCTGTCGGGATAAAACTTTGTTGCATGAACATCCCTTGGGATGGAGGGGCCGCAGTATCAAAAAAGGAATATCATCTCCCTGGCGGAGGGCTACACGGTGGGAGTCGTTCAATTGGAAAGGGGGGGGAACTGGGGTGAAACATGCAAAGACAGGCAGTTGAGGGAAACACCAGGAAGGGGCAGGGTCGCGTCATTAAAAAAATAAAATTGCTCTTTGTCATGGAAATTCTGCTCAAAAATGTGCGGGCGAAAAAAGGGGACGGTCTCATATAAGGGGGTTGAGGGAGGGGGTTCTGTGGGCTGATAAAAGGGTGTCAGTCTAAGGCAGGGGGGTTGAATGGGTGAGAAAGGGGGTGGTAACATGAGTGTTACAAAAAAGGGAGCTGCATGTGCCGACGACCATTTTTTTGGTGAGGGGGGAAAGCTGAACTGTTAAGACAGCCGACGATGGTGTCAGGAAAAAAAAAGACATGGGTCCTTCTCCACCTCCGAAAAATGCCCATTTCGTGGAAAGAACCGTGAAAACCCAAGAGAAGAGGGGGGAGGTCAAAGGGTATTCGAAGGGCTTCAGAAAACCAAAGTATGGGGGCTGGGGGGGGGCACAGCTGAAAAGAGGGAGGCGGGGACATGTCAGGTTAAGATCGGAGGCTAATAGGGAATCTTTGGTGGTGGGGAATAGACTTGGAGAGGGGGTTGACCGCAAAAAAAAAACGTCAGTGGGGTACCCAATGTTACAGAGAGGGACGGACAAAGACAAAAAAAGGGCGCATCTGTGGGGACTGTTGGGGGGGAGGGATGTTCAAATGGAGCGGAGAGGGCTGACAACAGACAGGACTAAGTTGTTAGTGAGCAGCTGCCACAGGGGAAAAAAGAAAGGCCCAGAAAAGTAGAGTTAAGACCTTTAACTCCCGTGGAAAAGAAGAAAACTCCCCGGTCCCATACATTAAAAAAAGGAGGGAGGTAACTATAAGCAGGGGGCATACAATGGGAGACTTCGATGCCCAAAAAGAAAAAATACAAAATTCAATAAAAAAGGGGATAGAAACATTTCGCCTCCATAAACAGGAGGGAAAATTCACGTTTTAAAAGGGGGCTTTCAGGGAAAGTGCTGGGGAGACACCTTTTCGTACCAGTCTACCATTTCTTGTACGGGGTTCCACGAAGGGGGAAATCAAGTACTACATTTGAAAACAGGGGAAAAATATAACCCAGAAGGGAAAGGGGCCCTTTGGTTAAAGGATCCAGTCCATGTAGGCACGCCTAACTGGGCAGGACCAGGTTGTCCTTTCAGCCCCTGATGGAAATTCAATCCATCCGACTCCACTGGCTGGGAGGAAAGTAAGGGGGAGGAAGGAAATCCCGAATGGGGAAACAAACATTCCTCCAATAATGGTCAAAAAGGTGGTGAAGGGGATAAGGAGATATTAAAGGAGTAGCCTTCCCACATACAGAAAGAAAAAGATCCCAGTGTGTTCCAGTGATTGGATTCAAGAATCTCGGGTTAGGGGGTGGTGGGGGGGGCATCCACAAGCAGTGAGTGTCAACAAAAAAGGGCCAGCGGGTGTGTTTTTTTTGTCAATGGGGAAAGCATGCCTCCGTAAGGAAAGGAGGGGGATTGGCGAGGGGGGGGATTTTTTGGGCATGAAAAAGTTGCCGGGAAAAGGTGATAGTAAAAGGGGAAGGGTTGCGGTAATGTGTTTCTCTTGTGGGGGGGGCAAAAAATGCAATGGGCCTCTGCAAATAGAGGTGGTGATTCGAAGGGAAAAACGGTGGGGGGGTTTCTTCTCAGAGAAAACCGTCAGGGTTGACTTGAATCTCTAGAAAAAAAAAAAAAGAAGGAGGAAAAAGAAAAAAAAAAGGTGAGCGGAGAAGCCCTCAACAAAAATTGAAGAAAAGCAACTACCACTAAGAACGAAGTAGAGAAGAAGAAGGGGATTGGGGGGGAGAGAAAACCGGAGCAAACCTCAAGCAACATCACAAAAGACCTCACGCGAGGGGGGAACGTCACTTTTTTTAAGGGAACGCCACAGAGAAGAACGTCGATATCCCCCTCAACTGATCAAGGCTTCTGACAGAAAGAAGTGAATGGGACAAAACCCAGCTTGACGCCTATCGTACAGGACTTGAGAAAGTTTGGAAAAAAAAGACGAACCAGGGGGGCTACGAAAATGGGGCCGCACCACTGGGCAGGGAGTGCTATTCGGGGGGGGGGGGGGAAAGAAAACGCATAAAAAGAGAGGAGAGGTACCATTCAAGAAAGGGAAGGGAAGTGTTTGGGAAACAAGGATTGGTAAGCTCAACAAAGAGGAAAAGATTTAGGTACTTCTTATGGAGGACAAAAACTGAACAAAATGGACGGGAAAAAGGATTCCTTTGGGAGAGTAGGCCACAAAGAGGCAATAACAGAGGGGGTTTATGCAGTGGTAGGACTCTACGGGAGGGAGGTGGCTATTTACCTTTATTCAAGGAACCATCAGTAAGAGGAATGGGATTTGAATACAAGGGGAAGGAAAGCAACAATGCGAAATAAATTACCCCCAGGTTAACGCATGTTAGCGCCGGGAGGAGGAGGGAAAAATTCGGAGCCATGGAAGAGAATTTTGTAATTTTTCAAGAATTCTGGGGGCATAAGGGGGGAAAATTGCATGGGGAAAGGGGGGATACATCGGAAGCCCAATCTTTGTGGAATGGTGGTACCGACATTTCCTCAAAGGCTATGGAAGGGAGTCTAGCATACCTTCCAGGACCAAATGGGAAAGCAAAGGGGGTCTTCATCACTACACTTCGAAAGGGGGATTGTCAGAATCTTGCTAGGAAGCAGCCAACCATATCAATGACGGGAAGGAACGCGCCAGTTGCTCTAGGGGGAGAAGGGAGAAACTTTTGAACAGGGGGGGGACAGGGGAGGGGTGGATCTGGAAAACGTAATCCCCCGGTACAAGGCTTGATTCCCCAATGTACCAAGAGGAAAGGACCAATACATATCAGATCGGGAACACTGAGCACAAACCAGAAAAATAGGGACAAACATGAAGTGAATCTGGTAGAGAATGGAAAAGTACATTGAACATACCTAGGTAGGGGGGACTCGTATTTAGTGGGGGGGGGAAACTCCAATGGGATGTGTGGGGAGGGGTAGACAAACCAGAGTAGGGAAGACTCAGGACCTTCAAAAGAGGAAAAAAACCAGTCTGTCTAGAGAATTTCAATAAAAAGCAACAAAACTGGAAAGGAAAAAACGGGGAGAGGCAAGACGAGGAGAAGGGGCTACACGAAACCGGAAAACACCTGTTTCAAGACAAAAATTAAACCTTACCCATTACCTCAAAAACATGATCAGAAAAAAATTGCCAGGGCACATTCACACTGGGGAATCACAGATGATCAGGAAAGAAAGAAAGGGAAGATAGTTTTGGGGGGGAAAAGGAGGCGATTGCCAGAGCCGAGAAAAGGTGACCATTTTGTCACATAAAAAGGAAAGGGTCCTAAAAAAGTGAAAAGGGAAACTAAAAAGTGAAAACAACATCGGACACCAAACACCAAGCGGGGGTTATGCAAGGAAAAAGGCTGCTGTGGGGAGCAAAGAGGAACCAAAGAAAAACAATTTATTTTCAAACAAGGCCAATGATCACACAAAAGGGGGGAACATGAATAGGGGCCTATTGGGGGGCTATGTGTCAGGAAAAGGGGGTATCCCTATGGGTATTTTACTTGAAAATAGAACTGGAAAACATCAGAACTGGGGCAGAATCATGATGTGGCACAAAAAAGGGGGAATACTACTTTAGAAAAGAAATAAAGTCCCAGTGGAGAAATCCACAGGGGGGGGGGAATAATCTGAAACCTCAACTGGGAGGAATGATCCTGAAAGAGGGGGTCCACAGCATGATGAACTTTCCAGGCATCAGACTAAGAAAAAAAAAGGATTTTTCTAGGGGGAAGGAAGGCTCCCTCAAAATAGCGGACGGAGGCTTGTGGAGGGCACGGGGGTCAAGTATCCAGCACAAAAGGAGAAAATGAGGAGTGATTATTTACTTTTTGGCAGGGGGGTGGAAAGGAATGAGAAAAAA
>Ga0179593_1755518_pt1 | contig 11369 bp, 12 predicted proteins | sample CZODoug2_1_08_16_FD_185931 | JGI IMG/M metagenome (GOLD analysis project Ga0179593, IMG submission 185931) | Vadose zone soil fungal communities from Angelo Coast Range Reserve, California, USA - CZODoug2_1_08_16fungal (PacBio error correction) | ecosystem: Environmental > Terrestrial > Soil >...
CTTTTTTTTATGGTACCTTTTCTCATTGTGTGTTTCTGTCTTTCGCGTTGGCCAACAATTTTTCCAGGGAGGGCCCCCTCCCCCGCCTCATCTTTCCCCCCCTGCCTCAGCTGGGCGGGGGGGAGATTGACGTCCAAAAATAATGCGGCGCCGGAATATTTGGGAGGTGTGTGGTGGTTGGCGCAGCAGTGGGAACAGGGCCGCGACAAGTTTTTACGGGCCCGTCAAAAAATGGCTCGAAGAGTAAGAGGGAAAAAAATAAAAAAAAAAAAAAAAAAAGAAGGCCCCCCCAAAAAAAAACCCACACCCCGGTAATAAGTTTGGTGGTCCGGTTGGGATAGAGTTTAGTTGTTTGGTAAGTGGAGTTATGAGGTATTTTGTTTTTCCCTTTGTTGTTTTTTCAGGAATTTTCCCGAGCCCCGGTTTTTTTTTCTGTATTTTGCCTTTTTTTTTTTTTTTATTTTTTTTTTTTTTTTTGTTTTTTTTTTTTTTTTTTTTTTTTTTTTTTTTGCCTTGGTTTGCCTTGTTTTTTTGGTTTTGTTTCGGTGCGATCTCCCTGTGCCCCCTTCCCCTGCTGCTGTTTCTGGGGGCCAGGCCTTTTTTGGCGGCCTCCTTTTTTATTGCCCCCTTTTTTGGCTGGGCCTTTAGCCGTTGCCGTTATATTTTTTTTTGTTTCCGTTTTTTTATTGTTATGGCTGCTATTTTTTTTGCTCCCGTGCTTCTTGCTTTTTGCCTGTTTTTTTTTTTTGGCTTGGCTGCCCCCGGGCTTGCGGCTGCCCCTTCTTGCTTTTGCCCCCTGCGCCCTTTTTTTTTATATTTGCCTCTGCTTTTTTGCTCGCCTTGCCCTCCCACCCCACGGCGTGAGTAAAACCAATCGACAACAAGAAAAGCAACAAAGCCCCGGCGGCCACAAGACCCGCCACTTTTCCTTAACTTTTTTTTTGCAGCGCCGTCAACCACAGCGCGTCTTGTCCTTGCCCCGCGCGGGAAGGATTCGAGCGCGCCCCTTCCCCCTTTCCTTTTTCCCTTTTTTTTTTTGTTTTTTTTTGTTTTCCCCCGCTCTTTTCTTTTTTTATTTTATTTACTTTATATTTTTCCTTTTTTGTACCTTCCTTTCTTTCTTTACCAACCCCTTGTTTTACTTTTCCCCCCGCTTTCGATTTACCGGTTTTTTTTTTTATTTTTTATTTTTTTGTTTTTATTTAATTTTTACCGTTTTTTTTTTACCCTTTTGCAGCACGTTTGGGAGCAACAAAGTCCCGGTGCGCAATTGGTTCCCGGCTGAAACAAAATAATAACACCCAGTCACAGTTGGGAAGAGCCTGCCCCCTCGAACCCCGGCCCAACAAACCAACCTTACGGGCGATTTGTGCAGACAGAAAACATATTTTTTTATTTTTGGGGTTTTTATTTTAATTTTTTTTTGTTTTTTGGGGTGGGTCCCCGGGAGCCGGGAGAACCCCTCTTGCGGCCCGCAGGAAGGGAGAGCGGGCCGGGCCCCAATTGCGGAGTACCCGTCCCCCACCCTATGCCCTTTCCCCTCCCCTACAATTCCCCCCATTCCTTCTTACAGTCATTGAGGATATCGTGGAAGATATGTGTTGGGTAAGGGTGTCCCCGATCACGATTGACGAACCAAAACATAAAAAAAAAAAAAAAAATCGGCCCCCTTTGGCTTTTTGCCGGAAAGGAAGGCGGATTGGGTTGTTCAGCAAGGCCTTCCTCAGGTTTTTTTTTTTGCAATCTTGTTTTTTTTTGTTTTTTTTTTTGTTTGTTCCCCCTTCCCCTTTTTTTTTGTTTCTTTTTTTTTTTAGGTTTTTTGTTTGTTCCTCACCCTTCCCTTTGTTTTTTTCCCGTTTCTGCCTTTTTATTTTTTTCCTTTTGGTTTTTTTTTTTTTCTTTCTCCCCTTTTTTTTTCCTTTTTTTTTTTTTTTTCTTTTTTCTTTTGTTGGTCAGGAAACCAACCCCAAGCCGCTGTGATTTTGTTATGTTGGGTAAACGAAGCGTGTTGGAATGTGTTTTTGTTTTTTTTGCCTCATAAAACGCGCCGCGAGATCGACCGATGCTGTTCCCCACACCCTATTACGTAAAGGCCGCGCGCTTTTTTTAAAAATCCTCCAACCGGCGGCCGGAGCGCTCGGGGGGGCCGGGCCTTGGCGTCCCCGCGCTTTGACCCGCGACCCACCGATCCCACTACCAGAGTTTTTTGTTTGTTTTTTAGAACCTTTCTGCCTCCCTTCCCTTCCCAGAGTTTTTCCTATGTGTTTTTTTTTTTTTTTTTTTTTTTTTTCGGACGGCCCGGGGACCGGAGTGAAGCCGCCGGCTACCATGGACTTGGCTGTTGGCGCCGCCGTCGTTCGAGAACCGAGATTTTGGCCGGTAAATTATTCTTGTCCCCCAGCTTCCCTATTCTGCGTGAGGAGGCAAGGAAGGCCCCCTGCTGCGTCGAGCGGGGGCCGCCCTTCCGAAAGCGCCTGGTTTTGCTCTCGAAGCCGGATGTTTTTTCCCCGGAGCGTACTGTCGGGCCAGAAAAGAACCCCCGGAGCGGGGGTTTCGGGGGTTGTCCCCCCCCCCCCCCCCCGTGGCAACGCTTTACCCTTTTTTTGGGAATTTTCTGTGGTCTGCCCGTCCCCCCCCACCCCACTGACAAAATCCAATTCTGATGCACATCCCGGGTTTGAGAAGTGAGGAAAAGACTTTCTTCTGAAAGAAAGCACCGCGTTTTGCGGTCGGGGTCCAAACTGGAACACTCAAAACAAAAAACGGGGCTTGGTTTTTTGGTTGGTGGGGGGTTGTGTTTTTTTTTCCACAAACAGTTTGTTTGTGGTGTTTTGGTTTGTTTTTGGTTTTTGGGTCCAAATCCCTGCGAGGGTCCAACACGGAACCCGAAAAATTAAAGGAAATAACCGCCCCTGGCCCCCCCCCCTTTGGGTTTTTTTTTTTGTGTCAAACCGAGAACGGGCCGGAACCGCAAAAGCCAAACCAAAAAAAACGTGAAAAAAACGAAAAAATCCTTAAAAAAAAAAAATTCGCCCCGCCGGTCCCCTTTCCCCCCCCCTTCCCCCCCCGGGAGGCGAGAAAAAAAAATTCAAAAATTCAAGGGCCTTTGATTTGACCGCCGGCTGGGCATCCCCAAAATTTTCACATAAATTTCCTTCGGCGCAGCACCGTGACGACGATAAACCTTACCCTAACCATTACTTTTAACCTTTTTAAAGAACAACACACACACTTCCCCTCAAAAAGTATTAACCCTTAGAAGTTACCCCCCCCTTCCCTTACCTATTCTCCTCCCCCGCACTTCCTTTATCTACCTTGAACCACTTTTTTTCCTTTGCTTTTTTGTTTTATTTTATTTTTAGCTTTTTTTTTTTTTTTTTTTTCCCTAAACAACCCGATTGCCTTGTTCTTTTTTTTTTTATGTTTGTTTTTTTTTTTCGAGTTTTTTTTTTTTTATTTTATATTTTTTTTGTTTGTTTCTTTTCTGTTTTTTTTTTTTTTTTGATTTATATTTTTTTTTTATTTTTTTTTTGTTTTTATTTTTTGTTTTTTTATATTTTATTTTTTTTGTATTTGATTGATTTTTTATTTTTTTTTTTTTATTTTTTTTTTGTTTTCTTTGGTTGTTTTATTTTTTTGTATTTATTGTTTGTTTTGGTTATTTTTTTTTTTTTTGTGTTTCTCGATATATTTGTTTGCCCCCCCCCCTTTTTTTTTTTTGTTTTTTTTTTTTTTTTTTTTCTTGCCTTTTTTTTTTTTTTTTTCCTTTTTTTTTTTCCCTTTTTTGTTTTTTTGTTTTTTTTTTTTTTTTTTTTTGTTTTTTTTTTTATTTGTTTTTTTTTTTTTTTCTTTTTTTTTTTTTGTTTATTTTGTTTTTTTTTTTTTTGTTTGTTTTTTTTTTTTTTTTTTAATTTTTTGTTTTTTTTTTTCTGATGATGATTTTTTTTTTTATTTTTTTTTTTTTTTGTTTTAGGTTTTTTTATGTTGTTATTTTTTTTGTTTTTTTTGTTGTTTGTTTTTTTTTTTTTTTTTTTTGTTTGTTTTTTTTTTTTTTTTTTTTTTTTTTTTATTTTTCTTTTTTTTTTAGGTTTTTTTTTTTTGTTTTTTTTTTTTTTTTTTTTTTTTTTTTGTTTCTTTTTTTTTGATGTTTTATCTTTTTATTTTTTTTGTTGTTTTTTAGTTTTTTTTTCATATTTTTTTTATTTTATTTTTTTGTATAGTTTGATTTAATGTTTTTATAGTTTTGACAACGATATTTATTTTTTTTTTTTTTTTTTTTGTTTTTTTTTTTTGTGTTTTTATTTTGTTTGTTTTTTTTTTTTTTTTTGTGGTTTTTTTTTTTGTGTTTTTTTTTTTTGTTTTTTGTTGTTTTGTTATTTTTTTTTTGTTTTTTATGGATGGGTGTTTATTTTTTTTTAAACTATTTTGTATTTGTTTTTTTTAGATTTCCGTCTCTCTATACTTCCTTGTCTTTCCGTGACCTTTTGTGTTTTTGCATTTTTTGTTTTTATGTTTTTTTTGTTTTTGTGGTTTGGTCTTCTAGTAAAGTGTGGTGATTATTTTTGTTTTTTAAATGTTTTTTTTTTATTATGTTTAGTTTTTTTTATGGTGTTGCGGTTTTTTTTTTTTTTTTTTTTTTTTTTTTATTTTTTGATTGGTTTTTTTTGTTGTTTATATTTTGATGTTTTGAATTTCCCCTTTTGTAATTTTATGTGTTATTGTGTTTTTTTTTTAATTATATGGTTTTTTAGTATTTCCTTTTTTATATGTTTTTTTTTTTTTTGTTTGTAGATTATAGGCACCACCGACCTATATTCCCTTTGTTGCTTTGTTTTTTTTTTGTAGTTTGTTTTTTGGTTTTTATTTGTTTTTTTTGGTTGGTGATTTCCTTTTGTTTGGTTTTTTTTTGTAGAGGTTTTAGTATTTTTTTTTTTTTTTTTTAGGTATTTTTTTTGTGTGATTTGGTTTTATTAATTTTTTTTTATTTGTTTCGTAGTAGTTTTATAGTTTTATTGTGTTGAGTTTGATTATTATTTGTGTTGTTTGGGTTTTTTTTTTTTTTTTTTTAGTATTTTTGTTTGTTTGTTTGGTTTTTTTGGTTTTTGTTTTTTTTGTTGTATTGTTTGGTTGTCCCCGCACTTTTTGTTTTTCGTTCTTTTCTAGGGCGAATATGCGTTTTTTTTGTTATTTTTTTTTTTTTTTTTTATCTTAGTTTGTGTTTTTGATTATTGTTGTTATTGATGTGTTGGTTTTGATTGGGGATTTTGTTTTTTGTTTATTTGTTTTTTGATGTTTTTGATTTTTTTTTACTTGTTGTGTGTTGAATTTTTTATTTATTTTTTTTTTCTGTTTGTTTTTGAGATAGTTGCGTTTTTAGTTTTTTTTTTTTTTTTGTCTTTATTTTTTTGTGTATTGTTTATCGTTACGTATCTTATTTTCTTGATTTGTAAAGTTGTTTTAGTTGTTCGTTTTTGGTTTTTGTTGTAGTTTTATTTGTTTTGTTTTTATGTTCTTCTTTTTTTGTTTTTTTTTGTTTCCTTTTTGATTGTTTTTTTTTTTTTGTGTTGTTTTCTACACTTGCCCCTTTTTTTTTTTTTTGTTTGTTTTTTTTTTTTTTTTTTTTTGTGTTTTTTTTTTTTTTTTGTTTTTTTTATTGTTTGTATTTTTGTTTTTTTTTTTTTTTTTTTTTTGTTTATTTTTATTTTGTTTTTTTGTTTTTGTTTTTTTGTTTTTTTTGTTTTTTTTATTTTTTTTGTTTTGTTGTTTTTTCTTTTTTTTTTTGTTTTCTGGTTGTGTGTTGTGTTTTTTTTTTTTTTTTTATTTATTTTTTTTTTTTATTTTTTTTTTTGTTTTTGTTTTTTTTTTGTTTTTTTTTGTTTTATTACAATTTTTGTTTTTTGTTGTGATTTTTTGTTGTTTTTCCCTTGTTTGGTGGTAGTTTTTCTTTCCGTTCTCATTTTTTCCCCCCCCCCGCTTTTTTTCCCGTTCGTTTCCGGTTGTTCCCCCCGGTTTGTTTCGGTTTCAGCCCCAGTTTCCCGCCTTCCGTTTTTTTATTTTGTTTTTCCCCGGTTCCCCCCGGTTTTTGGTGTGTTGTTTTTTTTTTTTCGGTTTTCCCTTCCCCGTGGTTTGTTTTTTTCGCACGTGGCCGGATTTTTTTTTTTTTTTTCCTTCCCCCGTTCGGGTTGTCCGTTTGTTCCCCCCGTTTTCGTTTTATTTTCGTTCCTGTTTTTTTTTGTTTTTCCCCGGGCGGCCGCGTGGAAAAAGAAAAAAGGAACCCAATTTTTTTTTAGTTTTTTTGTTTTGTTTTTTTTTGTTTCATTTATTTTATTTTCTTTTTTTGTTTTTTCCCTTTTTTTTTTTTTTTTTTTGTTTGTTTTTTTTTTTTTTTTTTTTTTTATTGTATTTTTTTTATGTGATTTTTTTTTTGTGTTCATTATGTTTTTTTGTTTGTTTTTCCCCGGAGGTGGATTATTTTAATTTTTGGTTGGACCAAAAACCCCCCCCCCCCCCACTCGAGGAAAAAGCGCGACGACCCCCCCAATAAAGGTATCGCCGCCGCGGACTTTTTTGGTATTCCCCCTCGGGAACAAGTCCCGGGTGGAAATCCAACCCAAGCGGGGGTGGGGGGGGGGTGGGTGGGGGGGGGTTGGGGTGGGTGGTTTTGTGGGGTGGGAGGGTTGTTAGGTGTGAGGGCGGGGGGTCCGCCAGGGGGGTGGGGGGGGGGGGGCCGGCTCCCTTGCAAAAATTGGCCGACAGTCACCCCCCCCGGAAAGAATGGGCAATGGCTTTGTTTTTTTGCCCTTTGCCGCCCCCGCGGCGCTGACTTTTTTTCCCCCAATCCTTCCCCGACGGCGGCCGGGGCGGGAGCCGGCCAAGTTCAAAGCAGCATGTGTTTGTCGGCGGCCAAACCCCAACACACCTGAAAGCTTGGGCCTCAAGCCCAAAATAGCAGCCACCCGCAAAGAAAGAAGAGGCGGATTTGAAAAAATTACCCCGAATTTTACGTTTTTTTTAACTTCTATTACTAGCCGACATCTTTGAAAATCCCCCCCTTTTTTTTTGGGGGGGGTTGGTGTGAGATCACCCCGGATTCGGTTCCCTAAGTCACGTTCCCCCGTTTAAGTTGCCAAATTTTTTTTTATTCTTTTTTTTTTTTTTTCTTTTTTTTTTTTTTTTTTTTTTTTTTTTTTTTGTTTTTTCCCCGTTTTTTTTTTTTCCTTCCCGCCCCCACACAACAACAAAATCCCCCGCGAGCAACACTGTAACAAAAAAACCATCCCATCCAATTCCCCGTTTTTTTTTTGTGAGAAACAAAACACCTTTCTCTTGTTTTTCCCTTTCCCCCCTTTGTTTTAAAATTAATATTTTTAAAAACCATCCGGTAAAAATTTATTTTTAAAAATCGCTTCGCCTTTTCCGATTTTCGCTTTTCGAGCACAACCTAACCCCTTTCACCCTCCCATTAGTTGAAACGCCTTTCCTTTTTAGGGGGGGCGCCAGCCAAGCTTTGCAACAGGAGGTGTTTTGGCCCTGCAACCGAACGTAGAGGTATAAATTTTTTTTTCCCCCCCCCCCGAAATCAATAAATTGAGTCGGATGTCACCCAATATTTTTGTTCGTTTCATTTCGAACTGCGAGCCCCACCTTTGGCAAACACCAAAACAACAAAACAAACTGCCAAAACCTGTACTAAAACTGCCCACTAAAAAAAAACTGTCCGAATGCAGTGGTTTCCCCCACTTTTTGCTTTTTTAAATTTTTAACACAGACCAACCAATAACCTCGAGCTGCTGCTTTTATTGGGGACCGGACCAAAAACCAAAAAAAAACCCAGGCCAATTCGGAAAAACAACCATGAATTCAATAAATCGAAAATTGGGATCCACCACCTCCTTGTGCGGAGAGTCCCCCCAACAAGCCCTGCCCGAATGTGGGCCCGTGGCCTCCGATTGAGGATTTTTGGACCAAGTGGGAAACCCAAAAACCCCCCTCCCCACCCAGCGAATCCCCCCCTGCTTCGTCCAGCCCGCCTACAAGCGAGGTTTTGTTTTTCCCGCCGTGAACTTGAACCTTTTGCCCAGAAGCACCGCGTTTTTTAATAAAAAAAAAAAAATTTTGTTTAATAATTTTTTTTTTTTAAAAAAATGGCCTTAAATTTTTTTGTTTCCCGAACGCCCCGATGGCCAGAGAAGCCGAAACCCAAGACAACAGTGGCCCAGCATTTTTGGTCCGAATATGGTCCACACTCACCCCCCCCCCCTCCCCCCCCCCTCCCCCCTTTTCTCTCCGTTCGCGGCAGAGTGGGAGTTGGGTCCTCGAGAGTTTATTTTTTTTTTTTGTTCCCTCGTTCCCTTCCCTCTACCCCCCCACCAACAACAACCCCAACCCGAGTGGGTATCCCCAGCAAAGAAAGGAACCCCCTCCCGTCGTCCAACTTTAAAAAATAACTTACAAACCCCCCCCCCCCCGTTGTTCGGCAACACCAGCTCCTGTTTTTGTTCCGACCACAAGCTCCTTTGTTTTTCCACAATTTGGTTTTTTAAAGCGGAATTCCCTAACTTTGATGGCGTCTAGTCCTCCCGCTGTAAAATTTGCCAGTTTTGCGTGTTGTTTCCGCCGTGTTATATCAAATAACATTAAACCAAATTTTTTTGTTTTTTTTTTTTTTTTTAAAAAATTTTTTTTTTTCCCTTTTTAAAGGTTTAAGAAAAATTTAAATTTTTAGAAAAGAAGGGAAAGCCGGCCCCCGGGAAACCTCCAAACCCAAGCTTTTTTGATTTTTTTTTTTTTTATTTGTTTTGTTTCTTTTGTTTTTTTTTTTTTTTTTGTTTTTTTTTTGGTTGTGTTGGGTTTTTTCCCCTGTTTTTTTTTTTTTTTTTTTTTTTTTTTGTTTTTTTTTTTTTTTGTTGTTTTTTTTTTGGCTTGGATTTAAGTGCGACCGAGCCCCTTTGGGCAAACAGGCTTTTTTTTTTGTTTGTTTTTTTTTTTTTTTTTTTATTTTATATTTTTTTTTTATTATATTTTTTTTTTTTTTTTTTTTTTTTTTTTTTTTAATTTATTTATTTTTTTGTTTGTTTTTTTGTTTTTTTGTATATTGTTTTTTTTTTTTTTTTTTTTTAGGCCTTTTTGTTTTTGTTTTTTTTTTGTTTTTTTTTTTTATTTTTGTTTTTTTTTTTTTTGTTTTTTTATTTTTATTTTTTATTTTTTGTTTTTTTATTTTTGTTGTGTGTTTAAATTTTTTTTTTGTTTTTTTTGTGTTTTTTTGGTTTTGTTTTTCTCCCATGCCCCTTTTTTTTTTATTGTTTTTTTTTTATTTTAATTTTTTTTTTTTTATTAATTGTTATAGTGTGGATTTTATTTTTTTATTTTTCTTTTAGTTTTTTTTTTTTTTTTGATTTTTTTATAGATTTGTTTTTCTTTGTTTTTATTCATTTGTTTTATTTTTTCGGTCTTTTTTTTTTTGTGTTGTTTTTTTATTTTTTGTTTTCCATCCTTTCATTCTATTGTAATTGTTGTTTTTTTTGTTTTTTTTTTTTTATTTATATTTATTTGTTAATGTTTGTATTTTTTAATTATTTGGTTCTATTTTTTTCTTTCTTTTATGTTTTATTTTGGAGTTTTTTTTTTTTTGGGTGTATTTTTTTTGTGTAATTTTTTGTTTTGTTCATTTTTTTTTTTCTTTTTTTTTTGTTGTTTTTGTGATTTTGTTTTTATTTGTTCTTAAAACCTGTTATTTGTAATATTCGTTTTTTTTTTTTTTTGTTGTTGTATTTTTTATTTGTTTTGAAAGTTTGTTCTTTGTTTTTGGTCTATTGTTTAAATTAGTTCTAAGGTAAGATTGTTAAAAAGGTTTTTGTATTTTTTCTTTATTTTATGTTTCTTTGTTTCCGTTTGTTTCTATTCTTTTGTTTTTTAGCTTGTTACAGTTTTTTTTTTTTTTTTTTTTTTTTTTTTTTTTCTTTTCATGGGTTTTGTTTTAGGGTGTTTTGTTGTGTGTTGTTGTTTTGTATTAATAAAATTTTTTAGTGGTTTTTGTAATTATATGTTATTTTGCTTTTGGTTGTGTTTTTGGTTTGTTTATTTTATGTTGTATTTTTTTTTTTTGTTTTTTTTATTTTTTTTTAATTTTAGTTCGTTTTTTTTTTTTGTTGTTTCTTTTTGTTTTCCCTCCGCGCCATTGCCTTTTGTTTGATATTTTTTTTTACTGTTGTTTTGTTGTTGTGTTAGTTTTGTTGTTTTTTTTTTGTTTTTTTCCATTTTTTTATTCTTTTTCTTGCTTTTTTTTTTCCCTTTCTTTTTTTCCTTTTTTTTTTTTTTTTTTTATTTTTTTTATTTTTTTTGCCTTTCTTTTTTATTTTTTTGTCTTTTTTTTTTTTTTTTTTTGTTTTTTTTTTTTCATTTTGCTTATTTTTATTTTTTTATTTTTCTTTTCTACTTTTTTTTTTTTTTTTTTTTTCCCCTCTTTCCCTCCTCATTTATTTCTTACACCCCCCCCCCCTCCCCTTAAATCTCCCCTCCTCCTCTGTACCCCCCTTACCCCTTCCCCCTACCTTTTCCCTTCACCCCTTCCCCCTCTCACCAATATTCCCCCCCAATCCATACCCCTATCACGCTTCCCTCCCCCTTTCACCCGTTTCCCCATGTCTTTCTCCTTCTTTCCCCTTTGTACCCCGTCCTTCTTGGTCCCCCTCACTTTCCCCTTCTTTGTGTTTCTCCCTGCTGGTCCCCCATTCCCTATAGCCTTACTCCCCTATCCCTTCCCCTTTTGCCCCCCGTTCCCCTTCGTACCCTCTGTCCCCCTTTTTACGCCCAACTTTCCAGCCTCTTTTATAACCCAATTAACTTAAAACTTATATTAACCCTTAAACCTAACAAACTTATTAACTTTTTGATTCAAAACGTTCGTTACCCCCTCCCTTACGCTTTCCCAAAAACTCTTACGAATTCTAATTCAACTGTTGTTATAACTTAAACCTTTTCCCCCCCCCTCGGCCCCCGCCTGGCGACTTTTTTTTTTTTTCTTTTTTTTTTTCGCAAGAGTTTTTTTGGGGGACCAGATTTATTTTTCCCTGGTCTCGTTTATGTTTTTTTGTTTCGTCGTTCGCTTCCAAAATCAATTTTCCGTCCACCTTGTTCGTGGGGAAATTTCCGATCGTCCCCGGCTTTTATCCGAGTGGAATTTCCCGTCCCCCCGATGTAAGAGTGATTTCCCCCCCCACCGTTTCCCTTCGCGTTTCCCCCCAAAGCGTATCCAATTGCAACCCTTGTAATATACCTACCCACTGGGTTTTTTTCAAAGCTAAAAAAAAATACCTAAAAGGGTTAATATTTCAATCCCTTCCTAAGAAAGTCTTCTCCCTCCTCAAACA
>Ga0179593_1297684_pt1 | contig 11368 bp, 15 predicted proteins | sample CZODoug2_1_08_16_FD_185931 | JGI IMG/M metagenome (GOLD analysis project Ga0179593, IMG submission 185931) | Vadose zone soil fungal communities from Angelo Coast Range Reserve, California, USA - CZODoug2_1_08_16fungal (PacBio error correction) | ecosystem: Environmental > Terrestrial > Soil >...
GGGAAAAAAGAGGGGAAAACGTCAAAGACCCACAGAGGAAGAGCGTAACGTGGGGCGGTTTTGGGGTCGCAACGCATACTGCTTTGGTGGCAGGGAAAAGGGAGGAAAACGAAGTAAAAAAGGCATCAATCAAAAACCAAGGGGTTTAGAGCCGAGTTCATGGAGGACACCAGGAAACAAGCCAGACTGGCGCCAAGTAGAAAGGAGCAAGACAGGGGAGGAAGTCCCGAACGAGCGGAACAAAAAAGTGGACCGTTCAGAAAAAAGGGTTCAAGGAAAAAACACCTGTCTCAATGGAGACCCATGGACAGAAGTCTGGGATGAACGATTAGGGTCAACCAAGTGGGGGGCAGAAGACTCGCTTGAGCAGAAAAGTGATACGTCAAGCAAGGCAATCTTTAAGAAGATTGTGAAGGAGAACCACAAAAGAAAAAAAAAGGCTCCAAAATCAGGGGTCGCCCAAGGCCGAGAAAGGGGCCATAATCGTGTGCTAAGAGAAAAACAGGCGGCAAAAAACCAAAAAACAAAAAGGGGGAGAAAAACGGGAAAAAAGTCGGGACACTACTTCAGAAGTTCAACGGACTGGAAAGGTGACAATCGGATTACAGCAAGGACACGTCGGGATTCAACCAAGTACCAATTGGACAGAATAACAGAGGGGGCCCCGCAATGGGAAAAAAATGGCGAGTCAAACGAAAAGGGGAAAGACGGGAAACAGGGTCCTGACGAGTTCATGTAAAAGGGCGGCAGTAGGGGGAGGAGTAAAAACAAAACCGGAGTAGTCGGGTCAGTCTTGAGGGGAATAAAAAACGTCAGGGGGGGTCGCGGGGGGGAAACGTGGCACGCATTAGTGGGGACTCGCGGAGGATGGAAAAGGCCGAAGTAAAGTATTTCCATTTGAGGGAAAAGCGAAAAGCAAAGGATAAAAGGTCAATTGGAAGGGAAATGACGACAAAAAAAAAAAGTAGGAAAAAAAACGGAGAAAAAGACCGGTGGCTTAAATGCTTTAGAAGTGCAATCAGGGAAGGGGGCCGATCATTGGAAGATGTAACATCTGAGGTGACTCGATCGCTTTGGCGAAAACTGGGATTTCAAAAAAAATCAGAAAAAGATTTCAACTCGAGCTATCACCAGAGGTTGGGGGGCACCAAAAAGGGGAGAATTGAAAAGTCGCTCGGCGGGCAAATATTAATGAATGAACGACCAAAATTTTAAAGGGGCAGAGGGCCCCAAGAAGGCACAAAGTAGGAAAGAACTGGTTGCAGACCGGTTGCCTGCCGAATAAGGTCGATATCGACTGGACGGAGAACTTGACGGATGATGGCTACGCACTATCAAGAAACAGAAACCCGATGAGAAAAGACCTAGTCTAATCATTTGGGGGGCAGTAAAAATAGAATCAATGTTGAGAAGGTTTCTTGGACGATTGTGAGCAACAGGGTTGTTCACCCTCCATCACCAAAAGCGAGAAAAGAAAAAGTACAAAAGCACCTGAACCGGCCGGGCGCATATGAGAATGAGCAAGAGAGAACGAACGGTCGGTAACTTACCGTTCCCCATCGGGAAACAGTGAGAAAGAAGGGCAAGTCACGGCGATTGTTTGGGAAACACCCCACCCTTCCAGTAAGGCAGGAAAAACCAGGGGAAGAGAGGGAGCCAGGAGCAGCAGGGGGAAGTTTTTTGAAGTCAAAGGAAAGGCCCCGGACCAAAGAACACGTTGGGTGGTGTGGACCCAGAAGAGATTGAAGGTGTCGTCGCGCGCATGAAGGAGGAGATCCACGCAAAGGACGAAACGGGGGGACAATGGTGCAGGCAATGTCCAGGGATGGAAAAAGGGGATGAAAAAAAAAAAAGTGGTCACACCGGTAAGACAAGGCAAGGTCCCACGACGGGTCTCAAAGATGGTTCTCGGCCAAGGAAGCAAAACTAAAATCACCCTACGAAACCGCCGCCCCATTGGGTCGTCGGGATAAAAGGGGTGGGTTTTGGGTTGAGGAAAGTCAAACCATGTAAACGCCGATGAGGAAAAAAAAGGAAGCGCGGAAACTATAGTTCGCTGGGGAGGAGGAAGTATTGCTGCCCCCAGACGCAAAATAAGCTCGTACCCGGGGGGAAGCTTCTCCCAGTCCCCGGGGTTCGTTTAAGGTCGGGGCACTGAGCGGGGGAACGACATCAGATTCACGGAGCAATCCGTGAACGACTTACCGATCCATAACCCCCATGCCCTGGGATCAAAGCAATCCTAGAGTGGCTGTGCAAGCCATCCGAGAGAAAAAAACAAAAAAAAAACGGAAGGGATTTAAAGAGAGAGATGGCGAACATCAGAAACGGGGTCTCTGCCCAAAGGGGGGAGCACCAAGGTCCCTTTTTTTCCTAGCAGGTCAAAAAAGCAAAGTGCAGACCGGATCGATGTCAGGTCGACAGGTTCATTTCCCCACTTGCGCATAACAACTACACTGGGGGAAAGAACCAAACGAGACTTCGGTAGGGAGTCTGAGGGAACAGCAAAGCCTGAACGAAAGGGGAGGGATGGAGGGTACTCGAAATAACGTCCTCCTCAAAAACAGTAAACACATGAAGTTCACTGAAAAACAGAAATACAACAGCAGCGACGCCAAGGGGAAAAGTCCGGGACCACAAGGCTAGCTTTGTCGGAGAATGGCCTAGAAACAGAAAAAAAACCCTGGGGGAAAAAACTTGTTCTTAACCACCGGGGGGGAAACACGGAAATACAAGGGGTTGGCACATCGACCCTCGGGAACCTTTGACCGCAGAAGGAACAAAACCCCACCCACAAGAACGATGGCAATTTGAATCTCCGCTCAGAAATGTCCGAGAAAAACTGAAAACGCCATTCAACAGAATGGGTCACAAGACGGCAAACGCCGGGGGTAGGCGGGTCCTTTAAAAAAAACGCGAAAACTGGGGGAGATCACCATGATAAGCAGCTTAAAGAAGCTGAGAGATTTGCGAGATTACCGGGAGCGTCCGGTGTCCTTGCCACAGAGTCGGTTCGCTTGGGCACGAATGGCTGTCATATCCACAAACAGGGGGTGGAATGGGCACCGGGAAGAACGGGGTTTGGGTCTTTCTGGAGAGGCGATGGGGAAGAAGAGGGGGGTTCAGAGTATTCCTTTGGAACACCAGGGGATGGAGATGGAAGAGTGAAAGCCAGCCAGGGGAACGAGTTGTTCAAAAAACGATCACGGCAAGTCTCAGAAGGAACCGCCAATTCTATGAACTCCCTTGAGAAAACAGGAGCAACCACTGAAATCCTGCAAAAGTGTGGTGGCCCATGGCCTCCAGAGATTTCTCGCATGAAAGGGGTGGAGCCGGAGTGTCGAGGATCGCCCAGGGGGGCCAAGGTCCGTATCCGGGGTGGCGGGGGAGATTTACCAGGTTGTTGCCGGCCAGGAACAAAGAAAGGAAGAGGTGGGAACCAGCCTAAAATGGACAAGCAGCAAACAAGGATAGCCCGCCAGACTGTGCAACAGCACAAAAAAAAGGAAAAACTCAAAAACAAACGGTCCCCTCTCATGGAAATGATTGGGAACTGCAATATCCGGGTCGGAAAAGCATTGCCGGGGGGAGGGGAAAACAAGCAACATATGGGAAAATGCTGCACCGGAAAACGAGAAGCTGACAGGGATGTCACCACTTTCTAACCACCGTCACCGAAGCCAAAGGTGAAATGTTCCTTGTTATTGATCAGCCAACCCCCTGCCCATGGCAAGACTGGGTTCTGGGGAAAGCCTACCGAAATCAAGAACGATGCCCCAATCGGCAAGAACAGTGGACCTGTGGGGGGAACAACAAAATTTGTTGCCACATTGGGATACTCCGGAGCCCAGGCCAATAAAGAGACAAGTGATTGGGGAAAAGGAAATGGCTTCAGGGGGTGGTTAAAAGCGATGGGGGAAAAGGCTGATCTGAGGGTTGAAAAGAGGGCACGGGTAATTAAATTCTAAAGAAATCTCCTGTGGGTGGCCACGCCTATTGGAAGGGAGGTTATGAGAAAAGCAGTCGGGGTACGACAGACCCAAAAGGTATTGTCACAAGAAACAAAAGGGGGTCTCCACTAGGGAAACATCTTAGAAAAAAAGGGATCAACGAGGGAATCAAAAAATAGGGGGGGGAAAATTAGCACTTCAGGTTATAGAAGAGAAAAAAAAGCTTCGAAGCACTTGGAAGACTTGAGGGGAAAGACATAAAGGGGGTAAAAAAAAAAGGTGGTTCATGGGGAGAAAGGGGGTGGGGAAGGGCGGGGAGGAGTAAAGATGGACCAAAAAAGGCGCAGGTTGTCTGGTCCTAAAAAAGCAAGAAAAATACTCAGTGAGCCACAAGCCGGGAGTGGGCAGGGATGAAAAAGGGAAAAGTTTACCAAGAATAAACAAACGGTTCGGGGGGATGAAGCCTGGGGGGGGGTAATTTCAAATTCACACAAGTAAAAACAGGAACGAGGGAAGGGAGGGAAAGAAAATCCCCACACGAAACACGAAAAAATCGAGCAAACCCCCCCCCAAAAAAAGAGCCAAGGTTCTTTCAAGGTTGGATCCTTGGGTAAACACGGTGGTCACAGCAACATCCTAAAAAAAAAACAACGGGGGGGAAAAAAAGAATACAACAGAAACCAGAGGAAGAACCACTCCCAGAGTGAAACGGACAGTGTGCAAAAAAGCTTTGGGTTGGTGGTCAAACTAAAACTCCACGGGACGGTGGGAGGAAAAAGTACCTCGGGAAAGAACTTCCCAAGAAGAAAAAAAAATAAGTGGGGGAAAGAGCAAAGTGAAAATGGGAAAGGAAAAAAAAAACGGAAAAAGGCAGAGGGAATACCAAGAGAGAGAGCAGCTGGGGAGGAAAAAGAAAAACCATGATAAACAAATGGGGGAACAAAGAACAAAAAAGCGGTAAAAAAGGACTGAGGGGAATTCACCCAAAAAAGAAACCAGGCTCCCAAACTAAAGGGGGCCTTCCAAACTTGATAAAACAAAGGGAGGTCACCATTGGCAAGAAGAGAGAGCGGAAATCACGAAAAAGGGAAAAGAGTGAAAAGCCAAAGACAAATTCAAGGCAAAACTTCCGAAGGTCAGAAAAAGACATCATATATCAGAACGAGTCAGAAAATTCTGCCAAAAGGGAAAAGGACACGTGGGTGACCCTGCACGACGAAAAAAAAAACAACCCCTGCAGAGGGAAAAAAAAACAACTCCTAAACAAAAAGAAAGGGGGTATGGATAACGAAACGGGCAAGTTAACAAGGGAAACGTGGCTCAATCACACGGCTAGTGACAACTCAATGGTACAAGGGGGATTGGGGGGCCGTAAAAAAACAAACGAAAGGTACGGTCACCAACTGAAAAAGGTGGGAACCGTCTATACATAAGGAACGCCCCTTGGATTGAGGGGAAAGGGAAAAATCCCAACAGACGGAAAAGTGACGGAAGGGGGGAAGAGGTGAATTCCGGGTTGGGTTATCAGGACTCGGTTTCAAAACAGAAGCCGCGTTAAGCCTGGTCGGTACGGTGAACTGGGGCCCCTTAACAAAAAAAAAGAAAATGGGAAAATGGGTTAATAAAGAAAAAAGTGGACAAGACGGGGTCCGGTAAGGGGAAGGAAGTACAATGAATTTTGGTAGGGTCGACAAATCCCTAAAAAAAGAACGAAAAAAAGGGGAAGTTGGGGAAAGGGGGGGCAATCCCCAGAATGAGAGAACAGGTTGATGGTCAGGCAACGTACGGAAACAAGACAAACAAAAAATAGGGGGTACAGTTCAGTGAAGTCAATAGAACCGGATATTTGACCAGCGAAGATGTGGAACATGAATCAGAGGGGCTATTGTTTACGGGAGGGCAAAAGACAGGAAAAATTGGTACATCACAAAAAATGCATAATCCAAGACTGGTTTGGGGCCAAACGGGCCGATGAAAAGAGAAAAACTAAGGCGTAAAAAACAAGAAGGATGCCGAACAAGGGGGGGGGAAAGGAAAGGGGAAAAAAAGTCATTCGTCATGGGGCGTACAGGAGAACTATAAGACAGAGGGAAGAAGATGAAGGGGGGGGAGAAGGGGGGAAAGAATTTGCGATTCATAAAATCGAAACGGCTGGCAAAGTTCATCAAGGAAGAGAAGGGAAGACAGGGGGGGCAATGGGAGCTGACCAATTGCTGCGACAGAAAAAACACCGAAAATACAGAAAGTTAAAAAAATGAAAACCGGCGAGACTAAGAAAAAATGAAAGCAGGACAAACGGGAAAGAAAATAGGAAAATCACCCAGCTTCAGATGATAAAAAATTCAAACCCAGGAAAATCAAGGAGATGAACCAGATAAATAGGGGTAAGCTGAATCGCAGGGGGATGGGAAAAGTCAAGGAGGAAACCGGCAAAGCCCAGCCCTTTGGGTGAAAAGCGTTGAATGTAAAAAGGGTGAACGTTTACAAGAGCACAAAGTTCGTACGGAAAAATGCAGACACGACCCCATGACAAAAGAAGTGGCCAAGGTGGGGTGCAGGACAAGGGAAAATTTGTCCAAAGTGGATGTTACAGGGGTCAAAGAGACAAGGGGGAAAAGGTGACGGTTTGTAGACGGGGGAAACCGATGCACAGAAAAGATCACCGCCAGGGGAAAGAAGGAAATTTGTCACTCGAACGGGGTGCATGAGGGAATTCAAAAAAGACGGGGAAGAAGGAACGTCGCGGGGGAAAAGAAGAGGGGAGAGGGGGCGGAACGGGAAAAGATGTCAAAAAAAAAACACAAGACTAGGAGCGGTGGGAAGCTCAGCACGGGGGGAAAGGGGCTGGAGGCAGGAAAAAGGAACGGAAAAACGACCATCTATACGGATAGAACTGCCAAACGGCCTATCGAAACCAACAATCCTCAAAAAAAATCGGGTAAACAATAAGGAACGGCATCGTAGGGTCAAGGAGAAATGGGGCCCACAAGGGTCTTCCTTAGGAAAAAAAAAAAAAACGGAGAGGGATTAAAATCTCATATATGAAGGTGCACAAAGAAGAAACTCGTCCCAGAGGTATACCAGCCGGGTGGGGGAAAGGCGATCTCCAAGCAAAGCCGGGATAGAATGGGGAAAGGAAAGGGGACAGTTTTCACCGTCACATGAAAAGTACCTGTTGCGATGAACATTTAAAAACCGGGGGAGAAGAGAAGGTCAAAGACAGACAAGAAGGGAAAGGACAAAGAAAGAAGTTTTCCAGAATAATTAAGGAATCACCAGGAAGGAAATTACTTCAGGAAAGAAAAGCGGAGGAAAAACAAAGGAAGGGGAAAGGCGGAAGTTTCGCGCATGAACGATAACAGAGAAAATTTGCCCTTTGGGGTAATGGAAAAGACATCAAGGGTTTGGCAAGTCACGTGAACGAAATGGAAGCAAAAAGTTCCAACCTCAGAGGGAGTTAGGGAGAACTCTGAAACGACGCATCTCGAAAAAAAATTCAACAGGGGGTGCAGAACCAGCCGCCTTGTAGTAGTGACAAGGTAAAAAGTAAAAAAAAAAATAACAGAGAATGAGCATGGGCCAGGATCAAGTTTGGGAAGGGAACTATAATAGCCACGGAGAGTTGGCTTCAGGAAAAACTTGGGTGAGATCAACGGGGTACACGAACAGCCAGGAAGACATGGGCAGAGGAGGGATAGGAACTCGCAAGGGTGACAGGGCACTTGGGAAAGGTTTGTTCACTGGGGATCAACGGTACGAAGGGGGGTGTCAACTGGCAACCCAAAGGGGGAAATTCGATGACGGATGAAAAGACGTCAGAGGGGGTTGACAACGGATAGCAATTCTGGAAACAACGTTGAAGACTGAAAAGAAAGAGAAACAAGACTAGAGAAAAAGATGAGTAACCAAGCAAAACAAGAAAGGGAAAGGAGGGGGGCCACGACAACGTCCATAGGTCCCGCAGGAATTGAGGGGTGAGAAAGCCGAGGTCGAATTGGCCAATGATCAAGGGGGGGAAAAAAAAAAGGCGGGGGTCGCATATCGGGTGGGGGAAAAAGGTCGGATGGGGGGGAAACTAAAAAAGGAGCAAAGCGTCAACAGGTCAAAAAACACACGATGTAAGAGGGGGAAAGAAAAGATCGGGAAACAAAATTGGGGGGAAAGAACGCCGGGCAGACACAACATGCAAAAGAAAAGAGAAAAAGAGAATTCTTTAGTTGGGCAACTACAAAAAAAACGAGAAAACCGGGAGGGTCCAAGGATGGGACTAAAAAAAAAAACTTGAGGGACTTCGACACAGGGAAAACTGCGAGACAAAATGGAGACAAAAAACAAGGGGCCGAGAAAGGAAAAAGAGGAAAGGTTGTGGAGGCATCACCAAGAAAAACAACTAAAAAAAAGGACCGACAAACGGGGTTTCTTTGGAAAATCATCACTAAGAAAGGCAAAAAGGGGCCAGAGAAAGAAAGGACGTGTACCCAACCATTTTGGAGGGGGATTCAAAAAAAACAATGATAACACAAAAGCAAAAAAAAAAAGAAAGCAACCGAGTGGTAGCCGGGAAAAGGTTGTTGAAAGAAAGGGGGAAGATTAAGCGAGGGGGGGGCCACATGGGGGAAAAACGGGTTGAAGGGATACGGAAAAAACGCCAAAAAGGTCGTAAAAACGGAATCGTTGGTGACGAAGGAGGGGGAGCAGAAAAAAAAAGATAGGTGACATCTAAAACTGGGGCGAACGGTGACGACATCCTGCGGAGTCAGGAACCGAGTTCCAGAGTGGCAAAACGGACGGAGAATTCAATTGAAAAAAAGAAAAAAAGAGAAAGCTTGACACAGGCACCAAAGGGGGGGGAAAAAAGGGACTTGCGGTCATCAAGACTACAATGGAATTTTCTTAGCCAGGTGTTTGCGCATAAAAGGGAAGAAACGGGTCCAAAAACGCGGCGTTCAACTGGAAAATGAGAAAAGAAGGACGAGGTGGAGCCAAAAGATGCTGAATACCATGAGTAGGCATAAAAGGGTGATTCCAGACCGGGGAAAAAAGGGGGGGAAAAAAAATACAAGGAAAACAGCACCGCCGGGAAGATAGAAAAAAAAAAGCCGAATACAATAATTCCGCCAAATACACGGGAAGTTCCGGCTTCCCTCGGGGAACAAAAATAAAGCAAAAAAAAAACAGAAAAAGGGGAAGATAGGAAAAGATAGAATAGGGACCCAAAGCGGAAAAAAATCCAAAGGAGTGGGCCGACGATTTCGTGCCTGGAGCTTGGTTTGGTGGGAAAAGACTGCCGTTTGCACGGGGGGGAAAGAAAAAAACACAATGAACTTCCACAGAAGCAAAAACCAGGAAATGTGGATTAAAAAAAGAAAAGGTCATGGATCAAAAACGCACAACAAAAGAACAAAAGAAGGGAAAAAGTCGGATCTGGGGGAAAAACACTGAAACAGAGAAAAAAGGGTGAAATCAGGTTTACGGAACCAGCATTAGTACAGGCCAAAAAACCGGGGCAAGGGAAAAAGAAAGCAAATGTTACCGTCTGAGGGAACAGAAGGAAGTTCCCAAAGTGGGAAGAAGCAGCGGCCGTTATCAAGTATTTTAGACAGTTCACAAAAAAACCAATCTGAAAACGTTGGCAAAGATAGCATTTCGTAAGTGGAACGTAAACAACGACAAGAAAAAGACGGTAGAAATGAAAGGGTTGCTTCTCGTAAACACAGGGTGGGGGGGTGCAGTAGGAAGGAGACAAAAAACGGCAAGGTAGTAATGCGTTATCGAACAAGGGGGGGTGGCAACGACGTTTTCTCAAAGGGGAAACCGGGAGAATGGGGAAAAGACACAATGTGAGAAACGCCAAAGTAAATTTCGATCTGCCGGTCAACTTAAACAAAATGCCGGCTAAAGACACAAACATGGGGACAAAAAAAGTTGCAAGGGAGAATCAACAAAAGGGAAAAAAAAAAAAAACGGTTCCTGGGGCCCCGCAAAAAGGGCATTCAGTGTTGGATACTGCAAGGAGTTCCCAAAAAAGCAAAACGGTGGGGGCAATTGCGGTGGTTATGCTTGAAAGCAAAAAAAAGGGGGTCGTAGGGAAGGTGGTCTAAAGAGGGTACCCGCAAAGCAGGGCGGGTCAGGAGAAAGGAAAGAAAAGGGGGGGCGTAGGACCCAAAGACAGGGCAGCTCGAAGGAATGTACTGGGCAAAAAAAGAATCGCAAGGAGTTGTGGACGCATGTGGCAAGGAATGAATAGGTCCAGGACCCTATCATGCCGTCAAAAGAAAAACTTCTGTAAAAGGTCTGATAACCGGGCATACATGTCGTGCAAAACCCATGCCGACCTGGAAAAGACAAACACACAACTGTCCTGAACAGGAAAGCATGTTAACACAAAAGTTAAGCATGATACGAGAAGCGGCGTTTCACCCACTCATTATGCGAAAAAACTCTGGAAAAACAGGAAAACAAACAAGATTTCAGGTGCAACTGGGGACCTGGGAGCGACCGGTCCGCACCTAATACGGTGCTCAGATGAAAAAAAAGTGAAGAAAGAAGGGAAGAGAAAAGGCGGGAGAAAAAAAAAAACTCGGGACAAAAGGGCGTGGCTTCCATTCCCGGACAGACGCAACCTTTTGGTGGAATATGAAGAAGAAATGGGTCAGGTGAACTACCATCCCAGAAAACAAAACAGAAAGTGAAGAAAACAGGCGCGCAAACTATCAAGCAGAGGACACGAAGAAAAAGGTCAGGAAAGGGAGAAAAATCAACAAGAGCAGAATCAAAAGAAACAGAAAAACTCCTTAAGAAACAGAACCAAGAGAGGCCGCGGGATAGCCGGGCAGTTTTTTTAAAGCAAAGGACTCCCTAAAAAAAAAAAATGGGTGGTTATAAAAAGCTGGTGAAACGCGGTGTCGTGTCAAAAAGGCGCCCGCAAGTCAGCCAAGAAATCGTAGGGGGGGCCAAATGGTTTGTAGGGGGGGGCCCCAAAGAGCAAACGCAAGACAAAAAGGGGGGGGTAAGGTACCAAAAGAAAAAACCGGGTCGTAAAAAAAAGTCAAACTCGGCCAAGCACGAAAATCTTCTAAAAATCCGAGGAAACCGCCTAAAAAGTGGAAAGGGTCTGACGTTTCAATGACTGGAAAGGGCAGGGGGAAGAAAGAAAGAAGGGGGGGAAAAAAAGAAGAGTCAAGGTGTTCGGACGGAAAAAGGTTCTGTCACAAAGAAAAAAAGAATCTGCGACAAAAAAAACGGGGGGAATCCTAAGCCAAAAAGAAGGGGGGAAAAAAAAGGGACTAAAAACAAGGGAACGACATCGAGCGGAGGCTAGGGGGGGAAAGGCAACGGAAAAGTCAGAAAACACGACCAGGGACCGGAGCACACTACCATCGGAACATCGCGTTGGGCAAAAAAAAAAAAAAGCAAGA
>Ga0179593_1406143_pt1 | contig 11368 bp, 10 predicted proteins | sample CZODoug2_1_08_16_FD_185931 | JGI IMG/M metagenome (GOLD analysis project Ga0179593, IMG submission 185931) | Vadose zone soil fungal communities from Angelo Coast Range Reserve, California, USA - CZODoug2_1_08_16fungal (PacBio error correction) | ecosystem: Environmental > Terrestrial > Soil >...
GGCCAAACTCGAACCTGCAAAATTGTCCTAGAGCAAAGGAAGAAAAGAAAGGGGTCACACATTCAATCGGGAACGATTGGAGGGTTGCGGGACGCAGCCGATAGAGGGAAAGACAGCTTTTCATAATGGCAGGACATAAACGCCCCCGAGGACTTGGGGGATCTGAAAGAGGGGTGCCTACCATTTGGAATTTGGCAACAATGGCCTGACTCTTCGAACATCAACTCGACCGGTTTGGGCGGAGTCAAACGGATTGGGGACGCAGGAAGAACCTGAGGACAAGGGACACGAGGAAATCATCGCCAGCAACTATTCAGCAGCACCATGCTTTTTCAGGCGCAAAAAAGAAACTTTAAAAGGGATGCGCAGTGTCTAACGAGGCAGGCATTCAGGGGAGGCCGCACCGAAATAGCAAAACGATGGTGTGGTATTAAGGGTCCGAACTAACGCTGTTCATGGAAAGAAGGAGGCCGGGATCTCTCAACGGAAGAAGACAAGGGGAAGACCATCCTTTCGGAACCGCCGAGATAAGATCGAAGGCTGGAAAAGTCTAGGGCGCGGAAGGTGGCGGACCTCAAGTAACTTTCCACCATCAGCAAGGGGCTAGAACTCCGATTGCAAAAGCCGGAAACCTCTGGGGCGCGAGTGGGGAAAACAACCACCGCTTTCGCCGACAGCAAATGAGAAAAAATATCTACCGACTATAGGAGAAAAGGAGGAAGGAGCTGTACGAATTCCATTAGGGGGGGAGCGCAAGACTGAGGAAAAGCAAATAGGGCCAAAAACAGCTTGCGCTTTAAAAATCTAACGGGTACCCGAAAAAAGAAAAATCTAAAATCTGTAGTATTGCGAGGGGGTGGTATGAAGTAGCGAGGCAAAGGTAACACTCGACAAGAGATACACAATGTGAGGCGAAAAACGGCGTCAAGTCTCAGATACAAAGACGATCAATTAAACGAACCTTCGAGAGCTGGAGATTACTGGTGAAGGCGTAAAAAGCTGGGTTCCTGGCGATAGCGAAATCGGCAGCTCGAACGCTCATTATGGAATCGGAGGATAGAAAAAAGGGCTCCGAAAGAAACTGCGAATTCTCCTCACTTAGTGAGATAGAAGCGGGCAGATGCGTACGGAAACGGGAAGTTCACAAAACGACCCGCGACATTTACAAACGAGAACAGCACGCCAGATTCACTGGAACCCACCGTGGTCAAGGGCTCTTCAGAGCACTGGGGGGAATGAAAAAGGGGAGAATATAGTCTAATGACTTGACGCGGTCCTAAGCACGCAAGGGGAGGACTCGTAGTTCAACTTGTGAAGCGGCAAAATGATCGGTGCTAGTCGAGACAGGGAAGAGCACGTTTTCACGCCGCCAGGGAGAAGCTGAAAGGGAGACTCCAGGAGGAAAGAGTAGGGATTGCTGGGGTAGAACGCCCGTATGAAAAAGAAGGGCGAAGGAACGGAGGACATTTCCAACGACAAGCGTTCGAATCGACTCCTCGGATCGTGATATTTTAAAAATTTTCAGGGGCATAATAACCAACGAGGCCTTTCTGACGAAGGACGAGTTCTGAAGAGGAGAGGCCGGATTCAATGTATGGGTCTGACTCAAAGCAGAAATGGGCTGGGAAGAGAAAAAAAATAAGGGGTCCTAGAAAAGCGGCAGGGGGACGTCCAAACAATCTTTAAAATCGCAAAGGAAGGGAAACTCTTACGTGTGTCAGAGCAGGCAAAAAAGCGGCGAACAGCCAAGACGAGGCGTCGCAATAAAAAAAACGGTGCTTACGGAACGCAAAGAAAAACGAGGGGATTCCCACAAAGGAAACCGGCCAGGGAATGGACAGAAAAAAAAGGGGGAAGAGTACAGATACATAAGCATTAGGGCACCAGCAGAGCAACCAGGAGAACAGTAGAAAAATAAATGCTTTACATGATTTTCAGAATTGAAAACAGCGCGCCTCGGTCAACGATAAGCAGCGGGGCGAAAGAAAAAAAAAGACTCGGATGGCTGCTCATAAACGCTCGAGGAAGGGAAGGAGAGAAAAGCGCGCTCGGGACAGAAACAAAGATAAAGTCGGACGCTTATAACGAAAAGGAAATCAATGTTCAGGTGGCAACGGGGCTACGGGAAAGAGGGGGAGTCTCTGCCCCGTCGATTTGAACCAGCTACAAGCACATGGGGGTAATTAATATGCAGTAGAAACATGATGGACCTGTGACAGAAGCCGTCTGCGGAAAAAGGGCGGAAACGCGCGAGCACCGGGGAAATAGATAGAGTAAAGTCTTGCACCGAATCGAAGTCGGAAATGGTTGGGAACGGGTTCAAACCGGCTTCACTAAAAGGAGGCATGTGAATGCGTGATGACGGATCGGTTAATAGAGCAGCAATGTAGGCACGGAATATGGGGAATGGGGCGCATACCTGGGAGGGGCGCACGTTTAAACAAGGCAATTACTAATGATACGAGACGACATCGTAGAGAGATACGGAGAAAGGACGTTCACTAGAGCCAAGCTTGCGGGTTAGGCCAATGATGTAAGGCGGTATTTGAAGACGACGCGGCGATGGGAGGTTGGCGTCGCGGGGGAGGTCAAGTAAGAGCGCTACAAACAATCCTTCATTGTCAGGGGGAGGGCTGCCCGTGTGGGGGGGCCCGGGGGGTTCTCGACGGGACCTAGGGGAGGGGCAGACCGGGGGGGGAAAAGTACTATAAAAGGGGGCAGGTAAAGAGGAAAAACCTCGGAATTACGGAGGGGCTCGTGCTACGTTTGAAAGCGCTTCGGGTCAAAGCAACACAACTGAGGAAACGAGAGAGGTCAGAAAATGACTATGCGAGCAAGCCCAAAGGGGAATGTGCAAAGGGTCACCGAAAGTGCCCTCATGGGGAGGGGCGAAAAAAACAAATTCCTGGAAGATACAGCCGAATTCGACAAAGGTCTAGGTAATCAAAACAAACTGTTTAAGAATATCCCCGCGAAAAAAGGCAAGGGGTGGTCAGACCGGCAAAAAAACGCAAGCAAAACTAAAAAATCGCATCTGCAAAAGCTCCATGGGAAAGCGTGAGAAACTAAAGAAGCCGGGAAGGGAGGATCGATGGATTATCTGGGTATATAGAAGAGTTCGATCTGACGACACGCGTTGCCAATGTTAGGGGAAAAACACGCTTGCGAAAAGAAAAAAAAACCTTTGACGACTGGACAATAAGCAAAACGCCTGGATGCTAGGGATCGATATTCCGTAGAACAGAAAAAACATGAAGAAGGCTTCGGGGAGGAGAAACATTCGATTTGAAGGAATCGATTAAAGGGAAGAATCTTCAAAACGATCTGAAACGTTCTCGAGCGAAACGATCCGCAGTTATCTAATCGGCCCACCGAGCATGGCCTGGGGCCGTGGCATAAGGAATAATGAATTAAAGGGGAAGAGTGAATTCGGTCTAAAAATTGAAGCTAAAAACGAGGGGGAGAAAGCCCAGAGCTAAATGAACGTGTGGAAAGGAGATCAGCGAGATTAGGAGGGAGAGGGAACTTTGTGGGGGGGGGACTTCTCTGGGTTTCGAGATCAAACACAGTCTTGGAACAGAAGAGGGAAGGGAAAGCAAAAAAAAAAACTGAATCTCGGTGAGAGAAGGACTGCCGACGATCTGTAACAGGTCTGCCGCCGGGCAAGTCGCGTCAACAAGGGGCAATTCTGCGGAAGACCATAACGAAGAAAAGCGGGGGGGAGAGTTAAAATGGAAAGGGGTCGATGGGATGAGGTCAGCTCCCCAGGGTTTAAGAGCATTACATCGCCAAGTGAGTGGGATGTGAAAAAGGCGAACGGGACAAAATCGCGGGTGGGCATCCAGAAAAAAGGCGAAAAACGAGGGCGCTCAGGCTTTGGCGGTCGCCGTAAGGAGTACCGCGCCGAAAAAGTCACAGCCGCTGAAGGTATTTGGAGATCGTGACTCGACGCTTTTTGGACGGGGCCACCGCCTTCACGACTGAACTCCCCGTCCGTCGGCGACACGCAGGAGGGAACCTGCTTTACTGACATCTTAAGTAAGCGCCGGAACGAGACGAGATCTTAAAGGGCAAGAAAAGATTAGCGTTGGGGGGCTTCGAAAGGGGAAACCGCCCCCAGCAAATCCCATATCTTATCCACGGGAAAGGGGACGAGGAGAAAGGATGTGGATCCTGAAACAGGCTTGGAGATCGTTGTGCAAAAGGGACTCCAACTATACATCTCCCTCGTGAGACGCCAGGAAGGGGAAAGGCCAAAAGAAACACGTGCGGACCAAGGTTGTTTAAGACTAGAAGAATATCAACAAAATCAGCTAAGAACCAGGGGAGAAGACCTACTTTTCAACAGGGGGGACTGCATCTGCCGAGAAAGGAGTGCAGACGGGCTGAAAGAGTAGAAGGCGATTCAGCGTCTCTGACCAATTTGGGGGGGGGGTAGTGATTCGGGAACAGTGTCTCACACCGCTCATTGAGATCTTGAACTCTTAGCGTACCAGAAAAGGTCAACTGGGGTAACCTCATGATGACCAAGGGGGAGAAAGAGGAAAAAGGAAACTATAGAGCCCGCATGGGCGAGCGAGCAAGGAATCCTCGTGATGATTCAACGAGTTCGGAGAGACGCCACAAATGGCCTCTAACCTTGACCACAGGCCCGAGTCCATCTGCTAACTGAGGGTCGTCGCTCAGGATGAGGGAAAGGGAAGTTGTTCTCGGAGAAGCGCGGGAGCTGAGGTTCGAGTTGTTGGAAAACCTGGTTCCGAGAGCCACCCAGAAAAGAAAAGCACTACGACCGAACTCCAGATGGGGGGGGGAGCGGGGCAGGCGGGCGGGACCCGCGGGGCCGAACAGGACAAGCTCGTGGAACAAGACTTCGGGGTCCGGATCGCGAGCAAAAGAGAGGAAAATGCCGTAAAGAAGCACTCGACAAAAAGAAAAGAGCCACTTCGAGCGCGAAGAGCCTGCCTCGAGCTGGGCGGGTTTAGGAAAAGTCGTTGGAAGGGTTGTTCGGCCACTCGCACAAGTTCCCGTAAAAGTATTTTCGAAAACCTGGAGGATCGACGCGGGCTAAAAAAAAAACGGACCGCAAAAAAACTCAGCAAACGACCGAATAATAGAAGTGAATGTAGAAAAAAAAGGCGAGCCGAGAGCGGGCTTCCAATGTTGGATTCATTAGGACGGGGAACCGGAACAGGAAGTACTTAACAGTTGCGAAAGTACGAACAGAGTGAAATATGCCATCAGTTTGGGCAAAACGCGAAGGCAAAACGCAACTGTACTCAACGCGTAAGTGGAGAAAAATTTTGCTGGGCCGACCCAGAAAATGGAGCTTGAGCGTTGAGGGCTAACGGGGGTCAGACTGAAGGCTTCGAAAGAAACGGGCAGTTACGCGAAAGCGAAGGACACTCCAAACCGGGGATTGCTAGCGTATCGCAAGGAGGAAGGCCCGTGACCATTGGGAACAAGGTCGTCTGGGGCATATCAAAAAAAAAATCGCGGGGAAAAAAAAAAACTATTTGTCTTGCTCGGCTTACGGGCAAGGAAACTGAGAAAGAGGGGGAAAAACCGCTCAGGTGGAGGATAAAACGGGGGTGGGCTCTCACGAGGGGCGAGTTTGCGATCGATCGAAAAACCACGGAGGAATTAAAAAAAGAAGCAAAAACTCGCCAGACCTTGGTAAGAGAAGAAAGAAGTCGCAAGTACCATGCAGGGGGGTCCTACTCGGTGGGAAGGGGCACCGCAGACAAGCCATCGAGTTCAAAAAAAATAGGGCGACCTTTCACCCAGCGAGTGGTAGGCCGACTGATACCAGGTTCAAAAAAGGGTGGTAACATCTAACTGGAGTAAAAAAAAAAGAAAAAAAAAAAGAACTATCCTCTCAAAGACGCGGGTTGGGGCAGCTTTCAGGGGGGAGATGGGAGGCAATGTACTTCTCCCGTAAGCAAGACAGCGGAAATCAGAGGGCGACAGACGGGAAACTACCATCATGGTTCAAAAAAGTAATCAAACTAAAAAATTTAAAAAGGCGCATGTCTAATACTATTAAAAAGGGGTCGGGGGCCCACTGATGGCAGATACTCCACTAGTTTGTGCAGTAACGTATCCACTGGACACTGGGGGACTGTCAGGACGACAGACAAAAAGAGAGCGAGACGACAGGAGGCCATCCTTTCGGCCGAAGAAGCGCCAGCGAAAGAACTGACTATGCGGCAGATGAAGGGTAAGACAGATCATACGACGAGATGCCGACGAAGCAAGGGGGCCGGAGAAGCTCCGGCCGTCAAACCAGGGTAACCTCTGGAGCATAGTGGGCCACAAAACTATCCACCGGACTGTTCGACGGAAAAACAAGCAACTTATGTGCGTCCTAGAAGAGCAACCCGAGGAAACGCCGATGCAAAAACTTCTGTATCGGCGAGAGGAGACACGGGGGAGTGCTAAATAACGAATTATGCACACGAGCGGAGGTGTTTACTGGCCGGGGCGAAAAAAAAAACTCCGCCCGCGCACATCTGATATTCGGATTGCGGGGGGGGGGGGAGAGAGGGGAATCAAGGGACGGGGTCAAAACGAAAAAACCCTGGAGACCCGCGGCTGGGCGAGAAAAAGCCGCCAGGATCGACGATCGGAAGCAAGCAAGTCGTAGCAAGGAGCGGGAAGGGGGGAAGGAATTCGGAAAAATGTGGAGTCAGGGATCGGACTCGGAAAAATCAGAGAAGACGCTCAGGGGGAGAGCGAAAGACGGGAAAGTTCTTCTACATATCGGGACTGCTCAGTAAAAAAAGAAAAGAGACCAATTAATCGAAAGAGGGGAAAGATTCTAACACGGGCAATACGGGCTTTCAAAGACCTCCTGGGACGGTGGAACAGGCAAGCATAAAGAAAAAGTCAATCCACACCGGGGTGGGCCGGAAGAGTCAGATTTCCGGGACCCTTGGAGCAGAATCAAGTTCTCGATCGTACAAAGAAAAAGCACGCCAGAGGTCTTAAATTCAAATGAGCAGCAAATGGCGTTTTTAAGAAGAAAAAACTGGAATCGCCCTTGGGAACGCAAAACGCAAAAGCTCTCAGGGGGGTACTAACTCCTGGCGATTCAGCGGGATCCAGGGGGAAACAACGAACAATACCAGTAGACCGGAAGGATGACCATGATCCGCCAAGGACTTTGGAACTCGAACAGCATCGGAGTGATTTGGGTCATTTGCTGTCAAGGAAAGCAAAAAAGATCCTGCTCAGGGTTGTCAGGGAGCCCGGAAAGATCCATTCGATGGCCATGCTGCAATGGGATGAGCGCCGTCATGGTCTTACGCCGACGAAAGGGCAGTGGGCAGGATTAAGGCGGGCGGAACAGTACCGCGTAAAGAGGCGTCGGAAGAAGCCTATTTCCGGTCTCTCTAGAGGGAAAAAAACCTTCAAACCAGGGAGGGAGGGCGGAGGGGAAGGAGGTGGCGACGAGAAAGCCTAAGAGGGGCGTTGAGCGACAAGCAAAAACCTGGCGCAATGTCAGGCGCAACAACCCTGGGGAGGAGTAAAGGCAATCAGAAGCACAGGTGAACCACCAGACAGGACGTCGCAAGGTGGAGGCCTGCATGGATGACATAAAGGGGGCAGGAGACTGAGGAACATAGTCGAATTATCGGGACAGCGAGGAGAAAAAACAAGCGAGGGGGAGGGTCGCAAGTCGGGAACCCCCCAAAACACACCTGGAAAGAGTCGTCCTCGAACAGCAGCATAGAGCATAACAAAAGTACAGGAGAACTCAGGGCGCTGCGCCCCGAAATAAAAGTTCCATGGTTATCTACAATTCGGGGAGGGTCGCTTCCACGGGGTAATGGCGAACGCATCCGCCGGAAAGGGGTAATGAAATCGTCGGAGGAAAAAAAATATGACGTGACGGAAAAAAAGTCCGCGAAAAGGGTACGTGATAACGAGAGGGTCGCTAGAAATTGGGGTAAAACAAGATATGTTGCGGGGGGGAAGATTGAGGGTCACCTCGAGGAGGAAAGGGGAGAAAGGGGGAAAAGCCGGACTTTCAAGAAACGGATCCGGGTTATGCATGTGGCATTTCCGGCAGAGATGCGGAGGGGGGAAGAGACATCTATTCAAAATACTTTGCCATTCGACATTACAGGGAAAAAAGGGCAGCAAAGTTCAATTCACAGGGAGGGAGAGAGAAACAAAATCAGTAGACTCTACCATTAGCAGTATACGTGGAACACCTGAGGAGGGCTCTAGTTGAAGGCCGTGATTTCAAAAATGGAGTATATTGTACAAGGCCGCGGCGCGCAGTGGGAGGCGAGTGTGGCCTTTCCCGTTACAGCTGGGCAAAAAAGGGGTGCAGGGGGGTAAGGAGATTCGGACCCAGGGGGTGTGTCCAAAGGTTTTCCAAGCCAAGAGGGGAACGGCCGTATCGGAGCGGGAAAGCGTAGATACCAAATAACTCAGACGGACAATGCCGTCGTGCAAAAGTGGAAGAAAAAACGGCAGTCACGAGAAAAGACCACGGAGGAAGGAAAAAAGAGGTCGTGACCGGACGAAGGGCTCAAAAATCACTATCCACGCCGTAGGGCCGAGGTGGAATACGACAGACCCTCCTTGGGTATTAAGATGGACACGAAAAAACTATACCGGAATTCGAACCTTTGGAAGTGAGGGGGGCCCAACAAATCTCTCAGCGAACCGGGGGCCTGGCACTAGCGCCCCCCTGAAAGCAACCTCCGCCAATCCAAAATCGCGCGCCGCGCTCCAATAGAGCCATTGAATAGGGGAAGGAAAAACGAAGAACCGCATGGAAACGAGTGAACTTATCGAAAGAGCGAGGGGAGAAAATTTCCGTCTCAAGAGCAATCTGCAATGTGGAGCTTGCCAGCCCGGGGATTGCGACTGGGCCCAAAACCCATCTGCTCGATAATAAGATCGTCAAGAAGAGAAAAAACATCCCGTCCAGGACGGAGGAAAAAGGGAGACACCGGGACATGTTCGAAGAGGATACAGGGTGACCAAAAAATCTTTCAAACAACGAGTAATCGTAGAAGTCAAACCGTGCTCGCGAAAGTATCCTAGTCAATACGGGAGGCAATGTCCCGGCTCATGTGCCGGGTAGAGAAGATTTAATTACAACGTGGAGCTGGCATGCGGGACAAACATAGACCGGTGGAAGAGACACCCGAGGTGAAGAAAGCAGCGCGACACAAAGAAAAGGGATTAAAACCAGCGGGAAGAGCGATGAATGACGTAGGAAGGAATGTTTTGTTTGTCGAGCGGGCGAGGGTTTCCGAGCGAAAGGGAAGTTTAAGCGAGCAGGATGCGCGCAAGCACCTCTCGAGGCTCTAAAGGGCCGAAGCTTTCGACCGCGCCTGAACTCTACTTCCAAGGAGCGGCAGACATCAGTCAGCCATCTAGGCGGGCAATCAATAATTGAACTGAAAGGGACCGGGAGCGCTGGGGCAAAAGGAGAAGATTGAGGAGCATAGCGAAGTGGTTTGAGTAAACAGGAAAGACTCAAAGGTTAAGGGTCTTGGACACGCGCCAACACCAAACCGAAAAAAATGGGAAAGGGGACCTCGAGCGAGCACGTAAGCGATGAGGACACTCCGTATTGGAGGGAACGCACAACGTAAAGTCGAGCAAGAAAAAAAAAACGCGGCGCACGGCGCTAGGAGTACTCGGGTCTAAAAAAACTTGCCCAGGTGAGGGGGTTAAAGCGGCATTCAGCTCTTGCACAACGCCCTGCGTAAGTCGCCATTCGGAAAGGAGGCGCTAAAGGACCGAAAAGGGGGACCGATACAGCATCTTAGACACGGGGTCCAAATGGAAAAGTCGGTGCGTCTGGGAACTGAAAAAGAGCAAGGGAAAAAGGATCGATACGAACAAATGGCGGCGGTGGAATCCCGGTCCTGTCGTTGTCGAAGGCTTTCGCAACAGATATACACGAAAACGGGAGAACTCATTAGTCATACCGGGGAAAGAAGGGACGGGTTCTGAACAGTGAAATGACCAAGTTGTGTATCTGGGATATAGAAAACAAGTATCTTGCTTCTTAACCAGGGCACAACCGAGATTCGTTGCTGGATGAAAAGGAAGGCGGAAGACGACTTGAAATGATTCTCAAGGTAGTCATCAGACGACTCGGCCGGGGCGTAAAAAAATTTTAGGGGATTTCTAGTGACCTGGGAGGGGATGTCCGGGGGGGAACCTCGACCGATTTCAGGGGAGCGAAGGCTCTATCGGCAACGGGGGCGAACCGAGGAGTGAAAGCAGCTGAAAAGCATGCGAGAAATACGAATCAAGAGCTCTGATATGACTTGCAACGGGAGGTGATCAACAAAAATAAAATACACACTCGCGAGCCTTGACAAGGAAAGGAATCAAAGCGTCTCGAAGGTAGGGGCACCTATAAAGAAAACTGTCTGAGAAAGGGGGAGGCCTTTTTCGCATCGCGAATACAGCAGGGGTATAAAATCAGGATGTGTCACAGGGGGAAGGAGCGCCCCCCAGAAGGAATCACTATAAACTCAGAAATCCAGATTAAAGGCTGTTGAGGGGGACCCCCGTAACGATGTAAACAAAAGGCAGAAAAGCAGAAAGTGTGGTGACAATACTTCGGAGGAAGACAGCGGAGAGCTCCAGAGAGAACTGCCTGGCTCGTAGACTCATGAATCGGAGCTCGCCCTCGAGCGGGAAATCGAAGAATCACGGCGTGCTGGTCGGAAAAAAGGTCGGGTGTGGGGGCGGGGACCACTAATATTACCAAGGGGAGCAAGGACCCGGTTGCGGAAACAACTGGCTGCGTTACAGGGCCGACCCTTCGGTCAGCAGAAAAAATAAATCAGCAATAAATAGAAGAAGAGAGCAGAGATAGAAGCGAAGGGGAGGCGTAGATTGAAACGGTCGTAATGCCGCGAAAAGCCTCGCTTATTCAAATGACAGGAACCAGTTCTTATGGGACAGACTAGTCACCACCATCGTGGCCGGAAGGGAATCAGGCCATATGGGAATACGGGAAGAGGGGGTCTAAAGCTCTCGCTTAAAGTGCGAGTGCGGTCACAAACAGCTGGTCGCGATGAAGGTTTGAAAGAAAGTTCGGTGCAGAGGAAGTAAGGGTGGCTAACGGGAACAGAGACCAATCAAGAAGGCTCCAAAAAACCGAGGGAGAGGTGAAGCGTTTCCGAGGGAGGAGGCAACGTGAACAAATGGTGAACATGGCAGATCAGAGGGACAGCAACCTATAATCAGAGGGACGAAGGGGCGCCCTCATTGAAATATTGACGTCGGCGATCTTGCGGCGTCCCAAGAAGGAAAACCCTTAAAACGAGGTAGTAAGCGCAAGGGGCGGAGAAAAAAGGTCTGGTCGAAACTGAGCGGTGGGGCG
>Ga0179593_1412934_pt1 | contig 11368 bp, 15 predicted proteins | sample CZODoug2_1_08_16_FD_185931 | JGI IMG/M metagenome (GOLD analysis project Ga0179593, IMG submission 185931) | Vadose zone soil fungal communities from Angelo Coast Range Reserve, California, USA - CZODoug2_1_08_16fungal (PacBio error correction) | ecosystem: Environmental > Terrestrial > Soil >...
TTCTTCGAGAATACGAGACCGATAGGAAAAGGGACAAGGGGAATTGCAAGAAAGAAAAAAAAGGGGAGAGGGAGCAAGACTCCCCGCAACCGTCATACGTAACAGCAAAGCGCGGAATCTTCATTCAAGTTGGACCCGTATCATACTACTGCCTATTCGTCGATCTAAAAGGACCAGTGCTGCATAGAGTTCGGACTTGGTGGGGAGTCTAAATGCTCTTAAAATACTTTCCCGGATCAAAGCAAGATGGGGCCCCATCTGAAGAAGAAGAAAGCCTTGAGGGGTTTTCGGGCGGGGGGGGGTCGAATATTCCTTTAATTATTTGTTATTTATAGTCATCGGAGGGACGAGTCCCACATGGGCGTCGTTTAAGTGATGGCAGGAATCGAACGAAAACGACCAAGATTAACCGAAATGGCCTAAAGATTAATCGAGTGGGGGGGCTTCTGACTTCCACTTGTGAATCCAACATGAGCAGGTTTACAGGGGGAGAAAGGCCTGTTAATGGAAGGCGGAGAAGCGGACGCATGCGGGGCTTAGATAGAAAGAGGAGCGGCGTTGGCGGGACTGCTGAATTGGAAGGTCCCAGTGATAAACCCTATTCGGACGCTATTGGGGACCCTTCAAGTAAAAAAGAAGTGATTACGGGAAGTGCCGGTCTCCAGCGGAGGGCGTATTTTATGCATTCGGCTTCGGTTAAACTGCGAATCAGTGGAGGCTATCATAAAAACAAAAAGTATAGGAGAAAGCGAGAGTCTCAAAGGGGGCAACCCGTTGATTGCCGGTAAAAAAGAGAAGGGGATACTAAACCCTCTCGGCGAAAAAAAACTCGTGGTAATTTAACCGCTCGGAATAACTCTGTTGTGAGACAAAATGGGAACAAAAAATTGAAAGACATCTTGGAGCAGAAATGACGATTAGGTATAGAAGCCATCTGGGACAGGTGAGAAAGGCGCGTGGTGGGGGGTCCTAAGGACACAACCGACAATCTATTATTCCAGCTTCCGTTGATTAAAAAAAGGGGGACGGAAGGAGGAATAAGTCCACGCGCTTTAGGACCATTTCGGGATGATGGGGGGAGTCTTCTGCTCGAATCAAAGAACGCGTCTGCCCTCTCTGAAACCGTACGACAAAAACTGGGGAAAGCGAAAAGCCCAAAAAAACAACAAAATACACGGTAAAAGGATTATCTCACCAACCGGACACAACATACTTTACAGCTGGTCTCTTGGTGCAAAAGAGAAGAGGCCTGCTGAAAAATTGCCGGTCAAAGGGTATGAAAAACGGCACGAAAAAACTCACAGAGAACTCTGTAACTAACCGGAGGTGGAATTTGAGATACGGACGCATGTAGGAGTAAGTGGGTAAACTCTTCACAGTGAATGGCAAAAAAAGAGGAAATCCTTCCGGGCTAGGGAAGACTTGGGGAAATTCGGCGAAGACGCGCTGGAATTCCTGGGGGTGAAACAGGAATCAATCATTTCTCAGGTCATTCTAAAAAAAAAAACTAGAGTCAGGCCGGGGAAGGTCTCTACTTGGTTACCAGTTCGGAGAAGTCAAGTCTGACAATCTGGGAAAGCCCAGTCGTGTATTAAGTGACAGGAATCAACGGAGTCAAAAAAACAAAAAAAGAGGTATTGCGCCACCTTCAGCTGGGTGAAATGGGACAGCCTTTCCGCATAAGGAAAGCTGGGCTGAGAAACAGAAACGTTAAAAGGGAGTGACCGTCACAAGAATGGACGTGAGGTGGGAAATCGGATGGGAGATCAGCTGCGTTGGGGGAAAAATCTGTGAAAGCCGCCAAGCGCAAACCTCGGGGGAAAATCAAAGGGAAGAAGAAGGCTGTCAGGAACCGCCAACACAAAAGTCAAATCCCACGAAGTTTCAAACAGCGCCTCACCTGCCAGCAAAAAGCCAAGAAACACTCAGCAGGCAAAAAAAAATCGGTGGACCTGTACCAAGAATCACCCTCGGAACATCTACTGCGAGGCTCTCCCCGGTTTAAGTAGATTCAAAAGAAAATCTGGGAGGGGGGAAGGGCACGCATTTGGACACAAGTTTTGAAGAGGCAGAAGAAATGAGGAAAAGGGGACCTGAAAAAGCGAAGCGACTTGGCATCCTCGTACTCAGGCGGTAGCTTATGTGTGTAAAAAAAACACCCCCATGCGGGGAACCAAGTGGGGGAAAAAATGAAATGATCCGTGACCGGTAGCAGGGGGTTCCCGGGTGATTAGAGGCGTGCTCGTTAGTTGAAGTAGCGAAAATCGGTTCGATTGAGCCGGTAGAGGTAAAAGGGAAAGCAATGCTGGGAGGGTGGGTGCAGGGTCGAGTTGGGGTCTGACAGGGTGAAAGCAACACCCAACTAGGGGGAGAGTAGATACAGTGCCTGAAAAGAAAAAAAAAAGGACAAGGGGGGGTGGAAAAAAATAAAAACCAAACGGAAGGAATAAAATACGCACGAAGTAGGAAGGCGCAAGAACGGAGAGCCCGCTCATACTCCATGGGGGGGAAGAATCTAGAACTGTACGGGTGACCCTTCTAATTCACTAAAAGGAAAAAAGGGGGGGGAAGCTGACACAAAAAAACACTCAGAGATCGAAGCTAAAGAAAAACATAGTAAAATAGGAAAGATAACAAAGGGAGCAGTGAGCATTACTTTGGTCCACAGCGTGAAGAAGTCATCAATGACCCAGTGGGAGAAAGAAGACTAGTACAAAACACATGAGGATTAGAGGTGGGGAAAGGTTGTTCAGGGGGGGGTCCGACGTGGTAAGGAAGGGGGGTCTGAATTGGGGTAATGGTGGCTATTATCCTTTGGGCTGAGATGGGGGAATTAACCCTACGAGGAGGACGGGGACGATGAATCAGGGGTGGGCTAATTAATATGAGGAAAAGGTTGGGGGGAAAAAAGCAGCGGGTGATAGGCGAGAAAGGAGGGTGGTAACGTCCGCGCTTATAGCCTAGGACGGCAAAACTAAAATGAAGAATGGGGGACGAGGTCACAGTCCATTGAACGGAGAGTGTGTTCATCAGAATTACAATTAATTGAGTTCGCCACAACAGCGTACCAAGCGCTTGGTCGACAAATAAGGATAAGGGGAGAGGAACATGGTAGAAGGAACGATGCTGTTAAGGGTGATTCCTTACTTAGAAAACGGAAAAAAGAGGATCAAGAAACCGATTAATAAAATATAGAGGGGAGGTAGAGATACAGCTACCTGACGGGTACAACAATAGGTAGAACAATAATACCACCAAAGAAGACTCTGGAGTCAAAAAAGGGAAACAACGAAGAAGACCATCGCGAGGGGAAGGAGTAGAGGGTATCACACGGTACGATTTCCCCGAATAAGAAATCCACTTCAAGCGTAAATTCCACTGGTCGGAGAGGGATGGTTTCAGAAGGAAGGGAGTTTGGGGGAGTGGCCTTGGAGGGAAATTAAAGCAGCCGAGAAAAAGTGGGAAACCATCTAACAATAGAGAAAAAATTTTGTTAGGGGGGTGAGATCATCAAAAGGCGGGCCGCCGGGTATTTTTCTTAGAGTCCCTCGCGCTCGGTCAAACCGGGGGTCGGTGCCGGGTGCAAATCGGGAGGGGGCGATACGCTTGAGGGGCAGGAAAGGAAACCTAGCAAAAGAATAACCGAACATGCCGAAGGGAAGGAAGAGGGCAACGAAAAACGAGTACCAGACGGAGTTTTGACATTACGAGTTAGGTGGCACAGGGAGGGGAAAAAAAAAGCGGGCATGCCGCGGAAAGGAGGGAAGCGCTCAAATTTGAGGGGAGGCTAGCATGAATGAAAAAGTTCCGGGGGGGGGATACGGGGCCGCGTATTGGTTTTCACTTAAAAGCTAGAATCGGGAAGGGTTGAGAAAGGTAGTGAGAAGTACAGGGCCTGAAGCCAGAAAGAGGGGCTAGCCATGCTGACGTAGGCGCAGCGGGGACAAGGCGTGCCGTCTCCACCATTAGATTATCCCCCAAAAGGGAGGGGGATTAAGAGAGATAGCGAATCAAGGAGAAGGGAAACAGTGCAAAGTGCCCTCGGGGAAAAGGAAGCATGGCTAGACGAGTCAAAAAAGTCGCGGACGACAAGGGGGCGCAGAAAAAGAGGCTCTAGAGGAACCAATCGTCATCGGGGGGATCAAAAGGGCACCCAAAGACTCCCAGAAGACAACTGGAAAGAAAAAGGAACAGGGGGCTTAGATCGAAGTCGCAGGACAAAATGTCCAGGGGGGCGCCAAAGGGCAAAGAGAAGTCGGAAAACCGGCTAAAGCGGGGGACTTCAGGAAACGGCAGGAGGAGGCACGAAAAAAAAAACGTAGGAGGTCGGAATTCGGGAGGCTTTTGTCTACTCAGAGCTCTCAACTGACACCTAAGAAGGAAACCCTGTGGGGAAAGCAGAAGAGGCAAATCATTCAAAACAAATACACCCGGAAAAGGAAAAAATCGGAAACAGAAACAGAAAAGAAACCACGGGATTTATCTATGGGTCACAACCATCTGAAGATCCCTGCTTAAAATTTTGTAAGAGACGGGGGAAGGGGAAGCAAAAAAAAAACTCAAAAGGAAAAAAACGAAGCAAGGTGAGTTAGCGAGAAAGGAAAAGGGTGAATTAAAATCTGAGGAAAAGCTCGACATCCTTGACCCGGCGGAGAAAGGGAATGAAGTAGAGAGGGGGAAGGCATAAGAGGAGGTTAGGTGGGGTACTGGACCTTATTGTTGGTCCCCGCTAAGTGACCGAGAATGGAAAGACAGAGAAGAACGGTCAAACCTTGGAGCATCGCTTGGTTCAGAAGGTGAGAAAGTGGGTGACCCCTTGCTACAGCAAAACAAGTAGAGTAATCCAATAAACTAAAAGGGAGAGACAAGGAAAAAAATTTATTGCCCAATTCCCCTCGTGGGAACGAAAGACAAAGGGCCGGGAACCCAGTAAAAGAGTAAAGGATAGTAAAGTTCAGCTTCAAGAAAAGAGGATTGGAAGAGAAGGGAGGCTACGCAGGGGAAATAGCCAAAGGGGGGGGTTTCAAGAAAGAAAACAGCACAAATAAGGGTTTAGCGAGTCTGAAGGGCAGAGCAACAACAAAAGCGTCCCCGGAAGAAATCTCGACTTCAATGATCGACCACAGCAACGAACCCAAGACTAACAAATCGTGTAAACAAAGAAGATGTACGTACCCGGCATGAGAAAAAGGGATCCCAAAAAAGAAACCCCGTGAAGAATTAAAAAAAAGAGGGGCAGCTTGGCAGCGGGTTGACAAAGGGGGTGAAGTGGAGACAGAAGAGTCAAGGAGGAGGGAGATATGGTGGTTTAAAAGAGAGAGATGGTGGGGAGACGAGGGGCGCTTCGCGGGTACTCTGAACATTAAGTTCCAAACTTTTACCAGAGGAATGAGATGGGAGGTACGTAAGGGCGCGGGGAAGGGGGGACCTATTCTGTGAAAAAAACAGGGAGTTGCGCAAGGAAGAGACCAAGTGGTTCAGGATGTAAGAGAGTACCCGATTCAAAAAGCATCAGTTGTTTATGGTATTAAAGTCAGGTGGCATTGACTGGGTGGAGGAGGAGGAAAGTACACGTTATCAAAAACAAAAAACGGAAAGAGAAATGGACTCTCAAAAAAAAGAGACCACTTATGTCAGTAATAAAAAAAAACGCAAAAGACCGTGAAAAAAAAGACCTCGCGAGGGAGAATACGAACAGGTAGCTGAGGGAGAGAGGAGAAACTACGAAAAGAAGCGGCCAAACGTACGTACGATCTAATTATAAAATGGCAAAATTTTTGGGGCAACAAAGGGAAACATAAGCGAAGACGAAAAGAGAAAGCAAAAAAAAAACAGAGTAAAAAGGTGAAACCCTAAAAAAAGAAGTGAAAGGACAGGAACAGGGGGAAACGAAAACCAATAAGAAAAGGACTCAGCTGTTTTTAGTAGACCGGAAAAGGTGCGAAGGGTCGTGTGGACGACGAACTGTTTGTCAAGGGGAAGCAGGTGGTTGCGTAGGGGAGGGGGTCCTGGGAAAGTCTGGATACCATTGGCAGTTTGGAAGGTAAAAGACTAAAGGCGGGGTAAAGGGACGACCTAAGTTAGAAGCGGAAGACCTCCTTATGTAGAAAAAAGGTTAAAGTGGACAATTTAGAGAAGCTTCAGAACTCATAGACCCAATGCGTCTCACAAGGCTTCAAAGTAAGGGTACTAAAAAAAAAAGAATACTGACAGAAGCGTTTAAAAGAGAACCGATCGTTAGAAAGGGATTCTATTAAAACAGGAATTGCTATAAAGATACGAACATGTGACGTAAATTACCATGGGAAAAAACGAATGAGAGAAAGTAGGGGCGGGAAGGAAAAAAACGAATAGATCTAGCGCAACGTCAAGTCCTTCCTGGAGACGTGCTTAGTCGAATTATGAAAAATATGGGGAACAAAAAGAGATGGAGTCAAAACTCATACCCAAGAACTAGAAAGTCACACAAGAAGGACTTCTACATCCATCGAGGAGGGGAGGGGTACTATTTGAACTCAAGAAAAATGACCCCGGAGAAGAAAAACAATGGCACAGGCTGTTCACTCTGAAAGCAGATTGCTTGTGTGCTCCGAAGACAGGCTCGGTCAAGGGTCAGCAGGAGAACGAAGATGGGCCAGAGGAAATTAAAAGGGAGAAAAAGGCTAGGGCTTGGAGAAAACTTCCAACTGGACCCGGGGGAGGGAGGGGGTGGTTCTAAGATGATCGTTCGCTCTGGGCCCATTGAGGACGTAAAGGGGTAAGAAAGCTTGCGAAATGAGGTGCAAGACGGCGAGAAGGAAAAAGAAAGTGGGAAAAAAGAAGGATAACCTGAAATCCTTGGAGAGCTTTTGCGGCTCGGGACAGGACGTCCGCGGTAGAAAAAAGTTGATCAGGAAATAGATGGTGCGGTGTCAATGAAGGAGGGGACGAAAAGATTCTCTTTCGTTTCCTTCTGGTTGCTTCATCTTGGGCAAAAACCGGGGGTGAAAGGTGTAAGTAAGGAAGTGGGTCCGTGGACGCAGGGAGCACGGCTGAACTAATATTGGGGACACACCTTCACAACGATAGTGAAGCGGGGGAAGGCGAAGACGACAGACTAGGAATCACACATTATATCGTCTTCTATGCGGGGTTTCACAGACAACTGGAGCCAGGAGGAGATAGCAACAACTGTAAAGAATAGAGAAGGAGGGAAGAAAAGGGCTCCGCACGCCTGGCAAATGAAACCTACGAAATGCAGAACTGTCCAGAGGGGGAGGAGGCTGAAGTAAAAAATAGTCAAAAAGGGTTTAAAACAATCAGGAGCGGAAAAAAGGGGTGTCTCAAACAAGGCAATTAATAGAAACGTACACAGTCAAAATAGAAAAATCTTCCGCCGAATCAATGAAGGAGGGGGGGAATAAAATCCTAATCCACCTCAAAAAGAGAGGAAGACAAGCCTGCAAGAAGCGTTGATGAAAACAGGCATGTAAACAAGCTCCTCCCCCAGAAAAAAGGCTTCGTAAAGTGGAAGGTGGGGGGATCGAGGTGCGTCGATTCTCTTTCCCACTCAAATCAGAACCTTCAAGCTGGAAACGACCTCACAGGGTTTACTAAAGAAAACGGAACCCCCTTAACCAACAAACCCAGGGGGCGGCACATAGTTATCAAAAAAAAAAGCCGACCAAAAACATAATGTCGGCCCCCATAGGAAGGAGCGGGCAATTAGGAAAAAAAAAACTCAACCTGTATAAAAAAGAAAACCCATCAAAGCTGAAGACAAAACTGGAAGTAAAAATTTTAAAAATAACTCATACAGTGAGTGACGGGGAAATGAGGAAAAAGGGAAAGGGGAAAAAAAATCAGGGGGACAAGAAAAAGGGTCACGTACAAAAAAAAGTAAGTTCTGGGCGCAAAGAGGGGGAGGGGGGGGGATTAGCTGACAGCGTTTGTGAGGAAGCTTTCAGTTCCTAGAAAAAGGAAAAACATATAGGGGCAACCTGTTGACGAGGGGGATGTTTGATGGGATAAAAGTGTGTTGTCACGGAAGAAAGCGGAGAACCGCCCAAAAAACAGGGGGTTTTAGGGGGTTGTGTGTGGTGCGTGTGGGGGCGGTTGGGGTCATGAATGATCGCAAACCCGTACCTGTTTTCGAGGAAAGGGGTAAGAATTAACGATGGTGAAAAAATAACGTCCCGCAGCCACGGAAAGCTGGCTGATGAGCTTCGGCAAAGGTCAGGTGAAAAAACGTTGACAGGGTCAAGGGGAGAAGGGTTCTGGAAAAAAGGAGTCACGAAAGGCGGAGGAAGCAATCGGGGGGTCCCTCACCTAACGGGCACCTAAGTCTAAGAGGAGGCTTCAAGGAGTAAAAACGCGGCCCGGTCAAAAAAAGAAGTTCGGTTCCATCAGAAGAAGAAACTGCGAATAAGGAAAAGCAAAAGACACCACACACAAAAACACAATTCGTGAGAAAGGGACATCACAGCAAAGCGTTCCCACGCTATTAAGAGAGGTTTATTAGAGAAGAAAGAACAGGAGGTTCAGGAGTAATAGGAATAGGGGATGGGTAATTTGCGTCTCACAGGTGTCAATATTTCATTGGGCGAGTACGGGGGTCCCGCAGAGGGGGGGAGGATCTCTGGAAAGATCTCAAGGGGAAGTATGGGTGTCAATGCAGAAAGGACCAATATGAAGGAAGGAGTAAGGCTAGGAGGGGGTACTTGCCAAGAGGCTTTAGGTGGTCTGTGCTGAGGGCGCAAAGTAGCTAACCTGGGTCGTGGAGCCCTAAAAAAAAGGAACAAAGCCCGATCCAGGCCTAAAAAAGGGGGAAGGGGTGTGGGTAGAACATTTTCGAGGGGGAGAGAGAAGGGAAAAAGTTCCTCGCATATTATTATTAAAAAGGATTAGACGATGGATCTTGGCATAGAAAAAAAAAAAAGGAGACCTGGGACCCAAAAAAAAGCTAAAAAAACAAGGGAAGAAAAAACGGCGCAACAGGGAACTAAGAAGCCATACGAGAGCTACTTCGAAACAGAATAATAGGAGGGGAAAAATTGAACAGAAAAAAACCCAGAAAGAGAAACAAAGAGCAAAAACGCCAAGAGAGCGGCCGGAAAAGAAGACCGACCGGACAAGGGTCTGAGGCAGATAAAAAATGTTGGGGAGATCCTCCATTACTCGGGGCTGTTGTGAAGATACGAAAAGTCGAGGGTGGGAAGCGGGGGAGGGAACGGGAAGGGGCGAAAGGCGAGGGGGTGTGATTTACGGTTTGTTTCGTGTGGACAGGGCGTTCTTAATTAAGGAAAACGACGATCGAAGGAAAAGGGGGGCCATGGGTGGAGACCAAGCCGACTGAAGAGAACGGAGTTGGGGGAGGTACAAGAGGAGTGTTCTCTTTGGCGGTTGAAAAAATGAAGCATGCGGATAGTCAAGAGGAAAAAAAGCCAAAGAGAAAAAAAACTTGGGACTAACTACAAACGCTGGGCAAAAGACGTGCGGAAAGGGGGACATCAGAACTAAGAAGGGAGTATTCAGGGATTTCACAAAAGCGTAACAAAGACTGCAAGATCAATAAAGGATAAAGTCAAAAGGGGGGAAAGTGATTGAAAAAGGGGAGGGGCGGCGGGAACGGCTTGGAAACAAAAAGTTCAAAAAAGGAATAGAAAGAGTGAGACGCTTGGAGGCTGGCGCGGGGGAGAAGGAAAAAAAGAACCGTGAATGGACACCAGAGTAAGGAAGACATAAAAAAGACGCGCGGGATGGAAGAATGGAAACGCCACTAATAAGGTATACTCCATCGTCCGGGAGGGGGACGAAAGTTGGACATTAAGTACAGTCACCGTCAATCTAAAGCATGACGAAGACTTCCACGACTTGACGAAGGGAGGGGGAGGGACAGGGCTGGGGGGAGACTGGGGGGGAATACGCTTCAACATTTTCAGCAGAGGACTTCCTGTTAAAAATAGACAATTCTATAAAAAAGTCGGAGAGGGGGGGTAAAGAATCGCCAAGTTGTAAAGGGGGGGAGGGGGGAAAGAGAAAGAGATAGACCCAAGGGGGAGGCGAAAGCTGGTATTCTCTACTAGTTGGGTGCAAATTACGCAAACGCAAGAGAATAACATTGAAAAGTGAAAGGTCAAAAAATCTATAGCGGAAAAAAAGAGAGGGATCATTTAAAAATATATGCCGGGTGATGGAAAGGCGAAAAGAACCGGGCAAAATCTAAGATTAGGAATTAAAGAAAGGTCGTCCCGGGTCTTTTCCAGAAGAAATGCGACCATTAGAAAAACCGGTGCTGGAGAAGGCGGAGGGTGGGTTTGAAACACGAGGAAGAAATACCGTTGACGGTGGAGTTAGCGGTGCCTTCCTCCTCCTAACATGCTATGAAAGACGGGCTATCTTATGCTTTCAGGAAACGAGGGCCAAAATCAAAGGGGAAGGAGGAATCTCCGAAGAAAAAAGAGAAGAGATAGCTAGGAGAAAAGGAAACACGGGGCAAACGGAAATACTATAAGGGTTCTAAGCTTTTCAACTCGCTAAGGAGGCGACGGAAACGGACTAACGGAGGAGAAGGCATCGTACTAGAGGGAACGAGATCGCACTCGTTATAAACGCAATTAAGTAAAAAGGAAACGAAAATGGAGCAGGGGTATCTCCAGAGTCACGCAGACCGGGCAGTTTGACTCCGCTTAGGACCAACGGCACCAGACTAGGAAGGAAAACGCTCAGGAGGTGCGCTGACTTCTGCCGCAACCAAAGGTCAAGGCGGGAGGAAAGGCGGGGAGAGTGACTTACTTTGGAGGGGTCACTCCAACCTAAAAAGACTGGTCAACTCCACCCGAATATGTGTGAAAGATCGCCGCTTTCATAAAAGGGAAACAACAGCAATAACAAAAAAAAAAGCACCAACCTCCTACAAAAAAGGGGAGAATGGGGGGCTCTGGGGAACCCAGCTGACCGCTAATGGAAATGGGTTAAAATCAGGGTAATACTGCAAAAACACAAAACACCGCGGAAAAAAAAAAGACGCATAAAAAATTTACAGCAATGCGGCAGCAGGGGGGGAGGAAGGGAAAGGGGAAATGAAAATAATTTCAAAAACTCTACCATCTCCGCGCGAAAAGGACCTACGTAATAAAGAGGTGAAGATTCTGCGAAAGGGATTGGACGTGGGGGGGGGATGAAAGCAGTTGTTGAAGAGAGAAGGCTCGCTGGTAAAAAGGAGAACCGAAGACACGGACTAAGGGCATTTGGCAAAAAAACGAAGGGGGTTTCTCACCGTGCGACGTGGCAAGATCGCCCAGAAATTCGAAGGAAAAAAACGGAGAAACTCTGTTCGGAGAAATTAGTCATTGAGGGAGACAAGGCCCACGATGGGGTGGGAACTCGA
>Ga0179593_1431440_pt1 | contig 11368 bp, 12 predicted proteins | sample CZODoug2_1_08_16_FD_185931 | JGI IMG/M metagenome (GOLD analysis project Ga0179593, IMG submission 185931) | Vadose zone soil fungal communities from Angelo Coast Range Reserve, California, USA - CZODoug2_1_08_16fungal (PacBio error correction) | ecosystem: Environmental > Terrestrial > Soil >...
CTCTTTTCGAAAAAACATGGGGGAGGGCATTGAAACAGGGTGAGCAATGCTCCTGGAGAGTGGACTCTGGGAAAAATCAGGACTCGGTGGAGGTGCCGATCGGTGGGGAGGCTCTTTATGTTTGCCCGGCTCTTAGGGGGAGGTAATCGGTGGGACCGCAAAATCTGCCCAAACGTCGTTCTTCAGGGAAACCCGAAAAGTCAACTCTAAGGGAAGCAAGACCGAAACAAGAAAACCGTCTGGGAAGCTCCGGTTCGGACCTAAACGGGCTTATTGTCACCGCGGTGGAGCGTGGGGGGCAGGGACAACGCAGGGAAGGGGGGGCGACGTTCTGGTTTCAAACGAAACACCCTTAGTAAGTTTTGGCGGGTTTGTTCTTGAAAACACGACGACTAAAAACCACCGGTCATATCATGTTGGACGCGCCTCAGCACTAAACGTGAGCTGCAAAAGGGAAGACGAGGAGGAAAAGGCAAAGAGGTCTGGCCACTTCACGGGACCCAAGCTTCTCACTATGGCAAAGTGAACCTAGCACGAGCACCAGTCCTAGTAATCAAAATCTTTGACTACATGGAACATTCTCTATGAGCGCACAACATCGTGAGAAAAAGATTCACTCAAAACTGGTTCCTCACATAAAAGGCAGTACATGACGATTGCCGCGACATAATCATCGTTCCTTCGAGAGGGAAAGGACGTCGTAATTCGAACAGAGAGAAACGCATCTTCGAACGGGGAGGGGGGAGAACCATCTGGCGTTCCTACACCTGATAAACGACCGGAGGGACTCTAGCCTGGTAAAAAAAAAGCCCGTTGAAATCGGGTGCCCAGGGCAGTTTTTAAAAGAACTCTGGCTAGACCATATAGAGGGACCGCACCCAAAGGGTCCGGTGAAGCATCGTGGAAAACTTAGAACCAGTCTATAGTGGGGTTGCAGTTGACTGATGTTGGACAAGAGGTGGGAACTAAACAAGGTATCAGAAGCGAATGAGTCTCCCTCGCATGTCACAGCTCGGCCACCGCGTCTGTCGGTAGGGGATCTTTGTGGAAAAAAGTCAGAGTCGGAAGGACCGCACAATCCCTCAGTATGACTATTCAAACTCGCACACTAAAGCCAGGGGGAAACCCGGCACTGGCACTTCGGGACTGTGCCGGAGGGTGTGAACCGGTCACTAAGGGTCACGGGAGATCATATTAATCTCCAAAACAAAAAAGAGAAAGATAGTATATCTGACGAGAGAAATGGCGACCGCAGCAGGTAAACACCACCCGGAAGGCACAACCGGGGAAGAATAGTCAAGGGAAAGGACTTGGGAGTCTGTTCATCTTTTTCGGATATCAGCTAGTCCTGCTGATTGGGCACTGGTGGAGGGGGATACCTTAAGGGTATTTCCGAGAACCGCAAAGCTCCAATGGTGGGCATAGGTGAAGCGCGAGACTCGGAAGAGGAGAATAACTGAGTTTACCACAGGTGCCACATCACTGCACACAAAGGAAGGTCGAGGACCAAAGGGGGCAGCATAAAGTGGCAACGGCGTCAAAAACGACGCATAAGGAACGTCTTTGCGAGCCAAAAAGAGGCAAGCCACTCTCGCGAAAGGGCTCTGGGGGGGGGAAAAGAGCGTAAAGAGTCTTGGGAGGGAGGGAACTGGCAAGCTGCTTGAATCTGGCTAGTTCAGGCGAAAAAGGAAAGTAAAGAATCTTCTAGCTTCGGTCCTGTATCCCGCACCTTCAGGAAAACTACTACAGGAAGATAATGCGCAGCTTCTGCATTAATAAGGGCAAGGTGGGAAAAGAGGCGGAGGATGCTCGATAACAGCGCCTCAGTTCGTCTGGAGAGCCGAAGCAACGGCCTGTGAAAAAAGAGGCAGCAGGGTTATCATAAAAAAACTAAGTGCCATGGGGGAATTTGACACTGGCAAAAGAGTATCGCTACGTTGCTGCGTCTCATAAAAAAGAAAGGAGGGGAGGCGCGGAAAAACCAGCTCGTGGCCCAGGGTTGGGGAGTCGTCACGACGCCAAACATCTTCCCACCAGAGTTCGTGTAAAAAACAGCAAGAGAGGGACAGTCGAGTGAACTGCCCAAGAAGCTTGTGAGAAAGGCGACTTCTGAGCGGCATCATCCTTAACGTTGCCTGCTCGGTAGGTGATTACAGGCGTTCACGGGAAACGGGGGGGAAGGCTAGGGGGAAAGATCAATAAAGGGTGAAGAGGTCCGGGCATAACCCTACCCTCTAATTAAGAAAAAAAAGAGCCACGATATCTAACTACTAAACTCGGTCTAGAGAGAAACACGAGCAGCAATAGAACCAGTGCTAAAAGAGAGATGATATTATTACACCAAAAACCTTGATGGTAGAAAGGACAGGTTTTTAATAGAAAAGTTTGACAGGGAAGACAGCCTCCTCCTAACTAAGTGTGCCGGCGGAAGGTGGGAGATGAACTTTGCAATCTCAAAGAGGAAAACAAAAAGGAGATTAGCAGCCCAGCGGTGCAGAAGTTGTCAAAACAGAGGAAGGCGCCCTAAATCACGGTAGAGACCTCATCAGAGCTAGGGGGAAGGGAAGAGATTCCACCAGACCCACTACCAGGGGCGGGGGAAAGAAGACGAGCAATGTCGCGAAATCACCACACTTGGGGCCCCCTGTGTATTGGTTTGGGCGTGAGGGCAGAACAAGTCCCACAAAGATCGAAAAAACGGCCTACCATCAGAAAAAACCTTCTTAGGGGGCGCTGGACGGAGGGGATTAATCAAAAGAGGTTTGAGCTAATGATGTCCAACCACCATGCGCGCTCGATAAATGTTAGGAAAAGGAAGGAAATTTCGCGCCTTTCTCGGAAACTCGAAAAAGATGGGGGGGGAAGGAGGCCGCAATGTCTGTCTTGTGCGGGGGGAAACGCTTTGCGGGAAAGCATCTGCGTCTTCGGCAAAGTCTCACGGTCTTCGAATGGAAACAGAAATTCTCTACTGCAGCGAAAGAGAGAGTCGCTTGCGGGTGAAATCAGGGGACACCAGCTAAAAGGTGGGTACTCTATGCGGATTCTGGGTCACGACGGCTTTGGACCAAGGCTTGTGGAAGGAAGAGAAGACTCGGCATATACTTGGTCGACGGGGCACGCGAATTATGGCAGCAGAGAACAACACAAAGGAACCGTCAACCGGAATCATCTTTATATAGCGCTAATGGCACAGAACGCAACGCACAGGGGGGCGCAAAAAATCATCCGAGCTTAAAAAGGTACACCACAGGTTCACTCTTCTTTCTCAAAGCGGGTCGGCTCAAACCGGCGAACACCAACCAGCGCCGAAAGACGAGAAGCGCAGGTCACCGTACTGCTCAAGGGGGGTCACCCAGAAAAAAAGGGGTGTACCTCTTTCAACCACGGCCAGTGGAGGGAAAGAGGTCGAGCTTAAGCAGAGCTCGTCATCGGAAGTTCTTCTTCAGCGCAGAAAATTCCAAGGGGGCAACACTCGGGCGAGGGCGACGGGACTTTACAAAAAAGCGGACCCCTTACGAGAGAAGTGTCCACCCCACACGGTCCAAATTGCTACGAGGCTACGTAAAATTGACTGGCCCGAGAAAGTGGAGCGGGCCAAATGCTCGACTCGGCATGCGGGGGGGGAAAACGGGAGAACAACTTAAAACCTCGAAAAGGCTCCCATCTATCTTCAGCAGGGCATCACCCACTAAAACGTAGTCCACAGGAGAAAAGAAACCTGCGAATCGAAAGTACAGGCAGGGGGGGGAACGCACCGCCTCGAAAGGGCGCCACCAGAAACATAGGGTGGGTAAGGGTCAGTGGGGCTACGCGTCAAAAAAGGACGCATCGATGCCTAGGACGAGTAATCTTTTCTCACAACTTTTCTGAAAAATAGGAAGGAACCTAATGCCCTCGGCCTATTCGAATCTCATCCTGAAGAAAACCCCAGGGCTCTCGAAGTAAGAAGGGCAGGAATGCCGCATCCACCTGCACCTGGACGCTTGCTAAATCAAAAAAACCGCCGGTGACAGCCGAAAGCAGTCTAAAACTGAAAACCCTCACAGACGGGGGGAAGCCATACCGTTTACGCCCACTCAACATCCTGGCCTTAAGGGAGGCCACCGACACCAGCGGACTCAGTCGGTGGGCTCACGCGCCGACATCGATCCAGAAAAGGGGGCTCCTTTCGCAACATGGAAACAAGATGACGCATAAAAACGCCCCAAGCTCCCGGCTGTCGGAGCGGGACGGCGATCAGTCGACGCACTCGAGCAGCGAACACTCGTAATGGTGACCCTCCGGACACCACCACCTAAAATCGGAGGGGGACTGAATTTCCATCGGAGGTTAGGGAGCAAAGACTTCTCTCTCAAAAATTTGGGCAAGGCGCCGCCAACGAAAAGTGGTGCTGTGGGAAGGGGCACAGCCCAGAAGAAGCAAACAGCAACCAAGTAGAAACCGACCTTCGGGTGGAGAAAGGGGCAAATGGAATCAAAAGATAGGCCGGTCAGAACAGGCTACTAGTTGGGGATCCTAGTCTTTTTCAGGCCACAAGGTAGCGCGACCCGGGTCTTGAAAGGGAGGAGCAGCAGCTGCTTCAATATGCCAGAAAATCTTAAAATCTATCAAACAAGAGGGATATATATATGTTGGGGGACAGCAGAAGGCAATCTTTGATAAGCGCGTAAATTTCAAGACCCGGCAGGGCTCCCGGCTGCTTGCCTACAGCCACCAACCGCGTTCGACAAGCAGCGTGAAAATGAGCCGAAAAGGTTGGTAGACCCGAACCAGGCAGCAAAAGGGAGGGACTCCTCCCGATTAGGTGCGTGGACTCTTGAGGGAGCCCCCAAAAACAACCACCCTGCGGTGGCTGCGCGAGCTCTCTGGCGAAGCCCTGCAAGTGAATGACTGTTCTATCCCGATGGGAGACAACGCTAATACATTTACGCGCCGAGAGAAAATTGCACGGGCTCCTGTGGCTTGGCATACCCTGGACGTTTGGATCGAGCAGCGCAGAAAGCTCAACTCAACCTACAAATTTAAGAGGGAAGTGACCCTGTCTACTACTGGAGACGCGCGTGAAAACGCCTTACTTCTGCGATGTCGAGAAACAAACCGTGCAGCTTCTCCCCGAAGAAAAGCAGGGTTCGGTGCCTTACCCTTCATGATGAGGGAAAATTAACACAGTGCTGCTCTTGCCAAAGAGCCGATGAGGTGACGGGCACACGCCGCAGAGGTGCTGGGGAGATGGCATTAGAGAAAATGCCACTTTGTACTTAGGTGACCAAGAGAATCGCATTGATCCTCCAGCGAGGGGTAGCTGCCGCGGGTCACCCTATCAAAGCGCCGGGGGTACCGCTGACGCGTCGCTCGACAGCCGGCAGTCAGGGGGGGGTTCTCGACGACGCATGAAAAGGACAGTTGGGGGAATCCAAGTCCACACGATGTGAACTAGTCTACGATACGGTGAAGGGCTTGCCCCAAGCGAATAGGTCAAAAAGCTAGGGCGAGGGGTCAGTTAGGGATCATTGGAGTCGAAGGGCCTTTCCATTCACGAACGAAAACGGGGGGAGTGTGACGCCTGTGTTCTCGGGGCGAGAAGGAGGGGGGGAAAAAGAGGCAGTAGTCGGAAAGGGAGCACTAGATGAGTCAAGAGGGGTAAAAGAGAAAAACATTGGGCGACAAGGGCCCACCGCGGCACGAGATCTATGCATCGCGACCGGGGACCCAATGACCACTGCAAAGGGACGATAGAACATACAGGGCTTTGTTGCCAAAGAACCGTGACGCAACCAGGTGCTACCAAACGAACGCCACTAGGGCGCTTCTAAGAGGAACTGAGCAGTATGGTTGGTCCAAAAGGAAGAGTTCTCTAGACTGCCTGGAAACAGGTGTGATCGACCTCCTGAATAAGACACCGGCTGTTTCCATACCGGAAGGGGCCCGGTGCAATTTTGGAGATGAGAAGATCGCTGGAGGTGAGGGACAAGTAGTACGATCGGCGACGACCTCTGGTTGTGGTAGCACAGGCGTTGAAGCCCGAACCCGCTTTAAATAAACAAGGTGAACCAAACGGCGGTTAGCTAGGTCAAGAAAACAGAGCTGATCTGGAGTTGTCGAAGGGGAGGGAGCTTTGACCACACGCTTATGACGCTTGAACCGCATACTGTAACTAGAGAACGCATCGGTCACAGACCCGATATATTTCATAATCAACAGTGGGAAAGTCAAAGACGCGGAGAGGAGGCCACCCATTTGTGCAAAGCCGTGAGTGGATAGCCAATCGGGTAGAGGGTTAAAACAAACACCAAACAACCCCCCCAGCTATGAGCCGGCCTGGGGGGAAAAACAGCGACTATCGAGTGGTTACGGCGACTTCGGGGTCATGAGGAAAGGGCCAGCCATCTAGGTTTCGGGCAACCGACACAAGCCTCCACAAAGCTTCATAACGAAAAGAACTTACACCAATTGTCGAGGTCGGAAGCGCGAACCACTCACGGCCAAAACGGGGTATCTGGTAAAGAGATATATGGGGCACGTTTCGCAAGGAGGGTGGGTCACGCAGCAACAAAACCACTGCAACAGAGTATAGTACAGACCTCGGTCAAGGGAGCGAAAAAATCGGGGAGTTAGAAATTTGAAGTGGGTGGTTTCGTGCAGGGAGGAACCAGAGGGGGTGCAGCTCAGAGCACACAAGAAAAGAAGTCCTCGTGGGTCTTCTGTCCGAGTGGAAGCACCCCCTCCAAAGGAACTTTTGTGAGTTGAGATAAAAAATAAGTAATATCACACAGCGGAAATCGTAAAGCGGGAGGAGGGCTCGGAAGTGTTTTCCATAAGGGTTGTTTGTTGGCTAAAAAAAGCTAACGCAGTTCAAAAAAGATGGAATCACTCTCGGGTGTGTCTGTGGGGCGCAGAAGCAGACTCAGAGGAACAACGAAACCGTACGAAGTCAAATGATAATATTTTTTCGGCCAGGGCTGTGGTGTGCCGTAACGAATTAGAATCTCATTAAACGCGGGAAAGGCAGTGTCTTTTCCGTAAAACAACATTTGGAGGGATCGGATAGTGGAGCTACGGACTCGTTGGCCGAGTAGGGGGAGGACAATAGGAGGGGAGCTTAGGTAAGGGGACGGGGAGCTTCCAGAGTTTTTCTAGTTCACATCAACAAGCGCGCAAGAACGCAAATGCAGTAATCGGAACGAGCGCGATCAACCGGCTGCTACGGGGCTGTAGATGCAACCTTCTACGGAGTTCTGGGGGGCACCAAGCCGGGGCGAGGGGTGCAGTCGAGGGCGGTGGGAGGGGGGTGGAAAAAAATATGGTTGGAAAAAAAAAAACCAATAAGCATGGTGGAGCAGACGACTCACAACCCGTTATTACAAGAGAGGGGGGGGGGAAACTTAAGAAGAGTCAAGTAGGGGGGATAAAAAGTGAAGCAATGTCAAAAAAAAAATTCTCCCTTCATTACTTTTAGTAAGGAAAAAGGGGACCCTCTTGTAATCGGGAAAAAGTGGACCGATCACGAATCGAAATGTCCTATCTCTAAAAAAGTAACAAAGAGGCAGAGGGATGCGAGAAATCTATCGGGGGATAGTGAAAAAGGTCCTCAAATGCAAAACACGATGACGCAAAATCTCCCAGCTCGTGATAAAGAAAAGAGGGGAAATTAAAAAATTCGTAAGCGTCCTAATTGAGCGACTGATGATCGAAAAAGTAGGGAAACAGCCTTCTAAAGAAGGTTGGAGGAAACCGGGCACCAACTGCAATTCGCTAGCGTGGCTTGGATTCGAGAGGAAAAAAGACGCTGCCTCGAGGCAGTGAATCTGTAACCCAATTACGCTTGACATGGGTTAGCTGAACTTTGTAAAAAGAGAGAATTGGGGCGAGGAATGTTGACATGGGTCACTCCAAGAAAGGTAAAAAAACGGGGGGGGGACGAGTCTCCGTCCAATAACCTCTAGTCCCAACCAGGGGAAATGAGTGGGAGGTACGCTGTTAAAAAGTAATAAAACAGGAATCTGCCCATGCAACCACATGGATTAAAACTCAAGTCCACCTCAAAAGAAGTCAAAATCCTCCGAAGGCAAGGAATACATGGGAGTGTGAGAAGGGGTGGGTTACCTGAAAGAAATTGGGGAGCATCTGGGAACGAGGAGAAGGGATAGACTCCAACAAGAAAGGGGTTGGAAAAAAAAAAAGAACTAATCTAAACAACCGGGGGGAAGAAGGTCACCACCCGTCGGACCCACGCAGCCGATGCAATGAAGTTACCTGTAGTCAAAAGGCGTGAATATTCGTAGAAAGATATCAAAAAAGGGGGGGGGTCTTCTTACCGAGGGCCGGTCTTTCACGAAACCTCAAAAAAGAAAGGGGGCAGGGGGGGGGCAAGAGAGTAATACTCGAGAAGAGGATGCGAGGGTAAATTTAAGGGGACTATACAAAGTCAACATATCTGAAACGAGTTCAACGGTTAACAGCCGGCGATCACCTAACGTCAAGGGTGGGGCAGTCATATAGACAATCGGGCCGACGGGGAAGAAAAAAACGGGCTCGCATGGAAAAGACGAGCGAATTAGAAGGGAAAAGGAGCAGGGACACAAGAAAGGGGAGTGAATTAGGGACTGCAAACCTTCTACCTCTGTGTTGCAGAAAAAACAACCGAAATGCTTCGTGTGGGTACGAATATCCAAAGAATGCGCCGACAAAGGGAATTTAAAAAAAGACTCTGACAGTCATGTGGTAGGGGAAAAGAGGAAGTGACAAGCTGAGAATGGGGGGACTGAGAGAAAAGGACATTGGGGATCTCAGGAAAACGATGGACTCGCAGGCGCTCAACTAACGGAGGTAATCGTGGAAAGAAAGCCGAAGAGTCCCAGCTTTCCTAAAGTAACGGAAGGGGGAGGTGGCAGACGACCTTTACTGGAGGGGGTCTTTCTAAAAAAAGAAACCTCAGAAGGAGGGGACAGTCTGAAAACCCGGAAGTTTCCAAGTGTCTTGGAGACGAGTGCACGAACTCGCAAACGCGCTAACCATGCGATGAAGGGAAAACCCAGCACTAGGGGAGGATGATGGAAGCAAAACAGCGACCCCTTCGAAATAGACAACTCGGAAGGGGGAGAAAGAGACAGAAAAAAAATCGGGGGGGAAGGGGGGAGAAGGGCTCGTTTCTTGAGACACGGAAGAGGGGAAAGGATTCCGAGGGCAAGGAAGAAAAAACGGGGCGGGGCAGGGGAAACACAAGTATCTAAAAACGGCAACAGAAGGCCGAAAGATACGACGAATAACAAGGATAAAAGTCAAACGAAAAGACAAAATCACGACCTCTCACTTAGTGGAGAAGCACCGGAAAACAAAAGTGATTCTAGCGTGGGTACGGAGTCGGAAATAGGGTGTCAGGTCAAAGAACCCACACATGCCAATCAACGATCTAACATGTCCGGAGGAGTTAGATGGATCTGGGAGGCACGGCCAATAGGGGAAAACAAAGGAGAGCTTCTCAAAAGAAACGTTTAAGACGGGAAAGGAATACTGTGGGTAACACGGGGCCAAAAACACAACATTTATCGGCGACCGAAAAAGAAGCGCAGGCCAGGGGGGAAAGAGAAACGGGAGCTCGGTCTTCAATCTCTCGAAGAGGACCCCAAAATTTTTCTGGCGGGAGAGAATACTACAAGGAAAAAAAAGGACGAAAAGAAAAAGGGGGGGAAGCATGTTTTGGGGGGGGCAGTAATGCTCAGAAAAAACGGGAACTCGGCTTCAAATCCAACCCTAAAGAAAATCTTCAGTTCAACAAGGAGGGGGAGCCCTAAGGCAGGAAGAGTCAAGCGTGTGTCGCAGGGGGTTTATGCAAGAATCTGCGGGCCACCAGCCAGTCAACCGTGAAAAGTGCTTCAGGTGAAACGCCAGGGGAATAAAAAAAAATGACTCACTGCTGACGGAGTTCTGAATACAATCGAAACATAGGGGGGCAGATCGTTCTGCAAGCGGGGCGTCTTTAAAAATAAACCGAAAAATGTATGCTAGAGGAGCGACGAACGGGCGGTAAAGGAAAACCTAACTTCAGGAAGGAATAGAACAAAGGCTCAGAGACCGTTTGGCAAAGGCTTCACCAAGAAAAAAAACTAGGGGGGGAAACGCAAGAGGAAATAGACCTACACTGGCTCACGATAGCGGGACCGGACAACTGATGGGTGAAAGAAGGAGCGAATTGATAGTATGGAAGCAAAAAAAAGCTGAGAATCTAGAAGAAGCTTTTTGCGTCGCTTCGGGCAAAAATGAACCACCGTAAAAACTCAGGGGGTGGGGGGGGAGTTGGGGGGTTTTTGGGGGGGGGGAAATACCTTGATAGGAAAACGTCGACGTAATAACCGACAACACCCAAGATCTGTCTACAAGAGAAAACACGAAGAGTTTCAAGAGGAGTCTCCCAGAGTCGGAAAAAGAAGTCACACGGAGAGAAACAAAAAAAAAAGTTCAGGAAAACTAATGCTAAAGGTCAACAGGACCAAAGAGAGGACGGATCATCAACCGTTGTCAAAAACCGCTGACATGACGCATCGGAGAGGGGGAAATGGGATACGATAGAAAACAACAACATTTTCATGAGATCAGTAAAAAAAGAGGGAAGGTACTTTCTTACGGAAGAGATTCCAAAAGTATAGAGGTACAAAAAGAGTTACGAACTAAGCTGTAAAAACAGTTGCGGCAAGGACCTCTAGAGAAGGGCAAAAAAAAACGATGCTGGAAAATGAATGGAACCGATTTAAAAAGCGGTTGAAGATGAATCTGCCAGGCGAGGAGAGTGGCGCAAAAGAAACGGGGAGTTATCACAGCAGAAAAGGATACCTCTCTATGTAAGAGAACATCGCAGAGAAGCAGGAAGGTACTAACAATTCTCTGAGGAAAAAGGCACGAAAAAAAACGAAAAGGGATCCTCATCGAGTGAACGCCCAAAAAGGGCAAAAAAAATCAACGCGACGTGGGAAGGAGCGGATTGTTCAAGAATCCAAAACTGCGATCGCAACTGGAGCTATGGGACCTGGACCTATGGCTTAAAAAGTTTCATCACCAAAGAAAGGAGAGATACTAAAAAAATCGTCTAACAACACGAAAAAGAAGCTGGTCAAAAAAGGAAGAAGAAGGACAAAGACCCTGTGCAAAAGAGGCACATGAAAAAAACACCGGCACTCTCCCTCAGTTAGGCATAAAAAGAGAGGGCCACAGAAACCATCAATAGAGCAGAAGGAAAGCTACGCCGAATAAAGTTGGAAAGCAGAAGGAAAGGGAAAATATCGATTGGAGGATCGCCTGAAAAAAGGGGGCGGGATCCCCTGGTCCTTTACTTTTTCAATTAAAAAAAAAAGATCTGAGTTTTCAAAAAAAGTGG
>Ga0179593_1642651_pt1 | contig 11368 bp, 11 predicted proteins | sample CZODoug2_1_08_16_FD_185931 | JGI IMG/M metagenome (GOLD analysis project Ga0179593, IMG submission 185931) | Vadose zone soil fungal communities from Angelo Coast Range Reserve, California, USA - CZODoug2_1_08_16fungal (PacBio error correction) | ecosystem: Environmental > Terrestrial > Soil >...
GGCCCTAGCAGCGGGAAATGTCCGGGGCAATTGATGGTAGGGAATCAAGGAAAGGAGGGGACGCGATCCAGACAAAGTTGGGGGAGTGCGTTGCGAGTGCTCCCCAAGGGCGTCGGTGAAAAGGAATACCTAGGATAACCTCTGAATTCCCTGAAGAACCCCCAGTCCTGAAACGGTGTTAACGGAATCGGAAGAAACCAACGCATTTTTCAACTATGACCCGACGGAGGCAGGGCATTTCAGGAAACCAAAAAGTCAAAAAAGATTCGAGAGAATATTCGCGAAAAGGCGTAGGATCGATGTTATCTACGCCGGGACAATGAAAAGGGGTATTAGTTAATCAAAGGGGCCGGGGTACAGCCCGGTAGCCATGCCTGATTCAGGAAAAAAAAGGGCCGTGGCAAGAACGTTGAAGCGGGGAGGAAAGGGCGTTCCTTGGAGGAAATTGCTCTATCAAAGAACGCCTGGACGGTGGTGAGCCGACGCGGGGGAGGAGGTGGATTTAAAAAAAAAGTTTTAGCGCTATAGAAAAAACGGTCTACCATAGAAAGCTATTAGGGGCTTCAATTGACCGATAACTATTGGGTGAGTTTCGAGGAAAAATCAGACTTGAAGTCTTGTATAGAAGCTTCCCTGGAGCAACAAGCAGCGGGAGGAAAAAAGTTCCTTTACTCGAGGAGAGCTTTTGAAAAAAGGGAGGGGAAAAATAAGGGGGTAGGGAAAAGCACGGAGTAAAAGCTTCAGGAGGTGCGGATGTGATGAGGGTCATGACCCAGTCAACCATGGACGAATTCATCAGAAGGGGAAAGGTCGGATGGGTCCATGTCAAAGGCGGCTGTGACGGGACGTGGGTAAAAAAGGGAGAGAGATAGGCTATCGTGCGAAAGCAGCGCGGAAAAAGCAAGGAGTAACCATGAGAAGGAAGGAAATGTGTGGAAGCGGGGTCTCCAGTGAAAAGGTCTCGCAAAGTTAAAAAGCGTGGGCGCGAAGTGGGCGTTAAGGAAGCGTAACCCTTTTCTAAAGATCTCCTCGAAAACGGGAATAGCACAAAAAGGAAGTTCGGGCGGAGGAGGATCTCTACTGAAAGTATCGATAGGAAGGGGGTGGTTCAAGGGAAACCAGAAGGGAAGCTCAGGGCGAGAGCGCGGTCTATGTCCTTAAAGAAAAAAGAGAACAATCTAGGTGGCGCACGAGCATCGGGGAACTCCTTCCAAGCGGTTTCGAGATGAAGAAAAAAAAGTGTACGTCTTAAAGCAGGGGGTGCGGCTACTTTGATCAAAAAGCCAGAGGGAAAACTGGCAACTGAGGGCAGAAAAAAAAAGCCCGGTGGATGGGGTCGTGGTTAAGGAATGTTGCAAATGGGGGCGCTGACAAGGGTTGGAAAAAAGTGGTTAAATTTAAATTGTCTAAGGGGGTACATTGGACGAAGCGTGAGTTTCAAAGGATCGTTGAAAGACACTGGTTCGATTTGAAGGGAAAGAACCGCAATGTTCCTGCCGGGCAAGGAGCTGGGTTAAAGGGGAGGGTTCGCAATAGGCGAACGTTTTGATAAGAAGAAAGGCGTGGTCGGGGGGATGAGGGGGCCAGCGAGGGGGGGAAAAAGGATGAAAACGTCTTTCGGAAGAAAAAAGGGGGGCCTGGCCGGTCGACATGAAAAAAATCGGGCAAAAAGGGTTTTGCGTAAAAGAGGGGGTGTATTTTGAAGGACTGATCAAAAACAACAACGAAGGGGGGGGGGGGCCGGCGAAAAATAAGAAACAGAAGCTTCATCAAACCTTGGGGTCCCAGGAGGGGGAAGAAGGGACTGAAGCTCTCGGCGGAGGGGGAAAGAGGAAGAGTTGATTCTATTGAATCAGAGGAGTGGGGACATCAATCCTGGGAACGGCGGCAAGGACAGAGGAAGTTGGTCTGAATTCAAAAAAAAACCTTCGTGAGGATAACCTAAATAATCAGTGGGGAATATTCAATACTAGAAAAAATCCAAACCAAAAATCATCACATCGACATTAAATCCGGGTTCCCTTGGGAAAGGGGAACCTCCTAAAAATACACGGACGGGGAACCCTCTTTCATGATGTGTCATCAGCCCAAGCCATAAAAGAAGGAGCCACCCCAACCTACCTTTCGTGTAACCATGTCTCCAAAGAAAGAAGAAAAAGGGGATCAAATTCAAAACGCTCGTTTAATAGGGGAGGACTGCAACGGGAAACTAACATAGGCGTGAAGAAAAGTTCAATAGAAGGGATGGCTGAGAAATGAGCGTGGCCGTTGGCAAGAGGATTGGGGGAGAGTAAATGTGGAACCAGGAAGGTCTCAGGGGGAAAGAATATCGCCTTCACGATGGGTGGGAAACACTAGAAAACCGTAACGAAGCGAGTCAAAAGGGAAACGGCATTATCCTAGCAATTGCACTTGATGTTGGGGGGGAAAAATAGAGCTCTCCGGGTCGAGGGGGAAGCGTTTCTCGACTAACGCCGGACAGATGACTGAAGAAAAACAGGAAAAAAGCTAGCCCCGCCTTAAGGGGGAAAGAGGGAAAACATGTATTAAGCTTATACTGGAGGGACCTTTAAGACGCAGGCGAAACTATGGTAAAGGAGAGCCATTATCTGATGGACGCCCTGAAAAGGGGCAAACCTGCCTACAATCTACAAAAGGGGCTGTTACATCGGAATCCTCAAAAGAAAAAATGTGGGCACTTGGTTAGCGGAGAGGGGGGAAGAAAGTTTGCGGTCCTTCCTAAGAGAAAAAAACGAAGAGGAAAAAAGGAGGGTACTGTCTTCCTGTTAAGAGACTGAAAGAAGGGATATCAAGCTCGTAAATGGGGAACGTACCGCTCTCAGTTAGAGTGAAAAAGAGGAGAAAGAATAAATCTCTCAAAGGCAATCTGTAGTGAGGCGACACGAAAAGGAGGGGATTTCGTCGCACCTCTTTTGAAGGAAAGAGCAGGCATATTCTGCCGAAAAATGCGAGATAATAACTCATAATTATAGACACGAAGGTGAAGGTTCTATCATCAATACAGGAACAAAGCGAAATACAATGGTGAAGCCACTTTTTTTCAACGACAAAATCGGGGAAAGTGGACTCTGAAAGGATACTTTTGGAGAAACAGCAAAAAGGCGAAAAGCATTTTACAAAGGGGGTGGGAAATTTCTCAGAGGGAACCGCGAGCGATATAATTACTTTGGCCGGGAGGGATAGGTCAGGGGGTGTTTACTCCATTAGCATATCCAGGGGGCGATGGGTAGAACTTTGTTGAAAATTCCGATTCAAAGAGGGGGGAAACGGAGCAAAAGGAAGAACAGCGGGGTATCGACAAAGGAGAAGGGGTGGTACAACATTGTCAGGGGAAAAACGGGTTTGCCCACGAAAAGGGAGTAACATAAAGGGAATTGGGGCCTGAAGAGGACATCAGCAGAAGGGGGAGAGGTGGGACCAATTTGTGACATCCTTCTTTTGGGCAGGGGAAAATAAGATAGAGAAAAAAGACCACGTTAGGTTAGGAAAATATAAATGAGGGGGGGAAACAATACCCCGTTTAAATTGAGTTGGGCAAATTGATTTGAAGGGGCCCATACTAAAAGAGTTGGGTTCCTTCTCAGCCGACATGAACCGAGAGGGTTATCCGCGTGAGGTATGTCTAAAAAGAGGAATTTTTCTGAAAAGTTGAGGGAGTGCAGGAAGACTGACTTTCTTTCCAGGAGACCCCCATTCTGGGGAGGGGGTGGGGCAACGTGGGGGGAAAAACCAATGGCAGGGGGAAAGACACCGAAAAAGGAAGACATTGAACATTAGCAAAAAAAAAACATAAGAAAGACAGGGCATCGAGAATGAGAACTTTATTCTATAGATTATTAACGGAAAGTACCAGGAAAAGGAGACTGGTCGGAATCGGTACAAGGGGAAAAGAGCTGTGAGAGGGGGAAGAAAACCCATTTTGAGGACATTGGGGTCAGGAAATAGGAAGGGGAAAGAGTTGAAACGCAGGGGAGGAAAATGAACTTCTGCGATGGTCGGGCTCCAGGGCCGAAGAAAATACGCACAGAAGGTGGAAGACAGTTGAAAAGGATCTGAAAGGAGCAAAGGTCGCCTGAGAGGAAGAAAGACCTTCACAACAGAGCGTGGAGAGGGGTTCAATGAGCCGCGAAAGAAAGAGGAGGGGTTTCTGGAGGAAATCCGAGACGGGGGAGGCTTTCCGGCAGGGTATAAGAGGAAGCGAAAACGTCGTTAACTACATGGACGTGACGCGTATTACGAGAGTTGAGGACAAGTGCGCACCTTGAGTGGGAAAACAGCCTTAAGAGTTCAGCGGGCCGGCGTGAGGGGGGTTATGCTACGAAAAGGAACTACTACCCCGGGAGAACTTCGGAGGCAGGGGCGTGCGGGGAAAAGCCTAAGGGTTCAAGTCCATTGGGCGTTCAGGGGGAGGGGCCCTGTTGAGTTCGGAAAATTATATCTTCGTTCAGAAAGGGGGAGGGGGTGCGTGCAGAGCTCACCTTAATCTCAAAAACCTTCAGCCTCTTACGTAATAAAAGGAGTGCAAAGGAAAGGAAACATTTCGCGAGGGCGGGAAGGAAATTCGTTCAGATTGAAAAAAAACAAATACGAAGTGCTAAAACTTGAGGAGGATTATTAAAAGAAATACGTAAGTGGGGAGGGGGAGAAGATTCGAGAAAGGAATCGCCTTCCGTTGACAGTCGGGAGTCTTAAAGGGGGCACCCTATCTTTCCGGCGACTAGGAAAATTTACCTCTCTTTCAAAAAACAAGGTAACGGGACCGCATCATCGGAAACAAGAAACTAGAGAAATTTCTAGGGCCAGGAAGTTCTAGCTTGAGGTCCGGGGGGCGGAACGTTGTCAGAGGGAAGGAAAGGACGGGGTAGGTACGGGCCTTCTGAAAGAAGGGGAAGAATAATTGGCGCAGAGGGCGAGTGTCTTAAAGAAAAAAAGAACGCTGCTTCACGTGTAGTCTTAAGAGGGGGAAATGAGGGGAGACCTCAGGGGCAAGATTGTGATTGAAAGGAAAAAATCGAATAATGGTCCGAATCTTATCAATTTGACAGGGGGGGGGGGGAAGGGAGCTAAGGGAACTTTCGCTTAGGTCTGTCGCGGGGTCTAGGACAGACCGAGAACGTATGTGGCCTGTCAGTCGCGAATATTGTCTTTTTCCTCTAAGATGGCGCAGGGGGTTAAGGTCTGATAAAACGGATGCAAAAACAGAGTGACGCGTAAAGGATGATGCCAAGGTTTTCCGAGAAGACACTGTCCTTGGCTCCCGGGGACATACTTTCCCAGGAAGCGACTTTCCCAATTTTGTTTGCATGACTATCATTGGTGGGGGACGGGCTAAGGGGGAAAGAGTCGCAACAAAAGGATGAAAAAAGGAAGGAAGAAGGAGAACAAAAATCCTCGCCACAAAAAGGGGGGGGTAATCTTCCGTTCAGAGCGACTGAGCAGGGGAATAGCTAGCGTAGCGTGGGGGGGGAAGTTGCCACCGATCACAAGCAAATGGACGGGAGGTCCCCTTCCCGGGGAGATTTTGAAGGAAAAAGCCTGCCCTGGCGGGGTTCAAAACCCGGTCCAAGAAACAGATCCCTTAACCAGGAAAATCGGGTCGCCGAAAGGATCATCGCCAAGGAGGGAAAAGACGGACTAAAAGACTCACCAAGGGGACGTCCCGATTCAGTCAAAAGGTAACTGGTAACACAAAGCGATGCACATGATGGGAAGAAAAAATCAGGCCAAATCATGTTGCTTCAAAAGGACGAGAGGGGACCAGGTTAACACATCCAGAAAAAAAAAAAAGGAGTAGCGTCACGAGAAGGCAGCCGGAGAACTCCGGTAGAACGCAAGCCGGACGTACTCAATATAGATCTAAGTGGGAGAAACTTCAGAAAAAGAGATCGAGCAGTTTTGGGGTTGGACCTATTAGGGACGGAAGGGATATGTCTCTTAAGACTCCTTTCAAAGTTCCCGAGGTGGTTACCCAGCGAGGAAAGTCAACGAAGTAGTCCAAAATGTTCTAGATCCGAGAAATCACCTTGCAAGGGGGTTTGTGAAAATAAAATAGCAGGTTTCCAGAAAGAGATTTGGTCCACGCGACACGACAACGGCGACTCGCTCAAAACTAACGGATGAAGGTGAAGCTCTCCTATCAACCATAAGGAGACAAGTCTGGGACTTTACAAGGGACTCTCAGGAAACGGGGCACGAAATCAGAAAACAATTAAGAAAAGGGCCGTCAAAACAGGACAGGGACCCAGAAGCTTTGACAGCGGATCCGCAAAACAAGCATTCGAAAGGCGGCAGACGTTGTGCGCGCAGTCCATAAGGGGTAGTCCGATACATCTCCGAACAAACCTCTAAATCGAAGGAAAGGGGTCTTTCCCGCGCCAAGGGGGAAGAACAATAGGGACACTAGCGTAAGACAGCGTAGTACCATGGAATGGAACGAAGTCATGGGTTTTTCTGGACGATTAGAGGAAAAACCTCCGTTTGAATTGGAATAGGAACGCCGAGTGGCAGGGGTGTAGAAACTAAGGAAGGTCCCCTCTTGGAAGGCGATCGGACATAGAGAGGGAATCACTTATTTGAGGTCATCTAATGACACGACGTCCACCAGTACAGCTTCCATTTTAAGGAAAACAGAAACGCTAGAGACCGATCAGTTTAGGAGACCCTGGTCAACTAGAGACGAGGATACTAGCGTTCCACCAGGACACTGTTTTGATTCAATCAACCGACCAGTTCAAGGGAAACGATTCTCTAAGGGACGCCGGAATAAACACGTTGAGAGTATAAAAACTTTTTTTCGAATATGGGGCGGGATGTCTGTTTTTTTGGTGGGAACCTGCCAGAAAGGAAAAGCGGCGGTAGGGAAGGGGGGTGGTGCCACGATGCGGGTATCCAACGGGGACAGGGCGTTTACTCTGAATGGGGATAGGGGGGGAGGACTTGGTAGGCCTGGCCGAAGAACTGGGGTTCAAAAAGAAATGCAATGGGAGGGATCGGCCGAAAAAGGCGGAGAAAGGAACGGGACTGCCGGTCCTGTAGAAGAATCAATCTGAATATTTGGAAAAAAGAATGGGTGCCCAAGCCTCCCTGGGTTGAAGGGTGGGGGGGGGGGGGGGGACTCGCAATATACAACAACGTTAAAGATAGGATGCGAAGGGAAAAACCATCGGTTGTTGGTCAAGATCCCCGTGACGGAAAGGTCTTGAAAATGTACGTTCTCGATAGGGAAAAGCCCTGCAGGGACGTTTATGTCTGGTCACTGTACCCAATAGGCTTCGGAGGGGGGGAACCGGCTTCTGTATAAGGACCTATAAAATGTAGTCAAGATAAAGACAGTAAGTGGATCAGCGGTTGAATCGGCATGTGTAAAAAAAGAAAAATTTTACTAAACGACAAAAAACCTGGGGAGAGGCCGCATGGCGGCCAAAAACAAAAACATAAGAGGTAAAACAATTCCAAACAAAAGGATAAGTGAAAAAGGCGCCGAAGATAATCGGCCTGCAGAATGAACTCCAACCGGGGGGAGGCTAGCCAAGATGCAGGGTAAAAAACTTCGTCGGTAAAGCGGTGATGAGGTTTTGAAGCAACAAGGGTCGAATTTGGTGAAGCCCGAAATAAATGATCGTTGGAAAAGGGGGGTCCTAACCGGAGAAAAAGAGGCCACTGCAGGGCGTGCAAGGTGGTGCTGCAGGGGAAAAGATGTGGGATGGCTCTCTCTAACAGGATCGCTCTCGTGAATCTCCAGGAACCTATGACGACGGGACCTATAACGGGCACACCGGTCAGACAGAAACAAGATGAATTCGATAAGAGACCGGACTAGTTTCCAGGGTCGCCAATAAGAGAAAGAGATCCATAAAGTAAACAGCGAAGACAGGGAGCACGCTACGGCCAAAGGACACGATGGAGCAGGCTCAAGCTCAACGAGGAAGACTGTGTCGGCTCCTACACTGATAATGGGGGTAGGGACCTCTTCTAAGCAGCACCACTCCGACGGCGACCGTACGTACGAGCTTTGGGGTCAAGGGAGAAAAACTGGGGGGGGAGTCGGAGGGGCCACAGAAAGTCGCTGAGGGGGTGTGGTCATGCAATACTCAGGCCACGATGAACGGAGAAAAAAAAAACTGGAGAAGGGAGTCCGCCATTTGTTTGAGGAGGTCACGGTCGGAACCTGTGTCGGGGGGGGGAAAACGGACAGGATGGTCCAGGAAAACTGGACAATCTCTACGACAGGGAACGTTGTGACACAGTGGGATTAAAGACTAAGTTCAAGCCTCTCTCGTCGGTCTAAGGCAGGAGTTACCCATCCTGAGCCCCAAGTCGTCCTCAGTCTTAGTGAAAATCCCTGGCCATACTAGCAGGAAGCTGTTTCGGGACATTCGTCTGTGAGAGTTGTTGTGGACGCTGGTACAGGAATACTAAAATGAGACGGTGGGTGAAATAAACAAGGCGGTGACCACTGCCAGTTCAAGATTCAACTACCAAAAGGAAGGGTGAACAACCTACGTTTTAAAAAAGGAGAAAACATCAAATCTGAGACGGAGCGGAGAAATGTGAGAGTAGACTTTAGGGGGCCCTCGGAATGGGGTGACATCCGGACGGCGCGCAGATGAAATGAACAGATCCAGGGAAAGCCCGTAAAGCTCATCGCCACCCGCACGAAAAAACTATCTGACGGGTTTCACAATGGAAAGCGAGCCAAAGGACTAGGCCACCGTCGCGGAATGTTCCACAAGATTTCTCAGGACTGGGCGTAGTAACGGGCTGGAACGAACGGGGGGTGCGAAGCGAGCAATTTGAATGGGGGCACCAGGCCCACGGGGGCAATGGCGCTAACATGCATAGCCACGGACAGCACGCTGGAGGGGTACAGCTGGTGGACCAGGCATGAAATGAGGTCCTTGATTGGCTTGACAAAATACTGGCTTCGCGAGGTTGAAGTCATGCGGAAGTTCCGCCTTGGTGAGACAAAACATTTCACAAAAAGACTATCTTATTCTTAAAAAAGGGAGATGAAAATACGAAAGGAGGGGTGTCACTAGCCAATAGGCGGCTATGGCCAGTGGGACATCAGAGGGGGAAAGTCTGGGCGCGAGGAAACACCATGTACGAACAAGACGCCGCGGCAGTTCTAAACTTGGGGAAAATGAGTTGTTACCCCGGAGGTAACCGGGTAAATCCATGGGGGCTGTTTCAGAAGGGTCAGCGAACAAAGGCCATTTAGGCTGAACGTATCAACGCGCAAGGAAACGAGCGGCAAGGTGTCGGAGGACAAGGGAAGAGGGTTCTCACAGCGCACGTAGGAAAGGCCGGGAGCAGTCGCATGTGAATGGGGGATCACTGCAACAGCCAGTCGGGGGGGGGGATGGGGGGGGGGGGGGGACGGGGGGGTCGAATCCAGGGGCTTGTGTGCGCGAGCTGGTTGACTTTCCAATTCCGGTACACTCCTTCAAAACGGAACCGCGGGAGATATCCCTCGGATAGGGGCGAAAAATCTACCTTTGTCGCGTAAGCTTAAGAATGTTCCTTGTTACTTGCGAAGGGGGTCTGCTGCGTGGGCACAAAGCACACACCAAGAATATGCGGGCCTCAGTCAGAGGATCAGGCCAGGAAACCAAAAGGAAAACGCCTCGGCTTGGCGTCGAGAAACAAAAAAGCATTGGGGGGGAGGGGGGGACGGTAGCTGGTGTGGGGCGGAGAAAAGGTCATTAGTTCATGGAAGCGTGGTAGTCGGGAAAGAACCCGCGGAAAGCAAGAAGGGCGGCGTAATTCCATGGTGAAAAGGGGGAGAAAAAGCCTGCCTGCGTAGTAATAAAACAACCCCGACAAAAACGAAGCCTTGAGGAGCCTCATGCTATCTCCGCGCCAGACAGTAAAATCATCCGACATAGATCCGTAGAAGACCGGGAAAATCAGTTCCAAAGTCCTCTTCCAATTACCCTCAAAAAGAAAGAACTAACACTCGATACATCATGATGCAAGAATGCCAATCAAACACGGACATCAGCCTAAAAAAAGTAAGACTTTCTGTGGAATGGAAGGGTAAGTTCATCAACCACTAAAATGCGGTATCAAATTGAGCTGGACGCGTAGGAAATCCGGCACTCCACCAAAAAATGCAAATCACTAAGAGTTGCGGACTCCAAACATCTCAGTGGTGACTAAAATAAAGCGGCTGGGGGGCTTATTTTACGAATTAAAGGTGTAGACGGATAGCGCAGGCCTGAGGGGGTAAACGTTCCAGGAACGAATCGATACAAGCATCAGATCCATGATCCGTCTAAAAAATTTATGGTTGGGGGAAGGGATCGAAAAAATTTGTACACACCAGGCCGCTAGGGGTGGCCAAAAGGACCTACTAGACTCAAGACTCTCAACCTCACGCTCATTTTCTCAGCCCAGCAGTATTGCGAAAATTCGTCTCAAGGGGAGGATGGGTGAATGCTTAAGAAGACCAAATGGGCGCGCGAAGCAGGGGGCATCGAAATAGGAGGAATGGCGACCCGTTCCGAAAAATGGTAACCTCGAAACGAAAAAGGGGGGACCGGTTTACATCTTACCCTCCCAAAAAGGCGGAGGAAGCTCGGGTTTGGAAAATCGCCGTCATCATGGGAAAGTCCGGCAGCACGGAGAAAAAAGCCCGCTAAAGCTGGGTAAAGGTCTGGAAAACACCAGGGGACAGCAATTAATGCAACGATCATTAACGAGTAACAGGCAATTTAGGACGACCAGTCGTCTTAGTTGCACGGGAAAGAGGGGCTAAGCTGGAAACCTCAAAGCCTTGCGGAGGTACTGAGACAAAAGAGGTCGTAGCTTGAGCACGATGTGAATGAAGCGCAAATGCGGCGAGGGGGAAATTCGGATAGGTCAACTCGGGAAAAATGTGGTAGTCCGAACACTCTTCCATGTTCTTAAAAGGAGAATGGCGCAAAAAGAATCAAAAGTGAAACAGTTTATGACGAACTCCTGTGGCGAGAGGAGGGTGGGAATACTCGCGGCCTGACAAAAAGTTAAACGTGGGTGACACGAGAACCGAAAAGATTTTGTACCCTGTGTCCTGACTGACTCCCGAGGAGAACCGACTAGACGTTAAGGGGATGACTTACTGGTTTGGCTGGGAGAGGTGTGTTTGACAGCCAAGGAGCCGAGAGGGGAGAGGGGGGTAGTTTAAGAGGGGTTAATTTCAATTCACAAGGACGAACGGGTGCAGCAGGGAGACAATTATCAGTGGAATAAGAAGAAAGGGTGTCACCTATTCGGGAATCACGTCCGACCAGGCGGAAAAAGAAAGGGACAAGCGGGGGTTCCTGTCCTGGAGCTCACGGAGCGATGAGGGCTGCAAACTGGAAAA
>Ga0179593_1724047_pt1 | contig 11368 bp, 13 predicted proteins | sample CZODoug2_1_08_16_FD_185931 | JGI IMG/M metagenome (GOLD analysis project Ga0179593, IMG submission 185931) | Vadose zone soil fungal communities from Angelo Coast Range Reserve, California, USA - CZODoug2_1_08_16fungal (PacBio error correction) | ecosystem: Environmental > Terrestrial > Soil >...
TCCGAAAAGACCGTCTGGTAAGACATAAGAAAACTCATTGCGGAGAAGACCTGCCTGGATCGCGAGTGCCACGAGCTCCTCCCTGCAACGTTTGCGGCTAGGAGAATGGACCGAAAAAGGGCTAAAGGAAAGGTTCCAGCGGCCGCATCCAAAAAATAGAAAAGACGAAAAAAGTTCACAATCCAATATGTGAAGGGGACGGTGTTCTGCTTTAGAAAAGGGAGAGGGGATATGAAGACCCGGGCGGGACCTGAAAAGGTTTCCTGCTGAGAAAAAAGAGTTCCTTTCTTCCGAAGGGGGATCGGGAGGGAGCCAGAGGAAAGGGTAGACGTTTTGAAAAGTTAACATAAGCGGGCTCAACTACCCTTAAAGGACTGAAAGGGGGGCAGAGATAGAGGAAAGCCGAAAAGGGACCGAAGGGGAGAAAGAAAGTCAGACTGAGAAATTCTGCCATGGGGGGTACTTATGTGAGGCCGGCTGGAAAGTCTTGAGGGTCTTTCTGAAAAGGCACGAACGACGAGGTTCTTCTAAAGGATTCCTTGAAAATCACGTTAAAAAACCGTCCAGCTGAGAGCTATCATCTGACAAGGGGCTCTTCCTGGAGTCTTAACCAAGGGGGCGAAAAATGAGGGTGGCTGCAAGGTTTTAAAAAGGTTACGGAAGTAAAAGATAAAAGGAAGGAGTGGAGGAAAGAAACACCGCGTTCTTAACTTGGGGAGTGCCGGTAAAAACAAGGAGGGGAATCGCAGATACAATCCTGAAAAAACTCAAGGACGAAAATGTAACTTTTGGGCGCGGATCGGAGAAAGGGCTTCTGTCTGGGGGTCCGCTTTTCACCGGGAAGGCTCCAAGAAGGACCTGAAGGAGAAAGGGTTAGGAAAAGCAGGCTGAACAGAACGCTCTTGACTCAGGGAAAGGGGGGAAAAATTCATGAAGAAAACCTCGGAGGGAAAAATACTCTCCTGGGCCGTACGTCATAAAGGAAGAAAAAGGGAGGAAGAAAACAGTGGATCGACCACGGCGAAGGGGTATCGGTGAAGGGTGAAGGGGCGCCGCCGGGAAAGTACCGAGATGCTGTAACCCGAAAAAAATCATCTGCGCCTGGGGAGAAAAGAAGCTACGCGGAATACGCGAGGTTTATCAAAAGATTCCACCCGAAGGGATATTGTGGGAAAAAATTGCGCCCCTTTTTCTATACGATAAAGTGCTTTGCCGGTGATTTGATGGGGAACCAGGGAAAACATGGAGAAAAGAGGCTTCGACCAAAAATATACGGAGAAGGCATAGAGGGAAGCTGGAAACAAAGGGGGAGGCCTGTGGTTTTCGAGATGACCTCGGGGAGAGAAGGGCAAAAGACTACTGGAAGATAGGAGAGAAGAAAAGACGACGTAAAGAAAGAGGATTAAAAGAAAGGGAGTAGCATCAGGGAAAGGCAAAATTAAAAGCTCCCTTATACGAAAGAAGTTGCAGCGCGACCGTCGGGGAAAAAGGTCAAAAACTATGGGAGGCTAAAAATATATTTTACGAAGGGAAAAGAGTCGGCGTCCGAGAGAGGTCTGACATCACCGAAAACGCCTCAAGAAAAAGAGACCTCCCGGCACCGAATCTCGAACACCGGGTCGTCAAAAGGAGGAGAGGACAATAAAATTTGAACGAGTACCCCATTCTTCTTCCCATAAGATCCGGTCCACCGAAGGGAGGATCGAAGAAACAAAGGGCAAAGGGTTGGTCTCCCGTGAAGGGGAAAAGAAGAGCCATGCTCTGGGCAGGGCGCAGGCCGTTTCACCTATTCCAAATCGAACGCTGAAAAAAAGAGTCCATGCCGTGTTGGAATCGTGTGGAAAAAAAGAAAACACTGCTTCCAAAAAAAGAGGCTCGTAAAAGAAGGAATCTAATCAAATGAGAAGGAAGGTCCACCCTCCTCATCTGTCAGGGTCAGAGCTGTCCTCTAAAAAGGAAGGGCCGGCTCCAAAAAAAGCATTTAAGAAGGAAGTAAGGCAAAAAAAACTCTAAAAAATACAGGCAGAGGGTGGAATCTCCTGCGCTGGAAAAGAACTCCAAAGCAGGGGAAGTGAAGGGGGAAGGTGAAGAAAAGAGCAAGGTCACCGGAAAACGGAACACCGCGTGGTGCGAAAGAGTTCTCCCCTCAGAAAAATAGGGGACCCGCAAGGGATAAGGAACTTGCTGGGGGAAAAAAAAACGTAGTTGCAGAATGGGGGGGACACAGACAGAGGGGGACCGTAGAAGCCGTCCTGCTAGAACGCCCCTGATTTGTGAGAAGGAGGAGGGGGGTAGTAAAGGCGTGGAAGAAAGGACGCCGATCAAGTCCTTAAAAAGAAAAGGAAAAAGCCGCACAGAGTGAGGCCGAGAGCCGCCCGACGGTCAAAAAACGCACCTCGGCGGAAGGACCAGCCGGAAAATAAAGAGACGTGGAAAAATTGCGGAGAAAAAAGAGGCAGAGGCAAATCTCCGCTTTAGCCAAAGAAGTCTATGACCCGCACCGAAGAGAAGGGCAAAAAAGGGGGGGGGGGGACGGGGTGGAAACCGCGAGATGGGAAGAAAGTGAGTGAAACGGTAAGCGTCCTAACAAAAAGGGGCGATGCAAGCGAGAAAAGGGAACAAGGGCCAAGGGGGCAGTGTGAGGAGGGGCATCACGTCCATCAGCAGTCACCCTAAAAGGGGAACAAGGGGACAGAAATCTTGGAGGGATGTAGAGAGCTTGGTGGATGCCTTTGAGAAAAATAACAGCGGGAACAGGGAAGAGTCCGGAGAGGGGGAAAGGATAAAGAAAAGTTTGCAAAAGCAATTCATAAAAAGGCCGCGGCCGGGGAGGTCTCCCGAAAGCAGGATGCTCAGAAGAAATGCTAAGAAAAAGCAGGGTAAGGAAATCTAGAGAAAAACACAAGAAGGAGGAAACAAGACTTCTCTACCGGAAGGGTACGCGCGTATCAAAGGAGTCTTATCAAGACTTCGGAGGGAAAATCCTCGAAATACGCCTGGAGGACTGGAAGAGACATACAGGCAGAACTTGACTTCTATCAAAACACGACCCGGACTAAAGGGGTCCACGGGAAAATACTGAATAAACTCGCACAAAAGCTGGAAAATTCATAGGCTTGGCTTTAGGTTGACGGAACGTTCTGGCCTATCGGGAAGCTCTCCTTACGGAGAAATGCTAAAACGTGCGGGACAAAGGGGGGAGAGGAAACATGGGTAGTAAACGAAGTTTTTCCTGCCTGCGCTTTATCAACGAAAAGAAAAAACTAAGGAGGGACCCAGGGGCGGGTGAAGGGGGGGCGTGAAAAAAGGAAATCGGCAGAAAAAGTCATACGAAGAGGGAGACAGAGAACTTCTCTGGCCGAGGGACGGAGGAAGGATTGGTAAGTGAGAAAGGCGAAAGTATCGGCAAGATGACGACAGGAAGACAAGGGAGGCCGATATCGGCGAACTGCTTGCGGAAACGCTGCTCTAGAAGAAAGAAGGGGCACAATAGGGAAGGAGGAGAGGAAGGACCTGAAACTACGGGGGGGGGGGGGAAAGGAAGAAGCAAGGACAGAATACCGGGGGGAAAGATCAGCCGCGATGTATGTGAAATCCTGTCGCACCCCTCGGACGGAAAGGGGACCCGTAAAGAAGCGCCGGAGAAAAAAAAGAACGCTGACAAGGGTTACTGAACGAGAACGTCAAAAAATATTAGAAGCTGAAGATGAGAGTGGAACCTGGCAAAAAAAGTAAAGGCTCTTAGGAAGAAACGAAGTTACGTGGGAGACAAAAAGAGTTACCAGTTCTACCGGTGACCTTCATTCCTCCAGAGAGTGGGAACATAGGCATGGGAAAGGGAAGAGGTAGGTAAATAAGACAGAAATGCAAATTCAAAAAAAAGCGTGGTCCGTGAGAGGAATCGTTACCTGCTCGAAAGAAGCGCATACGTGGCGAGATGGGAAAAAACCAAAAACCCGGAGAAAAAGGAAGTTTAGGGGGATATCGATAGGATCGAGGGTACCGACTAAGAGTTTTCCCACTTAAAATGGGCCGCACTTCTCTTAACGAGAGACCGCCAAAAGGTAAGGGCGTGGAAGTTTGAAGGAAAGAGCAGTGCAAAAACGGACTGACGGCCAAAGAGGCGATCTCCGCGCTGGCTTCGACCCCTCGCTGACCGGGAGAACCAGACTTGAGGAGTACCGCGGAGAAAACCTACTGAGGAGACTTCCTCTGCCCAGAAGGAAGGGACTCCAAAACAAAGGGTGGAAAGAGAGAGTACGTCGTTCTTAAGTTGCTGAGGAAAAACGGACATCCCGCGTAAAATCGGGAGAGAAGACAAAAGGTGGGAGAGATAACGGGAACGGAGTGGGAAAAGGAGGGGAAATCGCTTCGATCGCCTGCGGTGGAAAGGTGTACGAAGCACCGAGTAAAAGAACATACAATAGGGGACAAAAAACTCACGCACAATAAGGTCTGGCGCATCAGGGAGTCCACCGTAGTAAAAAAATGGTCGTTGGGTGGGGAAAGATGAAGAGAGACACCGACTCTTAAATCTTCGGATGAGAAAATAAAGGAGCGGCCGATGAACGTCCGGGAAGTGCCGTTCCCGCTCGGCACGTAGGCGGGGGGGACTTCGGAAAAACCCAAAGCGAACGCGACAGCCAAAGCGTGGAAGGAAATTCGGCGACAGGGGAAAGAAGGGCCACTTAAACATCAAGAGGTGCTAGTGATCCCAAGGGAGCAGGGAAAAACAACGTCTCTCTTCCAACTGGTCAGAGCGTGCCAAAAGAAAAGAAGTGCAAAGACCGGTCCGCGTCCAATCCTTCTTGAAGGGACCGGTTAAGGAAAAACGCTCCAGCACCGAAAGGCCGGCACTGTGCCGGAGGCAGGAGGAAACGGAAAAAAGGGGAAAGTGAAAGTGAAGAGAATGGAATCGCCAGCAGGTGGGAGAAACAACAGCTCCACTTAAAAAACCGCTGTTAAAAGGAGTTGGATAACACCAAGGGAGGGGACCAAAGGAGAAGGGGAAGTCGACAAATATGAACGGCCACAAAATAGAACAGGTATAACCGTCCGAGAAGGAAGAAGGAATTTGTGCTCCGTCAACTCGAGAATGGAGATCTCGACGAAGGATAAACGGCAAAGAGTCAGACAAGCCGCACCGAAGTCTTCCGGGCAAACAGAAAAAGAACAAAAAAGTCTAGTCATCATTAAAAGCCATTGACGGGACACGGTGACTTGCGGAAGCGGTAAGAATCAGCCGTCTGGAAACACAAAGAACAAGTCGGGTAAGGGGGAGCAGGAGTGGGAAGAAAGGGAGAAGGCAGGGCAAGAATGGAGGTGAGTGACCCTGGGGGTCGAGAAACGAGAAGTCCGACAGGACAAAAAGCGCGCAAGCAGGACACCCTACAGAAAAGAGGGGAAGTTTGGAAAGCACGTAAAACACAGAACACACCGTATTGGAGGAGAAATGTTTCGTTATGCAGGGAAGGGATGACTTTGAAGGTCAACCGAGGGAAACAATAGGAGAGCGGGGGAAAATCAAAGAAGGTCCAGAAGAACGGGCGGCGCTCGTGAAAGCAGGCTGACTCGGGACGGGGGGGGAGGTGAAGGAAGAGGACTTCGAGAAAACCCTACCCGCTGAAGAAAAAGTCAGGGAGAAAAAAACTGGATGATGGTCAAAGATGGCCGACTTCGCTTAAAGGCGAGAGGAAAACCGAAACAAAAGAGCAGCACGGAAAAACGCGGCAAGGAGGAGACGTGACAAAAGAATACAACGCAAAAGGGCCTGGCCCTCTTCTACCCGGACTACCAAGGTGGAGGAGTAGGTCGAAACCGGCAGAGACAGCAGCACTCATCACATACGCGTTAACAAAGAGGGGCCGGAGAGGAGGTAGGGGTGGAGAAACTGCCTGAAAACCTCTCGCCGGAAAAGGTTAACTGAGGGGCAGATACGGCTTGCAGGTCGGCCTCTCAGCAAGAGTTAGGGAAAAAAATAAAAGAACACCCATCCCGTTCCCAAACACAGGAGGGATCAACTACCCTTCGGGAATCTACCTGGGGTAGGGAAAGACCAAAAAAGGCCAAAAAATCGAAAAAGAAGAACTTACACAGAGAATGACGGGGGAGGGAACGGCTTATGGGTTCGTAAAAAGGCTTGTACGAAAACAAGGTCGGGACCCAAGAGCTTTCCCGACGAGAGGTCATTTGTTCGACGATGAGGGGAAGCTGATAAAGGGCTTGCAGAAGAAGCTAAAAGAGACTGGAAAGAATACAGTCGCCTTTCCTTCGACCTGAGCACCCGATCGCAACTAAGGGGAAAAAAGAGACCGAGCAACGGGGGAAAAAAGAGGATTAGGGGGATAGAAGGAAGGGGCACCAACTGGTGGACATGCAGTCGAGCTAAACTCATTTGCTCCTGCTTCAGTCGCCACCAAAAAGATGAACAGAAGGAACGCCTTGGGGCCAATCTGCCGGAAGCGGGGTGCTGGGAGTTCCGGTCACCGGAGCGCCAAGGGAGGAAAAAGGAGGGGAGTAGGGGAAAGATCGGGAAAGTTTGGAGCGGCAACAAGTATAAGTTAAGGCATCATAGCCAGGCACCAAGGAGGGGGATCACCAGAGGAAGGCCTGAGAAAAAGTACTGGAAAGAAACCTAAGAATGTAGCCGAGGTTCAGGGATGTGCTGGTCGCTTTTCTAAGCATAGGTGACCGGACCGCCGTGCAAAAAAAAAAAAGAAAAGGGGATAGAGTTAAAAACCCTGAGTACGTCGCCTGGGAAACGTGATCAATAAGGCGAAAAGGGGGACGCGGATCGTGCGGTTGACGATAGGGGGCTCTCGGTTTCCAAAAAACAAAAGGAAAAAAAAGCCCGAAAGGTTCGAAAAAGTTGTCGGAAGGACGGGGTCAAAACACGGGAGGTCATGTCCCTTCGGGGGGCGGTGCTTCGACTCAAAAAGAAAAAAGGTCCGAAGAAAAAACCCCGAGGGGGAAAGCCATACTGGAATCAGTGGGAAAGCGGTCGCGCTGAGGAAAACAACGTCTCTGAAAAAGCTGAGAAGAGAGGGAAAAAAGGAATACTCGAAAAAACAGGGAGAAAAAAAAAAGAAGAAAAACTTAGTCTTTGAGGCCGGAATTGCTGAGGAAGAAACACAAAAAAGGAGACCTTGGAAGGCCTCTCGTCACCCACCCGAGGGGCGGCGATGAAAAGGAGAGAACGACCTCCCCATCTCGAGAGCATGCGGGAGCGTGGGAAAACCGCCCAGTCAAACGAGAGACCCGGTGGTGCCACAGCACTTCACCCATAGTTACAGTCCTAAAGAAAGGTTCGTCCCTATTGAGAAATGGGGGAGGGAACCATAAAGGAAAAAACACAAAAATCGAATCAGCCGATAGAAAGGAAAAGCGCCGATAACTCTCCTTTACGCATCTAGGAAAGAGAGGGAAGGCGGCGAGAAAAAAAGGAGTGTCGAAGAAAAAAAAAATCCAAAGGGAATTCGGCGAACGACCTATCTCTGGAGGTCTTCAACTGGGAGTCTTCGTCCATAAAGCTCTACTACGAGAGGAGAGAGAAAACCGGGGGTGTCCACCAAAGAAGAAAAACGGGTCAAAACCACGAGCCAAGAGACTCGGCTGAAAAAATCCTCGGCAGCACCCAGTCCTTACTTGGAGAAAGGGAGGTAGAAAAACCCGAGAGGCCTGGCGGAGAAAACTACCGTTCCGGGTGAGGGAAGACAAAGGATACGCATGAAGATCTGCAAGAAGGGCACCGTCACAGAAACGGGAAAAGGTTAAGGGAGCAACTCAAGAGGTCTGGAGAATCCCCGTTGAAATCAGGGTCCGGGAGGGCCGGCAAAGATTTAGAATTTGCCGGAGGCTCCTTACCGGGAAAAAAAAAAAAAAAGGAAAAAAAAAAAAAAAAAGAGCCAGGAAGGGAGCCCTCTTTATTGGAGTTGGGAAGACAACGAAGGAAGTCGCGCCAGCAGTTGGAATATCGAGCAAAGAAACTACGAACCAAAAGCAGATCGAGTACAAATACGATCAGGGTCGTTCAACCGACGAACCTCAAGGGAAAAGACCGCCAAGAATATCGTCCAGGTCAGGCTTGAAGCAAGACAAGGATTACCCTCACCACCCCATGAACGCGGTCCGCAGGGTTGCGAGGAAAGAACCTCTTGAAAACCACTTGGGAAGGGGTTTGCTGAGGAGCAAGTAAAACTTCCCCCGGGACAGCCGTCGCTCCAACATCATGAACAAAAAGTAGATCAGGGGTTCTCAAAAAAACGTTCCGCGAAGTCACACTCCCTCACTCCTAAAAAAAATTGAAACGCGTAGAGCTTGATGAGAAGCACTGGTCGTGTACCGCCTATACAAGTGCCTTTCTTGTCTCTCGGAGGAGAAGGACTCAGAGGAAAAAGCTTAGCTATCAGTGACAATAAAGATCAGGAGAGTGCCTCGGAAAGGGTCGGTCCTAAGAAAGGGGATCAAGCTGCGTCGAGAAAAGGCAACGCCGGTGCTGGTCCTCTACCCGACGGCTTATTCTACGAGACAGAGGCCGACTTCGCAAAAGATCAAAAATCTAGGGAAAGAAAGGGCGTTCGACCGAGAGGAGGGCCCTCGCCAAGAAAAAAAAAAAAAAACGACCACAAAAATCCCCCGGCCAAAAGCATAAAATTTCAACTACCGATTGCCCCGCACACTTGGGAGGAAATGTACGACGACAAAATAACTAAAAAGGATCCAGCTTTCAGCTGCGCATACGACCAATCTAAAGCACTCATACGATACTGAAAAGAATGAATTGTGAGAGGTTATGAAGACGTTCAAACTTCCGCTCTCCACACGGCCTCGGGGACCGGTCGAAAGCGTCCTTTCCGGCCGAAAGCTCTCGGTGTCCGCGAAAAAAAGGGCCACCGGTTGAGAAAGGGGGTTCCTAAAAAGGAAGGATCAAAAAAATTCTACATGGGTTAGCATAAGTCAGGAAACAGGAGAAGCTGCAGCGGACCGAGCATAGGAAAGAAGAAAACAAAAAATTCTGATGGGGAGAAAGAACCACAGATGCACAAAAAGGCTATATGCCCGACGACAGGGGGATGTCACGACGAGAAGGTAAGGGAAGGAGGACGAGATAAAAAAAAGGGATAGAAACCGTACTCGAAAAAGACAAACGGAATACTCGAAGGGGGAGTGAGAGACGGATTTCCTAAACGGTCCGTCTACCTTAGTCGAACCGAACTAGATCCTACGCATCGGAGAAAACCGTGAGATCTCCGGAGAGGACATCCTTCGAAGAGCTGAACAAAACCCGGAAGTGGCGAGACATGGCGCCTATAAGGACCCGCATGACCCTAGAGGGTCCTTACAGACAGGGGAGATCGCAAGAAACGGAGGGGACTTTGGCCGCGGCCACAAAAGGTCTCCAAATAAGCAGGACAGCGTGGGCTCCAGAGGGAGCCGCCAGCTAAAAAAAAGAGGGACTCAGAAAAAGATAGGGGGGGACAAGGACCTTTCAACCTCGCAGGGAAAGGGCGGTAAGTTAGACAGAGAATAGGTCGTCCGGAGCCACGGCATGGAGGTAGGGAAGTTCGAATCGAATAAAAGAGAGAAGATCCGCAAAGCTAGAAGGAGAAGAGGAAGGGGGGACCCTTATACGTTCAAATCGGCGACTTTGAAACGTGGATCGAAAGCGATCTTGACTCGTATCGGGCAGAGCACTGGGTACTCGGTTTGAAACAAGATCAGGGACTCGGGGAAAAAGAGCGGAAAATCCTACTATAAAGCGGGTAGGGGATGGTTTACTTGTTCCCACCGGGGGCTCTTTCATAATGGACGGAGAGCAACTCATAGGATAGAAGGTCGCGTCCCACAAAGTTATCTCCTCCCGAAGGATGTTTTGACCTATAAAAAGAAGGAGAACTCTTCACAATTAAAAATATAGGGTCCCTTCAGGAAAAGGGAGACATCCGGAAATCTCTCTCTCAACAAAAAGATGAAATATAAAGGGCTCAGGCTTTCCTTTAAGGGGCGACCAGGCCTGACATCTCCAGAAAAGGGGCATCAGAAAAAAGAAAAACCAAGCCGATAAACGATCACGGAAAACCTCCGAAGAGGAGCTCAAGGGTGCGAGGCAGAACTCCCCCGTCCCGGGAATGCACGCGACCCCATCCAGGAAAAGGACACCAGCACAGAAGAAAAAGGTGAAATCTTCCGGACGCATATCGTAGGAGTAGCCTGCCCATGAGGGGGAAGGGGACAGAGATGAAAGTGAACACCAAACCGCTCCTCTTCCAGAGGGAAACTCCGCGTAGCGGATCAAGAAGACGGGGGAAACGTCTCAGTATTCTGATCCGTAGAAGGAACGCGAGAATCCGAGTAGGCTACTACGCTCTTACTGGACTTAACTGATTTCTTATAAAAAGAGATACGTACGGAAAAGGTGGAATAGCTTTGCAGGAGACCACCCTTCAAGGATAAAGAAGACGGGAGACAGCAAAACCCCCCTGGAAGAGCCCCTCGCTGCCGCGCCCTACCAAAAAGAATGCACACAGGGACCTTCTTGGGACAGGTACAGCGGAAAAAAGACCGGGAAGGCACTGTGAAAAAGACAGGACCTCCAACAGTTTGTCCGGAAGGGGTGGCAATGGGAGGGCGACATGCGCTCGCCCATCGACGGACACCGCACTCCGAAAAGAAATCAAGAGGTGGACGAGAAAGATATAGGTGAAAAGAAAGCATTTCCTTAGAGACACGTAGTTTGCCGGACGCACCACAGCATTGAAAAGGAAAGGGGGTATAAAAAAGAAGGGACGAGAGCGTTTACTGGACGGCCAGCATGGCTGAAGCACACTCCCGGCAAAGGCCGGAAGAAAAAACCTCACCAAAAGCCGAGGAAATCTTTCTTTTCGTCCAAAGCAACGAAGAAATACGAAGTCTCCTGCACGGGTGCGAATACCTCTCGGGAAAAGGAAAGCTGGAGAAAAGAAAGATCTAAAAGACAAGAGGTCTAGAAGGTTATACAACGGAGGAATAAACCTGGAGGTGACCCGTTTTGCCTGATTGCGCCTAAGAAAAAGACCCGACATCAAATCAGTCCGAAAAAAAAAACCCCGGAAAGCAGGCGGACATATTGTTTGGATAGGTCAGCACTCTCTCAGCACGGAGCCATAAAAAAGGAAAAAAAAATCCATGAAGAAAGGTGTAGAAAAAAGAGGTATTCGGTAGATTGCGGGTATGAAGGGAAGTCTTTAGAAGCCTTACAGTGGAACAACGTGAAGGGAAAAGTCGGAGGAAAAGCGGCAAAAAGATGTCCTTTCGGAACTCGGTTGCAAGAGAAGGCCCGCGGACGGGGAGAAGAAAACCTGAAAACCTCAAGCTGGCCGCGACCGACGGT
>Ga0179593_1340766_pt1 | contig 11367 bp, 13 predicted proteins | sample CZODoug2_1_08_16_FD_185931 | JGI IMG/M metagenome (GOLD analysis project Ga0179593, IMG submission 185931) | Vadose zone soil fungal communities from Angelo Coast Range Reserve, California, USA - CZODoug2_1_08_16fungal (PacBio error correction) | ecosystem: Environmental > Terrestrial > Soil >...
CATCCAAAAGGCCGGATTCAGCGTACTGCGAAAAAAAGAAAAGGAAAAAGAGGCGAAACCCTGTCCATCTCGGGAGGAGGTTCATAACTATCACGAAACGTCGACGTACTCCGTGTTGGAGAGTCCTGCCTTGTACATGCTGACGACAACGGTGGCAGCGAGCGTCGGGAGCCGAGGGAAAAAACCGGGGGAAAAAGAAAAAGGAAAAAACGTAAGGACCCGAACATCTCCTTTTTGGGTGAAATGAACGTTCAACGCGCGTGTCGGAAATGCAAAAGAAACGGTCAAGTAGAGTGACCAAAAAGGAACAGACACTTCGTCTCCTCAACCCTGCTAAACCTTCCGGCTGAGCGGTCGTCGTGGGGGGGCGGAAAAAAGGAAACGCTTGTGAACGGACGCACAATCAAAGTGCTCGTCCGGGGAGGAAAGCAACTTTCCAGTCAAGGAGGGAAAAAGAAACTGGAAAACAGAAGATCGCCAGAAAAGGAGCATGAGCACTCATTCGAAAAGGAGAACGCGATCAGGGCTCAAAAATAGCGAAGGCAGCCTGAACGGTGCTTCGATAACAAAGGGAAAAGGGAGTCAGAGAAAACAAGGGGTAGCGCTTGGAAAAAAGGACAATGTTGCTGAGGCTCGAGTCATCGGATGTCCAGCATTCAGAATTTCCGGGTTGTCGCTAACCGGGAAGGTGAAGCAAACGGAGAAAATTCAGTCATCCAGTGGAAAACCGTTTCGTCAGGGGTACAGAAAGAAACCCTGAGGGTTCAAGCGGTGGAAGATTACGAAAAAAAAAAACATACCATGTTGGTGAATGCTCCAATAGAAGAAGAGGGGGGAAACGATGTAAACAGAAATCAGTAGCACTTTGGGAACGTGGCGAAGATTCTGTAGGGAAAATTCAAGAGGGAAGCTATTCATTCAGGTTGATACAGGAATAGAAACACTGAACCGAGGGTGACGCTTAGCCCGCTGGGCAGCTCGAGTGTGGGGGGTGGCCCGCAAGGGAAGGCGGATCAAGTTTCCTCAAAAGGATTTCAAAACTCGGGTAGGTTTCGGGGGAATGGAACAAACGTATTCCGAAGGAAGAAAGTAGTGGCATCTGAGAAGGGCGCAAAGGGGAAATCCAAATAGGGTTAAAGAAAATGGGATTCTGCTTATGAAGGAAGACGTGTACTGTACTTCAGATAGGGAAGGCGGGAAGACGAGAAACGAAACTGCTCGACGTCTCTCATAGACATACCAAAGAGATGACCAAAAAGAGGTCGTGTCAGCATCTGGTCACATCTACAAATTGCGCGGTGAATCTCTGCAACTGGCGGCAAGAAAGGAGGGATTCTAGGAAGAGGACTTACTGTGCTCGGGGAAGAATTCGGAATAGAAAGGGAAAAAGGCTCAAGAAAAAAACCGGTCCACACATCAAAGAATGCGAAACGGGAGGGATTTGAGGGGGAGGAAAGAGCCCATCGAAGGGGACGGATTTAAGGGTGCCATGGACCCCAACAAAGCGAAAGAGCGAGACAAGAAGAGAGTGAGATCCTCAAGCAGACCGAGACAGCGCTTCTCAAAAAAAAAAAAAAAAAAAAAAAAACAAATAAAAATGAAAGGGGACTCCGCAGCGAGGCTCCCATCCGATAGGGATGGAGAGTATTCCAAAGAGCATGTAACAGAGATTTCCGTATCTCTCAACAACACGGAGGAATAAGATCGGAGAATGAAGTAGAAAAAAAAGGGAAAGCTGGGTGCGAAGAGCCGAGTCACCGGGGGATGGGAGCATGCCGGTGATTTTTAGCACATTTGAGAGGGCCCCGATGACGATCGAGGGATGGATTATCTTAAAGAGTCTAAGAGGGAGGTAATCTTCTGAGAAAGGTTGGGGTCGGCTGGCACCGTAAAATCGAAACTGAAGAGCAGAGTAACAGAGAAACGGGCGGGCCTGGTTGGGGCTTTGGAAGCACGGTTGTGGGGACTATAGGAAGAGAAGATCTCAACCGCGGGACCCGGGTCAAAGGCGCTTTGGCAATAGAAAAACAAACTTGCCACCTCGACCATGAGGGAAGGAGGAACCGAACTACCTTTGTATATGCTTAAAAAAGACGGAAGGGGGCTCTCGTTCTGTTAATAGGGGAGGTGATACTGGAGCCGGTTCCGGGTCTCAAGACCCGCTCCAGGATCGATATAGGGCATTCATTCAAGTGCAGAGGAGTCTCCGCGCATCGAACAGAGGGGTGACTCCACGCGGGAAAGGAAGCTTCAAAAGGGAATATGGAAGAGGGAAGTTCGCCCTGCGCACAAGGGGTAAGAAAAAAAAACCAGGTGAGAATCAAGGCGGGGCTGAACAAGCGATTACAAAGGAGCGACAATAGGGAACCGTCCCACCGAAATTGGTTGTGCGACGACGCAGGGGGAGAAGGGGAAGAAAATAAAAGTAAGCTAAGGAAAAAAAAGACTTGAAGGCGTGCAGACAGAGAGGGGAAACGTAGCAACAGTTTGAAAGTGGGGACGGGGGTTAAAGGAATCCCATTCGGGGTCCTGGGGGAGGAGATCACCCATCAAAAAAATGAAACGGGAGAGAACAGAAGGATCCAGCTTGAAACGAGGAGGGAAAAAAGAACGTAAACTGGAGAATCAAACTAGGCTACATCGCTGACACGAACGGGTTAATAACCAATCGGTGCCCTTAGGGAAAAAAAACCACGATGAGCCGTGACCCGCATCAGTTGCGTGGGCAGAAGCACCTGTGTTGTTCTCGTCGGAATAATCGCGCCCGGTGGGACAGAACCTCAGGAAAGAAGGAGAAAAGGGAAAGGTGGATGGTCGGGGGGGAAAGAAGTTTCCAAAGTGGGGCCCCTGCATGAGGTTCAAATCTGAATGGCGCGAACCGGCATTTCACTAGTCATTTGAACTCCAAGGCTTGACGGGACGGAAAGCTGTTTTGGGGGAAAAGGGAAAGTTAACAAGGAGGCGCTTTTCCGTGTTCAGGGAAAAAACAAAAAAAAACAAGGAAGAGACGAGAAAGAACGATAGAATGATCGGATAGCGGCACTATACGGTGACCGGCGCCGTTGAAAAGAAGTTAAGGGCAAACCCGAAAGGGAAGGAAGGGGGGCCTGCCGGTGATGGTAGGCTGAAAGGGGTGAAAAAACAACCTGAACGCACATGTAACACAAGTACAGAGAAAACACGAAAACCGCGTGGTCCGGAAGCCCTCGAGGAAAGGCGCGCTGGTGTTCCGAGAAGACTGTTAAGGAAGGGGGGGGGTGTAGGATCTCTCTCAACACAACAAGTATGGGAAAATCCTCCACCAGTGCGGGAGAGACGAGAAGCCCCAAGCTGGAAACGCCTGACCCAGTCCGTTGATCCACGAGTGGTCTGAAAGGGTTGCAGCTTTCCTTGTGTACATGCTGCACAAGAAACCGGGAGGGTCGTACCCGAGAGGGTCAAAAAGTGTCAGCCTAAACCGGTTCACTTCCTGATCGAAAGGCACATCTGATAAGCGTTCATGTCGCGGGGCGGACCTTGGCCACCACGGGAAACGAGGGAGGTGAAAAGATCCTAAGAGTCACTCCTCAATAAAGCTCATCGGGGAGGCTGTAGCCTGGGGGGGGGGACCTGAGCGCCCGCCTTGTCACGGAGCAATGTGAACAAGTAATTGCTCGTCCTGGCGGTCAAGAACCTGGAAAGGAGGAGATCAGACTACTGTTCAGAAAAAGAAAAAAAAAATCAATAAAACTGGAAGGAGAAAGGGAAATGAGGGGAAAAGCGGACATCAAGTCTACAAGTGGGGAGAGACTTAATGCGGGGGGAAGATAAATTCGACAAAAGGGGGACTCGCTAGGAGTTCCCGAAGGAACTTCACAAGCACAAACAGAAAAAAGGGAAAGGAGTAGTCTTCAATCGGATGTTGGGTCCAAAAGCTAAGGGCGGAACCCGTTCGGAAGGGAGCACGGAAAAGATGCCTCGGCGTTGATCGTTGAAAAACAAGGGGGAAAAAAACATAATACGCCCTCGTTGTGCAAATCTTGGCAGGAAGGAGGAGATCCCACAGCCAAGGGGGGATTGGTAAAAAGCCTCCATATAAAAAAAGGAAGGGGGGGGGGGGTCTATGGGGAAGAAATCATCAGTAGCAAAAGCTGTTGGGGAAAACTAATGAGCGAGCAGGGTTCAATCTCTTTTAACGCCGACTAAGACGCCTCCCCGGGGAAAAACAGGGTTACGGGAACTTCCAGAGGGTTCCACAAAGGGGCTATTATCGCAGTCAAAGTAACATCCGTAGGATCAAACTCGGGGGGAAAAAAGGGGAGTGCTCCAGGGGGAGGAACTATCAAAAAACGCGAGTTATCTAAGATGGGCAGCGTCAGACGCGCCAGATATTTTCGGAAGGAGAAAACGGAGACGGCTTCGGAAATGACAAAAAATAAACTAGGAGCAAAAAGGTGGATCGCAAAATGTCGGCGCGGGATAAACAACGGGGAGAGGCTCTCTCAAGAACGCGACCCAGGACTTGAAAAAAAAGACAATCCGTTTAGATGCAAGACAAAAGGAGTGCGCGGGGTTTCCGCGCTGGTTCTTCAAAAGCAGAGGAATGCTGGAACTGGTGAAGAGGGCAATCTGGCGCACCACTGCTCTCCGTCAAGACATAGCGACAATTCGTCTAATCGTGATTTGGTTAGACAATAGAGAAGTTTCGGTTAACTGGGCCAGCCGCCCCAAACGAAATGGCGAAAAGGTTCGACGCGATTGCATCAATCAGAAAGATCATAAAAGCTCTCTCCAAAATATAAGTTTTGAGCAAACTCAAGAAGGAGGAATGCACTCCCTCGAGCTATCAGGGAGCGCGCAGATCGGGGTCCAATAAAGATACTACGGTCTAAATTGTCGTCCCAGTAAAAAAAAAACGGAGGTAGGGGAAAGAGGTATCGGGGAATCACCGAGCTGACGGTAGTAATGAACAGCTGTACGCCAACGATCGTCCGGATTAGTCTATGGTAGAGAGGAAGGAGAGGTTGGGCAAACATTGTCTGGTTTAGAGAGAGAGGGCTTGTCTTGAGAGTCTGGAAAAAGAGACACGCTTCAACTGCTTTTTTTGGCGGGGGTGAAGTAAAATAGAAGCTCGTTCTAAGAAAAACACGGGGTCAATGATCGGGGAGGTGAATCAAGGGGGGGGGGTTTTGAGTGAAAAAGGAAAAAGTAAAAGAAGTAGGGGGAGGAATGGGCGCCTTCTTCAGTACGAAAACACGAGACCCTTCATGGGAAAAGCAGGGTCGGGGACAGAAGGGTGCAGGGGAAGAGGGAAAAAAAGAGCAAGTTTGTATTTTGCGATCAACGAGCGGAAAACGTAAAAATTTGTGCCGTGCTCAGATGGAAAATACATCGAGAACGTGTTATAGCCGAAGAATACTTTACAGAAAAACTATGCCGATATCGGGGGCAAATGGCCGAAGACGAAGTCACTGAGAATCAACATTGGTCCTAACGGAGCCGACAAGCTGAGGAGGGCTATGGAAAGAAGAAGGCGATCGTTCGCCCCTCACCGTACCTGTACAGAGTTTGAGATCAGCTTGGGGAGAGGAAGGCAGACAAAAAAGATGATCTCGACGGAGGAAATAGACCGACATCATCATAAGCGAGGAGTTGTTCAGGGGGAGGAGTTGGTCGCGCTCACGCTCGAGAATCTAACCAAATCGGGGGCCTCGAGGCGGGAATTTATCAACATCGGGGGAGAAAAGAAGTGAATTAAAATAAAAAGAAAGGGCTCTATTGGAGGCGAAACCAACACCTTGTAGGGGGGGGAGAATCCTACTTGCCCAGCTTGAAAACTAGTTATGCGAGGTCGACAATGTATGACGCACGACGAGAAAGGCGCTAATGCGAACTGTGTTAGCGAAAAAAGAAGTGGCAAGGAGGACCAAGCTCGATGGAAGCCGGACAACAGGGCGGGACTCAAAAAAGGTTGGCGCTCCGAAATCATCTACAGGGTTAGAGAAGAAACTCAGAATTAGAAGGAGCAAAAGTAGAAAGTGGGAAGGGAGCCGGGTTCCTAATGGCAAAATGAAGTGGGGTCCGGTTTCGGAGGAGGAAACTGGGGCACTGATCGGACTGTGAAATCACAGGAAAGGGCTACTAATTACGAACAAAGGTGTGGTCCATGTGAAAAACAATGCGTCTCTGGAGAGTGGAAAAAACAAGGCCAAATCCAGGGAAGCGACCGGAGCATAGGGGGAGACGAAGTGTCTTAAGCTCGGGAGAAGCGTCAAACGAAAATTGCAATGTGTAAGGAAGGAAAAAGATAGAACGGATGACACACCTGGGAATGGAAGGAACGATCCATTCACCGGTTGAAAAGGGGGGTGGAGAGGAGGCGGGACATACGATGACCGGGGGGTATTGGGGGCCTTACACCGAAAGCGCACTAGCACCAACGTTACAGTATTATCAACCTCGTCCGGGAAGAGGCCTTTCTCGCTTTTGTCTTAGAAGTAAAGCGGGAGACCGGTTACTGGAGGGAAGTCTAAGAAAAACAAACAAAAAGGGAGGAAGGAGAAAAGAGACACTTCCTCCAAACCAGGATTACACGGCTTCGAGGGGAGCAATCAACTAAAAAACCAGAACCGGGCCTGTCCCTAGGGGCAGCCGTTGGCAAAGGGAGGGGGAAGGAAAGTGGTTGACGAAGGTAGGGTACTTGGCGTGTACATGCTGCCGCTTACCCCGGTGCCGAGGAGGGGCGACGTGCAGAAAAAAACCATTTGGAAGCCTGAAACGTTAACCAAAAGGTATCGTGATGCCTGCACCAGAAGGTAGAGGGGGGGGGGGAAAAGCGTTCGAAGGGGAATGCATCGCACGGTAAACGGATTCGTCGCTAATACGAAGGCTTCAGAACAAAGGCCTCCGGGCCGCTTCCTGGAGTACGGGGTGGGCTTGCACACACAAGGGAAAGGCCTAGAAAAGTGGAACTGCGCCCATGGAAAGGAAAAAGTGCTCTTCCGTCGTCAATGAGGGGGCAGGAAAGATCTGGAATACGACGGGCGCCAAACAGAATACCGCTCCAAGAGAAAATCATTGCGGCAATTAGGGGAAATCGGCAAGGATAAATTTGCTAGCTAAGGAAGAGGGAAGCGAAGGGCTTGCCAGAAAAAGGAGCGCGTATATGAGGTAATCCCTGGTAGCGGCGTGAAAAGGCGGAATGGCAGATTGATTTTTGGGTCAAAAAAAGAGAGGGGTGGATCAAAAATCGAATGGGGAAGCGAACGGACATCGGACGCGTGACGGTCGCAAAAAGTCGCGGCCAGGAATACTCTGGGGGGGAGCTGGAAGTAGGTCTACTGAAAAAGAAAATTGTGATGGGGGGAATCGGAGAAAAGAGAAAAAAAAAAATGCCTTGCTTTTTCGAGGTAATAAAATATTCAAGACAGTAGCAAAAGCTGGGTGGTTCGATCGAGCGAGGGGAAAGAAGAACAAGGCGGGTATCGCTTTCAGAGGTTAGCACATCCAATAGAAACACAAAAGCGTGACCGCTTATCCAGCTGGGAAGGGGCGGTGGTGCCCATCACTGTCGAAGCGCAGCAAGTTCCTAAAAAAAGGAGAGAAAAAATACTTGTAAGGACGGGGCGCCGGAAGATTGCGCGAGGCTCAGCCTTGTCATCGTCAGAGGGAAGGATCCCATATGTTCGAGGCGTACTAGGGTCTTAAAAATGGCCGTTTATAGAGATACCGAAGTGGAGCCAGGGAAGGAAAGGAGACGCGATAAAAGGAAAAGGAACAACGAGCTAACAAAAACGCCCGACGAAAAAATCAATTCCGGGGCTAGAAAATACAATGAGTGAGCGGGTTTCCCGAGGCCCCTGCGGCAACACGTAAATGCATGACCTGAAGGATTAACTCCTTCAGAGAGGGGGAGACCAACGGCGTAAACAAATCGTGCGGTCCAACACCAACAGTTGCATGGGGGTTTTTCCGACGGAAAGGGGGGGGATGATTTGAAGAACTCCACAAACAGAGATTCGAAGCGGTAGAGCCGGCAACAAATGGGAGATCATCATCAGACCGGGGCGCGACGCCACCGAGCCAAGAAATGTTGACGACGCCGGCGCTCCCATCGATCTATAGTCGGCAGACGGGTGTCAAATGCACGTTTCTTACTACGGCAGAGAAAGATTTAACCAGGATCAGAGAAACAAAAAAAACTGAGGAGGGAAAAAAGGAAAGAGGTAGGCATCAGACTGACGAAGTAAGGACGCAGTTGATCACGATCTGCCGAACGAAAGCGAGGGGGGAGCCTCTGCAGGAGGCTCACAAGTGGGGGGCTCAGTGGCATGAGCGGTGGGCTTATTGATGAAGCGTTCAAAAGAGCCGGGCGGGACTCGCGAAAAGCTTCCGGTCGGGCGGGAGGGTTTGGTGACGGGGCACGTCTCACGCCGGGATGGGGGCGAACATAATAAGCGTCTAACTGCTTGGGATAGGAGCACTTGGGGAAGGAGAGACGGATGGACTGCAGTTCGATTCCCTCTACAAGGAAAAATTTCTCGCAGCTGGTAAAGGGAAGGGCCGGGAGCACTCATTTTATTGGACAACGAGTAGGGAATTGATGTGGGGGGAAGTCTTGGAGAATTCAATCCGGAAGTTATGGAGAGGGCTATCCGGAAGCGTCCACTGGATCGTACCTGATAAATTTTCCGCCGATCAAGAGCCGAAAGGGGGTTTCCTCCAGGGCGCCGCAAACTATGAAGCGGCGGTCTATTTAAAGGGGAAATCGTGGGGCTATAAAAAGGGGAAAAGTGGAACCGGGGGGGGGGAGAATCATGGTTCTGAGGACCACTAGGGGAGGGAACACACACGAGAACTGAACATAATAACTTCAAAGGTGTGGTTGTTTCTAAGATGTCTACAAAAAGAGGCGAGAAATGAAGCTCTATCCGGCCTTGAAGTCGGAACCGAAGACGAAAGTTTGCTACTGAGGAACGGAAAGGCGAAAGAAAGGGGGTGGGCTCTATTGGAGCTAGATGTGTACAGGTGGAGCGCGACTTGCCCAAGGGTGTGGAGTTTAGACTTGAGGTTAAACTGGATGACGGCAATAGAATTTCTAAGTCGGAAAACGGGGGGGGGAGGTCCCCAAACCGGAAAGGAACCACATCTCGATGAACCTGCAGAAGCAATCATTTATTTAGACCACAGGGGGAAACTCGGAAGGGACATATACCGAGCGTGTGAGAGAAGCACTCAAGACTTTAAAAAAAAGGGAAGGAAGAGCAAAAATTTGAGAGGGAAGTAAGATTGCAGCAATGAGTGGGTCCGTATGATACGTTTATGGGCTTCTGTGGCAGAGACCAGTCGTACAAAAAATTTGGGGCTCCGGAAAGTGCTTGACGAACCAAGGGATCACTTTAAAAAGGGGGAAGTGTCCTTGAAGGGGCCAGTGGGGCAGAAAACGGAGACTCCAAAGGAAGCGACCGGAGCAGTAGAGACATGGGTCGGCCTTCTGGGGAGACACGCATACGGACCGTGCGAGTGGCGCAACTAGTGAACGCTGAACAAGGAAGAGGTGGGAAAGAAGAGAATTGGACTGGGGGATGACAGGGGGACACTATCGGACGAACTCATCCGGCAAAGGTGTATTGCGGCAGAAAAGGAACAGGAACAATCCACGACGCGTGGAAGAAACCCTCAGAGGCCGGCGCGCTGTGGTTCGAATTAGCGCAATACCTCTTAAGCACTACAGGGGGGGGGAGGATCTCGAGAAACCAACACCGGGAAGAAAGTCTACCCCGCCACCGACTACCCGCAGAGGACTGAGAGAGATACGCCAAACAAAAAAACGACCGCCGGGACCGTTGATCAGCCCTTATCACGCTTAGGCTGAACTTTTGGTCTTTTGCGAGAAAGGGGGGAGGAAGGCTACCATGGAGGACGTCTCGTCGACGTGTCACCCAAAAGTTCAGCACCTACCCCGGGAAACGTCAATGCTGCCTGTTCGAAGGGTTGCAGGAAAAGGACAATCGCTTGTCAAGGAGACGGAAGGGAAAAAACAGGAGGGTCTTAAAAGGCGGAAAGGATGCTATACCACTGCGTCCTCAATGCTCCGGTCGCTTCGGATGTAGAGGTCGCCGGTGGGGCTTGAAAAATACCCGCTTGGTCACGGCGAACATGGGAAAAAGGGGTTTTCTCGCTAAAGAAAGAAAGGGGAAGAGGGAAAAAGTCCGAGAAGAAGGGGATCGCAACAGAATACTATAAAGAAAAGGATCCTTAAGAAACCACTGAAGAAGAACGGAGTTTGAAACTAAAGGGGGGAAACTCGCTCAAGGAGACGGAGGTCAGGTCTCACCACAGAGGCGGGATGATGTGTAGATCGGAAAAAAATGAGCGGCCGTTGCCCAAACAATGGCGGTTGCAGGATCATAAAGGGAAAGGCCCTAACCGCGAGGGTCCTTCGGTAAAACTTAGGGGGGGGAAAAGCGAACTTCAAGCATCAGGGGACCATCAATTAAACCGCTACAAAGGGGGGAATAACACCCATCTGGGAAGGGGGATTGCACAGACCATTGGAATGGTATCACAAAAGAGCCACCGTATGGGGGGGGGGGAATGGTAACCAGGAAATCCAAAAGCTGTTGCTAAAACGTTCGGGGATCGGGAGAATGACTACTTCAAGGAGTTGTAATCATTCGCTTGGATCTCGCATCCACGTAGAAACAAAAGTGGAGGGGACCAATTATCCCGGGGTAAAAAAACACTTTCGTGGGGTAACTCAGGTCTAAAGAATCAGCAGCAGGTTCCATAGAAAAAAAGAGCGAAAAACCTCAGGGGGCGTCCGGTCTGACGGGCCTCTCACGACGAAATTTGCATAATAAAGGGACAAAAGATGTTCGTGCGGGCGGAGGAGCGTCGGAAAGTGAGGCCCGTAAGAAGATAGCAGATAGGTAGCGGAAAAGTCTCTCCTAAGAAAAGTAAACAGAATGAGTACGGTCTCTCACGAACGAAAAGCCCACAAACATCAAACTCGGATCGCAGCAATACAATGTAAGGGGGGAAGGCTAAACTGAAATCAAGCTTCTGGCATGCTTGACCTGAAGGGCGGGTGGAATAGAAAAGGGGGACGTGTTCGACAAAGGAAGCCACAAACTGCTGCCGCACGCACATTCTACCCTTGGGGGAGGGGGAGGATACCCAAGGTTTTCGATTTTGCCTGATAAGCCCCCAACAGCAGCAGCGCTCGCGAGCCACAGGGGCGATATTGAAAGATAATAGTAAGGGCCGGCAGAAAATCGGGAAAGCAGGGTGAGCCAACTCCGCCGAGAAAATCGATAGAAGTCGATTGCGCGGCAGAGAGAATCAGGGGCGTTCCGTACTCTAGCAGAAAATCAATTATTGAAGGGT
>Ga0179593_1466200_pt1 | contig 11367 bp, 13 predicted proteins | sample CZODoug2_1_08_16_FD_185931 | JGI IMG/M metagenome (GOLD analysis project Ga0179593, IMG submission 185931) | Vadose zone soil fungal communities from Angelo Coast Range Reserve, California, USA - CZODoug2_1_08_16fungal (PacBio error correction) | ecosystem: Environmental > Terrestrial > Soil >...
AGCGGAGAAAGCCTCGATCCCTCGTCATCAAGACGACGGTCGCCATCATTCGGGGTAGGATCCGCGAAACAAAAGAAAAGCACCGCAAACGCGAGGCAATGAACGTTGAACTCCAGAAAAAAAGCACACTAGGAAAACTCCTCCTGTCGCAAGGGGCGATCTAGCCTCATGAGGGGTAAACAGAGCTTCAGGGCCTGCGTAGGAACCACGCCACAGGGAAAGCAGCCAAACAAGCGCTGCGTTGCCGAACAAAAATCTGCTCCAGCTCAGACTGGGCGCAACCTCGTGAACGACGGGCGACCGACCATTGTCGGGTCCGGACGAAAAACGCCCAGAAGGACGCCCATGATGTCATAAACCACGGCCGGCCGCGCCAGCCACATGTTTTAAGAAGGGGCAAGCAGCGATTGCCCAAACGAAAAGAGAAAAGAAGCAAACTCGCCGCCTACAGACGGCCAGGGTAGCCACAAAATCGGCGAGATCAAAGCGGCGACAGGAGGAAACAGGATGGCGGGCTGCATGACCGATCCAACAAAAAAAAAAAGCAAGCAGGCGCAGCGAGTACCAGATACAGGGGAACGAAAAGGGAATCGCCTGACACCGCGGCCAAGCGAAAACTGCCGACAAATCAGCCGCAAAGCATCAGAGCCCCGATAGAGGCGACCCTGACCGCCTATTCGCCGCCTCCGATAGGCGATGCGGGGCGGGCCAAAAATCAGACTCTCGCATAAATGACCAAAGAGGGATGCAGCTGGCCGGGAAAAAAGGCGCCGTCCTCACTCCGGCAGGAGTCAGCGCAAGGCCGCGGCGGAGATCGCGATTCTCACACGCGGTATCGGCACTTCACCTTACGACTCCGATTCGTCACAGAGGAGGAGCACCCTTGTCTTATCTTGCATGAAACTAAGGGGCTCGTGTAACAACGGCGAGAGCGCGGGGGGGATCAAAGCATCGCCAAAGCTCCGCAAAAGGCGTGGCTAATCAAAATCGCCCGCCCCATGCAGCTGACCGCCGCCGGATTTGGCGGTTTTCAAAAAGGTGGGGATGCCTTGAGTACGGCGAAAAAAGGAAAAGACCCAAAGTAAAAAGGCGCGCCGCGTGTGAACGGCCACAGGTTGCAGCGATATCTCGTCGAGATCGATGAGGACGGGCAACGATTGCTATGAAGACAGAGGCGCGACAGCAGGCCCACGCTACGCAAATTGGGCCAAAAAGGAATGAAGGCGACGTCTCAAATGATGGAGAATTTCGTAGAAGGCCCCCTCCAGAACGGGGGGGTAATGAGTTATTAAAAAAAAAGGGTCCTTAGCATGCACCGCCAATAGCATGAGAAAGTTAGCTTCCAGCATCGACGGCGCCCAAGTGCCTGCGCGAAGCCTCCTGCCACCTGGAAGAGACAAAATTCCGGGGCAGTAGAAAAGGAAGGCAAGGAAATGCATCTCAAAAAAACATAGCGGTCAGATCAGCTTCGGAGAACGGGCGCGGGGTCGACCTCTACTGCGCAGAAGAAGAAGAATGAAAAAAGGGCAGATCTCTCTGGGACGACAGCCAAAAAATCGGGGTCGGAGACGCCGAATGACGCCAAGGCCGTCTCTAAGTAATGGGGGTCTCCGCAGCATCTTCCGGGTGAAAACCCGTGGCTGGCGTTCTTGAAAGGCCGCGATACGAATAAAGAGGGTAGGGATTGGCGCGAAAAGCGCGACAAAAAGAACTCAAAAGACAAACCTCCGCCGCGACGTTGAGCTGGGCCGCGGAGGGGTGACGGTCTACGACAATCGCAGCAGTCAGCCGATCGCCTCCAGAGCTCTTATCCAACAGACGCAGCGAAGCGGGCTGGGGCTAGAGAAAACGACAATGAAGAAAAAAAGGCGCCTTGGCGGCGATCTCTGTCTGCTCGAAATGGGGGACTCGGGACAAAACAGTCCGCAGCAAATCCTCCACCCTGAAAAAAAAAACAGTGCGTTGGGCCCTTGAAAAAGTGACAGAGACGACGGGGAAAAAAGCGCCGAGCCCACGGAGTAACGCCCGTCGCCCGTGTCAGCGCCGTTCTTTGAAAGGACGCCGCTCCGCACGCAGTAACAGAACCACGGGGGGGTGGGGAAAAACATGTTCGTTGGCTCGACACAGGAAGCATAGCCTATTGGACGTAGAGGCGGCCCTTCGGCCCTCAGCCGCTTCGCTGCTGCGCTTGAAACTAAGAAGATGCCGCCAACCTGCTCGCAACCAAAGCTGAAACCTGGCCTGAAGATCCGGAATCGAGGAGAGCGCCGCAGGAAGGGATAGGGAAAGGCCTTCGCCGGAACTGTGCGGCGTATAATCTAGCGGAGACGACCAGCTAAGGAAGGGCGATGACGCTGTCACCAGCAAAGGGCCCGGATAGAGAGGCGGGCCTCCGACGCACGGTGAGGCCTCGGCTCTGGGGGGTTAAACTTAACGGTTTCGGGAAGGTGAGGGGAAGACACGATCCGGCGCCGGTCGGTGGAAAAAAATGCGATAGAGCTCTCCGGAGAAAGCAAAAAAATGCCGAAACGCAATCCGAAAAGGGTTCCCAAAACCCGCGGCGCGAGGAGACCCTCTCGGTAAAAACGCCGCCAAAGAGCCGGGTGACTCTATTTTTGCGGGCAGGGGGTGGAGGCAGCGTATGCTCGAAAGACTCGATCCACTGAAAAAGGAAACGTGGCCCTCGCCGACAAAGATATCAGCACATATATGGGAGCCCGCAACACTTGAAGCAAATATGCCGCATTATTTCAAAAAGGAAAGAACTTCACGCAGCCCCAGGAGTTTTCCCTTCACTTTGGGGAGTGCCCTCCGCATAAACGAGGGGTCTGATTGCCAACTGAAAATTGCGTATCAACGCAAAGCAGGCCAACGCTCTCTTAGTGAGGCAGGATGACGCCAGGTCTCGATCTCTTGAAAGGCGTTCGCTAACCGCGGAAGCAAAAAATCGCCATGGATGTCCCCGCAACGAAGGATGCCCGACGAATCAAGAGAACTATGCGTCAGCGCACGAATACTAGAAAAAGGCGACGCATTGAAGGGGGCTCACTTAAAAAAAAAAAAAATTGTAACACGCGGTGATCGCCGGCACTCAAATGCCGGCAAACCGCCAAAAACTTGGGAGGACGTCCCTCCCTGCAGACGGAAGCTGTCCGGTCAAGTCAAGAAGGCTTCCAAGAGGAGCTATCGCGCGCGAGGGCCAAACGTCCGCCCGGTACAGTGGATCGGGATCGTCGTCAGCTCGTGCTACCCACCTGCGAAACAGAAAAATCAAAAAACTCGAAGAAAAGCAGAGGGAAACATCAAAAAAAAATCGAGGATTGCGGCGCGCATCTGAGCGAGCCGGCCGGCGACGCTCTAGAATGCACGTCAAATGAGGGCCTACGACATCCGGAACAATCACGATCTCAACCCGCGTCGTGCTCACCACAAGATGCCGACCAAAAAGCAAAAAAACCGCAGGCTTGCGGCCCGCAAGAGATTTCCAAAGAACTGCGATTGGGGAGCGCAAGACGACAGAGAACGGTCCTCTATCAACTCGGGGGAGTTGATCCTCCTAACAGGGAAAAACCGTCGCCGGCCTTTCCCTATGGCACGAAAGACAACTGAAAGGGTCCGGCGACTATCAGGCCTCGCAGGTCGCTCGAGAAAAGCTGCATCTGAGTAGCAAAAATGAAATCAAAACCCCGCGACCCGGCGGAACGAACGCAATCTAAACATCGGAAGATGCGCGTGTTACGCAAAAAGGACCAACAGGGCTACAGAAACACAGTGCCAAAGATCTTAACAAAAACCGGGGCCCATACGGCGCCATGGCAAACGGCGACTGTGCGCTCAGCCCGTGGGCTCGGTCGAAAGGGGCACTTCGCCTCTTTCCGGAAAAGGCAAAGCCCCGCAAAGGCTGGCCCTGGTGGAGTGGGGGATGGGCCTGCTTCCCGAGACATGCTTCGCGACCGGAGATCGATAGACGCCAATGATGCATGGACGATTAGTCCGGGCAACTCGCATCCTCTTCAGAAGGAAGGTGAGAACCAGCTGGAAAGCATTGCTCTGAGAAATAAACGTCGCGCCGCAAAAAAAAAGGCCCACTCCAAAAAAGAGGCGGAGGACTCGGCCTCGAGGGCAGGGAAGGGTGCTCTCGAGCGAACAATAAAAGACAACGCGATTCGCTTTAGAGTAATTAGCGCTAAAAGCCACTGGAAAACCCGAAAGGGGCCCGCGGCGCAAAGTGCCATTCGGAGACGGTATTCTGGACTCCGACGGAGCGACGCCGCCCACAGAGTCGGACGACTCAACAGCTCGTCGAAAACACGAGGGGGAAGTTCGAGCTTCCCGTAGAGGCCCAACGCGGGTCAGATCGACCGGCTATGTGGAGCATTCAGGGAGCCGCATCCTGCATGAAGGGTCGACTGGCCAGGTGTCAGGAGGGGAAGAAAAGCAAAGGGATCAACGTGAAGAGAAAACAAAAATATCGAGGGAAAAAGTAGCCGAGCACCGGAGAAGCTCCCCCGTGATGGAGTGCCTTCGCCGATCATTCTCCATCATGAGACGAAAAAAAAAAACCCCCTGGCACCCAAACTCGGCGCAGGGCGTCGACAGGGCAAAAGGCATGGTTCGACTAGCCTGCATAAAAAAGCCGTGGCCGCTCCTCGATCTCGACGAGATCGCTGCCCCTGCTACGCAACTCGCTTAGAATCTGCATGGGGGGTCGGCCCGCCGAAAGGAAAAGGCGCCGCCCCCCTCCCCAAAATCAGGCAGTCTTCACTACTGGGGCAGGGGCTTAGTCTCAAACGGCGGTCAGCAAAGGGGCGATGAAAAAAAACTGAATCAGACACTCAACGACGTTTTTCCCGTCTGCCCATGCCATCGGAAAGATCCGACACTATTGAAGAAGGACTCTCGGCGTCGGCCCGGTGAGGGGGACGCAAAGGTCAAATGGGGAGCTCTCCCCGACCGGCGGCGCTGGGAGCTACAAACGGCAAAAAAAGGCGGTACGTCGCCCTAGGCTTCTTCAACGGGATCAACAGTCAGTAGGCCGACCCGGGCAAAAAAGCATCGCCGAAAGATACGATGAGAAAAGCGGCTGCAGGGGAGGGTCCTCGATCGGCGGCCGATCGTGCGAGACGGAAAGCTGATCAACGGCCTTTCAACTTAAGAGGCGAATAAAAGAGGCCGGGCAGGGGAGCCCACGATTCTGTCCGGCGCTGCTCCGATTTCTTGACTCGGGGACCATGAAGCCGCCGCGTTTCAGGAGAGGCGCAGCCGATCGCGCCGAATAGGGCTGGAGACCTTGTCCGGGGAGGCTGGAGGAAGAGGAAAGGTCCGCGGGCATCAGCTGATGCCCGGGCTCAACATGACTGCGGGCAGCTTCTGAGAAGGGGGGGTAAACGAGAAGACGGGGGGAAAAGTAGAACGGCAAACGTCGGCACGGAAAGGCGCTCCAATCTTCGCGCGGTGCATCAGAGAAAGGATCGATTCAAAAAACGCAACGCCATCCCCTGCGGAACTTCGCTGCCCTTTTCGGGAAGAACAGACACACAAAGCGGCACCTTCCAAGGGGCGGGGCTCGGAGAAACATGACCTAGGACCAGAAAGTTGCAAAAAAGAAAACCTAGGGAAGGGGTGGCGTCTAGGCCGGAAAACGTTTTCATCTTCGCCTCGGTCGGAGGGCGCGGGATTTCTCCGGCAGAGGTTTAAGGCAAAAAGATTGAACCAAGACGTGCGGATCAGGGGGGGATCGAGGCGTGGCATGGATAAATAACTCAACAACAACAAAACTGAGTATGAAAGTAATCGAGACCGCCTCGCTCACCTCGTCCAAGCAACTCCGATCTTGAACATCATGCCGGCGAAATCCAAAGCAAAAGGCGACAATCCCGCAAGCCGGACCGAGCGCAATGAACGTTCAAAAATCCGATCGCCACCAAATAGGAAACTCGGCCTCTTGGCGTCAATTTTCTATCTAGCGGGCAGAATGGCCGGCGGCTGCGGTCTAGACATGAAAAAACCCAGGGCAGATCCACGAAAAAAACGGCTGGATTGCGGAAAACCCGCATCTCTCAGCGGCTGGCGCCCTCGGCGGCGGCCGATGCTCAGCCAAAAACAACTTGCGGGTCCGGACGTCGCGCCAAGCGGTAAAATCGAACAAAAACGGCAAAGGCACGCCAGCCAAATTTTGAAGACATGGCCCAGCGATGGCCGCCATAAAGACGAGGCGAACTAAACCGCCTTCCTCGAAAGTCGAACCGCACGGGGCGCCCTCTCGGCTATTTCTAAACCCCGGCGGTCTGCTTAAGGTAAATGAGGCAAAACCAGAAGCGGGCAAGAGGACAAAAGAAAAAAAAAGCAGCACGGCCATCCCTGACGAGCCAGCAAAAAGAACTTGAACATACTATCAGACGCTACCGCTCCATCGATCATAGCCAGATGCTAACCCGGCCGGGAAATCTCCAACGAAGCCTCGAGCGATAGGCCTATGACGGTGCGTCCCGGAGGACCTCGCTGCATAACCTGGCCTATGCCTCGGCCTCAAAGATTGGCCGCAGTCCGCCTTTCCGGGCAGCTTCAAAAAAAGCCGAGGTCTGTAGTCGGTATTACTGAAAAATGTGACTGACGTTCTCTTACCCTGTCACCGCCAAGAGGACGTCACAGACTCATGAGGCCGTGGAGCTTTCTCGATTGTCATTTTCTCCTTTACCCAATGTGGAAAGATGAGCGCTTGGGGCAGAGCATCATCTCCAGATCCGAACAGCGCGTGACGACTAGAGAAAAAAAACGCCCCCAGTAAGCAAAAAAGACGCCGGTTTTTCGGGTGGAAAAAAAAGGGAACGGTCGGCCTTGGCCGTTAAAGAAGGCGGCGCCTCGAAAACAATGCAAAACGCGATTTGGGGGCACGAGCCGGGCAGAATCCGTAGAGAGGAGAGGGCGGCGGCAAAACGGCATTTTTATGAGAAAGGCACCAGCGGTTGAGAACTCGAAGAACAGCGCCGAGAGCGTGAGGCGAGGGAGGCTCATGATGGAGAAATGACTGAAAAAAGGCGCCTTGCACCATAAAATCAGTTGGTAATGAGGTGGTGCCCGAGGGTGCCAGTGAGCAGGACTACCGGGCAACCTACATAGGCGTGCTCTTCATCTCCGGATGGGTCCCAGGCAAGAGCTAATCCTAAAGGAAATTGGAAAATCAGGGCGTGGAGCGAGGGCGGCCGCATCATGACATGCTCACATATCGGAATCCGGATCTCCGGTGGACGCGGTAAAAGACCTCGACGGGGCGAGATGCGAAGATGAAGAAGTGGGCAGATAAGAGCGGGATCTCGGCCGACAGCAAGGGGGGCGCGTCATCTAGTCAAGGCGGTGTGCCAGAATAGGACGGGGAAAAAGCGAATGTGGCACGTTGCGTCCTCGAGGCGCGTTCCGGGTGCCAATGGCTGGTCGGCGGCGAGGCGCAGAGGAATCGCGTTGTCGGGATTGGACGCAGCAAAAGCAAAACACGGCCCTGCGAGAAGCGTACTGACGCGAAAGGAAAAAAGTTGATCTGGGCCGCGCGTTGCGGCGAGAAAGATCGCGCACCGATAGGGACAGATGAAGGATCCCGCACCGGGGAGCATCGACGAAGTGCGTCGGGTTGCAAAAACCAAGAAGGAGACCATGCAAAAAATCCTTGGCGGTAAGAAATAGTCGCGTACGAAAAGTAGAGATGTCCCTCTGGCCGCATGCCCCCAGGCACGCCAACAACCCAGTGGAGGCTGTTCATCAAGTCGGTGGCCCTGGCCTTGAAATGCCCCTATTCGCGGGCAAAGGTGACCGAGCCACGGGATCGAGCGCAACACAAACGCGACGTGGAAAAAGCCGTTCTTGCCGCGCGAAAACGCGCCGAACCGTCCGCACGGGTGATGTAGCCAGTTGGAGACGCTGGGGGATCGCCCACCGCCTCATAGGGAAGCGGAAGGGGAGAGGCGCCTTCCCCCTCGCTAACGCGACGGCGGCGAAAAAAGAAGGCGCGCCACGCTCGAGCAACGCTGTCATCGCAGGAAATAGTCACGAATCGAGAGAGCCGGCTCGCCGTGGTCTATGATGAAGCTCAACCGGACCATGGTGTCGCGGAGAAACCTCACAAGGCGAGCTCAGGCGATGCGCTGCCCAAGAACCAACGGAAATAGATCTGAGAAAACGAAGCCGGAGTTTTAGGAAGAAAATCTTTGTTGGTGAGCACGAATTGGCCAAAAAAAGGAGGGCCGGATCGGGACGCCGGTCATGTTGACGTTGCATGATAAGTAGAGCTTCTCCGCGCCGAAAGCAAGTGCGTCAAACGCAAGCTCGATCTGGGTAAAGGCGCGCGAAGGAGCCCCTCCCCGTCAAGCAGCAGTCGATGCCGTGGCGATTGTGCGCAGATGCAAGCGAGAAAAATGCTCGAGAAAGATAGAAAGGCCACGGGGAGGCGCCGGTGGCCCTAAAAGGCGTCAAGATATCAACGATATAGAGACCGCAAATGCTTGACGCTCCGTGACTGAAGACGGGTCCTGCCGCGTCAGCAAGCGCAGTGCGTTTGGCACAGAAATGAGTGCCCGAGGCGAGGCCGCGTGGATGCTTAAAGGGCCCTGCAAAGTGGAAAAAAGTCCCTAATTCGTCGCGGGACTTTCTAGTTGGGCGATGACGCAATAGGGAAGGGGCGAAGTGCATGAGTGAAAGCTCCGCGCCAGCCCATCCGGCCATCAAAAGGAGGTCGAGTATCCCCAGAAAAACCTGCACGCCGAGACGAGAACCTATGGCTTCAGAAGCCGTGGACGAGCCCGCAGCGCGCCCTGACGTGCTGGGAACGGCCAATTTTTTCGAAGGTTAGCAATCCACGCGGTGATCGACGGGGGCACTCAAATTTCCGAAAACCTCCTCGGCTGCGGAAGCCGCCAGGAAAACTAGCGAAACAGGGGCGTAGTCCCCTAATCGGGAAAGAAACGGATATCGGCCGCGGCGAGGGAACCGTCCGGCCTTTCCAGTTTATACGAAAGGAAGAAGGGGATAATTCCTAGCTGCCTCCAGCCTGCCGGCCACCAATAGTCACCTGCTAAAGGGCGGCGGTGGACACAGGAGGCTGATCCCGCGCTCAAGGGGCAGAGAGGATGGCGCGCAAAATCAAGGCGCGCCGAAAAAGGGGCCGGCGACGCTCGGAAAAAGAAACGGCAACATGAAAAAAGCGCCTAAAATCCGGCACAGGAGCAGCAACCCGTCCGTCAAACCACAATATGCTAACGAGAAACCGCTTCGGAAACGGCACGGCAGATCTATTTCCCGAGGAGCGGCTGGTGGCAGGGCTCAAGTCGGCCTCGATCGCTCGAGTGATCCTCCCAAAGGGGGACCGGCGACGTCCTGTCCCTACGCACTGCGTCAAGGCGCTCTCCCGATTAAAAAAGAAAAAGGCCCGAGAAAAAACTCTCAGAGATGGGGGGGCCAAGGGAGCAAAATTCGGAGGAAGCCGCGTCCGAACGCAAAAAGAAGGCCGCCTAAGAGATCGGCTATGCGCGGTTGTCTAGCCCAGGAAAAAAATGGGCTACACACCCCGTTCGACGGCGGCTTATAGGGGCACAAGCGAAGACAAGCGGCGCCCCGGCAACAGGCAAAACGCGTGAGCTACGGATCCGAAAACGGTCAAGGTGCACGTCGCACTCGCTGCCGCAAGGAAAGGAAAAACGGGGCTGTCCCGGTTGGTAAGATTGCTGGTCCTGCGGCACCGGAAGGAAAGGAAACGTCGCGACCGGAATAGATAACCCCAAGGAGCAAGGGAGATTGCTTCAAAAACGGCTTCGCGGAAAACGCGGTGGCTGATCTGCGCATCTGGGCGGCGATGGGCTGCGCGAGGTCTCGTCCCTCAACTCCTCGGAAGAAGAAGAAAGGCGCGTCGGGCGCGGCTTCGAGCGAGGGTGAAAACGCTGAAAAAAAAAAACGCTAGGACCAGTTCTCTCCAAAAACTCGAGAAAAAAAAGCCACTTGAAACGGCGCGGCCCTCTTAAAAAGCCATTCTGGAGAAGTGTAGTAGGACGCCTGGACCGTAGTCGAAGGGCCTCAACCGAGAGACTAGATCAAATCGCCTCAATTACCTGATTCTCAAGAGGTCGATAATCTGCGAAAAGTCGATTCGACCGTCTGGCAACCGCGAGATCAATACCGCTATGGTGCAGGCATGTTGACGGCCGCAATCACATCCGATGGTAAGTCGGAACAGTTGCCGCTGCTTCGAGAGGAATTGGGGCGCCTCGATGCTCGAGCACGAAACTATGCGAGGGACTGGTATCATGAGAAAGGACACCCTCAGGGCACTGAATGGGCCCCGGATGGAGGGCCGCTCCGAGCATGCGCCATCATGAGAAACCCTCAAAAAACGTCACCGCCAGCGCCCAAGGGCGTCGCCGGGGAAACTGCATGTGCGAAGCCGGTCTTGATCGAAATGCCGGTGCCGCGGGAAAGCGAGGACACGAAAACGAACGGTCTGACCCTGAATGCCGTCCAAAAGGGAGGAGCATCTGCATGGGGGGCGAAAAGACCTAAATGCCAGGCCCAAACAAACGACCCGCCATCCGGCTAGAGGAGCTGCTGGGGGGAACGGGCGAGGCGATGTAAAGCACCCGGCTGCGGAGCTAGGGGCGAGTGCTGCTCGGGGCCCAAAGCTCTCCTCGACGGGGGCAGACGAAAACATGCCAAGATAAGTCTCAGACACTTTCGCCCGATGACAAAGCCCGGTAGGCCGCTACCGCGTCACAAGGGAGAATCAGCGAGCTCCGCCCGCAAAGCGTGCCGGCTGCCCCACGGCGTACGGAAGACGGCTTCGAAGGCATCGCCAGAGGTCTGCGCGAGGATACGCCGGCCTAAACGCATCGCCCGTCGCTACAACGTGCAGCTTAAGGGGTCGCCAGAACGAGCGAAGGAATTCTCCTATGGTGCGTCGCGCTGACTTCTTCCAGTTATGGAAGAAAAGGCTGCTGGCGCTTCAGGCCAGTCGGCGGCGCCCAACTGGAGGGGGGGGAAAAACGCTACGCCGCTCTGGACTCGGTCACCATGAAGGCCACCCGCTTCCGACTTATGTCGTCAAGAAAACGAGTGCTTTAGACCCTTGCAAGATGAAGTCTTGGAGGAGAGGATCTCAGCTGGCGGGCAATCATTCTGCCCATTAAAAAAAGGAAATGCCAGCGGATAGCCTGGTGGGGGTCGACATCATGTGCTTCAGCCTGGCGAGACAGGGGTCCGCACTAAAAATGTCTGTAAACCATAGGCCAGCGGTGCGAAAATCGCGCTGGAGCAGAGCGGGGGAAGAAAACGCACGCTGCGGCGGAAGGAGGCTGTCAACTGGGAAGGTCGAATAACACGCATCCGGGCCGG